>JAABUS010005035.1_pt1 | contig 17978 bp, 17 predicted proteins | sample 5560161 | NCBI WGS metagenome assembly JAABUS01 (sample SAMN10711885, study PRJNA513376) | rock metagenome | isolation source: Antarctica rocks | place: Antarctica: Victoria Land, Trio Nunatak nord | collected 2016-01-04 | reverse complement strand
GGTCGGCGGGTTCGCCCACCGCGGGCCGTGGCGATTCTTCCCGGTCGTCAACCCTTCCCTGATCGGGCACAACGACATCGCCCCGTACAACGTCTGCTTCGACGCCGACCAGCTGGTCGGGGTGTTCGACTGGGACTTCGCCGGCCCCACCACCCCACTGTTCGAGCTGGCGTTCATGGCCTGGAACTGCGTACCGCTGTGGCGCGACATCGGCGCCCAGGACGCTGCGGACCGCCTGAGCTTGCTCGCCGCCAGCTACGGACTGCTCGACGCCCGGCCCATCCTGCACGCCGTCCCCGAGCGGATCCAGCTCATGTTCGACGGGATCCCTACCGCTGCAGCCGCCGGAGACCCCGGCATGGCTAACCTGATGACCGCGGGCGAGCCCGCCCGGTCGCACGCCTCCCTCCAAGATCTGATCCGCCGGATACCGGGCATCGACAGCCGACTCCCCAACCTGCCGTAACCGACATCCGCACATGCCGCTGACGGCGCTTCTGCTGAGCGGAGGTCCGTGACGCGCGTGCGCAGTCCAGGGCGCCGCTCAGGCGTTTGGGTTGGGACGCCGCCGACTACGTCACGTGTCGTCTTGAACAGCGGGAGGAGTCGACCCCTCGTAGTACGGCGTCAGCTCCTCCGCCACGTTCCAGGCGAAGATGCGCGCGATGGGCTTCTCCGCGAGCAGCCGCTTCTCGTCGATGAGCGCCATGAGCTGATCGGCGTTCGGTGGCGCCCCGGACACTGGGAACCGCTCGCGGATCTCCAGCGCGAGCGGGATGAGCATGCTTCGCGAGTTGTCTCCGATCAGGTGGAACCACCAGCGTCACATTGCGTGGTACGCGGCGAGGCCGATCTCCACGACATCCTCTGAGAACGCAACCTGGCCCTCGACGACCCGCCATGAGCGCCACAGAGCCGAGCGCTGCACCCGGCGCTTCCCGGCGGCCCTGACCGCCGCCCTTACCCGCAGGGGACGCACCGGGCGGACGACGCTGCGCCGGGTCGGCGCAAGGACATGCCACACGTCGAAAACGTAGGTGACGTGGTCGTACGGCTCGAGGCGCACCCGATCGGTCGTGGAGGCTCCGGGCGCGCGCAGCAGGTGCGGCGTCACGAGGTGCAACGGGCGCCTACGCCACTAGCGTCTAACTCCGCAGTGCGAGCGAAGGCGTCGTCACGGTGACTGCCGCGCGACCGCGGTTGGACTGAAGCCGACGCAGAGGCACGGGTGACCGCCGCCGTCGGAAGGTAGAAGCCATCGGACCGGCTGCCTGACGGGTTGCCGACCTCATGAACCGTTGTGAGTCGCCGTGCGGCTCGTGCTGCACGGCGGCGGACTTGACTCTGGCCGTGCTCGCAGGGACTGACTCAGCGGTCGCTGAGACCGGTCGACGGCCCGCGGGGGGAAGCTGGGCTGCCTGAGACGCCGGGTCCCGGACCTGGTCCTCCACAGGAGGTCAAGCAAACCTGCCCAGAGCAGCCGGTGGAAATCAGAGCGCACAGCAGGACCATCGAGAGGAAGGTGGACCCACGCCGTCGGGTCTTGCGGCCAAGGGCAGCTACCGCCCTCGCCGGCTTGGTCTGCCCCACGACAGCGGCCGCTGCGGACCCTTGCTCAAGGTCTACTATGTCGAGCAGAACGGTGCCCGTCGTCATTCGTGCAGCGCGCGCGAGAAGACTTCCCACTCGGTGTCGGTGAGGTCGTGGATGGCGAAGGACTCGTCTTCCCGCAGGGGCTCGGCACCGGTCAGCAGGGTGTCGAGGTCGGTAGGTGACCAGAACGCTGCGCTGGCGCGGTCGACCGCGTCGGGGCTGGCTGTGGGCTCTGACATCGCGGTCACCTCCTGGACCTGATCCACGGTACGCGCAGCGGCCTCGCGCGCCGGCCTTGTCACTGTCCCACCTCAGGCCTGGAGCGGCCAGGCTCGTCACGAGGACCTCAGCGGCCGAGGTCTTATGCGAGGGACTGTGCGCGGCTGCGGCCAAGGGTGTCACGGACGGCGGTGAGCGCGGTGAGCGCGGTGACTGCATCGTCGTCGGTCCGCCGGGGGACGTGGCAGGGCTCCTGCTCGGGGTTGTCGGGGGCGGCGCGTTCCACCAGGTGCAGGTCGTTGCGTTGCCGGCCGCGGGACAGCCCGACGAAGACGGCCTCGCGGTAGAGGGCGTCCGAGCCGAGCAGCATCGCCCGTTGGCAGGTCAGCCCCTGCGCCTGGTGGACAGTCAGGGCGTAGCGGTGGTCCAGGCCGCCGTCGCGCACGTACCCGGCGCCGACGCTCAGGTCGCGTCCGGCGATGCAGACGGTCAGCGTGCCGCGGTCCGCGTCGACGGCGGTGACGACGCCGCGCTGGCCGCTGATCAGGTGGTGGCGGTAGTCGTTGCGGCGGGCGATGACCAGATCCCCGGCGGTGAAGGTGCGGTCGGTGTACGGGCCGACCGGGACGGCCAACGACGGCCCGGCCAGGAAGCCGGCGGCGCGCGTATGGGTGCGGGCCCGCAGGTTCAGCTCGTCGACGTCGGTGCGCCGCACGGCCAGCATCACCACCTCCGGCGGCGGCCGCTCCCGGCAAGCACCGGTGCTGGCCTGCCACCAGCTCGCGGTCAGGGCGGCGCGGGCGTCGGCGCCGGTGTCCGCGCGCTGGATCCGGCCGGCGGCCTCGTACTCCTCCAGGGCCCGGGTCGGGTCCCCGTCGCGGAGCTCATCGAGCGCGTCGCGTTCCCACGCGTGGGCTTGCCGCCGGTTCTGCGACAGCCCGACAGCGCCGAGGGTCCCGGCGAGGCTGCGGAACGCGCCGCCGGACCCGAGCTCGGGGAGCTGGCGGTGGTCCCCGACGAGCACGAGCTTGGCGTCGGCGGCCTGGACGTGCGCCAGCAACCTGGCGAGCGGCCGGGTGCCGAGCATCCCGGCCTCGTCCACGATCAGCACGCTGCCGCGGGCCAGCCCGGCCAGGCGGCCACCGACCGGCTTGTCCAGCGCGGCCAGCAGCCGGGTGACGGTCATCGCCGGCACCCCGGCCTGCTCTCCGAAGGCCAGTGCGGCGCGGGCGGCGACCGCCGTGCCGAGCACCGGCACTCCACTGGCCCGCCAGGCCTCGGCGGCCGCGGCCAGGGCTGAGGTCTTACCGGCACCGGCCTTCCCGACGATCACCTCCATGCCGGCGCCGGATGTCGCGACCCGGCGGACCATCGCCTGCTGTTCGTCGGACAGCTCCCGGGCGGTGAGTGCTGCGGCGACGTCGTCGGGGTCGGCCAGGCCAACTCCGGCGCAGCGGCCGGCGGCTGCGGCGGTCAGGACCGCGACCTCGGTCGCGAGCATCTCCCCGATCGTGTACCGGCGGGCGTTCCGGGCGGCATCACCCGGCTCCTGGGTGGGACGCCGGGTGCCGGCGCCGAGGGCCACCACGTCCGGGAAGGCCAGCGGCCGGTCGGTCAGCGCCTCCACCTCGGCTACCGCCGCGCCCTGGGGCAGCCGGACGCACCAGCCGCGGATCGCGTCCGGACGGCTGAACGTCGAAGCCCTCGCCGTCAACCCGGCCGGCGACAGCAGCTCGGCCGAGGTGCGCAGCAGGTCCGCAGGCTCCGGCAACCGGGCCGGCAACTGCCCAAACAGCCGGGTCCGGGCCTCCGCGTCGAACCCGAGCGCGTCGGCGCGGGCGTGCCACTCGGCGGCGAGGGACTCCGGCCGTACGCCGTAGTCCTTGGCTTTGCGAGTCGCCAGGGCCGCGGTCTGCGCGCCGGCCCGGCTGCTGCTGCCGCTCGGCCATCGCCGCCTCGATCTCCACCCGCCGGCGGGAGAACGCCCGGAGCACCCGGTGCGGGATCCCGGCCGGCTCGGCGAGTCCGTTGTCCCGGACCGCCCAGGCCAGGTCGAGCTCGCGTAGCTCGTGGCGCAGCGCTGATTGATAGCCCGCCGCCCGGCAGCCGGGTCTCGCGGGACCTTGGCTTGCCCGCAGTGCGGCATGGTCCGGGCGTGCCTCCTAGTGGAGACGCGCCGCAACCGGGTCCACCCTTGAACTGGATTCCGACGGCGTTCCTCGAGCCGAGGCGGTACACGGTCGGCACGACCTGCGGAACGCGACGGCGCGTGGCCCACGCCGGCAGGCAGGGGGACTAGTCAGTGCTGCGGCTTCGCCGACGCCCGCAACGCGGGTATAAGGTTCTGTTGCCCTAAGCCGCCGCAGTCGGAAGGAACGCGCATGGGTATGGGTTCCACTCTTCTGCTCGGGGCGATCGCCGGCGGAACCATCCTGTTGGGCATGCCGCTGGGCCGCCTGCAGCGCCCCGCCCCGATGCTGCGGCTGCTGCTCAACGGAATCGCCATCGGCATCCTGCTGTTCCTGCTGTGGGACGTCTTCTCCGGCGCGTGGGAGCCGATCGACACCGCGCTCGCCGACCTGCACGGCCGCATGGGCGGGATCGGGCCCGTGCTGGGCTACGGGTCGCTCTTCGCGGGCGGCCTCGTCCTCGGGCTGATGAGCCTGGTGTACTACGAGCGCTATCTCGCCAAGGCCGGGCGGCCACATCGCTTCGGTCCGGGCAGCGTCGCCGCCGGCGAATTCGAAGCCCGCCTCATCGGCGCGGACGCGTTGAGCCCGGCGCGCCGGCTCGCGCTGCTCATCGCGATCGGCATCGGGTTGCACAACTTCGCGGAGGGTCTGGCGATCGGATCGGCCGCCGGCAGCGGCGCGATCGGCCTGGCGACGGTGCTCGTCGTCGGGTTTGCCTTGCACAACGCCACTGAAGGCTTTGGCATCGTCGCGCCGCTCGCCGCCGAGCGGGCCAACGGCGAGCCGCGCCCGAGCTGGCGCGCACTGCTCGGCCTCGCCGCTATTGCCGGCGGTCCCACCTTCGTCGGCACCGCCGTCGGCCGCGCGTTCACCAGCGACGCGCTTGCGGTCGTGTTCCTGACGCTGGCGGCTGGGTCGATCCTGTACGTCGTTGTCCAGCTGTTGGGGATCGCGGTCAGGGCAGGCCGCAAGGAGATCCTTGCCTGGGGCATGGTCGGCGGGCTGCTCGCCGGCTTCGTCACCGACGCCGTCGTCACCGCCGGCGGCGTCTGAGCCGGTCGACCCGCAGCGGACCTCGCGGTGCTGCTGATGCTCAGTCCGAGCCGGACATCGGAGCGCTGTCAGCGCGGATGCTCGCGCTGCGCCGCGGACTGCTGCCGCTCGGGGCTACCGGGCTCGTGGTGGGGCGGGGCCGGGGACTGCCTGGGTAGGCTGACGGTGACGCGGGCGCCCCCGAGCGGCGCGCCGTTTGTGATAGTCACGCTGCCGCCGTGGCCGTGGACGATGGCCTGCACAATGGCAAGGCCGAGGCCGGCTCCGGCGAGGTCCCGTGTGCGGGCGGGGTCTCCGCGCGTGAAGCGCTCCAGGGCAGTGTTGAGCAGTTCGGCTGGGAACCCGTGGCCGTCGTCGGCGACGGTGAGCTCCACGACGCTGCGCGCCGGACGAATCTGGACTACGGCGCGGACGGCCCCGGCGGCCTCGGCGTTGGCGATGAGGTTCGCGAGGAGCCGTTCGAGGCCGTGCCGGTCAGCCAGCACGACTGCGCGCTGCCCGTCGACGTGCAAGTCGATGCCGTGCGCCAGCCGCCACCGCGCGATGGCGGTCTGGGAAAGGTGGAGGAGGTCGACCGGTTCGCGGGCGTCGGTCACGACGCCGCGCTCCTCTTTCGCGAGGGCCAGCAGTCCTTCTGCGAGGTGCCCCAGCCGGTGGGTCTCGGCGAGCGCGTTCTCAAGACACTCCCGGATCGACGGGTCGAGCCGCTCCTGGTGGATGAGAGCGAGCTCGATTTCGCCCCGCAGGACCGCGACCGGCGTGCGGAGCTCGTGCGCGGCGTCGTCAACGAACTCCCGCTCGCGACGGACGGCGGCCGCGAGCCGCCGGAGCATCCCATTCAGCGTCCTGGCGAGAGTCGCGATCTCGTCGTTACCGGGGGGCTGGGGCAGCAGGCGCTCGACATCGGCGGAGGAGATGGCACTGGCCTCGGCGGTGAGCGCGGCGACCGGTCGCAGAGCGGCGCCTGCAAGCATCCAGCCGGCGGCGCCGAGCGCGGCCGCGAGGACGGGAGCGCCGAGGCTGAACAGGAGCACGACGTTGCGTTCGGCCTCGCGAAGCTCCTGGAGGCGGCTCGCGACCACCAGGTAGCCCCTCGGGGTTCTCGACACCGACAGCCGGACCGAGACGCCGCCGAGCTCGGGAACGCGACGTTCGGCCTGGAACGGCACCTGACCCAGGCGCCTGTCCAGCAGCAGGCTCGGCGACGGGCGCGTGCCGGCACCCACTACGGAGGTCGCGACGACGCTGTCGAGGGACGAGGAGCGGACGACGACGGCGCCCGCGGCGGTCACGACCTCAGCGAGCGGGTCGGTGCGCACGGCCGTCTCGTCCCCGCGCGCGAGCGCTGCTCCCAGAGCGGCGGTGCGGGTACTGAGTCCGGCGTCGATGGCCCCTTGGAACTGGGCGTCCGCGGCGAAGGCGAGGACGACGGCGGCGGCGGCGAGCGTAACGGCGACCGACGCGGCGAACAGCACTGCGAGGCGGGCGCGGAGAGCGGTCGGGACGGCTCTCACATCCGAGCGGCGGCGCCGTGCATGTTCTCACCGTCCTCTCATCGGCCGGCCTGCACCATCCGGGTGGACCGGCTGCCGACAGCGAAGGACATCATGACCGCCCTGCTCGACCTTGGGCCCGGGTGCGTCTGCCAGGCGCCGGCCGCCGGTGCCGGTGCCGGTGCGGGTGCGGGTGCGCCTAGGGTGCCGCTGGTGCGGGTGCTGGTGGTCGAGGACGATGCCGCGATGGCGCGGATGCTACGTAGGGCCCTGGCAGGTGAGGGCTACACGGTCGACGTCGCTGTGCGCGGAGTGGACGCGCTGTGGGCAGCAGCCGAGTGCGACTACGACGCGGTCGTGCTGGACGTGATGATCCCGGCGCCGGACGGGTTCGAGGTTGCCAGGCTGTTGCGGGAGCAAGGGCGCTGGGCGCCGATCCTGATGCTCACGGCCCGCGGCAGCGTCGATGACCGGATACGCGGGCTGGACCTCGGCGCGGACGACTACCTGACCAAGCCGTTCGCCCTGGCGGAGCTGTTCGCGCGGCTGCGCTCCCTTACCAGGCGCGTTCCCGCCGAGCGCCCCGTCGTGCTTGCCGTGGGCGATCTGACCCTGGATCCGGTGACGAGGGCGGTGCAGCGCGGCGGCACCGACATCGCGCTGACTGCGAAGGAGTTCGCCCTGCTCAGCGAGCTGATGCGCTCGGCCGGGCAGGTGCTGTCGCGTACGCATCTGCTGGAGCGGACGTGGGACTCGGCGTACGACAGCAACTCGAACGTCGTGGACGTGTACGTCCGTTATCTGCGCGAGAAGGTCGACCGCCCGTTCGGCCGGTCCAGCATCGAGACCGTGCGTGGCGTCGGCTACCGCATCGCCGACGGCTAGCCCACCCGTTGGCCCATAACCGGCCGCGAGGCCGCCCTCGCCTTCCAGAACGGCAGCGTCGAACCGTGCTCAGTTCCACCCGCATCACCAAGAGGTCGCAACCGCGAGATCTTCTCGCGTTGCGCTGGCCGGGCTCCCCGGCGGTGCCGCTGCTCGCCGCTGCGGCGCTGGCCGTGCACGCGCTCCCGGCGCTCACGACGCTCGGCCCTGGTCGGCGACGGCTGCTGCAGCCGCTGTCCGGCGTGGGACGCCCGGGCAGCTTCGGGCTGACCTTCGATGACGGGCCCCACCCGTTGGGGACGCCGGCTGTGCTGGACGCGCTGGGCGAACTGGGCTGGAAGGCGACGTTCTTCATGCTCGGCAGCCAGGTCGCGGCGCACCCGGACGTGGCGCAGCGGGTTGCCGCCGCGGGGCACGAGATCGCAGTGCACGGATACGGGCACCGCAACCACCTGGCGCGCACCCCCCGCGCGGTGGCGCGGGACGTCCGGAAGGCCGCCGACCTGATCGGTGCGGTCACCTGCACCCGGCCGGCGTGGTACCGGCCGCCGTACGGCGTGCTGTCTGCGGGCACGCTCGTGGCCGCCCGCAGCTGTGGGCTGACGCCGGTGCTGTGGACCGCGTGGGGGTGCGACTGGGTCCGCACGACACCACCGGACGTCGCGCGGATGGTCATTCGGGACCTGCGCGATGGCGGGACTGTCCTGCTGCACGACTCCGACTGCACCAGCGTCCCGGGTTCCTGGCGCAGCACGGTCGCGGCGCTGCCGCTGCTGGCGGAGCACGCCCAGGCAGCCGGGCTGAAGGCTCGGCCGCTGTCGGTCCACCTGGCCGGCCGGTGACTGCTGCCCTGCTCGCGCTGGCGTCGGCACTGGCGTTCGCGGGTGCGACGGTCCTGCAGCAGCGGACGGCCGCCCGGGTGCCCCGGCTCGGCGGCGCGGGACTGCCGCTGTTGGGCCGGCTCGCGGTGCACCCGGGCTGGCTCGCCGGGCTGCTCGCAGGCGCGGTCGGCCTCGGGCTGCACGCCGCCGCCCTGCGGGTGGGACAGCTCGCAGTCGTGCAGCCGCTGCTCGTTACCGGGATGCTGTTCGCGCTCGCGGTCGGCGCCGTGCTCGACCGGGTGGCCCCGCCCTTGGCCGAATGGCTCCTCGCCACGCTGGTCGTGACGGGGCTGGCCGTCTTCGTCATCGCCGCAAACCCCGCGCCGGGGCTTGCCGTCGCCGCCCCCGACGCCCTCGCTGTGCCATGCGCCACGGCGGCCGTCGCCGCCGCGGTCAGCGTTGGCCTGGCCCACGGCCCCGGCCGCCGTCATCGCGCGGCGCTGCTGGGCGCGGCGAGTGGCATCAGCTACGGCGTCACCGCCGCCCTGATCAAGCAGGTGCTCGGGATGGCCTCGGCGGGAACCGCCGAGGTCCTGACGAGCTGGCCGCTGTACGGGTTGCTCGGGGTCGGTGCGGCCGCCCTGGTCGTCACCCAAACCGCCTATCAGGCCGGCGGTCTGTCCGCCTCCCTGCCGCTGATGACGATCAGTGACCCACTCGTGGCCACCGTCCTTGGCGCGATCGGCTTCGGCGAGCACCTCGCCAGCACCGGAGGCGCCCGCGCCAGCCAGCTCGTCGGTTTCGCGCTCATGACCGCCAGCGTGGTCGCGCTCGCCCGGCGGACCGCGGCCGGCCCGAACCCGGGACATAGTCGTTCCGCCCCCCTCCAGTCCAAGGAGCAAGCATGTTGATCCGGCTGTTCACACCCAGCGGCGGAGACATGTCGCTCCTCGCCCCGCCGTCCGGCCGCCGGCTGAGGCCGGCCGGGGCGGTCGGACGCCGCAGCACGAGTCGGCTGCCCCGGCAGGGGAACCGGGTCCTGGTGATCTCGGGCAGTGTCGGAGCCGGGCACGACGGCGCCGCCAACGAACTCGCTGACCGGCTCCGCGGCGCCGGGCTGAGGGTCGACTTGCGGGACTACCTGGATGCGCTCCCGCCGCTGTGCCGGTCGATCCTGCGCGATGGCTACACCGTGTCGGTCGACCGCTTCCCGGCGGTGTTCGAGTGGCTGTTCACCAGCATCGAGCGCGGGCGTCTCGTCGCCTGGCTGGCGGTCGCGTTCGCCAAGATCGGCAGCCGACGGACCCGCCGGTGGATCGCCGACGGCGGATTCGACATCGTCGTGTCGACGTACCCGCTCGCCAGCCAGAGCCTGGGAGCGCTGCGCGCGCGGCACGCGATCGACGTGCCCGTCGTCACCTACCTGACCGACCCGGCACCGCACCGAACCTGGATCCACCCGGATGTCGACCTGCACCTGACGTGCATCGAGCAGACCGCGATCCAAGGGACCGCGACGTACGGCGTGGTGATGACTGCCGGCGGCCCGCTCGTCCCGGCTCGGTTCGCCGCTGGCCTGACGTCCGCGCAGCGCGCGTCCCGGCGCGCGACCCTCGGACTGCCCTCGGACGCGCCGGTCGCGCTGCTAGTCTGCGGATCTCTCGGCCTCGGCGACGTCGAGAGCAGTGCCGACGAGATCGTCGCCGCCGGGCTCGTGGCGCTTGTGTTGTGCGGGCGCAACGAAGACCTGCTCGGGCGGATGCGCGGGCGGCCAGGCATCGTCGCCCTGGGGTGGCGCGACGATGTGCACGAGCTCATGCACTGCGTCGACGTACTGGTGCACAACGCCGGCGGCCTGACCTTCACCGAGGCGCTGGTCGCCGGCCTGCCAGCGGTCAGCTACCGCTGCATCCCCGGCCACGGCCTCGCGAACGCGGCCACGATCGCCGCCGCCGGGTTGGCTCCCTGGGCGAAGACGCCGAAGGAGCTGGGGGCGGCCCTGCGTGCACAGGCGTCACGGGGCACGGCGCCGCCTGAGCAGGGTGACCCGACCGACCACGTCGTGGCGGCCCTCGCGGCCACCGTTCCGCAGGCCGCGCGGCGGGTCACGGCTGCGTGAGCGGAACGACAACCCATCAGTACCGTCTCGAGTGAAGCGGGACCGCGTGTCGGCATCGGGCCCGTCTGGCCGTGCTGCCGGTCCGATGTCACCGCCGGCTGCGAGGCGGCCTGTGCGGCTGCTCCTGCGGCTGGGCGCCGTGGCCGGCCTGCTGGTGGTCGGGACCGCCGCTGGCCGCCGTCGGCGTCGCCGCGCTGTGGCCGTTGACGCCGACCGTCGCCGGCGCCGAAGGCCGGATCCAGCAGCGGCTGTCAGCGCACTCCGCCGCCGACCTGTACTCGCTGCCCACGCCGGACAGGACGGGCCGGGCCGTCATCGCGACCGAGGACGCTCGATTCTTCTCCCACCACGGACTGGACTCCGTCGGGCTGCTGCGGGCCGCGTTCGGCGTGGCATCCCAGCGCAAGGGCGACCCGGGCGGCGCCACGCTAGACCAGCAGCTGGCGAAGAACCTGTACACCGGCCGGAGCTGGGTCGGCCAGCTGGCCCAGGTGGAGCTGTCGTTCAAACTCGAAAACGCCTACAGCAAGGACCAGATCCTGGAGATGTACCTGTCGACCGTGTACTTCGGCCACGGCTTCTACGGGCTGTCCGCTGCCAGCAGCGGGTACTTCGGGGTGCCGCCGAGTCAGCTGTCGTGGGCGCAGGCCAGCCTGCTCGCCGGTCTGGTGCAGGCGCCGAGCGCCTATGACCCGTACTCCCACCGGGCCCTGGCCAGAAGCCGGCAGCGCCACGTGCTCGACCGGCTCGTGGCGGTCGGCACGCTGAGCGCCGCACAGGCGGACCGCTCGTACGCAAGCCCGCTCGGGTTCCGGTGACCCCCCAGCCGCGGACACCCGGACGACGACCGGTGCGCCGGAGGGCCGGTCATCCCTTTCGTCGGGCTGGCCGAGGGGCTCGTGCTCACCGGGATGCGCAGTGCCGGCGTACCGCTGCAGCGCATCCGTCCGGCACTGGTCCGCCTCGGTCAGGAGTTCGGGCTGCGGCACGCGTTGGCGTCGCGGCGCCTCTACACCGATGGCGCCGAGGTCCTGTACGACTACGCCGAGCGAGGCGAGGACGAGGACGCCGCCCAGGCCGCGCGGGTGCTCGTGGTGGTGAGGAGCGACCAGCGGGTGTTCAACGAAGTAGTCGAGTCCTACTTGCGCCGCCTCGAGTTCGCTGACGACGGATACGTCCAACTGATCCGTCTACCGGCGTACGAAGTGGCCGACGTGGTCGTCGATCCCTCGCGAGACTTCGGACAGCCGATCTTCGCGCGCGGCGGCGCTCGGCTGGAGGACGCCTTGGCGCCACTGCATCGTGGGCTTCGACGGTCTGACCGATGTTCTTGTCGAGCCACGGCACGTGGTCTACGACGAGTACGCCGACGTCGTGCTGTCTGCCGAACCCGATCTCACCCTCTCCTCAGGAGCGGACAGCCACATCTGGCGAGAGACGAAGACCCGCGGCTTCGCGCCGCCACTCGGTGAGCACGAGGCCCTCGACGCCTACCCCGCCTTCGCCTTGCACGTCACACTGCTCGCCGCAGGTGCCGGCGGCAACCGATGCGACAACGGCGCAGCCGAGCTCGAGGTGCTCACTGCGGACGCAGCCGACAGCCGGCTCTACGTCGTGCCCTTGTCCGACGGAGCGCTGGTGTCGCACGCGCAGAAGCTCGTCGCCTCGATCGCCATGCGCTGGGCGAAAGACCTCACCTTCGCGCCCAAGCCCAGCGCCGCCTGCCGCCGTTGTCCGGTCCACGGATGGTGCGACCCGCCACCGGTTGCCGCGTCGCCCGAGCGAGATCTCGACGACCGGGAGTTCCTGGGGCTGCCGGACCCGTTCTGACCGTGCGGTGTCGATCCTCCCGAGCACGCGGCTCTCGGCCCAGCCCGCGGCGATTGCGCCGTACGGACCTGAACGTCAGATCTGCAGGCGGTAGCCCATGCCGGGTTCGGTGAGCAGGTGGACCGGCGCGGCCGGGCTCCGCTCGAGCTTGCGGCGCAAGGTGCCCATGTACACCCGGAGGTACTGCGTCTGCGCCTCGTAACCGGGTCCCCACACCTCACGCAGGAGCTGCCGGTGCCCGACCAGCCGGCCGGGGCTGCGGGCGAGGACCTCCAGCAGGTGCCACTCCGTGGGAGTGAGGCGGACGTCCTGGCCGTCGCGGGTGGCTCTCTTGGCGGCCAGGTCGACGGTGAAGGTGTCCGTGCGGATGACCGGTACGCCGCCGCCACCGCTGCGGCGCAGCGCTGCGCGCAGCCGGGCCAGCAGCTCGTCCATCCCGAAGGGCTTGACGACGAAGTCCGCCGCACCGGCGTCGAGAGCGGCGACCTTGTCGGCCTGGCCGTCGCGAGCGGACAGCACGATGATCGGCGCCGTGCTCCAGCCGGCGAGCCCGGCGATGACGTCGGTGCCGTCCAGGTCGGGCAGACCCAGGTCGAGGATGACCACGTCGGGCGGGTTGCGGGCCGCCAGGCGAAGGGCATCGGCTCCTGTCCCGGCCGCATCGACGTCGTACTTGCGCGCCCGGAGGTTGATGCCCAATGCCCTGGCCAGGGACGCGTCGTCGTCGACGACGAGCACCCGCGTCATCGCTGCCCGGTGAGGTGGTGCTCGGGGTCGGGCGGCCGGGGCAGCGTCACGCGCATCGTCAGGCCTCCGCCTCGGGTGTCGCGCGGTGTCAGCGAGCCCGCCATGGCCTCGGTGAAGCCTCGGGCGACTGCCAGACCGAGACCGACACCGCCGGGAGTGCGGTCATTGAGCCGCTGGAACGGGGCGAACATCTGCTCCCGCCGGACGGTCGGTACACCCGGCCCGTGGTCGACGATCTCACAGACGACCAGGCCGGGCTGCTCCCAGGCCCGCAGGGTCACGATGCTGCCGCGGGGGGCGTGACGCAGGGCGTTGTCGAGCAGGTTGGCCAGGACGCGCTCGAGCAGTCCGGGGTCGGCCAGCGCGTCGGGCAGGTCGTCGGGGACGTGCAGGACCACGCGCTCGCCGTCCACCTCGGGCATCGCCAGCAGCACCCGTCCAGCGATCTCGTCCAACCCGACAGGCTGCGACCGGACGGACAGCGCGCCCGCCTGCAGCCGGGAGGCGTCGAGCAGGTTGGCCAGGAGCGCCTGGAGCCGGTCGGCGGAGGTCTCCACGGTCTCGAGGAGCTCGTCCCGCTCGCTCGCACTGAACTCCACGTCACCCTGACGCAGGCTCGAGACCGCAGCCTTGATGCCGGCCAGCGGGGTGCGCAGGTCGTGCCCGACGGCGGCGAGCAGTGCTGTCCTCATCCGGTCAGCCGCTTCCAGCCGTGCCCTGTCCTGGGCCTGCATGGCCAGCCGGCGGCCTTCGAGCGCTGTGCCTGCTGCCTCGGCGAAGGAGGCCAGCACCCGCTGGTCCTCCGCGAACAGCTCCGGTCCTCGAGCGCGCAGCACGACGTCGCCGCCGGCAGGCACGCGCAGCTCGACGTCGCGTGCGTCGGCCTCACCTGGCTCGGGTTCACCGCTGGTGACCGTCGCCACAGTCAGCCATGCGTCGGGCCCCGGCTCGAGGAGGCTGACCTCGCGCATCCGGAACGTGTTGCGGACACGTTCGAGCAGGTCGGGCAGCGTCTGCGTCTCGGCCAGGGTCGCGCCGGCCAGCGAGCTGAGGGCGCGGGCCTCGGCGCGGGCCCTGGTGGCCTCGGCGGTACGGCGCGCCGCGAGGTCGACGATCACGCTGACAGCGACGGCGAACCCCAGGTAGACCGCCAGCGCGAGCGCCTGGTCGGAACGCTCGACCAGCAGGGTGTTGTACGGCGGGGTGAAGAACCAGTTGAGCACGAGGCCGCCTAGCAGCGCGGCGGGCAGCGCCACCCGCAGGCCGCCGATCAGCGCCACTGCCACAACCAGGATCAGGACCAGCAGCAGCGGAGTCGCATAGGACAGGCGGTCACGGCCGTGCACGAGGACCGCCGTCAGGGCCGGCAGCCCTGTCAGCAGCAGCACGGCGGCCACCAGCCGTCGACGACCGGACAGCCCGGCGCTGACCACGGGCAGGCCGGGAAGCCCCGCCTGCGGTCGCGGGGGCGAGTCGCGCAGGGACGACGGGGCGGGTGCGGTCACAGCCGTCAGGCTGCCACCCCGGCAAGACAGCTCACGGAACGCTCTCCGGCTCGCTGTTCTCCGCGGAGCGCAGCTGGTAGGGCACCGAGGTGACCATGACGCCGGCCTGGTAGAGCAGCCGGCCCTTCAGGCGCAGGGCACTCTGGTTGTGCAGCAGCTGCTCCCACCAGTGTCCGACGACGTACTCCGGAATGAAGACGGTCACCACATCGCGGGGGCTGCTGCGGCGAATGCGGGCGATGTAGTCCAGCACGGGTCGGGTGACCTCGCGGTAGGGCGAAGCGATGATCGTCAACGGGACGCTCAGGCCACGGCTGTCCCACTCCTGCTGCAGCAGCTCGCTCTCCTCGTCGTTGACGGCGACAGTCAGCGCGGTGAGGTCGTGCGGTCGGGTCGCCTTGGCGTAGGCGAGCGCCCGAAGGGTCGGAGCATGGATCCTGGACACCAGGACAACGGCGTGGTTACGGCTGGGAAGCGGGACCCCGCCGGGCTCAGGCGTCAGCTCGACCGCTACCGAGTCGTAATGCCGGCGGATGGCCCGCATGAGGAAGAAGATGGCGATCATCGCGGCGATGGCGAGGTAGGCGCCGCCCACGAACTTGTACCGCACCACGATGAGCAGCACCAGGCCGGTGACGGCCCCACCTGTGCCGTTGATGGTCTGAGAACGCCGGATCGCGTTGCGGCGGACCTGGTCCGTGGTGCGGCCGAGCTCGGTCCGCCAGTGGCGGACCATCCCGAACTGGGACAGCGTGAAGGAGGTGAACACACCGACGATGTACAGCTGAATGAGCTTCTCGATGTTGGCGTCGAATCCGATGATCAGCGCCGCCGAGATCGCGGCAAGCAGGATGATGCCGTTGCTGTAGGCCAGCCGGTCGCCCCGGTTCTGCAGCTGACGGGGCAGGAAGCGGTCTCGGGCCAGGATGGAGGCCAGGGTCGGGAAGCCGTTGAACGCCGTGTTCGCTGCCAGGATCAGAATCGCCGCAGTCGCAGCCTGGAAGGCGTAGTACAGCAGGTTGCGACCCCAGATGGTCTCGGCGATCTGGCTGATCACCGATGGGTTGCCGTCGGGGTACGCACGGGCGTGGGTGGCCAGCGCCAGCGCGGTGATGCCCGAGAACAGCGAGATCGCCAGCGCGCCCATGATCAGCAACGTGGTGGCGGCGTTCCTGCTCTTGGGCTTCTTGAACGCCGGGACGCCGTTGCTGATCGCCTCCACGCCCGTCAGGGCAGTGCACCCGGACGCGAACGCCCGCAGGCACAGCAGCAGCGTGAACACCCCGCCGACGTGCGCGGTCCGCGCCAGCGTGAGCTGGACGCTGGGAGCCTCAGGGACGCCGCCCGTCAATGCGCGCACGACACCGCTGGCCAGCAGCAGGAACGTCAGGACGACAAAGGCGTACGTCGGGAACGCGAACGCCGTCCCCGACTCGCGGACCCCGCGCAGGTTCACTACGGCCAGCAGCAGCACGAAGCCGACCGAGAGCTCCACGGCGTACGGCGCCAGCGACGTCACCGCGGAGGTGATGGCGACGACGCCGGACACGACCGAGACCGCCACGGTCATCACGTAGTCGACCAGCAGTGCTGCCGCGGCTGTCAGGGCGGCCCGCTCACCGAGGTTCTCCCTGCTGACGATGTAGGCGCCGCCCCCGCTCGGGTAGGCGAAGCAGGTCTGCCGGTAGGAGGCGACCACCACCGCGAGCAGCAGTGCTACTGCGGCCGCGATCGGCGTGGCGAGGCCGAGGAATGACGCGGCGCCGGCCGCTCCGAGCACCAACACGATCTGCTCAGTGGCGTATGCCACGGAGGAGATCGGGTCAGAGCAGAACACCGGCAGCGCGAGCTTCTTGGGCAGCAGTGTCTCGCCCATGCGGTTGCTCGCCAGCGCCCGGCCGATGAACGCCCGCTTCAGCAGGTCAGCAGCTCCAGACACCGGTGCTCCTGCTGAGACGGCCGGGACCAGACGCGGTCGTCGAGAAGGCCCCGCCGCGCGGTGCGTCCGGCCTCACCAGCACACTGCGAGTCGCACTCGCTCGGTCTCGTGATCGCCGACAACCAGCGTGGCCGTTGCGAAGACGCCCTCGGCTGCGACGACCCAGTACTGCCCGTCAAGCTGGTGAGGCTGCGCGTCGACGGCGGTCCGGTAACGTAGAGTTCCGGACTCGAAGCGGACCAGCGCGGGTCCGGGGAGCTGCCCTGACCCGTAGGCCAAGCCCCAGTACAGCGCGTGCACCCGGCCGAGGCGGGTGTGCAGCGACAGACCGGACACCGTCGGCCGGTGGCCCAGCGGCAGCAGGAGGGACTGGTTCGCATCCACTCGGCTCCGCACGTCGAGGAACGGCAGCCCCCGGTCCCGGCGCAGCTCAACGACCACCCGTGCCCCGCCGAGGACGACAGGCGGGGAGACGGTGGTCTCCGATGTCGTCCCGCCTCCGCTGCCACGCTGCACAGCGATCAGGGTGCAGAGCTCCAGCCACCCGGCGGTGGGTCCTTGCTGCCTTCTTTATGCGGCCGGGCGAAATGTTGACGAGGTCTTGATCCGATCAGCCTGCTCCGCACCGCGTACCTCTGTGTCAGCCGCCGGCGGCCTTGGTGGCGAACTCGTTGGTGTAGGTCTTGCTCAGGTCGACCGTCTTGCCCTTTATGGAAGGGACGTACTTCGTCTCGATACTGAGCACGGTCTTCGCACCCTCCTCGGGCACGAGGCCGTCGGTGGTGAAGCTGTTCTTCTGACCCTCGAGGGCGGCGATGCAGGCCGCCTTGTCGCCGGCGTAGTAGTCGGCGGGCACCATGTCGGCGATCTGGGCGGCGGTGTGGGTCGACATCCACTTGAGTGTCTTCACGTACGCGTTGACGATGTGCTGCACGACGTCCTTGTGCGAGTCGACGTACGCGCTGTTCATGAACAGCGAGATGAACGGGTACTCGCCGCCGAGGGCGGCCTTGGTGCTCTCCGGCGTACGCAGGTCGACGAGGACCTTGCCGGCACCCGAGCGGATGACGTTGGAGATGGTCGGCTCGGTCGTCATCCCAGCCGCGATGCGTCCCTGCTGCATGGCAGCGAGGAAGGTCGCACCGGCGCCCACGGGGATGAAGTGGACCTTGTCGGCGCCGATGCCGACCTGGCAGAGGATGGCGGTGCTCAGCGTCTGCGGTGATCGCCAGTGTCCCTGTCGCCGACGCGGCCGTCGACAGCAGGCTCGCGTTGACCGTCCTCGGGAACCTGCTGGACAACGCGGTGGACGCGGTCGCCGGCACTCCCGGCGCTCCCGTCACAGTGTCACCGTCGCCCAGGAGGAGCCGTCCACGTTCGCAGTGCGGGTCGTGGACACCGGGGCCGGACCCGAAGGGGAGACCCGCGACCGGGTGTTCGCCGACGGCTACAGCACCAAGCCCTCACGTGCCGGCGTGCACCGCGGCCTCGGCCTGGCGCTCCGCTTCACGGCACCGCCGGGCGATCCTGCGATCGTAGGTTGAGGCCAGGGGAGGCGGCAGTGTCGGACAGGCAGGATGAG
>JAABUS010005034.1_pt1 | contig 17987 bp, 19 predicted proteins | sample 5560161 | NCBI WGS metagenome assembly JAABUS01 (sample SAMN10711885, study PRJNA513376) | rock metagenome | isolation source: Antarctica rocks | place: Antarctica: Victoria Land, Trio Nunatak nord | collected 2016-01-04 | reverse complement strand
GCTGCCCGGTCGTGGACACCTGGTGGCAGACCGAGACCGGGATGATCATGATCAGTCCCCTCCCGGGCGTGACGTCTGCGAAGCCGGGTTCGGCGATGAAGGCCATCCCTGGTGTCTGCGCGGAGGTCGTCGACGATGCCGGCGAACCCGTACGACATGGCGCGGGTGGCTATCTGGTCCTGACCGAACCCTGGCCGGCCATGATGCGCACGTTGTGGGGCGACGACCAGCGGTACAGGGACACGTACTGGTCGCGTTTCCCCGGCAAGTACTTCGCGGGCGACGGGGCAAAGCTCGACGACGACGGCGACGTCTGGCTGCTCGGGCGGGTGGACGACGTGATGAACGTGTCAGGGCACCGACTGTCGACAACCGAGATCGAGTCCGCGCTCGTCTCGCATCCGAAGGTCGCCGAGGCCGCGGTCGTTGGTGCAACCGACGAGACCACCGGGCAGGCGGTCGTCGCGTTCGTCATCTTGAGGGAGAGCGCCGGCGACGGCGGACCCGATGTTGTCGCGGACCTGCGGGGGCACGTCGCAAAGGAGATCGGCGCGATCGCGAAACCGCGCTCAATCATGGTGGTGCCCGAGCTCCCGAAGACGCGCTCCGGCAAAATAATGCGCCGGCTGCTCCGCGACGTTGCAGAGCACCGGGAGCCAGGCGACGCCACAACCCTGGCCGACTCCTCGGTGATGGATCAGATCCAGGCCAACCTCGCCAGCAGCAGCTCCGACGAGACCTGACCTCCCGCGCTAGCAGTACGACGACCAGCGGCACGGTAGATTGGCAAGCGGTGCGCCGGGAAGCCTGGTCGGCAAGTCACTGCTGCCTGCGCCGGTCGGAGATCTTTGTGTCACCTAGTCACGCTCACCACGCCTTCGCTGTCTCGCTCTGCTCTGGCGCCCAGAAAGCCGCTGTCGGCATCGCCTCGAACGTATGACGGACGTCGTGCCGTTCGGCCTGATCGTGCTCATCGCGGCGGTGGCCGGGACTCTGGCCGTGCTGTCCAGCCGAGTCAGCGAGCGGGTCAAGATCCCAGCTCCAGCCATCTTCTTGGTGTGTGCCGCCGCCCTGTCGCAGGTGCGACCCGACTCCTTCGACCTGTCGGAGATCACCGTGGAGCGGATCGTGACAGTGGCCATCGCGGCTATCTTGTTCGACGGTGGCATGCACATCGGCTGGCCGCGCCTCCGTCGCGCGATCGGGGCGGTCCTGGTCGTCGGAGTAGTAGGCACGTTCCTCACCGCTGCCGCCCTCGCCGCGCTCGCTCACTTCGCTTTCGGCCTGGAGTGGTGGGTCGCGCTGCTGCTCGGCACGGCGCTTGCCCCCACCGATCCGGCTGTCGTCTTCTCCGTCTTGGGTCAACGCGAGATAGCTGGCCGCAGTGGGACCATCCTGGAGGGAGAGTCCGGCGCGAACGATCCCGTCGGAATCGCTCTGTTGGCCAGCCTGCTGGCGGCCGGAAGCATCAGCCTGGGCACGACGGCGAGCATCGCCGGGGAGTTCCTCGTGCAGATCGTTGTCGGAGGAATCGTCGGCGTGCTCGGTGGCCGGGCCTTGCTCGAGTTCATGCGCCGGGTCGCGCTTCCCAGCGAGGCGCTCTACCCTTTGAGGACCCTCGCTGGGGGGTTCGCGCTCTTCGGGCTGGCCACGGTCCTCCACGGCTCCGGCTTCCTGGCGATCTTCGTCGCGGGTGTCGTGCTGGGCGACGAGCGTGCGCCGTACAAGGGGGAGATCGAGCGTTTCGTCTCCGCGCTGGCAAGCCTCGGCGAGATCGTGGCCTTCTTGCTCCTTGGGCTCACCGTGGACCTGTCCACGCTTGGACGCACCGACGTCTGGGTGCCCGGCCTGGTGATGGCGGTCCTCCTCGGCTTCGTTGTCCGACCGCTGCTCGTGGGGCTGACGCTGCTGCCGGTGGATCTGGCGCGAAACGAGCGAGCGTTCATCTTGTGGGCCGGACTCAAGGGCGCCGTTCCGATTCTTCTCGGAAGCTTCCTGCTCACCGCTCACGTCGTCGAGGCGGACCGGCTCTACGGCATCGTCATCGTCGTCGTGGCGTTCTCGGTGATCGTCCAGGGAGGTTTGGTTCCGGCTGTCGCGCATCGGCTGGGGATCCCCATGCACGCGGTCGAACCCGAGCCATGGGCACTAGGAGTGCGGCTTCGCGACGAGCCGCAGGGCGTGCACCGATTCCAGGTGACTCGCGACTCGCTGGCCCACGGGTCGACCATCAAGGACCTGCCCCTCAGCTTCGACGACGTGTGGATCAGCTTCGTCATCCGTGGCGGCGAGCTCGTGCCCGTCAGGGGGCATACCACGCTCGAGTCCGGTGACGAGGTGCTCGTTCTCGCCGACCCGCGCCACCGCGAAGCCCTCGCAGCAGCGTTCACCGAACCTCGACGTCCGACGAGTCACTGACCGCGCGTCGCGCCCCTACGTCTCGCCGCGCGTCGCCGTAGGCCGTAGGGTTTGGGTTGTCGCAGTTGCCGTCACACGGCCGCACCGCTGAGAGGACTTCACATGGCGCACCGGGTCACCAGCCCAGATATTGATGACGAGCCCACCATCGGTCGCCTCATCGTCGACGCCACCAGCGATCTCTCCGACCTCATCCGTGGCGAGATCGAGCTCGCGAAGACCGAGCTCCGCTTCAGCATCAAGGTAGGCGGCATCGGCGCAGCGTTTCTGGCTGTGGCGGCGTTCCTGGCCGTGCTGGGTGTGATCATGCTGTCTGTCGCGCTGGCCTTCCTGCTCGCCAAGCTGCCGTTCATCGGGCTGTTCTTGGGCTTCCTCATCGTCTTTTTGCTCTATGCGATCCTTGCGGCCGTGTTCGGGCTCATCGGGCTGAAGAAGGTCAAGCAGGTGCGCGCGCCTGAGCAGACGATCGCCGCTGTCAAGAACAACAAGCAGGTGCTCAAGCGCGGGTAACGCTCACCGGGAGCCTGCGATCATGACCGGCGCGGTCGACAGGCCTTGGCGCCATCGCCATGTCACCGCGAACGGCGCCCGCTTCCATGTTGTCGAGATGGGCGACGGCCCCCTTGTGCTGTTGCTGCACGGTTTCCCCGAGTTCTGGTGGGCCTGGCGCTCGCAACTACCCCCCCTCGCCGCGGCGGGCTACCGGGTTGTCGCGATGGACCTGCGCGGGTACGGCGACAGCGACAAGACGCCGCGTGGCTATGACGCCTTCACGCTCGCGGGCGACGTCGCGGGGGTGATCCGTACGCTGGGCAGCCGCGACGCCGTGGTGGTCGGACACGGCTGGGGAGGGTACGTCGCCTGGTCGGTGGCCGCGGCCCGGCTCGGCTGCCTGCGAGCGCTGTGCGCCGTGTCGGCACCCCACCCGCTGGAGCTGCTGCGGTCGGCATACCGCCTGTCGGCCACTCCCGCACTCGGCCACATCGCCGCCATGCAGGTCCCCTGGCTGCCCGAGCGGCGGATCATGCGAGGCGACTACATCGCCCGACACCTGGCGTCGTGGGCCGCGCCCGGCTCGGGGTTCCCCGACCCCGACGTCGTGGAGCGCTACCGGGCGGCGCTGGCGTCGTGGCCATCACCGCACTGCGCGCTGGAGTACCACCGGTGGCTCGTCCGATCCCGGGTGCGGCCCGACGGGCGGGCTTTCGCGTCCGCGCTCCGCCAGCCGATCGACGTACCCGTGTTGCAGATCACCGGGGCGCAGGACAGGGCGGTTTCCCGATCGGCCACCAAGCGCTCAGCGCGGCGCGTGACCGGCCCCCACGAGCACCGTGAGTTGGAGGGAGCTGGTCACTTCCCCCCCGAAGAAGTGCCCGAGCAGTTTAACGACGCCCTGCTCGACTGGCTGTCACGCAGTGCAGTCGCCCGTGTCAACGGGACTAGTTGAAGATGCGCCGGTGGTCGCAGCCGCTTCTAGCTCATCTGCGGTGAGCGCATAGCCGGTACGGGCGTCGGTGACCGAGGCGGCGAAGACCACGCCGAGTACGGCGCCGTGCCGGTCGACCAGAGGCCCACCGGAGTTGCCCTGGCGGACCAACGCGTAGACCGAGTACGCGTCGCGGTAGACAGTGCCGTCGCCGTAGATGTCGGGGCTGCGCAGCGTCTGCACGTCGCGAACCCGGGCCGGTTGCACGTCGTAGGGGCCGTTCTCGGGAAACCCGAGCACCACAGCGGGGTCCTTCGACTCAGCCGGGTCAGCGAACCGCAGCGCGGGAGCACCCAGATCCGCGACATCGAGCACGGCCACGTCGACATCGGGGTCGTAGTAGACCACCTGCGCTGGGTAGTCGACATCGGCCAGCCGCACGATGGGGTCATTGACCCCGGCAACCACGTGCGCGTTGGTCATCACGCGGCCGTCTTGGTAGACGAACCCACTGCCCTCGAGGTTGCGTCCGCACGCCGGCGCAGCGCCCAGCACCTTCACCACGCTGTCCTTCGCGGCGGTGACGGCTGGGCGACGAGCGATCCCTCGCGATGGTGGCGGCACGTCCTTGATGCGTTCGGGCGCGAACGGCTCGAGATATCGAGGGAATCGCGACGAGTCCACGAGTGAGTTGAAAGCCGACAGCACCCCGTCAGAGCCTCCGGGAAGCACTGCGTCGACGGTGCGCAGGACCACCGATGTCCGGACCTCCTGATTGAGCGCCGGAACCTGCACCCCGCTGACCGCCACCCCCAGCACCCAGGCGATCAGCAGCATCGCGCTCACGCTCAGCGCCGAACCGCTCAACGCGTCGAGCACCCGGGCGGGCCGCCACGTCAGCCCGGTTCGCACTCGGCCGCCGAGGAAGGCGCCCAGGCCTTGTCCGACGAAGGCTGCGGCCAGCACGACCAGCAGCGCCGCAAACGAAACCCGCAGGCCGGGGTGGAAGGTGTCGAGCAGCACAGGCGTCGCCTTCACACCGACGAGCCCTCCGACCAACAGACCCGCCGTCGACGCCGATCCGACCACAAAGCCCTGGTGGTAGCCGCTGAGCGCATAGACGATCGCACCTACGACCAGCAACCCGTCGAGGAGGTTCATCGCTCGACCAGGGGGCGGCGGTGATCACGACGCGTGCGGGCGTCGCTGAGCATGCCGCTGGGCACACCGCTGGGCCGGCCGCTGGGCACACCGCCGGGCAGGTCGACGATACGGGAGGCGTCCCAGGAAACCTCCCAGCTGACGAGGGCGAACAGCCGAGCCAACAGGTTTGCGGTGAAGCCCCAGATGACCATGTCCTTCACCAGGAAGGCGGGACCGAGGAAGCCCGACGGGTGCCGTGCGGTGGCTCGGTTGACGGGGTTGAGCAGCTCTTCGAGACGTACGGCGTGCACGGAGGCGGTTTCGGCAGCGTCGACGGCCGACACTCCGCTCGGCGTGTGCCACCACCCGATGACCGGCGTGACGGCGAAGTTGCTCGGTGGCAGCCAGAGCGACGGAAGTACGCCGATCACTGCCACACCGTCGGGGTCAAGTCCAGTCTCCTCGTGCGCCTCGCGCAGGGCGGCAGCCACCTCGTCGGCATCGTCGGGGTCTTGGGCGCCTCCCGGAAACGCCACCTGCCCGGCGTGCGACCGCATCTCGTGCGCGCGTTCGAGCAGCAGCACATGGCGCCCAGCGGCGCCGTCGCCGAACAGCACGAGCACAGCGGCGGGTCGAGGGCGACTGTCAGGCGGTGGCAGGAAACGGCTCAGCTGCGCCGCCTCGACTGACTCGCACACCTCGGCGACCGGCCGCAGCCAATCGGGCAGCGACAACTCGTTGTTGACCTCCGTCGGCAGGTGCATCACCTGAGCCCGGTAGCGACAGGCACGCCTAGCTGGTCGTCGATCAGGGTCGTCAGCTCTTCGACCGAGTCCACCGCACCGAACTCGGTGTGCACGATCTGTCCGTGAGCGTCGACGAGAACCGTGACGGGCAGCGCGGTGATGCGCATGGGCGCCCGAGTGGCTCCGTCGGGATCGGCGATCTGCGGGTAGGTGAGGCCTAGCTCGTCGGCGGACCCGATCGCGTAGGCCGGACGAGGATCCTGCCAGTCGATACCGAGCACCCTGACGCGGTTGCCGGCCGCCTCGTGAACCTGCTGGAAGAGAGGTGACTCGGCTCGACACGGACCACAGGTCTGCGACCAGAAGTTCAGCACCAAGGGAGTGCCCCGCAGGCCCGAGAGGTTGACGTCAGGGCCACCACCGAGGCAGGGCAGGGTGATGTCAGGCAGGGAGCCGCCAGTGGCCGGGGAGGTGCGCTGGGTGACTGGGCAGCTCTCGATGCCCGCAGCGGCCTTCTGCTTGCGCAGCTGCGGGCTGTCGACCCGTACCGACGCGTCGCGGGCGTGAAACCGGTACGGCTCCGACGATGCGCTGCTGCCGGTGCCGGTGCACGCCGCCGTCAGCAAGGCGGCGCCGGCAAGCGCGATCCTGCACCGCCAGCGTTGACTCATGCGCGCCCCTCGGCGCGGAGCAGCTTGGCGGCCGCGTCCGGCGACGTCGGCCCTTCGCCGTACGACGGGCACAGCCGTGCGATCGGGCAGGCGCCACAAGCCGGTTTGCGGGCGTGGCAGCAGCGCCGGCCATGCCAGATCAACCGGTGGTTGAGCAGAGTCCAGTCGCGCCGGGGAACCAGCGACCCGATCTCGTGCTCGGCCTTGACCGGGTCGACCTCAGCGGTCCAGCCAAATCGGCGGGCGAGCCGGCCGACGTGGGTGTCGACAGTGATGCCGGGGATCCCGAAGGCGTCGCCGAGCACGACGTTGGCCGTCTTGCGGCCCACTCCAGGGAGCGTGAGGAGGTCACCAAGCCGACGTGGCACCTCACCGTCGAACCTGTCGAGCACAGCCGCAGCAAGTTTGACGATCGACTCGGTCTTGGCGCGGAAGAAGCCGGTCGGAGCAATGATCTGCTCAACGTCCTCACGGTTGGCCGCCGCGAGCTCTGCCGGTCCGGGGTAGCTCTCGAACAGCAACGGCGTGACTGCGTTGACCCGCTTGTCGGTTGTCTGGGCCGAGAGCACCGTGGCGATCAGCAACTCCCATGGAGAGGTGAAGTCGAGCTCGCAGCGGGCGTCAGGATAAGTTTGCCCGAGAATCCGGTTGATCCGGCGAGCTCGGCGCACCAACGCCGTACGACTTTGCGGGCCCGCAGAAGCGACGACGGCGGACATGCCTCAAGCGTACGGCGTGGCTCGCGCGCCCGCCGTGCGCTCATCGGGGCGACTGCGAGCGGTGTGCGCGGCGTCCCCCGGATGAGTCACACTGTGAGTTCGACCACATGCGGCGCACAAGTCGCTGAACGAGGAGAAAATTCGTGGCCACCGACGTGCTCCTGCAGGCGCCACTCTTCAGCGGCCTCGACGGCGAGGCGGCTGAGGCACTGAGCGCCGCGATGATCGAGGAACGCCTCCACCGCGGTGACGTGCTGTTTCGAGAGGGCGACAAGGGCGACCGGCTGTACGTCGTGACAGAGGGCAAGGTGAAGCTCGGACGCACCTCGGGAGACGGCCGGGAGAACCTGCTGGCGATTCTGGGGCCGGGACAGATGTTCGGTGAGCTGTCGCTTTTCGACCCCGGCCCTCGGTCTGCCACAGTGACAGCCGTGACCGACTGCACCATGCAGAGCCTGAGCCACGAGGAGCTCGGCGGGTGGCTCAACGGTCGCCCTGAGGTTGCCCGAGGTCTCCTCAATCAGCTCGCCAGCCGGCTCCGCCGCGCCAACGACGTAGTAGCCGACCTGGTCTTCTCCGACGTGCCGGGGCGCGTCGCCAAGGCGCTGCTCGACCTCTCGTCGCGGTTCGGGCGGGTGGCTGACGACGGCGTGCACGTCCACCATGACCTGACCCAGGAAGAGCTCGCCCAACTGGTGGGCGCCTCCCGTGAAACCGTCAACAAGGCATTAGCGGATTTCGCGGCCCGCGGCTGGCTCCGGTTGGAGGCTCGCTCGGTCGTGCTGATCGACCTCGACCGCCTCAGGCGCCGGTCCCGCTGACCTCGGCTGCTGCCCTTGGCTGCTGGCATCGCTAGGCCGTTGTGGCCGTTGACGGCATCTCGAACCGCACGTCGTCGGCGGGCTGGATCGTGGAGACCTGACCTGGGTAGGTCAACGACCACAGGCACAGGTTGGTGTGGACGACGACCTGCTCAGCGCCAATCCGGACGTCGCCGATCCGGGGGTCGTCGAATGTGCGGTCAGACGTCGTGTGACAGTCCTCGACGAGCGTCACGTCGTACCCCTCTGCGAGCGCTCGCCGGGCCGTCGAGTTGATGCAGGCGTCGGACTCCGCTCCGAGCACGACGAGGTGGCCTGCTCTGAGGCGGTCGAGCGTCCCGCGCAGACCCGTCTCTACAAAGGCGTCCGAGTAGTTCTTCTCCACCACGACATCGTCGTCGCGGGGGGCGACGGCGTCGACGAACCGCCACCCGTCGCTGCCGCGGACCAGCCCTTCGCCGTCAGTCGCGTGATGCTGGACGAAGACGATGGGGACGTCCTCCTTGCGCGCGCGCTCGATCAGGTCGGCGCTACGCGCGACGATGTCGTCGCGCTGCCACGCGGTCTCCATCACCTGCTTCTGCATGTCGATCACCAGAAGCGCTGTCGCGGTTCCACCTCGCGTTGTCATGGCTTACCTCCGCGTTGTTGAGTACGTCGTACGCTAGCTGCCAAACAGGGCGGTTTCGGTCCGCATTCCCCGGAGAATCGGCAGTGGAGGTGGCTACGTGGACGTCAGCCGTCCCGCGAGTCGAGTGCTAGCCGTGCTCGAGATGCTGCAGAACCGACCCGGCGTCAACGGTCCCACTATCGCGGCCGAGCTAGGGGTCGACACCCGGACCGTACGCCGCTACGTCGCCACTCTCGCCGAGATGGGAATACCTGTCGCAGCCACGACGGGGCGACACGGCGGTTACCGGCTGATGCCCGGTTTCCGGCTTCCGCCGCTCATGTTCAGCGCCGATGAGGCGGTCGGGCTCGCGGTGGCTTTGCTGGCGACCAGGGCGGCATCCGATGACCTCCCACCTGTTGTGGCGAGCGCGTTCACCAAGATCCGCCGCGTCCTCCCACGGGATCTGGCGCAGCAAGTCCAGGCCCTTCACGATGTCGCGGTGTTCCCCCCGCAACGCTCGGCCCCAGCTCGTGGCTTCCCCGACCCCGCAGTGCTGGCGGCGCTGGCACGGGTGTGCTGGCGCACCAACGCTGCAGCATCGTCTACCAGCGCGACGATGAACCCGAGAGCCGACGGGAGCTCGACCCGTACGGGATTGTTGCGCTGCACGGTCGCTGGTACGTGCACGGGTACTGCCACTTGCGACGAGGCCGCAGGACGTTCCGAGTCGATCGCATCACGCGGGCACACGGACAGCCCTTCCGGTTCCAACCGCCTGATGGCGTCGACGTACCGGCGGAGGTCGAGCGCTCGCTCACGCTAGGTCGTAGGTGGCCCATCGAGATTGTGGTAGCCGCCGCTGTGGAGCAGGTGCGGGCCCAGCTGCCGCGCCACTTCGCTCAGCTCGAGCCGATTGACGGTGACAGGACGCTGCTCCGGTCATCGACGAGCAACCTCGACTGGTTCGCTCGGCGGATTGGCGACCTGCCGTTTCGCCTGTGCATACGAGCGCCCGCAGAGCTGCGCGACGCGCTTCGCCACAACGCCGCCGCACTCCTCGAGATGGCAGCGACGCCGCGCGAAGATCCGACGCTGAGCACGCTATAACCCTCCGTACGTCGGATGCTTGGGCGAGATGTGAGCTAGTCAGCCGGGATCCCGCACCGGCGGAGATACTCCAGCTGGGCGCGGACGCTGAGCTCCGCCGCTGGCCACAGCTGCTGGTCGACGTCGGCGTAGACCCGGCGGACGACGTCCACCGGCTGGACAAACCCAGCCGCCACGGCCCCCCGTACCTGCTCCAGCCGCTCGGCACGGTGGGCCAGGTAGTAGTCGAGGACGGGAAGCGCCTGGTCAAGCACCGGCCCATGACCTGGCCAGACTGTCTCTACGTCCCGTGCCTCCGCCAGGGCCCGCAGCCGGCGAAGCGACCGGAGGTAGGCGCCCAGCTCGCCATCGGGGTGGGCGACGACCGTGGTGCCGCGGCCGAGCACTGTGTCTCCGGTCAGCACCGCCCGGTCAGCCGGCACGACGAAGCTCAGCGAGTCGCCGGTGTGGCCAGGAGTCGCCACCACCGTGATCTCCAGCCCGTCGACCTCGATGACGTCGCCATCCTGTAGCCCTTCGCCGCCGTACTGGAAAGCCGGGTCGAGTGCTCGCACGCCGGAGCCGACTCGCTCGGCGAACTCGCGAGCGCCTGCGCTGTGGTCGGCGTGGCCGTGCGTGAGCAGCACCACCCCCACGTCGCCCGCTGCCTCACCGACTGCTTCGAGGTGACCGAGGTCGAGCGGGCCGGGGTCGATGACGACGCTACGCCGGGCGCCTGGCTCACGCAGCACCCAGGTGTTGGTGCCGTCGAGCGTCATCGGCGACGCATTCGGTGCGAGCACGCAGCGCGCCCGTTGGCCGACCTCGCCGCCTTGCCAGGTCATGGCGTCACGCCCTCGTCGAGCGTGAGGAAGGCTTCGCCGTCGACGACCTCGACGCCGGGCGTCACGGTGATCGTCTTGCGCGTCTCGGCTGCGGCAAATGCCTGTTCGGGCCCTGAATAGCCAGCGAGCTCGCTGAGGGTGATGTACGTCGGGGGCAGCATCGCCATCCTGCTGTCGTCAACGGCTGCCGTCGCCTCCATCGGACTCATCCAGGTCACCCGATCAGCCTCACCTGAGACGTCACGGGTGACCTGACCCGCCGGTAGGGCGGCCAGGAAGAACCGGGTGTCGTAGCGCCGCGGCTCGAACTCGGGTGTGACCCAGTGCGCCCAGGCGCGCAGCAGGTCGCCGCGCACCACCAGCCGGCGCCGCTGCAGGAAGTCGGCGAAGCCGAGGCTCCGGTCGACAAGCGCAGCGCGGTCGGACTCCCAGTCGGCGCCCGTGGTGTCTCCCACGATCGAGCCAGGGCTGGGGCCGGCCAGCAGAACTCCCGACTCCTCGAACGTCTCTCGCACCGCCGCGCACACCAGCGCTCGTGCCTCCGACGCCTCGCAAGCCAGGCGGTGTCCCCACTCCTGCGGTGTTGGGCCGGCCCAGGCCACCGCCTTGTCGAAGTCGCGGCTGTCGACAGTTCCCCCAGGGAACGCATACATGCCAGCAGCGAACGCCATACCACTCCGTCGACGCAGTAGATAGACCTCGAGTCCCTCGTTGGCAGGACGCAACAGCACCACCGTGGCGGCGCCTTTGGGCACTACCGGTTGGCGGTCCCCGGCGAGGAACGCCTGAGCGTGCTCGGCCAGCTGCGGCGGCAGTTTGCGGGTGACGTGCCGGGTCAAGACACCTCAGCGATCAACTCAACCTCAACCGGTGCGTCGAGCGGCAGTACCGCCACCCCGACCGCTGAGCGGGCGTGCTGGCCGGAGTCGCCGAAGACCTTGCCCATCAGCTCGCTGGCGCCGTTGGCGACGCCGGGCTGACCGGTGAAATCAGGTGTGCTCGCCACAAAGGCGACGACCTTGACGACGCGCTCGACCCGCGACAGGTCGCCGATCACCGACTTGATGGCAGCGAGCGCGTTGAGAGCACACTGCTGGGCGCACTCGACCGCCAGGTCGGGGCTTACCTCGGCTCCTACCTTGCCTGTGGCGATCAGCTGACCTGCGCGCAGCGGCAGCTGGCCGGAGGTGTAGACGAAGTTGCCGGTCCGCACGGCCGGCATGTACGCCGCCACGGGCTTGGCCACCTCGGGCACGCCGAGGCCCAGCTCCTCGAGCCGCTCCTCGGGAGTTGGCACGTCAGGAGGCCTTCTGACGCTTGAAGTATGCGACGAGGTTCTCCGGGTTGAGACCTGGCACCACCTGCACCAGCTCCCAGCCGTCCTCGCCCATGTTGTCGAGGATTGCCTTGGTTGCGTGCACGAGGACAGGCACGGTGATGTACTCCCACTTGGTCATGGCCGCGACTCTATCGCCGGTGCCTGGCTCAGGCCGGGTAGCGTCCCCGGGGTGGATCCCCGAGAAGTGTTGAGCCGGCCGGCGGAGGGGCCCGACATCACCGTGCGCTACGCCGAGCATGAGGACGGGCTCGTCGACGTGTTCCTGCCACCAAGTCTGGGGCGGTCCGCTCGCCCGAGTCGGTTGATCGTCGCCGTACACGGAGGGTTCTGGCGCCAGGGATTCGACCGCATGCATCTGCGGCCGCTCGCCAACGCGCTCGCCGCCCGCGGATTTGTTGTCGCGGTGCCGGAGTACCGACGGGTGGGAGGCTCCGGCGGTTGGCCGATGACTGCGTACGACGTGGAGGCTGCTCTGACGGCTTCTCCGGGCAGAATCGAGGCAGCCGCGTCAGGTCGGATCGACCCCACCGCACCCTGCCTGCTCATCGGACACTCCGCCGGCGGCCACCTGGCGATGTGGGCCGGGCTTCGAGCGGGGCGTAAGCCGGTCGACCGAATCGTGGCGCTCGCTCCGGTGACGGACCTGCGATACGCCGCGGAGGCAAACATGGGTCAGGGAGCTGTGCGCGCGCTGATGGGTGGCGGGCCGAACGACGTACCCGTGCGCTATGCCGAAGCCGATGTGCTGGCGATGCTTCCGGGTGAGGTGCCGGTGACCGTCATCCAGGGCACCCAAGACAAGCAGGTCACTGTCGAGATGAACCGGCAGCTGACAGCCGCTCACCCTGCCGTCAGCTACGTCGAGCTCGACGGCGTCGAGCACTTTGCCCTCATCGACCCGCTGTCCCCCGCCTTCGGGTCGACCCTGCTGCCCGCCCTCCTAACCCGCTGACTTGTCAGGGCTACGACGTTCAGTTGAGGGCGGCGATGAGCTCAGGTTCCGTCTTGTCGCGGACCTCGTCCTCGCTCACGCCTGGCGCGAGCTCTACGAGCACCAACCCGTCGTCGGTCACGTCGAGGACCGCCAGGTCGGTGATGATGCGCTGCACCACACCGAGCCCGGTGTAGGGAAGCGAGCACTCCTCGACCACCTTGTAGGAACCGTCGCGGGCGACGTGCTCCATCAGCACGATCACCCGTTTGGCGCCATGCACCAGATCCATGGCGCCACCCATGCCCTTGACCATCTTGCCGGGGATCATCCAGTTGGCGATGTCGCCCTTGGCCGAGACCTGCATCGCGCCGAGGATCGCGGCATCGATCTTGCCGCCGCGGATCATGCCGAAGGACATGGCCGAGTCGAAGAACGCCGCACCGGGGCGCAGCGTCACGGTCTCCTTGCCCGCGTTGATCAGGTCGGGGTCCTCCTCGCCCTCCCATGGGTACGCGCCCACGCCGAGAATGCCGTTCTCGGACTGCAGCACGATCTCGACGTCGTCCGGCACATAGTTCGGCACCAGAGTCGGCAGCCCGATCCCCAGGTTGACGTAGTCGCCATCCTGCAGCTCACCCGCCGCCCTCGCCGCCATCTGCTCGCGCGACCACGCCATCAGCCCTGACCTCCTCGGGCGCGCACTGTGCGCTTCTCGATCCGTTTCATCGCAGCCTGCTCCGCGGTGAGCGGCAACACCCGCTGCACATAGACACCCGGCAGGTGGACGTCGGTCGGTGGCAGCTCCCCGGGCTCGACCAGCTCCTCCACCTCAGCGATCGTCACCCGACCGGCCATGGCGCAGAGCGGGTTGAAGTTGCGGGCCGAGTCCTTGAAGACCAGGTTGCCGTGACGGTCCCCCCGCCAGGCCCGGATCAGCCCGAAGTCGGTGATGATCGCCTGCTCCAAGACGAAGTCGCGCTGACCTTCCGCCGTCTCGAAGCTTCGCACCTCCTTGGCCGCGCTGGAGACCGTCACGCTGCCCGCGTCGTCGTACCTCCACGGCAGACCGCCGTCGGCCACCTGAGTGCCGACCCCGGTGGCGGTGAAGAAGGCTGGAATCCCCGCCCCGCCAGCACGCAGCCGCTCAGCCAGCGTGCCCTGAGGGGTCAGCTCCACCTCCAGCTCCCCATGGAGGTACTGCCGCTCGAACTCCTTGTTCTCGCCGACGTACGACGAGATCATCCGCCGAATCCGCTTGTCGCGCAGCAGCAGGCCGAGTCCCCAGTCGTCGACCCCACAGTTGTTCGACACTGCCTCGAGATCGCTGACGCCTGCGTCGAGCAACGCCGCGATCAGCACACTCGGAATGCCGCAGAGGCCGAAGCCGCCCACCGCAAGCGAGGACCCATCGGTGATGTCGGCGACTGCCTCCGCGGCAGTGCGCACTACCTTGTCCACGACTCCTCCTCTGCCCTGACCTCAGCCGGTCCGCGCAAACCTAGCGACTTGTCTGAACGTACCCCGCCTGGACAGGTCCAGCCTGAACAGGTCCAGCAGAGACTGACAAGTCGGCGAGTCCGCGCTGCCGCGTCGGTATGGCGTTCCACCGGCGTCGTTAGGCTCGAGGCGATGGCTTCCTCCGACAAGCCCGGTCGGGCGCCCACGTACGCCGGCCGCGTACGGCTGCACATCGTCACCGGTAAGGGCGGCACGGGCAAGACCACCGTCGCGGCCGCGCTCGCCCTCGCGCTCGCTTCCGGCGGGAAACGCGTACTGCTGTGTGAGGTCGAAGGGCGCCAGGGGATCGCCTCGTTGTTCGACGTGGCTCCACTGCCCTATGAAGAGCGGCGCATCGCCGTGGGTCCGGACCGCGGCGAGGTCTTCGCGCTGGCCGTCGATGCCGAGGCGGCCCTGTTGGAGTACCTCGACACGTTCTACAGACTCGGTCGCGCCGGCAGGGTGCTCGACCGGTTCGGCGCCATCGACTTCGCGACCACAATCGCACCGGGCGTCCGGGACGTCCTGCTGACCGGCAAGGTGTTCGAGGCAACCCGCCGGCGCGAACGGGGCGAAGCGACGTACGACGCGGTGGTCCTCGACGCTCCACCGACCGGTCGGATCGGGCGCTTCCTGAACGTCAACGCAGAGGTGGCCGGCGTGGCCAAGGTCGGACCGATCCGCAACCAGGCCAGCTCGATCATGCAGCTGCTGAAGTCTGAGCAGTCCCGCGTTCACCTGGTGACGTCCTTGGAGGAGATGCCCGTCCAGGAGGCGCTTGACGGGATCACGGAGCTCCGGCGCATCGGGCTTCCCACCGGCAATGTGCTGGTCAACCTGGTCCGCGAGCCCGAGCTCAGCGCCGACCAGCTCGAGCTTGCCGCCACCAGGTCACTCGACTCCGCCGTCATCGAGACGGCGCTGAAGGAAGCCGGCATCGCCCCCGATCCGGACGTGGTCGCCGGGCTCTTGGACGAAGGACAGCAGCACGCCGAGCGCGTCAACCTGGAGGCCGAGCAGCGTCGACGCCTCGGCCAGGCAGGTGCGCCGGTGATCGAGCTGCCCTACCTCTCGGACGGCATCGACCTCGGGTCGTTGTACGAACTGGCCGACCAGCTGTGCAGAAGCGGGAAGATCTGACATGTCACCCAAGACCCGGCCAGCCGCCCGTCGCAAGACCCAGCCCAGCCGGGGCAACCAACCCCGGGTCGGGCCGCTGACCGGCCGGCTGGCCGACGTACCGGCTCTCGACATCGACGCACTGATCGCCGACAAGGGCGTCCGCATCCTCGTGTGCTGCGGATCGGGCGGCGTCGGCAAGACAACGACGTCGGCGGCTCTCGCGGTGCGCGCGGCCGAGCGTGGGCGCCGCGTCGTGGTGCTGACAATCGACCCCGCGCGACGACTCGCCCAGTCGATGGGACTGACCCAGCTCGACAACACTCCGCGCCCGGTACCGGGTATCGACACGTCTGCGGCCGGCAGCCTCGACGCGATGATGCTCGACATGAAGCGCACCTTCGACGAGGTCGTGGAGGCGCACGCCACTCCAGACAAGGCAGCGCAGATCTTCAGCAACCCCTTCTACCAAGCCCTGTCAAGCTCCTTCGCCGGAACCCAGGAGTACATGGCCATGGAGAAGCTCGGCCACCTGCATGCCGAGGCGCTCCGCACCGGGCGCTGGGACCTCATCGTCGTCGACACACCGCCGTCCCGTTCCGCCTTGGACTTCCTCGACGCACCGGAGCGGTTGTCGTCGTTCCTCGACGGGCGACTCATCCGCATCCTGCTGGCACCGGCCAAAGGACCGGCGCGGTTCTTGTCGGCGAGCATGGCCATCGTCACCAACGCGATCACCAAGGTGGTCGGCGGTCAGGTGCTGCGCGACGTTCAGACGTTCGTCGCTGCCTTCGACACGCTGTTCGGCGGCTTCCGGGCGCGGGCTGACCAGACCTACCGCATCCTCAAGGATGCGCAGACGGCTTTCGTGGTCGTTGCCTCGCCCGACGCGGACGCCCTGCGTGAAGCGGCGTTCTTCGTCGAACGGCTGGGCGAGGAGGGTATGCCACTCGCCGGGCTGGTACTCAACCGGGTGACCGCCAGCGCGACACCTGGTATCTCGGCAAAAGCTGCCCTGGCCGCTGCGGAACGCCTTGGTGAGGCAGAGCCGGTGACGGGTGGGCTGCTGCGGCTGCATGCCGAACGGCTCAGCCGCATCGACCGCGAGCAGGCCCTGCGTCGTCGGTTCGCCGCGGTGCATCCGCGAGTGGCTACCGCGACGGTCCCGGCCCTCGCCTGCGACGTGCACGACCTAGAGACCCTGCGTCAGGTCAGCGCTCTACTGACGGCCTGATCCCTGCGGCGCCTAAGCTGAGCGAGCCACCTCGGGCGATCCCGTACTCTGATATGCATGCTGCGACTCCCCCGACCGGCCCGAAACGAGGGCGGCTGGTTCCAGCAGCTGGTGATGTTCGCCGTCGTCAGTGTGCTATCCGGCCTCCTCATCGCCGGGATGGCTCTGCCGTGGGTGGGTTTGTTGGCCAAAGGCGCCGCGAACAGCGCCGACGCGATGAAGAACTTCCCGCTCGAGCTGAAGTTCAGTCCGCTCCCCGAGCGAACCCGGGTGCTGGCCTCAGACGGCACCCCGATTGCTGTGTTCTACGACGAGAACCGGCTGTACGTTCCGCTGGAACGGATCGACCCGAAGATGCAGCAGGCGATGGTCGCGATCGAGGACTCCCGCTTCTACGAGCACGGCGCTCTCGACGTCAAAGGCACGCTTCGCGCACTGTTCGTCAACCAGGCAAGTTCCGATGTCGTCCAAGGCGGCTCCTCGATCACCCAGCAGTTGGTCAAGCTGACGCTGCTCGAGAACGCCACCACTCCGCAGGCCCGAGCAGCGGCGACGGAGCGGAGCTACACACGCAAGCTCGAGGAACTGCGCTACGCCATCTGGGTCGAGGATCACCTGACCAAGGGAGAGATCCTCGAGCACTACCTCAATGCCGCCTACTTCGGCGACGGCGCATACGGAGTCGAGGCTGCCGCCCGCCACTACTTCTCCACCACGGCAGCTGACCTGACCCTGCGCCAGGCTGCGCTGCTCGCCGGGGTGGTGAAGAACCCGACAAGCTATGACCCCACCGACTACGAAGAGACGGCTCGCGAACGTCGCAATGTCGTGCTCGCGCGAATGCACGAGCTGCACCTCGTCGGCAAGCACAGGGTCAACAAGGCAATCAAGAGCCCCCTCAACCTCGAGGTCACGACAAACGCCAACGGATGCGTCGACTCCGAGGCGCCCTTCTTCTGCGCCTACCTGCTGAAGTACCTGCTCGACAGCCCCTCGATGGGCAAGACGATCGAAGAGCGCCGCAGCCGCATCTACGGCGGCGGGCTCACCATCACGACCACGCTCGACCTCCGCTTCCAGCAGGCCGCTGACGACTCCGTGAGCCAGCACGTCTACCCGAGGGACCGCGCTATCGGTGGGCTTGCGATGGTCGAGCCCGGCACTGGCTACGTTCGGGCGTTGGCGCAGTCCCGGCCGATGGGACCGCGCAAGGGCCTTGGCGAGACGTTCGTCAACTACACCGTGCCCCAGCGGTACGGCGGGTCACGTGGCTTCCAGCCCGGTTCGACGTTCAAAGCCTTCGTGCTCACCCAGGCCATCAAGGACGGCTTCCCGCTCAACAAGAAGATCTACGCGCCACCGGAGCTGAGAGTCAA
>JAABUS010005033.1_pt1 | contig 17987 bp, 14 predicted proteins | sample 5560161 | NCBI WGS metagenome assembly JAABUS01 (sample SAMN10711885, study PRJNA513376) | rock metagenome | isolation source: Antarctica rocks | place: Antarctica: Victoria Land, Trio Nunatak nord | collected 2016-01-04 | reverse complement strand
ACATCAAAGTCAAGCTATCTTCGAAATATCAGAATTTTCTCGACGTGTTTGATCGAGCTCAAGTCGATAAGCTATCATCTCATCGTTCATATGATCATAAGATAAAGCTCACTAACGATGTCACTTCTTCTAGATGTCGAGCTTATCGAATGTCACTCTACAAGCTTCAGAAGATCAAAGAATATCTGAACGAAAATCTGTCAAAGAGTTTTATTACTTCTAGCAAGACTTCATATTTCTTACTCATTCTATTCGCTCTGAAGATCAATGATGATCTTCGCTTCTGCGTTGACTATCGAAAGCTCAATGTCATTATCAAAAGAAATCGCTACTTTCTATCACTCATAAATGAGATGATTGGCAAAATCGTTGACTGCAAGCATCTGACTCGACTGAATATAATTTTCGCTTTCAACAAACTTCGTATGCATCTCGATAGTAAGAACTATACGATCTTCATTATCGCTCTAGAAGCGTACAAATCAAAGATTCTATCATTCGAATTAACAAACGATTCGATCTCGTTTCAGCAATATATGAATGATGTTCTATGAAACTTTCTAAATGACTTCTACCAAGCTTATTTAGATGACATTCTCATATACAGCAAGACTCAAAAGAAGCATAGACAACATGTCAAGATGATACTAGATTGTCTACGAGACGCTGATCTGCAGATAGATATTCAAAAGTGCGAATTCGACGTAGAAGAAACAATCTTCTTAGAAGTCATAGTATCAGAACAAGATCTTCACATGAACTCTATCAAAGTGAAAGCTATAATCAATTGAGCTACATCTATTAATCTAAAAGAGATACAAGACTTCGTTGACTTCGTCAATTTCTATCGACGCTTCATCAAGAACTTTTCAAAACTAGTCAAGTTGTTCACTCAGCTGATTTGAAAAGACACGTTTTTTGTTTGAAACGAAGTCTGCGTCGAAGTCTTTGACAATCTAAAGAAGCAGATCAGCTCGACTTCAGTTCTACGTCATTTCGATGTCAAACGTCAAGCTATTTTGAAAATCGATGCATTCAACTATGTAAAAGACGACATACTATCTCAGTACGATGACGAGAATGTGCTTCATTCGATAGTCTTCTATAGCAAGAGCATGGTTTCAGCTGAATGCAATTATCACATCTATGACAAGAAATTGCTAGCTATCATTCGATGCTTCGAACACTGACGACTCAAACTAGAAGATACTGAGCTATTTATTCAGATGTTTACTGATCATCAGACTTTGAAGATCTTTATGAAAAACAAACAGCTGACTCGATGACAAGTGAACTACCTGAATATTCTATCGAAGTTTAACTTTCAAATTATCTTTCGATCAGGCAAAACAAACTTCAAAGTCGATGCTTTAACTAGAATGTCGATGATCGATAGTTCTGAATCAGCTAAAGACATAAATGATCGTTTTCAGACTATACTGATTTCGAATCGAATAGACGTTCTATTGATTGAGTTCGAAATCGAATCTGAATACGAGACTAATCTCTATCAACGCGTACGTCTAGTCAATCAGAAGAATGAACTATGCAATGAGTATCAACAAGCTATGAACAAAGATGAACTGAAGCTTCATGACATGAAGCTAAAGAACTGTCAAATCATTGACAACGTTCTATTCAAAAAGAGTCTACTATGAATGTTGAAACAAATGCATATGAAATTGCTTCGAAAGATTCACGATCAATCATCAATCTTGCACTCTGACATTAAATGAACAATTAATCTAGTTCAACGCTTCTATTATTGATCAGATCATCGAGCAACTATTCAACAATACATTTGAAACTGTCATGTCTGTCAGCGAAGCAAAGCATCTCAAGATGATACAAATAATTTGCTTCAGTCTCTATCAATCTTTCAGCAGTGTTGACAAGATATAGCTATGAACTTCATCACTGAGCTATCTCTATCGAAAAACTATAACGTCATTTGCATAATCATATGTCATCTCTTCAAAGAACGTCACTATGTTTTCTGTCATTGAGAAGACGATGACATCTCAATTGAAGAAACAGTATGAATCATGCTATGAAACGTCTATCGACTTCATGATTTACTCAGTTCTATCGTTTCGAATAGAGACTTTCAGTTCATATCGATCATGTGACAAAGTCTTTGTAAACGACTGAAGATCAAAGTCAATCTATCAACAGTCTATCATTCAGAGATCGACGATCAGTCGAAATGAGTTAATCAAGATGTTGAACGCGAACTTTGAATTTACTGCAATTACATGCAGAATGACTGAGCTAAATGACTTTCAATGATGAAATTCAGTGACAATTTCAATACATTCTCGACTATCTCGATGATTTCTTTCTACTTCAATAAAGACTTTCATTCTTGAATGAGTTTCGATTCAGATACGACTGATTACAAAACGATTCGTCAACGTATTGAGACTAGAAAGATCGATGACATTGTCACTTGAATGAGCGAATTTCTTATCTTGAATTGTCAACAATTGAAAAAGATCAAGCAGATCACTGAAACTCAGATGAACAAGCATAAACGAGACGTCATCTATGAAGTAGATGATCAAGTTTAATTAGTCTTCGAAAACATCAAAATCACTAGATCATGCAAAGATTTGAAAGACAAGCAGCTCAATCTCTATTCAATCACAGTCAAAGTTGAAACCTTCTATCGTCTTCAGCTATCTAAAAGCATGAAGCATATACATTCAGTGTTCAGCTCGAAGTATCTACGAACTTCATCAAACGATTCTCTATCAGAACAACATTCTGAGATCTCTGTATTGATGATCATTGAAGAGAATGAAGAGCACTGAAAAGTAGACGATATATTGAACTTCAGACGATATAGAGAAAGACTATAATACAAGATCAAATGAATCGAAATAGATCATGACGACGAATGATACTATGTCGATAAAGAAAAATTCGATGACTTGAAGAAAGTTCTGAACGAATTTCACAAGCTATACTCGAATAAGTTGCACTAAATTGAAAACACGATGAATTTTTTGCTTTTATTTCTTTTCTATTCATGCAAACATGAATGTTCGAAGAAAAGAAGTAATGTTACGAACATGTCTGAATTGATCAGAGTTCAGATCTAATTCTAATCAATTTGATTAAAGCAAGTCATGATGCTATGTCTAGTTTGAATCTAGCGCATCTCTTTGAGTCATCTTCAGCACTTCTTCTCGTTGTTCAGCACTTTCATCATTCATCTCTTTCATCATTCTTTTAGACAAACACATCTGATCTATTACATCACATCTGTATCGAGTCTAGCGCAGTCTCAAGCCATTATTTATAGAAGAGTTCGCACTCTTTCTCTTCTGTATTTTTAATGTCTTGTTATAGCTATCTCTAAAGAACAATACATACATATCAGCTCTGAGTCTCTTTGATTGAATGATCTAGACACAGTCTCAACATTAAGCAAGAAACTCGATCAATCTCTGATCATCAATAACAACATAGTGATGATCACTATCAAAGCAATGCATGCAAGCGTGCTAATTGATCTTGCGAGTCTAGAGAGCAAAGTGTCATGAACTATGACTTCTTGATGTTCTGACTGCAAGACTGCAAAGACTTCATAGTCGCGATGTCATTTGATTTCATTACGAAAGAGAAGAAGCTGCAATAATCTGCGTTATACTTGTCAGAAAAGTCTTGCAATCAGTGACGAGATCATGTGATGAGCATGTGCAATCATGATGAGATACTTGACTGAAAGTACTACACTGAATACTTGCGTGCTAGACTTAGTAATTCTGAAATTTGCAACTTTCAAACAAAACATCGACTTAAGACTGCAAAGCAGCGAGTTGATCAAAGCATCGTGAATTTCAAGCAATATTTTATCAGACTGTACGCAGATCTGAACTATCATATATTCAATGAGACTTGCATGATGTACTTGCAAATGAAGATTAATGAAATCATCATGAATGAGTCTCTTCGCATTTTATACATCTTTATCAATTATGTTGATCTGTTAAAGCATCTTATAAACATTGACTTGCATTTGCAAGACATTGATGCATTGTTGAAGTTACATTTACAGCAAAGTGAGAGTGTAACGTCTCAGAAGAGTTTTCAATTCTCGCATGAAAAGACGAAGTCTGTCGCTGCAATGAAGAATTTAAAGTTCTCTGCTTCGAGCACGCAGTCTAAAGACGATGCAACATTCAAGTTCAATGAGTTTAAGCAAGATGCTGCTTCATTCAATCTTACGTGCTGATCATGCAAGAAGATGAGACACAAGATCAATAATTTGATGTGTCTTAACTACACATTCAGACAAGAGATTTGCAATCAGAGCAAAGAGACGAGAAAAGAGAAAGTCTGATGTTCATCATTGAATCATTAAATATAACTACGAAAAGATGATTATCACATGCACTGATGATATCAGTATTGACAAATGTCTTTGAGAAAGTGTGTAAAGCTCACTGTCTTATTAACTCTGAGATCGAGCAAAATTTTATATTGCAATCATGAGTAAAAGAGCATGAGTTATCAAAGAATCATGTGACTCTGAAACAGATTCAGACAATCAATGATCGTTGCATTCTCTGCTATGATACACATCAGATCGATATCGAGTTGATTGATCATAAGAAAGTTTGCAAAAGTTGAAACATTGAGTTTCATGCTGTGAACATGCAAGAATATGATATAATTCTTGACTACTTGTGATTAGATGAGATCGACTTAAATATTCACTGACGCAAGCGTCGCTGATCGTATTGAAAAAACAGCGCTCAGCATGCAAAGCAAATACAAGTTAATCTGTGCAAGACATCAAAATTTGTCAAGCTGATAATGCTTGCAGTTAAGAAAAGAGAAGAGACTTATGTAGCTCTGCTTTATCAGCTGCTATCTACAGATGACTTATCACAGAACGCAGATCATCAGACTGCGAGATGCAATGCGCTTCAAGCGAAAGAATCAAAGATACTCTCTGCTATTCAAGATTTCAAGAAAGTGTTTTCTGAGATTCTTTCTGATAGTTTGAACATGCATGATCAGGTGAAACATCTCATTGATCTGATGAAGAGCAAAATGTCTTACATCGAGTCTATTTATAAGATGACACGAGATGAGCTCGCTGTGATACGAAACTATCTAGACAGCGCGCTAGAGAAGAAATGAATTCGTTCATCAAGTAGTTTTGCAAAAGCATCTGTGTTGTTTATAAAGAAGTTGAACGAAAGTCTTCATTTATGCGTGAACTATCGCGATCTCAATGAAATAACAGTAAAGAACAATTACTCATTGTCTCTACTGTCTGAGACGCTGAATCGCTTTGCTCATGCAAGACACTTTATCAAAATTGATATTTGCAACGTCTATCATTGCATTCAAATTTGCAAGAGCGATGAATGAAAAACGACTTTTCATACACGCTATGATCAGTTTGAGTATCAGATGATGCTCTTTGAACTGATAAATGCTTCTGCAATCTTTCAGTTTTATGTAAATCATATGTTTAAGTCATTTGTGAATATTTGCTGTGTGATATATTTGAATGACATCTTAGTATACTCTGAGACGAAAGAGCAGCATTGAGAGCATATGCACAAGATTCTTTGCACGCTACTGAAATATCAACTGTATGTCAAGCTGTCAAAATGCACTTTCAATCGTAGCAAAGTTATCTTTCTGAAATTCATGATAAAACAAAGAAGTATTCAGATTAAATAGTCTTGTATCGATGCAATCACTAGCTGATCTGAGCTTGAGTTTGCGAAAAACATTCTTGTATTCTTGAAATTTGCGAAATTTTATCAACAATTTATAAGAAAGTTCTTTCAAATGATCACGCTCTTAACAGATTTAATCAAGAATGCAAAGAAGAGAGCGATGCATTTGCTCTTTGCAATGATGTTGAAAGCAAGAAAAGCTTTTGAAAGATTGAAAGCAGTCTTTGTCAATACTTTCATTTTGAAACACTACGATTGAGATGCAAATCTTCGCATGAAGATCGATGCATTAAATCGCGAAGTCGAAGATGTGCTTAGTCAGAAGAGCAAGACTGATCAATGACATTTCATTATGTACTATAGTTATAAGTTCAAAGAAGCTGAAGTACAATGAGACATGCACGACAAAGAGCTGTATGCTATAGTTCTTGATTTTAAGAACTGACAACACTATCTTCAGAGTAGCAAGCGACTCATATGTGTGATAACAGATCATAATAATCTTCATTACTTTATGATGATGAAAAAGCTCAACGCACGACAGATACGCTGAGCTGAGAAATTAGCTGCGTTTGACTTTCATATAAAATATCACAGAGACAAATTAAACTCTGCGAATGCATCGTCAAGAAGACTCAACATCATGAAATTGAATGATAGCAAGAAGAATAATGATTATTTTCTATCTACTTTGCAAAACAAACTTCGCAATCAGAAATGTCAATCTGAGCTGCTAGAGAATGAAGAAGTTTTGACAACGATTGAACTCGCAGCATTGATGACATAACTGAATGACATAGTCATTGCAGATACTCAAGTCATGTGTTTGAATGAGAAAGTACTCATCAGATCTTGCAGAATTCTAGACACTGCGTTGTTTCAACTTCTGATTCATCAAATTATGAAGTCAAAGAGATTTTATTTGAAGATGAGCGAATCAATGACTGCGTGATTGCTGAAGTTACAACAAAGAAACATCTTTGTTGCAAATGAGAAGTGACGTCAACGATTTGCATTTAGAAAGAATGAGCTTTTGAAATGAAGTATGAGAAATGATGAACTGCTACGTTGTGATCTTGCAGTTTATGTATTCAATGATTCTGCTACAAGAAATGAGATTCTGCGTATGAATCATGATGATTTCGAAGCAGATCATTTTGCACATGCTTGTATTAAGACTGCAATAAGAAGAAAATATTACTGATTGAAAATGCTCAAAAAGATGACGAAATATGTTTGCATTTGTTTAGACTGTCAGCGAGTGCGAGTGCATCATCATAAGCTCTATGAGAAGCTGACGTTTATATCATCAGAAGATGTGAATTCATTTTACATGATGATCATGAATTTCATAACAGACATGTCTTCTGCGAAGAATTTATACATTGAAAAAACAAGTGATGCTATATTGATAATGATAGATAAGTTAATCAAGCATGCAATTTATGTTTCGATGATCAAAGATTTGAAAATCAAGAGACTTGCAAATCTGCTATGACGAGAATTCGTATTTCAGCATGAAATGATGCGAAGCATTATATTGAATCGAGACTCACTGTTTATTAGTCATTTCTGAATCACTTTATGTTGACATCTTGAAGCGAAGCAAAAGCTAAGCACTGCATTTCATTTGCAAATCAATGATCAAACAAAAAGATAGAATCAGATGCTTGAGCATTATCTGCAAGTGTATTTTAATTACAAGATGAATAACTGATCAGAGTTTTTGTCAATGACGACGTTTGCATATAACAACAGCATACACGTTAGTATTGAAAAAACTTCACATGAACTTCTAAAGAAATACACTGCAAGCTTTGCAAAGATATCTGAGAACAGAGTTTTAAAGAAAAAAACATTCTTGACTATGAAGTGAGCAGAATGACTACGAAGTATCAGAGAATATTTAATGAGACTATGAAAGTGAGTAGCAGAGCAGCAAGCAAAGTATTATAATGCTCATCATAAAGCTGCAAGCTTTCAGATGAAAGACAAAGTGCTTTTGCAAAGTATAAACATTCATACGCTTCATTCAAAGAAGAAGATTGATCACAGACAACTGAAATCATTCAGAATATTGAAGAAAATCAACACGCAAGCGTATAAGCTTGAACTATTTGAGAAATATGATGCAATTCACTCAATCTTTCATGTCTCTTTATTGAAACTCTGACACTCGCGTGATGAGAATTTGAAGTTGCAGATCATTCTTGTAGAAGAAGAAGAAAAATGAAAGATAAAGAAGATACTTGATCAGTGAATCAAGAAAGAAAAGATTGAGTATCTAGTTCAATGAGCTGATTCATCTTTCTACAAAAACTTCTGAAAATTAATGAAAAATCTTAGCAATGCGAAGAAGATCATTGAGAACTACGAGACAGAAAGGCAAGTACATCAGTCAACTGCAAGAAAGTCAAAGAAGAAAAAGAGAGACAGATCATGTAAGAATCATGATTGAAAGAATATCAAAAGCGCAAAGACGCAAGTCTAAGAAGTTGATACTAAACTACAATTATAAAATCTCACGTAACATATGTCTTCTAAAAAAGAAGATGACAAACGTTACGAAAGAGCGAAGAAAAGAAATGATCAACAATCGCGAGCGAGAACATTGAAGTGAAGAAGAAAGCTATTTATTCATCAGCGAATCTCATCATGCACTGCTTGCTTCAGTCAACACTTACGAGATGAAGATGAAGTGACATGACAATAATAAGAAGTGATGAGAACGAGAAAAGTGAGAGTCTCTACTCAACTGTTAGATACAATCTCACATAATTGAGAGAAAAGTCACTCACTCTCTCATTGTCAAAGACGAAGAGTGAGATGAGTCTTGATGCAAGCGTTGAGATGATGATTCATCGCTTGCGCAGCACAATGCATCAACAGCTGAAAATGATGCAGAGCTGAGTTCATCATGTAATCATGCTTTCTCACGAAGCAGTGCTTGCATTTGCAAGCATGCTCGATGAAAGCACGACACATGTGAATCATTGCTGCACTCAAACAATGAACGCAGCGACAGCATCAGATCATCTGATCACTATGATTTATCATGTGTCAGCAATTATTGAAACACACAGAAATAGATATGCATATCAAGAGTCATGAGTTCAGTCTTCAACATAGAAGACGCGAGAAAAGCAGAAGAAGCAGACGTGACAAACGTTGCAGCAATGACAACGTGACAAGAGATGTACATCTCAAGAAAATGAGCAGACTTCGCAAACATGTTAGCATGATCTCAGTGAGCATGAATGCTGCTACTTATCATGATGATGATGATAATGATGATGTTGATACTGCTATGTCATTCATGTTAGCTCATAAGCTGACTTGCATCACAACAATGCTGCAATGAAAGAAGCTCATATCATGAGCTGCGAGCTATGCAAGATACACATGACAGATCTCATGCTTCGTCAGTTCAAAAGAACAGTACTTATGAAAGAGTATGTTAAGATGAGACAAGAAGAAAAGAAAGAAAGAAAGAAAGCAAAGCTGAAGAGTTGATATCAACAATCTTGCACTAGCTTTGTTTATGCTTGCTAGCATGATCAATCACGACACTTTTATACAGATGCTAGAACGTTGAAGAAGTCATGACTATGCTATCAGTTACAAGAAGACAATATGATGCTATGAAGATTCAAAGATTGAGTCTTTAAGAGAGAATGCAGTTGTGAAAACACATCTCATCGACTATGAACGAGACGTGTCTGCGAAACTAGCTCGTGAGATTAGATCAAAGAGACTAGCGAGTAAATAAAGATAGCAACTTGACAGAAGATGAAAACTCTGCAAGCTTTCACTTTCGTTTCTTAGCAATTAGTTCTATCATCAATAGAGTGCTATCTTATTATCTTCTACTACGCAGTTTCATGTAAAGAGATCTCGTTACTTCACATATATCATCTATTTCTCAATGTTCATCATCTTCAATAATGATTAATTTGAGTGATTCTGAATGTTGTTCTGATAGAGAATCTTCTGAATACAATCATAGTAGCTTCAAGCTGAATATTGAATGCAGATGCTTCATGCTGATTGATAAATGAAGATGATAGAAGATATTTATTTTAGCAGTGATTTGATAAAGATTTAGCTGTTTATCTTTCAAATCTTTGCAGAGTCTTGTTGTCTTGACGTTTCTGAAAGATAGTCAAACTCAGTTATTTACTTCATATGTGACGTTTCATTTATGTTTATTGATTCGAACTTCAATGATCAGCTTCGTCTTTTTCAATTATTGATGATCAAAGCTCAGTAGCTCTTTCATTCAAATGACAATATCGTTTATCTTTCTAGCTTCAAGTTGTTTACAAGTCATTTCATAATCAGTCGTATTTGAATCAAAACTCATTCAAGAGTGAAATTCTTTATTGAAGTAGAAGAGAATCATTGAAGTGATCAAAAAAATATTGAAATTGTCGCTGAATTTCATCATAGATATTCATTTGACTTAATCATTCTGCATGTAATTGCAGTAGATTCTAAGTTTGCGTTCAACGTCTTGATTGACTCATTTCGATTGATCATTGATTTCAGAATGATAGACTGTGAATAAACTAGCTGTGATTCTCAGTCGTTTGCAAAGACTCTTTCACATAGTCAATATGAATTAAAAGTCTTTGTTCAAAACAATAGAACTGAGTAGATCATGCAGTCGATAGACGTTTCATAGCATGATTCAAATCATTTCTTCAACTGAGATGTCATCGTCTTTTCAATGACAGAAAACATAGTGACGTTCTTTGATGAAATGATATATGATTATGCAAATGACATTATAGTCTTCTGACAGAGATAGTTCAATGATGAAGTTCATTGCTATATCTTTTCAGCGTTTCTGTGAAATCAAGAGAGAATGATAAAGTTCATTGATGCTATTTCTAGAGACTTTGCTTCGCTGACAAGCATGACAGTTTCAAATGTATCATCGAATAGTAGCTCAATGATCTGATCAATAGTAGAAACGCTGAACTAGATTGATGATTCATTTATTGTTGAAGTGAGAGATTGAAGATTGATCATGCACTTCTTGTAGTAATTTCATGTGCATGTTCTCAGAAACTCACAGTAGATCTTTTCTAAATAGAATGTCATCAATGATTTCGCAGTTCTTCAGTTTAGTGATATGAAATTTGAGTTTGTTCTCATTCATAGCTTGTTTATATTCACTGCAGAACTCATCTGTTTGATTGATCATATATACTCATTGATAGAGATTTGCTTTTGATTCAACAGATAGAACATTGACTTTATCAAGAGTCAGAATAGTCTGAAAATGATCTTCAAGACGCTGAGCTGATTCAGAGACGTTCACTAGAAATATTCTGATTAAAGCATTGACTTTAGTGTTTATTTTGTCTGATCTAAAAATGATCTGAAAGTTGAACTTCAATAGAATGTTCAGATAGTTGACTTGTCATCGACTCAACTGTTTATTTTTCATGAAGATCTTCAAAGTCTGATGATCAATGAACATTTGAATAAGTAGTTCAATGCATTTCAGCTTGAATCATCAGTGTTTGAAGCATTGAATAATGACTAGCAGTTTCTTATCATAGATGTGATAATTGATTTCAGCGAAGATCATGCTTTTGCTGTAGAAAGTCATCGAATGAAGAACTTTCTTGTCATTGTACTGAGATAGTATTTCATCTTTTACATAGTTCAAAGCATCAATCTTCAGAATAGCTTGTCATTTGAGATTGAAGTGACGAAGTACTGAGACTGAGCTGACTTGTTTCTTTAGATTGTCAAAAGCTTGAACACAGATCTCATTTCAAACAAAAAATGTGTTCTTTCTAGTCAGCTGAGTGAATGATTTGACTAGCTTCGAGAAGTTTTTAATGAAACAACGATAGAAGTTAACAAATTTCACGAAGCTCTGAATTTCTTTTAGGTTGATCGAAGTGATTCAGCTGACTATGATTGTCATCTTACTGAAATTCATACGAAGATCTAGTTCAGATACGATGACTTCTAGAAAGATAGTCTCTTTTACATTGAATTTGCACTTTTGAATATTCATCTGCAGTTCAGCTTCGCGTAGTCATTTCAATACTAGTTTGACGTGATCTCTATGTTTCTTTCTCATTTTGCTATAGATGAGAATGTCATCTAGATAGACTTGACAAAAGTCGTTCAGAAAGTTTCATAGAATGTCATTTATATATTGCTGAAAGAAGATCAATTCATTAGTCAGTTTGAATGATAGCATCTTATATTTATATGCTTCTAAAGCAGTGATAAAAGTGATGTAATTCTCATTATCAAGATGCATTTGAAGTTTGTTGAACGCTGATATGATGTTCAATCTAGTCAGATGCTTGCAACTCACTATTTTATCAATGATCTCGTCTATCAACGATAGAGAATATCTATTTCTTTTGAAAATGACATTTAGCTTTTGATAGTTCACGCAGAATTGAAGATCTTTATTTGCTTTGAGAGTGAATAGAATCAAAGAGAAATAGAAAATCTGACTGAAAGTGATGAATCTCTTTGACAGATTCTCGTTCAGATACTTCTTTACTTTCAGAAGTTTGACAGAAAACATTCAATATGCTTGACAGCAAGAAGACGTTGAATCACTAGTGTGCTCAATTTTATGATCATAAAAGCGATGAGAGAGTAGTTTATTCAATTGAGCTCGATCAAAAACATTTAGAAACTCGTGATATTTTAAGAGCAGCTTCGCTTTAATGTCTTCTAAATTCTGAGTCATTTCATCAATTGAAAAGACGTTTAGAACGTTCAAATTGCACTGAGTATTGTACGCGATTTTTCTATTGATGTTCATCATGAATAGAGCAAAGACTTCAATCTTGTTCTTCTTTGAACAATTCAACAATGTTTTGAACGAAGTGATGTTTATGCTTTGAATCGAGAATGACTCTTTCTGAGCAGTGATTGAAATGAATTATTTGAGCATCGTAGAAGTCTTAATCTGAGTGATTGAAGAAGACAAAGTTGATCGCGATCAACTTGAATGCTTTGAATTGAGCGAGATCAAAAAAATCGAAAAAGAAGTATTCAATTGATTCAAAAAAAACAATGACGTTGTTTTATATATTCAGTAATATTTCGTTTTTATTCATTCAGAGCTTACTCAATATGACTTCATGATGATTGATATCAGCTATCAACATTAATACAGTCAATTTCTTATGACTTTCAATGATGAGATTGAGTAGAATTTTATGAGTGATTATCTTCTTAGATATCTTTTCATCATAATCTCTTATTAGCTTCTCTTTTGTCAGTGATATAAATTGAATTTTCAGTTTCTTGCATACTTTATCGACTAGATTAAAATGTATGATCATGTAGACGGCTGAATCACTGTCTATTAGAGAACAAAGACTGAAAGATTATTTCTGAGAGATGAGATGAACATCAATTAGAAACGACTTTTCAAAGTAATTCTCTTTCAATAGAATTTCGTCTAGTTTGCACAAAGATATAATCTCTATCTCTTCAATGACTTTTGAAAAGATGACTAGTTTTTTAAATTGAAATTTGAATCAAAATCAAAGCGATCATATTCTTTGTTCACTGCACTTGTTAGAGATCAGCATAGAGCGAGTCAATATGAGTGTCATTTAACTAGAAGATAAATGCTAAGAAAGAAAGATAACTACAGAAAAGAAGCTGACTACATATATGTGTTTCTCAGTCGACGCTAGACTCAATAGAAACTAGTCAAGATGACGAAGCGAGAATAAATCTGACAAGACTAGAAGACTGAGTTTGACAAGACTAGAATCATGACAGCACTGATTCTAGTAGATTGATTGAAACACTTCTTAGAGCTATGATCTGATTTATGACATATAAAACAGCTTTCAACTAGAATGTTTGCTTCTTTGATATTAGTTAAAATCGCGTCGCGCGACTTTAGATGATCAGACTTTGAATAATCAACTGATTAAGTGATAACAGTCGCTTTATGAAAGATAGTCTTTGAAACGTCGTTGACATGTTTGAGCTTGTTCTTGATCTTTCAAATGACTCGCTGATCATTATTCAAATGAATCAGATAGAAATGAATTTCTTTTAGAGAATCAGATTGAACTAGTTGATTTACTCAAATGAATCAAAGACGAGAATTGATTTTATCTTTCAAATCAATGATCAGTTGCTTTTCGTGATAGTTTAGATAGAAAGATAGACATTGAAACTGAGTATAAAATTCATAGAATTTCTTGAATTCTTGAATCAAGTTGTAGTATTCTTTATGAAAGTTGACTTTCTTATTTGAATCATCAAACAACTGAGCTAGCTCTTTCAAAAGATCTTCGACAATTTTATAAAGATTGACACAGTCACGTTTGCATCTAGCTTGAGTGATCTCAGCTGCGTCATCGAATAATCTAGAATGTACATAGCTCAATTTGACTCGTTCATTAAAAAAGAGATCGACGTTGATCTTTAGTTTATTCTGAATTTTTCCGTATCAGTTCTCTCAAGTAAAGTTCTTTTCATCAGTAAACAGCGAAGAATCAGGTATTTTTTGAGATCTAGAACGCTCAGAGTAAATGAAATCAGAGAAAGTGTTTTCTTTAGCTTGAAGTCTAGTCTTCAACTCTTTGATTTCGTTGTTCTGTTGTTTATCTAGCTTGTAGAGTCAATCTGTTTCTTTATCAAGAGCTAGGCTTTAAGTCTTTCAAATTTCATAGAACACGAGAAATATTATCATTTCAGCAAATGATTCATCATCTTCATGAAGAAATGACGCAGCACTTGATGATTTCGATGAATCAGCATCAAAGATTTAAGAGAAACGATTTCGAAATTCTTCAGAACGCTCTTCAGTAGACGAATGACTAGACATGATGAGATTTGTTTGAAAAAAAGATTGAATGAATGACAATGCTCAACAGTATTAATGAAGACGTATGATCAAGTGTTTAATCTTCAGAAAAGAATGTTGTTGATTAAAGAAGAGTTTTTGATTTGTGAGTTTTTGAGTGATTCTCAAGCAATTCAAGAAGATTCTTTATCGTCGATTCTCTTAATCGAGTTGAACGACTTATTTTCACTCGTCTGTTTCATGAGAATGAGTTGATTCTCTTGATTGAGTGAACTTTGCATACTTAGTGAGCGATAAGTTGTCTAGCGATTCAAACAGTCTTGTCGTTGATTCTATCAAACTCTTTAGTGTTGTTCAGTCTTTCAATTGCATTGATCATCAGATAAATGAATTTCTTTAGACTCATTCTGTCTGTACAAGTATGTTGAATGAGTAATGAGATCAGTATCATGTGATTAACGAATTCTTAATATAATGTCAGAATCATGTCTAAATGATACAATCAATAAAGATCAGAATTGATAGTGCTTGATCTTTAGAGATAGCTATAACTGAATATTAAGAATACAGAAGAAGATTGATACAAAAGCTTCTATTTATGTAATGTTCAGAGACTGCGCTAGACTTGAAAGAAATGTGTTTGTAACATGAAAAGAAGATGATGTAGATGAACAAGATGTTGGTGAAAGAAAAGAGTGTTGAGAAAGAAAAAGAGTGTTGAGTCATATCTGAGTCAAATCTGAGTCAGATCTAGATCAGATCTCGACTAAATCATTGACTAGCTTTAATCAATCTTGATACACTTGTAACACTTCTGTACATTCTTTGCAATGAATGCATCTTGACTTTCAATCTTTCTTTCTGAGACATTTTGAAGACATTGAATCAGCTTTAAAATCACTTCTTTTCATGAATGATCTTTGTTCTTCTCTTTCTCTAACGTCGATGTCTGTGTTAATAAATCGATGATGCTGATAACTTTCGTCTCATCATTGCGTGAGTGTTTAGATCTTGCATCGCTGTCTCTCTGCAACGAGTCAACGCTGCTTGCAATCATCATTAAATCAACATTACTGCTGCTCATGCAATTCATCATTGTCTATTCGTCTACTCGATCTTTTCTCTCTCGTTTATAATGCTCTGTTCAAAAGTTCGTTTTGCACGCGTTGTGATTATTCATTTATTGATTAATTATGCTTACAGTAAATATAAATACAAATTGATTTGTTTTCTTGTCAATACTTCATATTTAAAGCATTGATATTTGAAAATGTTTAATCAAGCTGTTTAAATGAATGATGAAATCTTTTCAAAAGTTGAATTTCTGACTGCATTCAATAGACTGATTGCATCAAGTTGAGTACTCGACTCAAAAAGTGTTGAGTTGAGTTGAGTTAAAAAGCTTGATTCAACAATTCGACTCGAAAACTTGACTTGACTCGACAAGATATTAGATAGATGTAAATAGCTTGATTGAATAGTCTACATGATTTTTCTTCATGACTTTCTATCATGTTTTTCCGTCATGACTCTCTATCAAAGTCAAACGATCTTCAAGTTTTCTCGTCATGATTCTCTATCAAATGATCTTCATGTTTCTCTTCATGTTTCTCTTCATGTTTCTCTCTATGTTTTTCTTCATGTTTCTCTCTATGTTTTTCTCTATGTTTTTCTCTATGTTTCTCTCTATGTTTCTCTCTATGTTTCTCTCTATGTTTCTCTCTATGTTTCCCTTCATGTTTTTCTTCATGTTTTCCTTTATGTTTCTCTTTATGACTCTTTATCAAATGATCTTCATGTTTTTCTTCATGTTTCTCTTTATGTTTCTCTCTATGTTTTTCTTCATGTTTCTCTTTATGTTTCTCTTTATGTTTCTGTCTATGTTTCTCTTCATGTTTCTCTTTATGACTCTTTATCAAACGATCTTCATGTTTTTCCTTCATGACTTTCTATCAAAAAGGTAATGCAAAAAGGTAATGCAAAAGTCGGAAAAATTTCTATATTTAGCTTTCTTGACGTCAAGCTCAAGTTCTTGATGAATCAAGTCGAGTTGATTCAATTTTCAGTTGAATCGAGTCGCGTCAAGTTGAAAATATGAGCAACTCGACTTCGAATCGAGTTGAATTCAAAATGTCAACTTGAAACTCAACTTGATGATCAGTCTAGCATTCAACAAGTTTCAAATCAAAGTCTTCAAAGAATTTATCATTCAATCTGCATGAAAGCATACTAATTTAATTTCTTTTAATTCAAAGATAGTATTGAATAAAGTTCAAATTATTAAATGTTCAAATTGATTTATTACATTATCATTTATTATAAATGATTCAATCATTTGAATCACTTCTATTAATTAAGCAACACTTGAAAATCAGCTGCTTGAGTTAATTGATGAATCAACATCAAAAGAATTTATGAAAAAGCTTTGTACATTCTGAAAAGATGTTAATGTGATAACTTGTAAAATGAAGTTACTGTAGAATCAATTAAGTCAAATAGAAGTCGCTGAAAATGCTTGCAAAGCATGTAAAAAGCAGTCTGATAAGATTCTTAAAATCGAAGACATCTTGTACATTAAAGATGCTTGAAGTATAACTCAAGATAGACAGAAATTGAAGGACGAGAGACAGAAGAAGCGCGAAGTGATCTGGGAAAAGCGTTATTTAAATGGACTAAAGAAGTGCTACAGAGCTACTAAGCCTCATAGGGCTGCTCGCATTAAGTTCGTCCAGGCCTATCAGAAGAAATGGCGGGTTATTTTGAAGGAATTGGTTAAATATCATCATGTATATGATGGATAGTTGAATTCAGCTGTTGCATGGCTGCCGAGCACTAAGCGAAGAATGAGCTTAGTGAGGGGCACGGATAGCTGTTGTTGATTCATTCTAGGATTCTAGTAGAGAGCGACAATCCCCGAGGGGGCCGGCGGTCGCCGGGTCGCCGACCTCGGTAGAATAATGCCGGCACGCGCTACAGTAACAAACACTACCTAAACAACCTTACAGTAAACACGTTTTCCGAAATTGAGATACTACGTCTGGACACATCTGACGGCGCAGAGATGAAGAAAGGTTTTCGGGTGGCTCTAAGAGAGGTTGTCAGGCCCAGCAGCTTCTTTCGCATTCATGTTCGCGCATGCCGCAGATTTCAATCACCTTTCACTCCCGCAAAGCATGCATTGTTTACGTATTCAACAGTCTCAAAATCCCGGCATTCTGCCTCTGTGGCGAGCAGGCTTCTAGGTGCCACTCTAGTGGTAGCATGCGGCATTACGACTTTAGTCCTCTACCCTCCTGTAGTCTACGCCGATGCACCCATCCAAAGTGAAGGGTCGCTAGGTCGAAAGATTCGCCTTCATGAAGTTAAGAAACATGGCCAGAGTGCCGAGACGAAATGGATCACAAAAGGGACCCGGGTCTATGATATAACAGAGTGGATCCCTGGCCATCCTGGTGGCGAGG
>JAABUS010005031.1_pt1 | contig 17997 bp, 15 predicted proteins | sample 5560161 | NCBI WGS metagenome assembly JAABUS01 (sample SAMN10711885, study PRJNA513376) | rock metagenome | isolation source: Antarctica rocks | place: Antarctica: Victoria Land, Trio Nunatak nord | collected 2016-01-04 | reverse complement strand
TGGAGCGTAGTCTCGCTGGGGATTGTTCTCCGCGAGGGGCGGGGGGGGGGTTAGGGTATGCTGATATCTGTTGATAATAGAGATGTAAGGCTTGCTGAGTGGATTGTTGGATAACATGAAATCCCCATGCACGAAAGGAGAAGAATGTCTGTGCGCGAGGAACACATGAATATGAATAAGCGACTTGGATTCGTTGTCAGGATCAAAAAGCCCGAAAATCGAGCTGGGTTGCGGGTTCGGCGAGCTCGTTGAGGTGCGATGAATGGGCGTTCTGGCTGTTTGTTTGGGGATTGTGCTACAGCTAAAAGGCCAGGGCGCAGGATTGGTGGGCGGTGGGGAAAGGTTGTGTCGCTTGCTGAGAGGTATTGAGTATGGTTGAACGGCTAGTGTCTCTTCGCGGAAACGTTTCTTCTGTAAAGCATGTGGCATGCATGCATTATAACCAGGAGAGTCCGGGCCCATCCTCACACAGCAGAAACCCCTTCGCAGTCATATCACAGAAGTTGGGGATTGCCACCATGGTAAAGCAAGTCATCTATTTCCCCGAGCTCACTTACCTCGGTCTTCACGGCCTTTGTCTCCCGCTCCTCCACTCTCGTTTCTTAACTCGAGCTGGGTTCAGAATATCCCGCTTGGCTGAGAGCTCATCTCGCTGGTTTGTCGAATCTATGGTTTCGATAAAGCGGGACGGGGCGCTGAAGACTTTCAGACGAGGGGAAAAAACATGCGAGCCGCTTTCCCCTGCCAATTCAAAAAGGCGAGAATGCACAACGTCAAGCGACGAAAAGAGAAGCGGCGGGAGGAGTCAACTGAAAACCATTGTTCTTCACGCCAACAGCAGAGCTCGACATTTTGAGCCCCGCAGACGGAGACTCCTGCAGAAAGAGGAGCAAAAGAGTGAAGAGTGAGAAAGGAGCGCGGTCTTGATTGCCCACGAAAATACATCATGGCTCATTGGCGCCCAAGGAGATGGATTCGCAGGAACCTGCAAATGCTTGAAAGTGGTGGTACGTGTAAAGTATATTGTTGCAGACGGCCGGAGGGTAGGCGAGGGAAAAGTCTAGGCTGGGCAAATTGATTTTATGGGCACTGAGGGAGACTGATGGGCGGGCTGCCCGACTGTCAGAACGGTCTGCAGGATCATGGGCCCACTCCGTGTCGAGATACATAAGATGAGGGCGGTATCCTGTCGAAGGTTCGAGGCGATTTGACGAGCGCCAGCTTGTTGAAAACCGTTATCTGTTTGCTAATCTTCTGGCCGGAAATTGTGAAGGGAGGCGTGGGAGTTGGCTGACATGGCGCTTAATCTCTGGGATATCTCAGTTGTGGTTGCCCTTGTTAGCCAACGGCCGAGCAAGTCGACCAAAACCCTTGATACAGGCGTGGTCCTTGGTCGTCGGCTCTGTGGTTGGAAATATGGAGTTCGTCGATTGGAGGCTCTCCCAATAATGCTCCAGCAGCCTAGTCTACTTGCATATCGTCAAATAGCTATCTATTCATCTGCAGAGGAACCTATCAGCTTGACATGGTCATCGCGCCAGGTCGCCATGTTTTGGATTCGAGGTTTTGTAAAAGATATGTGCGTGGGCTGGGTGAGACCCAGCCTTTATCCTGAGTTTGCGCCTCCACTATGCTGTTGCTCGCTTAGACCCTTTTCTCTCAGGGATCTCATACTTCCATGGATGGTTCTACCACAAGTACCGTAACATCGTCGGAATCATAACATGGGTCCAGTATGCTAGTGTCCGTCTTCCTGCCCTAGTATGATAATTCTGTTCTCTAGTCTGCCGGACGTCAATGTTTGCTCATTGCTCAAGGGGAGTAAGAAGAGAAGGACCACCTACTTCGGTGCTATGCCCTTTGTCCAAAGCGGCATGTACTTATCATCGTGATGATCCACCATCCCCACACTGCCCCTACGCACGCCCGCACTATTCATCCATCTTCTAACGACCCACCTCGCTACCTGCAATCTCCTTTCCCTTGCGCCCGTCTGCGCCACCGATTCCGCACCCGCCTCATGCTCCTCGTCCTCGGTATCACTATCAACCAACCTTCCGTCCACCATTGTCGCCTTCTCATCCGCTTCCTTAGCACTCCCACTCCGGCTATGCTTCACCCCTTTCTTCGGATCCCTCGCTTCTCGCACTTTGCCATTGGTATGCAGGTCCTTGTGCACGGAATCCCAATGGCGATGCAAGCTTGGACTCCATCGTCGCCACTTGCCCATGACCTTCAAGCTCATGAAATACTGCCGCAGAATCATGGAGATAAGGATGCCGTTTTCTTCGCTGACGATCTCTTCTGCTGTACCGCCTTCGCTTCGGACGAGTAAGGAGGTAAAGCCATCCTTCCCACGGCCCATGTAGCCACGCGTAGCTAGCGCATACATTTTCTGTTCACCAAGGGCTTCGTGATGGATCTTCACCCACTGAACTCGTGAACCGGATGGTAACTTAGGATTATATGCGAATTGGATGTTCGAAACCTGTGGGTAGCGACCTTCCAGCGCAGGGACTAGGCTCACAGAGTTCTCTAATGCTTCTATGATCGCTTTTCCGCTGACGCGCAATACAACCACAGGGTCTTCGAATGGGAAGCAATTAAGGATATCTTTCAGTAAGAGTATTCCGGGAGGATAGATCTGATCTCCTCTGATGGTGCCACCAGCCATAAGTGCACAGTCAGTGCCGTAGAAATGGCGCATTAGATCGCAAACGAAGTTTCCAAGGTTAGACTCCCGTAAGCGCACGGTAGTGAAGCGTCCGTCAAGCGGGACAGCTGTATAACCGATGGGCTTCTCCAATTTGTACTTCAGTGACGAGGTCAATTTATCTACGAGTTCTATTGTGTCTGGATCCTCAGGGATAGAACGGATGATATCATGGCGTATTATATCGAAGTCCCATCCTGCCTGGCCGGGGCGCTTTCGCCGGGCTTCGATATAGGAGAGTTGTTTGAAGTCTGTGCCGGAGCGTAAGACATGAGTGCCATTGATAAAGTGGTGGCCGTAGAAATGGTCGTGGCCGCCGAGAATGAGGTCAATAAGGCCTGAAGGCGTTTTCTCCGCTAGCTTCATATCGCTTGGCTCTCGGGCATGGGTCAAGGCGATTATTATCTCAGCACCTTGTTCACGAAGAGAGGGTACAAGTTTCCTTGCGGTTTCCGACGCAGAGAGATAGATAAGGTTCGGCGGCAGAGAGTTAATCGTGTCAAGCCTGCGGAGAGGTTTAGCAGACAAAGAGTAGATAGATGGGTAAGCGTACCATTCTCGCTCCGCCAGACCGATCAAGCCAACCTTGATGCCGTTGGACGACTCCAGTATCAGGGTCTTCGGGCAATCTGCAAGCGAGACATCTTCACCTAAGGCAGGGTCGAGGACATTGGCGAGGAGCCAAGGAAAGTTGCACTGAGTGGCGAGATGGCGAAATTGAGGGACCCCAAAGTCTAGGTCATGATTCTGAAGCACACTTTCATCAACATTCCTTGAAGTGCGCCAGAAGAACGTTCAAAAAGCGATGGCGTCCATACTCACGCCCACACACGCCACGTCCGTTCCGATATTGTTGAGGATGGGTACCATATGCCTTCCCTTTGTGACAGAGCTCTCGAGACTGGGGTTGTATGCATCGCCGGAAAAAAGCGTGATAAGCTTGGATTGGTCTTCGTACTGAGGAGCTGAACGATAATGGTTGACGATGGTTTGGAAACGCGGTATGCCGCCGACAGGCTCCGCTGATCCAGCCTCTATATGATAGACGTCGTTGAAGTGTAGAAGACGAAGGTCCGGGGCATTGGCGGTTGACCGACCGCTTGTATATGTAACGGAGGTCGATAGGTCATCGTTAAGGGAATCCATCGGCGTTGAAACCATCAATTGACTGTTGCTAGAGATATCGCCAGACCTCAAAGGTCAAGAAGCACCGCAAGAGGGTAACGGGCATAAGCTAGATTAGGGTTAGAGCTAAGACTGAACGAACTTAGGGTCGCACTAATTTGCGCAATCCCCCTTCGTAGTTTACTCCATCGGAGTGAATTGGTTTCGCGGCAGAAGTAGGCAACGGAGGGGCTACACGGTACAGGATTGCTAGAATCGGGTCTATCAGCTCCTATCAAGGGTGAAAGGATTGAGAACGCACAGCCTCATGAACAGAGCCGATGGAGAAGCCAGCAGCGGACCAACGATAATATGTTGACCCTCACGACCAGTGCATGCATGCAAGCCAATGGCCGTTCCGTCTTTCCAATTCCGTCAAGTGTGAGTCGTGATAATACACCGTCGACGAACCCAAAGGTCGGATGCAACCCGATCCCATGCCGACAAATAGCCTGCAATCATGATACCCAACAGCCGAAACAATTATCCTATTTCATGGCGAACCCCGCTCCCGCCCTCCCTATCCTGAGGTAATTGTACCCTCCCGTTATCCGCGTCCTCCGCCAATTCTGCTCTTGGAAGACCGGCCAGCTCGCTATATTCCCCTCCCGTTGGTTTCGCGTCGCCGCCGTAGTACTCGTGTTGAGTTTGATTGGATCCACTTTGGGCTGCAGTCAGCTCCGAGTATTTTACCCCTCCGCTCTTTTCATCTTGCCCTTCGATATGTGCAGCTCTCCTTCGTCGAAGAAACCATCCCAGTCCGGCCAGCAGCGCCAAGGCCACTACACCACCAGCAACGCCACCAGCGATTGCGCCTGCGTTTGACTTCTTTGGTGCATCTGTCGTCGTGGCGGGCGAGGGTGCAGCAATTGTCGCTGCTGGCGCTGGTTGTAATGGTGATGAAGACGTTGCGGCTGCCTTTGTGGGCTTTGCCTTGTGCGAACTCGACGGTGAACTCGACGGTGAACTCGACTGTGTACTAGACGGCGCAGCTGTGGGGTTCGTCTTTACCGCTTGACCATTAAGCAGAAAGACGCCATTGCCGTTGGAGCAGCAGTCGTCCGCAGCGGTGCCGTTTCCACAACAATAGCTCCCATCGTCACAAGGCGTTACCGTGACACTTGTATCGGCGCGGTTGGCAGGATTATTGGCGTAAGCGACTCCAGTGCCATTGACACAGAGATTCTGACATTCAACGGCTGTCCACGAGGAGTCGGTGCAGAAGTCACGCCAGACATTGTTGTCGTACCAGGTGGAAAGGCAGAGGCCGTCGGCGCGGCATTGGTCCTGGATGTGACTATACTGATTATCAGTCACATGTACAAGATGCTTCCAAAGGAAGGCTTACCAGCACATGCTGTAGTATGAACCGGGAGAGCAAGGCGTGTAGCTGGGTGAGGAAAGACCGGCATTTGTGTCGGTGCCATTGGGATAATAGCAGGAATCGGCCGACGTGAGAGCGAGCAGAAGTGAAAGCACCAGAGAAAGGGCCATTCTGGTCATGGTTTCCTGGACCACGCTATGCTGCATTTTGGAAATATATAGGATATACAACGCGTGCGACAAGCGTTGTGAAGACGAAGGTGCCTCATTTCAGGAGATTGGGGCTGAGGCATCGACCAACGCTCTCAACAGGAGATCGGCGACATAGTTGAAATAGTCAGAACCCTACAAGGCACTAAATCCATCCTCTAAGGCCCGATGAGGGAGTAGCAAGCCTCGGATAGGCTGGGAGGGGGGCTCAGCTGAAGAACGGGCGCTTCCAGCCAATCACGGAGAATCCTTCCCGGCCGATTGTCAATGCGGAGCGACTCTTGTTCACGAAGGAGGATATGTTTATGATGCATCAGTTATAGTACACGCTTTTGGCCTAGGAGTTGTCTCATATAGCGATGCCGCTGATCCATTCGTGTCTTTCCACAACAAGTCACGATCAAGACGTCGATAGCTTCCGGATTGTGAATGCGGCTGAGGCATGGTCTGTGTCTCACAATTAACATGAGGGCCGTTTCTAAAGTCAAAGTCTTGATAGCTTCCAGATCGTGACTGCTGCTGGTGCGTCGTCTGCGTTCTACGAGCAACACCAGGGCCGTCTCCAGAGTCAAAGTCCTTATAGCTTCCTGGCTGTTGCTGCGCTTGCTGCAACATCGCCTTTCTCTGCCGGATGCTGCCTGACGCTGACGAGTAAATTCCTGAAGCTCCTTGCTGATGCGAACTATATTCGCATCTACACATAGCGAGACATTCAGCCTCTGCCGTAGCCTGCTGTGAAGTAACTGCCTCATACGACGAATCTGACCACGGCGCTCCATCTGTAGCTCTTGACGCTGGGCCGTAATCAGAAGCCACGTAGCTTCCAGATTCGGCTTGCGTCCGATTACTGGGCACGACGGCAGCTTTCACACTTCCATAGCTTCCTGCCACTCCCTGGTATCCCGGCATTGGCCTGCTCCTTCCGAATTCATGTGATGACGGTTCAAAGTCCGTATAGCTTCCTGACTGTACCTGGGGCTGCTGCTGCTGCACGAGCTTGCTCTGTTGGGGTCTGCGTTGGAATTGTGCTTCGCGAGGGCTCTGCATCGTCAATCGATAGTCTGGGTCACCACGGTTATAGAGGCGCTGCGGTCTTCCATTCGGTCCGATACGGTAGGCAAACAAGGGCTCTTCTTTGCCCGGAGGTTTCTCATCGCGAGGTACTTGGATGGGGGCCTTGGGCGCTTTAGATTGAGACATGTTGTCGAGCTTCTGCAGATGTGGTTTGGTGAATGTGTCTTTGCATTGATTGAACAGCAATTGATCAATGTTGTGATTCGAGAAGCTGATTATCTATAGGGGAATATTATCGAGGACCGCTTTGCGTCATCTTTACACGCCAGCTTCTATGTTGAAGCCCATGATCAGTCAATAAATGCCTCGGGGGTCTTCACTGCTGATACGGGATCGTGATCTTCGTGCTTATCTATCTTTCTCAATCGTACTTGGGGGTAAAGAGAGCGACGTGGACAATCGAAGCATCTGCGGGTCAGACGAGGCTGAAAACGGAGGGATTCCGCGTAGGGCGGAATGGAGTTACGGAGCACAGACTTATAAGTGAAGCTGAGGGGTTGTTTTCGACTCATCGTAGGTGTCGAACTATCAGCTCATAGTCGCAAGTCATCTTCGTTGGAGTCGTATGCAGAGCGATGTGGTTGAAAATTCCTATTGGTGATACTTCCTATCCAAGGGGTTAATTGTTAGTACGAACAGGGGTTTCTAGGCAAATAAACCCTGTCACGCTAACAATTAACCCCCCGTATAAGATGTTAATTCGAAATATTGGTCGTTGACAGCCTGTAAGAAAGCCAGCGTGCCGCTTGATCAATCTTGGTCATCAGGTAGTGCCCGGCAAATATCAATAGAGTTGTTGTAGCAACCAGAAGGCTCTCTGCCCGCATAAATTTATCAAGCTCCTATATTCGTTCCTGAATTTAACCACACATGGGGCAAATATGCGCGAAAGGGGAAAGTTTGTAGGCTTTCCATAGAACATTCCACATACAAGTCGATCACAGCGTAGTCAGCTAGTGGGATATCTGTTATTAGGTTGCTTGCCAGGGTGAATCAAGAACAAATGCTTTGCGCTTTGGAACAATGTGTTAATGAAGTAGCGATGGACGGAATGAACGATGACGACCGATTGCCACAGCGGCGAAACGTCAAAGGGTATTCCTAATACAGTTGATGGACTTTGAGAGAGCAAAAAGAGAAGGGTCTCAATTGAAGTCGAGGTCCGACTTCACCGGCTCCCCAATAACGAATCTCCAGAGATGGCTTCAAAAAAAAGCGACCCATTCTTCCAGAAGAGGAGGAATTCATCAAGCGTGATGGAGACCCTGTTTCTGTTGTTCCCAAGCTAAGAACACATTCACAACGGTATATTGGTAGATTTAGGGTCATCTGACAAATCACCGATTTCAGAAGACCCCGAAATGAGGTCCAGCGCCGGCGGATCTCTCAATTTAAAGCTGAAGGAGGTAGGATGACTCATAGAACTTTGAATCAAAATTGACAGTACGCAACGAAGATCGCCATCACAACAGCATCGTAACGTGTCTGACGACTTTGCTCGTGCCTGCGATGCTCGTCGGTCCCCTCCATGGGTACTGCAAACCTGTGCTTGACATAGCTTAAGTTACACAAGCGGCTTACTGTGATCACTCTCTTTCTTGTGCTCTCTACCGTCATGCAGAGCATATCGACTGTAGCAACTCCAAATCGAGACCCTAGCAGCCACGGCTGTATAGGGCGCCGTGCTAATAATCTTTAAGCACTTGAAACCTTCCATTTGACATTGACGTTGGAAAGCTGGCGGGAGTCCTGCGACGGCATACCTTGACAATTGACTGTGGACTGACATGACGGTATACATTGACCTTCTTATCAACATACGGGCTATAGTCTATGACCTAGTCGCTGCATAGGCATAATCTTTAATCCTGCGACTTTCTGCGCGGATTGAGTCGACGTTCCGAGGAAGGAGCCTTCAGAGATACGAAGTAGCCCGCCTTCGAGAGCGGTGCTCTGGACGCCATCGGCAGACGCACAACGTTCTCGAAGTGAGCTTTCCATTGACAGCTGTAGTTGAGGAACGGGGCTTTCAGACCCTAAGGCTCCACATCCCACGCAACAGGCGTTTTGAAACATCGTAAGGCACTCAGGGGGTAATAATCCGCGTAGACGGGGGCCTTCCCGAGTATGCTTGGGACGCGAAACGCGCCTTCTTGCTGAGCAGCGTACACGGTAGCTCCATTCTACTCAGTGACTTGCTGTAGAGGACTTAGAACAATCGAAGGACAAGTGTGACGTGATGATGAGGTGCTTGGGGAGTGGTCACTTGAAAGAATTTTGAGGGGAATAGAAAAAAGCTCGGGAAAAGCTTTGAGAAATGGAGAATAGAAAGCAGAAGCCTATATCCATACGGGCCAAGACCGTGGACTAACAACAGTAAGAAGGGAAGGTGTGTTCGGCAACAAGTGTAGACCATCAGTGAAGGGATGTCGTATTCAGATGAATGGCGCTACCGGCGTTTCTTCGGGCTGATATGTATGATCCGCATCACTCGCGCTCTGCCTATATTGCGTTGATGAAGTCCAGCGACACACTGAAGTGGTCGCCCATAGTCGCGATGGACACTCAATGTAATAGCATCGATATAGCAAAACTGAGGGATTTTGCTTTGGGACTTGGGGATCTGGGTGAAGTAAGCATTTCCAGAATCTGTCTGGGGGACGCGTTTCCGAGCATGCGAGCAGGGTTGTTGACGCCATATACCATGCAGACCCAAGAGCCCGACGTGTTGCCGCAGGCCCCAACGCCGAGCCACAGCCGCGACAACGATTATAAAGCCCAGAGAATCGAAGATGATAATCAGTCGAAGATCCCTAAGGGGTGCAATAGACGCGATGAATCGGCAATTGCAGGCCTCAGGCATCAAATCACCAAGTCTCATCCTCCACAATCTTCGTCCGGGTTGAGACTCACCGTGTCTCAGCCACGGCTTCCAAGCACCGTACCCGATTCTCACGAGGCCGGGATGGCAATGGCTAGCTGCCAATCGCAGGGTGACACCCAGCCTTTGTCTCAAGGCGTTCAAGAGGAGTTTACAAGTAGGATAAGGGAGCAGCAAGGCACGTTAGTACCAGATACTACCGGCAATCAAGATCGATCGCATAGCTATCAGCCAGGTGAGACGGGGCACATTGATTTTGTGACAGACTTCGAACAGGCTTTTATAACTCAACTCGAGGAGCAGAATGGGCCAGACGATGATATTGATCCAATCTCTCAAGCCGCCGATGTCAGAGCTGAATTATATCCCGAATCTAAGCGCTTCCAGGAGCCCAAGACTCCTGCAGCGACTGGCAACAAGCGATCAAGAGATGGGGCAACTCTAAGTCGCGAAAATACAACGCCCAGACTGCCCGTCAACCCATTCGCTGGCCAGAACGGCAGGTTTGAGGGCATAATGAATGCCAGCCAGGCCTTCAAAGCTACTCAATTCACCTCACCTCTACCAAACCAGGCCATCGCCGATGGCTTCTCCGACAGACCTTCTCCAGAGATGTCCAACCCACCACGCCCATCAACTGCAGATCCCCTATCCTCACCTGCCAAATTGCCTCGCTCGAACATGGCACGCGCCGTGACAGAACCCCAAACAACGTACGTGTCGATGAAGGAATCTCAAGCGGAGCGAGACCGCTTGTCAAAATTGGCTGCCCCGCCGGCACAAGAGGATTCGGATGACCGTTTCGATTCTGATGGCAGTGAGCTTCGAAAACGGAGAAAGCGACGACGCCTTGAGATGGAAGCGAAGAGCTTGTTCGAAGGTGTCACCGCTCAGTCACGGCCAGGATCCAGTGGGCGAGGACGAGGCGGCCGGAGAGCATACATCCAGCGATCAAGCCCACGTCGACCATCTGGTAGAGCACCGACTGAAGCAGTACTCATATCGGACGATCCGCTCGCGGAAGGCAATGACACGGAAGATGAAACGGAGCACGAGCAAGAGCGCTCCGAATCTGACACGGACAGCATTGACGAGCTAGCTGAGGACAATAAAGAGAACATTGGTATCAAGCGCGTGCAGGTGCCTATGACGGCCTCAAGGGCGAATCCAGGTCAGACGATAAGGACATCCTCGCAGTCGTCTCCCTCACGCTTTCGAGTTCAGAAGTCTCCTAGTCCAATGCGCAGCATGAAAGTAGCAAGTGAATTGCGTCCCACCCTAAGTACCGCATCGACGGAGGCCCTACCCAAAGCCACGCAAACAGTCGCTATCGTGGACTCTCAACCGTCGCGTAGTACCAATTCCAGACGTTCCCCGAAGCCAGTGCGCCAGGAATCGATTGTTCTTCAATCATCTCTCGATGGGCGCACGGTGATTCCGCAGTCTCAGCTATCCCCAGAAGCGGGATTTGACGACCCTGAAAGACGTAAGGGCGGTCGAGATCCAGCAGGAACTCCCAACGTACCTGCCAGTTCGACGTTTCAGTCAACACCAAATGCTAATAGCTCCGCTTTTCCGCAGAAAGGCAGATTTGACACAGCAACGAGCGAACCTGGAGGAGAAATGACTGTCTCTGTTCTAACTAGGAATGATACGACATCAACCGATCATGATCCAAGTAGCCCACTGCGTCCGTCAGATGATCAAGCGATGGCTGCCAAACGGAAATCAACCGCAGTGGCCAAAGAATTGACACCTTGCCGCGAGGCAGCGCTCGATCCAATGGGTGAGAAACCGCCTGCCCTAGGTGCTGTAATGGCAAGCGATCAAGGGCATCGTCCGCTATTGCAAAATGACACGAATGGCCTTGTTAGCTCCGAAGAGCAAGTGACCCAGATTCGAGTTTCCAGCACAATACCCGAGACTAGCTCCGCCATAACGCGAAATGAGCAACAAACAGGATCCCACTCCTTATTGGGGCGTATAATGTTCACACATGGCGGTCCCAGACCTGGTTCAGATGCAGAGCCCAGCCACCTAGTACAGTCTAATGCGTCAACCGCTTTCAACACAGCTGCTACCCATTTGACTACATCACCAAGCAAGTCGAGATATACGCAGCTATCATCAAAACCTTCAACCCCGAATTCGAAGAACACACGCTCCAGGACTATTGCAGAGATTGCAGCAAATCCATCACCACCAGATCCAATAGGCAGCGTCGACGTGGACGTTGACTTTCTTTCGAAGGATGACCGCGAGTTTCAAGCCATTATGAGCGGGTCAAGTCCAGTGCTGCCTGCTAGGAAACGAAGACGAGGACGGGATGGGCAGATACTGCAGGTAGCGGTTTCTGAGACCAATATGGTGTCACCACTACCTGACAGTGAGCCTCCTACTAGCTCGGCTGCCGAACATGTAACCTCTTTACCACATGGACAGAGCGTGCAACAGACCGTCGAGAAAACCCCAGCGACCAGCACTGTTACTGAGGATCGAGCTTCTTCGCAACCAAGACCTAGTATAGAGCAGCCATGTGGCGTTGTTCCTGACAACTCTGCCGTGCAAAAAAATGGTGGACCTACGCCTTCCAGGGATACCGCCCCTCCAAGTGCTGTGCAAATCAATTCTCGGAAGCGAGGCAGACCAAGAAAAGATACCAAGGGCGACGTAGAACCTGAAAACAATCTCATGAACCGACCAGAGGGAAATACTCCTGCAGCCAACAAGACCTTGCGCATAGAGGTGCCTCGACGTGGGACCAGTGATCCAGATGGCTTGGCTAGCAGCGAGAATGGGCCCATTGTCGCACCGAACCAAGTCTTAGCACATTTCAATGGCAATTGTCCGGGGTATTATCCTGCGACCTGCGTAGGTATCACCGGCGGAGAGGAGTCACAGTACCGTGTCCGCTTCGACGATGGCATGATCGACACGATTAATGGCTACGGCATCAAGCGGCTTGAGCTACGGCGAGGAGATTACGTCAAGCTTGATCAGGTCGGCGCTCGCAAGCATGTCTACATTGTTGAGAGGGTGCATCACCGGCAGCAACCACTACCCACTCCAGACCCTGAGACACCTAGGCATGATGTGCCGTTCGCTTCCAAAACCTTGCTCACTACTTCCCAGACCGACATAAGGGGTTATGCCAGCGTCGTGGTGTCGTTAAAGCAAGCAAACGCCTTGGATAAGAACTCAAGCAACGAGTCCATCACTGTACCAGTCAAAGACGTCTACTTAACCCAAACCATGTGGACTTCCTTAAAAGATCGCACGTACACCTACAAACCCCTCCACCCACCCTTTACCTCGCGACTGCAAACCCCTTCCGAACGAATCTCCAACCCATCCACTCCCTCCTCCCGCTCTCGTCGCCTCAAAATCTCCAACACAACCCATCCCCGTTCTACCCTTCAAAACTCCGCTTCCACGACCACCGGCATCTTCGTCACAATGGCCTTCGCCATTACCAACATCTCAGACGCCACTCTCCGTACCGCCCTCCGCCACCAAATCATCACCAACGGCGGCCGCCTCCTTGCCGACGGCTTTGACGAGCTCCTCCACATCCCCTCGCTCGGACCTGCATCCCCCTCTAAACGCTCCCCCAAGAAGAACGACTCAGCCACCTCTTCTTCCGCTTTTGATCTGACCGAAACAGGGAAGCAAACGGGCTTCACCTGTCTCCTCACCGACAAACACTGCCGCATGGCCAAATACATCCAGGCCCTCGCCCTTGGCATCCCCTGCCTCGCGACGCGCTGGGTAAAGGACTGTGTTGCCAAGCAGTGCCTCCTGCCATGGCAGCCGTATCTCCTCGCAGCGGGTGACTCATCTTTCCTGGGCGGTGCAGTGCGCTCGCGTATTTTACCCGCTTTTCCACCAGAGAGCACTACTCTTACGGACATCATCGGTAGTCGGGCTAAGCCTCTAGACGGCGACTCCGTCCTGCTCATCATGGAGAAGGGTGAAGAGGAAAAGATGAAGAGCCATCCGCTCATCACGTACGCTCTTGGCGCAAGCAAGGTTTCCAGAGCTACGAGCCTGGAAGCTGCGGCTCGCGCAACGAAAGATGCGGAGATCAATGGGGAGCCGTGGACTTGGGTGTTTAGTCTTGATAAGGAGGACAAGACTGAGAAAGCGCTGTTCGGACGGGGGTTGGGCAGTAGGAAGCGGAAGAGGGAGAGTGTTGGGGGTGGGCATGAGGGTGGTGGCCATGGGGGAGGGACGAGGGTGGTGTGTAACGAGTTTGTGATTCAGAGCTTGATATTGGGGCAGTTGGTTGAGTGAAGGGGGGAGATGGGGAGGTTGGGTACTTGTGGAGGGGAAAGGCGGTAGGATAGGATAGGTAGTGGTTGGAGAGAACTGAACGCATGCATTGAACATAGTGCACAGAAGGCCAGTCGGAATGATTTACGTGGTTCACCGTTAACGGCCATTATGTGAGATATGGGAACAATTTGGCTGCTGTTCACATTCTTCTGTTTGCGAGGTGGATTGGAGCTTACAGGGACTAGACGACCAGTCTCAGGCTGTAGTGATGACTGAGTGGCGGCAACGAACTGTCCAAGTATAAGCACAATATCACTGCTATATGGTTTTGCTGCCAACCCGCTAAGCTTAATCGAGTAGCAGTGCCGCAGGCCTATTCGCCCCGGAGGCAACTAACTCCTTCAAAGCTAATCAACAAAGTACATCGTAGGCTATGTCTTCGAACAATTTCGAGATAGCGATACCGACATCTAGAGCCCTCGCAACCGATTAAAGCTCTCGATGGTCGTTGAAGCGACAATCACACTGAAGGCTGACAAGTCTTAATCAGAACTCCTGTCGGCCGTAACTTCCATCGTCATTATCGTTGCTCTGCAATGGCGATTAGATTTTATACCCTATTCCCTCCACCGGCGCCACGTGATTTGGACATCCTTCTACGAAACCCTTGAGAACGCCTGTCTAGGCATGCAGCATCCGTGTTTCAGCCGAAGTGCCCACTTTTGTTTCGTTCTGTGGCATTATTGAGTCCACATATCAGGAATACGCACAACTTGAAGACGGAGATCTGACCAGGCAACCCCCCCTGTGTCTTGTATCAGCAAAGAAGGAACGCAGTCATGATCGCAAGGCCACCTCAGAAGGTCATACAATCAAGGTATCAAGCTATGGCGCCAAGGTGAGTACCAGGAACCACCCACATATGCCAGCATGATGACCACCAACTTCATTCCCGTATTCAACAGCAAAAGTTCCAATTCTTTTTAGATCGGCGAGGTCTACGACAGTAAATGAGATGCTTTGATGTATAGCAAATACATTTTCACGAGAGTATCGACTATCCCTCGAATATCTTACAGCCTACTCTCAGCAGCACCGGACTGGAAGTGGCCACACAAGGAGTCCGGCTCTTCGGGAACAGCAGCCCTAATGAGACACTCCGTTGCTGTTCAGCCAGTTGCCTCTTCCGAAACAATGTGCGTTTTACGCCCTGTTGCGTAAGAATGAAGTAGGCAATTTTCCGTGCTTGCGCGTCGGTGTGGGATCGAGCGACTTGGGAACCAAGCAAAACCCTGACACACTGCTGCAAGTTTCAGGAGAAGTACTATCGCTTCTTGCATTGGCGACGTGAAGTCCGGTGAGCCTTGACTACATCACATCTTGACATTAGTTACATAGTCGATCATTGCCTCGACTCAGCTTTGATTCGGCAGGGAAGATCGATCATTGGACTGGGCCTGCAGATTTCTCGCACTTTCTTCCTCGGATATCGAGATATTTACTGCGGCGAACAGGACGCGATCACAAGCACAAATCACCGCAATGGTAACACATCCCCCATGAGGGAGAAGCGCCGAAAAAGAAGGCAATCTGCTCCTATTGCCAACAGCACGTCGTGGCCTATGGACTTTTTGTTATATGCAGACGCATCCTCTGCTTAGTATCTCCAATGCAAGTGCATCCTTCAAGGCAAGCCAGTGATCGTTGCCACTGTGAACAATATAAAACGCACACTCCACCGTGGTCAATCTTACCGTGGAGCCTGCAGTGTACATGCTGGCCGACTTTGCTCGTCGGGCGACGGGCTGTACCTCTATTCTGCAAAGATCCTGTCTTAATTTCGTCCATTCGTCAAGAGAGTATCATCTTTCCCTGTTCCTTACCCACCCACATTGCTATTTCAATTGGCCTTGTCTTTTGTCGCTCGAGCAAGGATGGCCACGAACGGACCTCTGCAGTTCCTAAGCCTTGCGATCCTCATCGTGACTGTGAGCGCTGTTGCAGGTCCGTTAGCCTTTTCGGATTTCTCTGCTTTCAACATGATCTATCCAATTCTGTTTGATCTATGGACCCATACGCGGTTTACAAAGCATAGCAGCAAGCATGCATTCTGTTAATATTGTCCACCAAGGGAGGCATACCTAAAATTCTACTTTGTCTGATTTGAAGGGAAAATGAGTACTAACTTGGATTACAAGACATCACTATTACTCCAGGACCTTGGGCCAACACAACTAAGTTTGCTAACGCGACCCATGGCTTCGAATCGCTTGCTGCGGCATCACCAAAAATCAATAAGACGGATTCTACGGGTATGTAGATCAAGAACTCTTCCTGACCAACCCCCAAAACTAACATTTCGTGCTTATCAAGATGTATGCACGTTGAGCCACGGCTTACATAGTGGCGATCCGTTAAACAAAAGTACCTTTTTGCGCCCTTTACCTTGCAGCTGCTCGTCGATCATGCCTTATTTGAATACTTCACTCGGGCAAACAATCAGTGCCAACCCCAGAATGAACCTCACTCTGCTGAGGGACTGTTGCTACGGATGCCAGTTGGTTGCCGACAACGTCGAGGTTATACACTGGTATATCGACTTGAGCCCGAGGAACGATCTGAATGCGACCTTATCATCCCCACAAACGACAACCCCATACAGTACAGTTGACTCCAACAACTTCACTTTGTAACTTAGGACAAGCTCCAATCAAGCTCGACTTCTCTCTGACTGTGTTCTCAGCATATCACCCTCCATCTACGTGGCGTATACTGCTTTGAAGGCCATATACGAATGCGATCTCGCATACAACTACGAGTTCCTGGCGGTGACGGGATCTGTATATTATACCACGATTGGTTATCCACCAGAGGCCTTGTCGACTTATGTGGGTCCCCAGTGGATACAGCTGGACTACGAAGGAATTAGTTCTCGTTCTACTACGGTCAACTTCGTGAGACCAGCACCAGCATCTTGGTTTCAGGGTATCAATTATACGGAACTCCAGATTCACCAAGGCATCTCGAAGGATACCTATTCGAATCCTCAAGACTCCCGCTTCATCATGTGGTCCATTGGAGGTCCCAAGCTGAAGATGCCACAGGCTTTGAAGAGCATCGACCCGGAATGGAACGTATGCACTGTCGAATGGCTTGGGATGGTGGATCCGCCCCGAGTGCTGACCAAAGTAACGGCTATCACAGCGCCTACATCGGAATCGAGCCCTTCATTAACCGCAAGTCCTCCATCCCCGGGCAGTGGAATAGCTTCAACACTCCTTCCACCCAGTTCCACTCCGCCGCCTCCGGCTCGTACAATCAGATCATCGGCATTCCTCTCCTCACCAGATCCAGCGCAAGGTCCAACCCCTATATTAGCAGAGACTGAAAGCCAAAGATCTCCAGATCCAGAGCACCTGGCCACCGGAACCACAGCTCATAGTGAAGGCCCAAAACCTGACCCAAAATCTTCAGTCAGCCCAAAGGGTGCAATCTCGAACCAGGAGAACACATCTCGCTTTAGTACCGACCGTGGCAACCAGCTGCTCGGAACCAAAACCGATGAGACAGTCAATCCCGTTCTTTCAATGCCCCTTTTCGCCCCGCCATTCCAGCCTTCAGCAGACTCTGAGTCTCTTCACAGCGGAACGGGTGTGGCTTCGTACCTAGAGAACACAATGGGTCTTAGCACGAATGATGGAAGTCGCGCAGGTGACTCCAATCATGCCGGAATAGTCGATCCAGTGCACGCAACAGCCTCCACAACCGAGTTCTCTACGCCTTTCGTAGTTCCTGGATCAACTCTGAGCCAAAACACTCATAGCAGCGCTAAGAACTCGGCGAGCCGACTGCTAATAGATGACCCGCACGTTCCGCAAGAGAGTCCAAGCACACATCATGGAAGACCATCCTTTGGGGGCGTAGTAAACAGTGGAAACGGCGGAATCGACAGCAGTACAATAACCCTACAATCTGACGATAGGAACGCCCCCGCCGTCTCCTCCGATGGCTCAATCCCCACAACCAACTCAAGAAGCACACTCCATCCTGCTGGCCAAAGCCTAGCACCCGAAAGCAGAACCCAAACCACTGGCACCTCACTATCCTCCAACACTCTCAGCGCAGGACTAAACCCTATCCCCTCTACCCTAGAACCTTTCCTCTCCGCCTCAGACCCCCCGTCAGCTACCAACGTAATCATGACGTTCGCCAACTCGACCTACACCACATATCAAACCTCCGAATTCCTAATCAGCGCGCAGACGCTAGCCTCTGATAAGACCATCACCGTCAACGGCACGCCAATCTCCTACGCCCCCGAGACCACTGCCGCGTCAGTCCCAACGCTGGGGGGGGG
>JAABUS010005030.1_pt1 | contig 18009 bp, 22 predicted proteins | sample 5560161 | NCBI WGS metagenome assembly JAABUS01 (sample SAMN10711885, study PRJNA513376) | rock metagenome | isolation source: Antarctica rocks | place: Antarctica: Victoria Land, Trio Nunatak nord | collected 2016-01-04 | reverse complement strand
GAGGGGTGGTGGATTGGTGGATTGAGGGTGCGGGAACGGGAACGGGTGAAGGAGGGGGAAAAGAGAGTGGATAGGGGTGGTGGGGAGGGATGCTGAGCAGGGGTGGCGGGGGGGAGGGGGAGATGTTCGCTGTGGTAGCGGCGCGCGAGGTTGGGGGGCAGGCGAGGTTGGGGTTTCGCTGCCGTTGGGGGATTCCTCGCGTGTGCTGGAGGGGTGCCTTCTGGTTCTGGTATGTTATGAAAGGCATGAGGGACATGGTGTGGCGGCAGTTATTTGGATAGATTGATGAGGAGAATGGTATGAGTGTGTAGTTGGTAAGTTGAGAGTTAAAAAATCAAAACAGGTTTGGCTGTGGCAAAGGCTGAATGAGGATGCAGTAGAACAAGGCCGAAAAAATTCGACTTTCTGGAAGATCTCGAGAGTATTGGTCTCCCCGTCACTCACTCTCACTCAGTCGAAGATCTCTCGGCGCCTTTTGTTGCGATCAATACGAAGGACTCTGATGAATCTTGCCTCTCCCAGCTCAGATGTCGTTTCAGTAGCTTCTGCAGCACTAAGCCAATTAGACAAGCGAAGTATCTCAGGTCAGGACTATGCTTCACCTCGTTTCAACATGTCTACCACAACGCAACACAAGCACCCTCGAAGGCCTCTCATGCTTGCGGAAAACACCAGCTGACAGCCCTACGGCTCGAATATTAATAATGGAATCTCCCCGCAAAGACACAGACGATGATGGGATATCAGTCATGGAGCACAGATATGCTTCTCTTCTTCACAGCAAACCGTAGAGATGAGGCCTGCGGACGATGAGTCGAAAGGTCTCAACCGCGAACACAGAGGGGAAGGGGATGTGTCAGTCATATCTAGCAACACTTCTGCACGCGCAGGTTATATAAGTCCCTTCTTTTCTGACCAAAGACACCACTCACACGCCAGAACTCAAGTCCGGCAGCGCCCGTTGAGCGAGTTACCTTGCCTTTACGAGAGGCTTCTCTCCCTATTGACACGCCCAGCGCTGCTCTCACGGTCAGAGACCAAGTGCGAGCCTCTTTGCCTTGCCCCTCTGTTACAAACCTTACGAACATATGCCATCCACCCACCGCCCTCCCATCCACAAACCCCCACACCTAAAGCCTCCGCCAAGGCTCTACCCTGATGTCCAATGCTGTCGCTGCCATAGGCGCTTGAATGAGGCGAACGCCTGGTATACGGTTGTGTGTCGGTGTGGGCATTCGAGGTGTGGACGATGCGAATCAATGACTTGGGGTGATATGGGGGTTTGGGAAAAGCAGGGGGCTAGGAGATCGGGAACGCAGGAAAGGGGTGTCAGGTGTGTGAGAAAGGAGGGTTTTCTGATAGAGCATGCTTACGATACAGTGACGGATAATATTTGATGTGTTGATGTTGGTGGATCTGGGCGATTTTGGGTGGGTTTTTTTGAGTAAAGGCTTTCGTTGTGTCGAGCTTTGGGTGCTATGGGCACTTAGTGATTTGAATAACGGGGAGGTCGAAAGGTAGAACATGTCTTTTGTGGTGGTCTTTGGCTACCGTTTTTCAGACCCTGTTGTCGGAAAGAAGATAGGTTGCAACGTAGTCCCGAGATGAACATGCTTACTTGTATATCCTGCCTTTTCACTCTCAAGCTCAATCTGTGCTGAACGGCACTGAGATGATTAAAGCTCAACGAGCACCCTTGCGCAGAGCAAAAAGATCAATATATAATAAATACCGGATCGCGATGATATAGATATAAGGATAAAAAACGCCGAGTCCTTCCATGTCTACCCATCACAGGGGTAGCCGGCGGCTTCGGTTGTTCTTACATAGTTCGAGAGTACTCCAGCGCAGCGAGACTCGGCGCATAATCTGTAGTACAGAGTGTCCTATAATCGGAGGATAGTATAGCGCTATCGGTGGCTCAGGCCAATAGCACACATACCGAAGAGCGGTGTAGAGGGTATGCACAAAATTTTCCGCGATTCCGAGTTGGCAATATTGGAAAAAGGAATTTTCAGCCAGCAGCCTCCACATTCGAGAATCGCGATGTCATACGCTATGAGAGTCGAAAATAACTCGAAAAAACCGAATCGCTTGTGGGCTGTCGCGTATACTTGGGGCCGCTCGAGGTATGAAAGGTGCAGAACGGATTCGAGAAATGGGGTGGTTGTTATCTTGTAGCAAGAATTACCTCATGGAACGGGAGAACGAGGATTAGGGAAGTGTGCGCGTGATGAGGAATAGCTATCTTGGAGGACAGTAGATCTCAGTAGATGTAATACGATAGCAAATTTGAATCTCGATTTTGAGGGCTGTCCAACTGCGCTGCGGCGCGTAAAACCTCATCCTGAAGCCGCCCCGAAGACCTCGTCTTCTATAGAAAGATGTCGCAGATATCTAAAAGGAAAAGCCTAATCTGCGAGTCGGTGGATGTTCCGGGCCATGACCATGGCTACAGTCGTTATGTATATTGAGCCCTTCAAGCTAGAATAACGTCTAGGTAAGCGTGCCATTTACTTTCCAGTAGCTCTCCGTTGAAAGGTCTGCTTCTGAATTGTATCTTGTGCCAGTGGAGGCTCATCCAAGGGATTACGGACACCAGCAACTGGCTGTGGAGAAGCAATCCTACTGTTGGACGGTAATCGTGGCGAAAAGCTGGTGTCCAGTGTTGGAGAAAGCATCACGGTAGGCCCCTTTGGAATCTGCGGTGAAAGGCTGGATGGCAACATCGGTGTTGTTGCTGCTCGTTTGATATACTTCGAGACGTTTGGCAGTGGTGGCATATCATACGCATGCTTCTCGGGGCGACGATAATGCGGTTGCTGAGATCTGTGGATGGGATGGTTCCACCACAATCTGCAGTCTTCCCATTCATCGGACACTCGACGCCAAGAATGCAGTATACTTCGGCCGGCGTGTGTCAAAGGCCGCATACACTGTATGAAGAAGTCGCGAATGTTCTCCAAAACGCTGTTATTGTCGTTTCTGGCCTTCTCGACTGGCTCTCGTCGGAAATTAGTTTCCCCGCCGTTGAAGCCGCTGAAGGCCCACTTGGAAAGACGCCAAGTTTCTGAGAATACGAGTTCCAACAAGCGAAGCCATGCTAGGTGATATCGCTGTATTACAGCTGCAATGAGCACAAAAGCGGCGCCAACGTAGGTACCCCACTGAGTCCAGTCAATTCTCCGACTCACTGGCTCCAGCAGGAATTACTTGCCTGTCCTATTGCATCCGGCCTCTCAGCGACTGGAAAGGCCCACGTGTTGATTTCATTGATGATGACGGAGCTGACGTAAACGGCTGGGCAAATGATGGCTGCCACAATAGCACCAACGAAGAAGCTCAACGATATAGATTTAGCGATATGATAGCGAGTCTTGGAGCCTATGCTAGCACGTTCACTGTAGGACTTGTTACCAGCCAACAGGAGGAACATCTTGTTCCTCAACTCGGCTTGGGTAAAGTTAACCTCTAGCAACCCAAGGATACCATGCACGACAATGAAGCATAAGAAGCAAGTGTTGATGGCGAAAAGCCGGGACACTGCATTTTTATCTAGCAAGCCTTGTGTCCTATCGGATAGCACGTATGCTTGCAGATTTTGCCCATGTCTGAACGGCGCGTCAGGGAGCGAGATGGCACCACAAGTATCGTTGCAGTTGCATCTACATGACCTTAGCAACGAACGGGATCGAAAGCTTGTCACGAACGACGTACTTGTTGTAGAAATTGGATGAGTAGATTGAATCCAGAAAATCAAGTGTACAGTTCTTCGTAACGTCAACGTCGCAGGTAAACAGTTGGTCAGAATCAGTGAATGGGTATATTTCGTTCAAGAACTTGACCAAAGTCGGAACTAGTGCTGTGAACATGAGCAGGCCCCAGTAAACAGCAATAGCGCGAGCATGTTCCCGAATTTCCACAGACCAATTAAGAATAGGAGTCAACATGACGCAGCTTGCTACAAGAATGGGGTAGATGCCTTGCAGATCCAAATCTCCAAAATCTTTAGCTTTGAATTTTTGAGGATTGGTCAAGTAATCATCGATCGAGATTGAATTGTAGTTGTATCGCCTGGGAACCATCATCAGTACCAGCCAAACGCAGTCACATGTATGAGCTCACGCAAGTAGTGCGAACGCATGCACTGCAGCAGAGGCTGCGTATGTCATGGCCGTTCCCAGCGCGGCAGCAGCAAGCCATGTTCTCCGCCGTGCAACAAGCGCAAATATCATCAGGAGGTAGAAGAGAAGCCGATTGAGGAAGCCATATTGACCGCTAATGGGATAAGTGCAAGATCCAGCATAGGAAAAGATATCGGGTCGAAAATTCGAATCCAGGGAAGCCTTTGCTTCGCTACTGAAGAGTTGGCTTTTTTCGCCATTATATCTTAGATATGTGTAATTTGAGCTGGCAGGTGTGCTGTTCCAGGTGGAATACTGTAGGTTTCCAGAAGGAGATATTCCTGAGGTCAGGCCGGTCAGAACATTGAATGGTTGCCAGTTGGAATCGTTTGTCACGAGGCTGCCTATCTGTACCGCGAGTGTCTGGTTCATTGCGCTTTGATGTTTGGGAAATGTCCTGCCCGGAAAGGTAGAACTGTGGCAGTGAAGTCTTGCGTTGACCTTTCTATCTGTTCTCGATCTTCATGCACCGAGACCCAAGAAAAAGACAAAAGCACAAAGTGAAAGGATAATAGGCTTTCTAGATCAACATGACTGCGATGATGACACTTTCGCGAAAAGTAGGAAGAGCAATGTTTCTCCAGGACAATCCATCTAGGATGACGCTCTAGGATTCTAGGCATTATACAACGGTCTTCAGCCGCATTGCCCCGCTGTCGAGAGCAGGGGCTATTTAGATTGGGCATTGTGATTTGACTGATCTGCTCGGGTGAGGCTGTGTCTCGTCGGGAAGGATGAGTACAGCAGACACACATGCAGGGGTTTAGGCGGCGGCGGCGGCGACGCCCTCAGATGCCAACAGTATGATTGTACGGAGTGCAAGGCTTCAGTGAGGAAAGTCGGCTGTGCTGGAAGGATTGACTGCAGATGTGGTAATTAGGAAAAATCGAGATCAGTCTGATAGGCTCACCCAAAGCTCCTGAAACTCTTATCTGAAACCGATACCAAAGCCCCTTGCTGACTAACGTAGGGAGTGCTCACCTCCCTGTTGCAGGAAAACGGGCCCGTCAGCGCGTGGTGGCTTGGCGTAGACCGACTAAACAGTTTGGAACTTGAGAAGGATCCCTTATACTCCGCCCGCTCAAGTCTCCCAAGAATTCCTACGTCGTACTTGTGCTGATCCTGCTTTGATTTTGCATGCCTCTGTCTCGCAGCGATTACCATGTCTCTTCCAGATGACTCTTACGGGGGTGAATTCCGAATTAAGTCCCTGCACTTCGCGATTGCAAGACCTACAGGCGAATAGAGCTTCTAGAGTGATGGTTTTCCTGGTCTTCCTTCTTCGATGTCGCTAGTCTCCTCGATTTCCATCCTTGCAGCTGCACAGCAGCGGAGAGGCAGCCTAGACCTCTTCGCGGTCGTGTCCGGCCGTCTCCTGATAATGCTTTGTCTTTGCAATTCAGCTTCGCGGCGGTGGACTTTCAATGGTATCTGCCGTTCTCCATTTCAACCGGAACGCGTCCCTTGCCCCTTTCACCGGCGGCCATCGCCATAACAAAGCACAAAAGACCCCAATTTGAACCAAGAGTCATCGATCCTCGAGATCTCCATGCCGCGGCTGTTGCATCATCGTAAAGTTAACCCAAATTGCGAAGGTCGGAAAGAAGAATCAATGCACCACCGTCCACCCGAGCCTCGCCAAATTTCACTATGACCAATATCTCTAAGCCGATGCTCTAGGACATAGGATCAGGGCAAGTCATGGTAAGAGAACCTGACCCAATTGCCATACTGAATCTTCTTAGTGGCGAATACTTGACCTCAATTTCATTGGTCTTGGAGATGTATGCGGCGCACACGCTCGAGATTGCGGCTGCGGTGTCTTAGATGGGGTAAAGGCGAGCACCTCGCTGGCAAAGCCGGCTATCTTGCTGGATGGAGAATCGCTTGTTGAGAGGGGAAGACGTCGATCCACGTGTCGAGAGCGTGACGTCTTCAGATTTGTCATAAATGGATCCAGATGATGTTGAATCGACGGTGGCCACTAGCAATCGTAATGTGACCTAGCGATGTATAGGATAAGAAAGTATGGCCCTTCGTCACTGAACGCGAATCTTGTCTCTTTTAAAGGAAGCTCCGATCGGTCATGAAGACATCTTGAACGGGGCTCGAATAAGATAGTGTTAACAAGAGCTGATAATGAGAACGAGAGCGCGGACAAACGAAGGGATTCCAAGAAAAGCATCGCAGAAGATAGTGGATACAAAACTTTGACAAGACGAACCCCCTCGATTTTTCGCAGCCATATCATCGAGTCTGGCGGCGGGTGTTGTTATGCAACCTCACAATTCAGGCGTAATCTGGGAAACAGCAGCATGGCGCACGTGACACGTTCCACCCACAGAAATAGCCGGACACCCACGTTTCTGAGCGACGGAACGTACAGGCGCAGACCGAGCTCGCACATCAGCTGTAGTCACTGCATGACGAGGCAATTCGCATCTCCTTGGACGTGAAAAGCCCCAGCGGACAGCCACTTACTTCTCCAGGACATACTGACTAAGGAACATAGTAGAGATGAATTCAGCGCTGTACACATGAACCCAGGGATCGAGACGCCAGGAATAAAGAGATGGCAAGGAGTCTACCATAGGAGGTCACAGGAAGCCTTATCTGTGTTGAATGACCATCACGATCCACTTGTAAGGGTACCGTTGAGACCGTTCGATAAGCAACATTTACAAAGACGTAATACCTAGCCTTTCAACGTACTCTTGATAACTTCCATAGAAAAGAAGTCTCTGATGTCACTCACAAGCTTGTCAGGGCATTCGACGTGTGGGAAATGCCCACCAGCTGTATGTTCTCTCCAGAACTGAACGTTGGCGATGTGTGAGACCCAATCCCGTGGAGGCGCCATTATCTCCATCGGGAAGCAGCTGACACCAATGGGCGTGCTGTGGTATACAGTGAAAGCCTTTTGCGTGCCCGAATCCTCTGTCTCGGAGAACGCAGCTTTATAGTAGCGAAGACCGGGTGTCGCTCCCTGGACCCAATGCATCATGACGAAAGCCAAGATCTCATCATCTGGCATCTCATAATGGTCCAGGTCCATCCATTCATGGTATTTCTCTACCAACCAAGCGAGGAGTCCGAGCGGCGAGTCGCCCAACCCGAAGCCTAAGCTTTGGGGTCGTGTCGACTGCTGCTTGAAATAACCGTTCTGCTCTTTCATGTAGTACTTTAGACGCTCCGTTCCTTTCTTTTCGGCCCTGGAATATAGAAATGGTGACAACATCAAACGGCCCATAGTCAAGGGAGCTTTGTACCATGGTGGGGGCCCGCAAGGAACGAAGTTATGATGACATGCGCGCACATGTTCGGGGTACTGCATCGCCATTGAGCGGACTACCCAGGCACCCCAGTCCCCACCTTGAGTGACGAAGCGCTGATATCCTAGTGTTTCCACCATGAGCTGTTTGAAGGCGCGAGCCGTTCGAACGGGACCGAAGCCCGACTTAGCTGGAGCGTCTCCAGGTCCGTAACCGGGTAGGCTTGGGATAATAAGATGAAAGGCTTGGGTTGCAGGAGAGGAAGGCTCGGTAAGAGGCTTTATGAGCTTTCGAGACTCGAGGAAGGACCCGGGCCAACCGTGCACGATGAGCAGCGGCAGAGCATCAACTCGCGATGAGCGCTGGTGGGCGTAATGTAGGACTTGGGGACCGTAGCCAAGAACGTCGACCTTGACTTTGAAGCTGTTGAATTCGCTATTTATCGTGGCCTGACACGGAGGTCACGATCAACGATGGAGTGCGGGCAAGCCGCATGCCTTGGAGAGTACCTCTTCGGCCCTCCAATCATACCCATTCTTCCAGTAGTCTGCCAATCTCCGGACGACTTCTACTTTGGCTCCCTGGTTCCAGTCACCATGCGCGATGTCTTCTTGTTCTTCTGGGTAGCGTGCGAATTGCAACTTCTTCTTCGTAATGTCGAGCAGCTCATCGTCAACAGACAGCTGATATGGCACAGGGTTGTTCAATTCAAAAGACATGATCTGTACGAGCGAAAGTCGTGAACAAACGTCGGATGGGAAAGTAAAGTAAGCCCGAGCATAAAGTTCAAAGGACTTCAGATGAAACGGGATGAGGGCTAGGAAGCTAGTCACGGGACTCGTAGGGACCGCCCAAGGGAGTGTCCCTCCCACATGTTTCGACTTCTTCTTACCCTCCCCATCTCACGACCTTTCGTCGGATTTTGAAAGCAGCAGCAAAGGCCGAACCGCAACAGTGACGGCCCAGTAGAGGTCCGAGAGAGCTAGAGCTGTCATGATGTAACCCCGCTTGTGTGACGTACTGCGTCACTCATGCCTCTATAATCATTCAGTGTTTGCTCAACTCGATCATTTCAGTCCTCGAAGTCACCCCCACCACTTCACTTGGACAAATTATCCCGGCAATCTACTCACCGCTACACATAAACGTCTGGACCTCTCACAAATCACAGCCAACCGCTCAGACCTACCAAACCTCCACAGCCATGCCTAAACCACTTACAGAAGACGATGTCAACTCCAAGACCGACCCTTCCGTCTCCAAGCAATGGGATGACGAGACTCCCAAGAAAGATCAGATTCAAGACTTCTACAAGATCGCCGACTCCCTCAAAGTCTGCCTCCTCACCACCATCCGCCCAGGCATTGGGCCTGTCTCTCGGTCCATGGCTATTGCTAAGCGCGACGGCCCCGACTTCCTCTTCCTTGCCAACACCCATTCCAAAAAGTTCACCGATCTTGACAACGACAAGACGGCCCAGGTGACCTTCCAGAACTCCTCCAGCCAGGATTGGGTCAGCGTGAGTGGCAAGGTTACCGTGGCCAACAACGAAGACCCGAGGATCAAAGAGGTCTACAGCAAGGGAACGAGTGCATGGTTCGGCGACTTGGGTGACGGAGTGCACAATGGGACGGCGAGCGATCCCAGAATGGCGTTGATCGAATTCCGTGCAAATTACGTTGCGTACTGGAAGAGCACAGTCACCAGCGTGGGCTTTTTGACGGAGGTAGCAATGGCAAGCATGTCGGGCAAGGTCGCCACCACCGGGGTGCAGAGGCAATTGACAGAGGAGGATCTCAAGCATGCTAGGGAGTACACCAAGTAGGCCTGCCACGCATAGCTGCGTGACGGCCAACGCATTGATGAGAGGGCAAGGACAGAATGATTAGTTCTGATATCGTGTGAAAAACAAGAGCGACTCCCAAAACTTGCACTTTCTAGCTCTCCCAGCTGAATGGAATTGATGCCTCGGGAGTGAATGCGTCCGTCTATGGTAGTCGCTGTCACATCTGGGCAGGATTCAACCGAGCAACCAAACATGTTCGGAGCGCAGTGCGTGGGCCACACCGTCACACGTGAACCATCAGATGTATCACTACTGAGGTGAATGCGAAGAGAACTCAGAAGTATGGTGACCAAGTGAGTCAGTGCTCATTTGAGTTCATGATTCACGACTCGCCTCATACTCAGGTGAAAGATGTCTATCATAAGTATACCAAGTGGATGAGAGCCCACACGTTCTACAACCAGCACAATGTGCTTCTGGCATCATGACCACTGTGACCTCGCTTCACATGCATTGCGCACCAAGTCCTAGCGCTCAGCTTGAGCGTTGCTAGATTCTTATCGTTTGCGTTGACTGTCTCCAGGAGCGTGAAGGGTTGCCATATTCGCTGATTTCTCAGGCGCGACAGGAGCATGTAGCACTCTTCTCTAAGCCAAAGCAGGTTCGTGATATGACATCCATCGCCCAATCGGAATTCACACGTAAGCCTCGATACGGGTCTTCTTACTTGCTTCATGGTTCAATGTCGCACCCGCTTCGAGTGTCGGTGTTACCGTACGTTTCGAGAACGGAAGACTGATTCGATCGCGGATGCGATTCCCGTGATCCTTCACCTGCTCCCTCAGGTGCGGCTATTCCTACAATCTTCCCTCGTGCGCCAAGGATCCATCTGCAGGCGTCGGCTAGCGCCGGAGATCGCCCCTCCTCCCCTACCTCCACACTCCAGTCGCAGATTCGGCATCTCCTCTTGTGGGATACCGGGTCCGGATAACAAGAACACTCTTATCAACCTGAAGGAAGATTGCACTCTCAATGGCAAGCTATGCCGAACGATATTGTCCGCAAAGAACGGAGCACAACGCTCTTGGAGGAGAAGACTCTCTTCCTTTCAGCAGGGGAGCTATATTACCGTCGCGGTGCCTTGCAGCTTGCTGTCGTCTGACCTCTCTCTATCTTAGCGAAAGACGGCATGAAATGTAGCGCACTTCTAGTAGCTTCGGAACTCGACAGTCAGCCTACCATCGAAGAGTACTTTACTGTACGGGGTATTATGGTGGACGCTCCAATCAAACCTCATTACGCAGATGGCTATCTCTGCCCGCCCATCCCGCCGTGCCCGCCCCCTTCGTGCGGGATTAAACAATGGGCCCCCTCGGTCGTGTTCTCGTTTTCTTTTCCCTTCTGAACTACAGTTCCAGCCCCCAAGGCGCCCATTCTTTGCCCTGCCAGAGACAAGAACAATCCACGCCTCGTTACCATGGACGAAAAGAAAGAGGCGGCGACCCTGGAGGGCAAGAGCCAGGATATCTATGCTGCCCACGACATCGAGGCCGAGCCAGCGGCCACGGGCGTCCTGTCGCGCAATCTTCAGGGTCGTCACATGCAGATGATTGCCATCGGTATGCGGTCGCCATACATACTATGTCTGACTGACGAATGCTGATCCGGCGCTGTCAAATAGGTGGATCGATCGGCGCCGGTCTTTTCGTCGGCACGGGGCCCTCTTTTCATAACGGTGGTCCAGGAAGCGTTGTAAGTACCAAAAGTATACTGTTTGGCTGCGCAAAGTGCTGAGTACATTTCTATAGCTGCTCGGCTTCCTGATCACGGGCTCCATGATGCTTTTCACCATCCAAGCACTGGGAGAGCTCGCGGTTCTGTATCCCGTGAATGGCGCCTTTTATCAATACATGTGTCGCTTCTTGGATCCTGCATGGTATGTGGACGTTTGACAAATCGATCCGTGGAAAGGGAAAACCTCGTTAACATGGGTAGGGGCTTCGCTATTGGGTGGGATTATGCCATTTCCTGGCTCACGATCCTACCCTTTGAGCTTATCGCAGCAGGCCTGACCATCGAGTTTTGGCGATCCGACCTCAACGTCGCCATTTGGATTACAATCTTCCTCGTTGTTCTCATCGCCATCCAGTTCTTTGGCGTGAGAGGTTATGGAGAAGGTATACTATATATACTTGATTACACCTGCACTTAGAAGCCCCTTGTTGAACACGTTACTGATCACGAACTAAAGTCGAGTTTGTTCTCGGCCTGGTCAAGGTAACCGCTATTCTTGGCTTTATCATCCTCGCCATTGTCATCGACTGTGGTGGCGTCCCGAGCGATAACCGTGGCTACATCGGCGCGCATTACTGGCACCAGCCAGGCGCTTTCCGCAATGGCTTCAAGGGCTTTTGCTCCGTCTTTGTGAATGCCGCTTTTGCTTTCGCAGGAACTGAGCTTGTTGGGCTCGCAGCAGCCGAAGCAGCCGATCCCCGGAAATCTCTGCCCAAGGCCAGCAGACAAGTCTTCTGGCGCATCGCCAGTTTCTACATTCTCAGTCTCTTCCTGGTTGGTTTGATTGTTCCATCCGATTCAGAAGAACTCCTCGGCGCGTCGAACAGTAACACAAAAGCCTCTCCGTTCGTCCTGGCGATCACGCTTGCGGGTATCAAAGGCCTGCCATCAGTCATGAACGCAGTGATCACCATTTCCGTAATCAGCGTTGCGAACTCGTGCACCTTCGGCTCTACACGCACCATGCAAGCCATGGCCGCGGATGGCATGGGCCCCAAATTCCTCGCGTACGTCGATCACAAGGGCCGCCCGGTATGGTGTGTTCTCGTTCAGCTAGCGTTCGGTCTCCTTGCTTTCATTCAGGAAGCTAACGTGGGTTCAACCGTTTTCACCTGGTTGCTCGCCTTGTCCGGATTGTCCTATTTCTTCATGTGGGGCAGCATCTGCCTCTGCCATATCCGTTTCCGCGCAGGCTGGAAAGCTCAAGGCCATACTCTAGATGAACTTCCTTTCAGGGCTGGGTTTGGCGTCATTGGAAGCTGGATCGGGTTTATCCTGTGTAGTCTTGCTATTTGCGCTACATTCTACACATCGGTATGGGTACGTAGGCTGCCGGCTAGATCCCCCTTTCCGTGCCAGTTCACCTTTCTTGTTTTCCACGTTCAAATCATTCACTGAGGCTAATGAACTCATACTCCTCAGCCCCCAGGCGCCTCTCCGGACGTTCAGGTCTTCTTCCAGAATTTCTTGGCCGCGCCCATTATCATAGCGATGTACCTCTTCTGGAAGGTCTATTCAAAAGGTGAGGGTGGATTGTATCGCAGGGCGGTTGATATGGATCTCAAAAGCGGTATGCGCGCATTGGATCTCGATCCTAATGATCCAGAAGTGATCCTGCAACAGCAGAGCTTGGGCAAGCGACTTCTGAGGATAGTCTTCTAGTGTGTAAGAAAGTACTAAGAACAGCGATGTGTGGACGGGTGGCAATGGAGTAAATATCTTGAGATGAAAGAAGATAATATATTTGAAGGCAGGGTATGAGTTGCTCTAATGTTAACCTGCCTGATGTTCTGGCTTATCTGGTTCAGGGCACTAATTGCATAAGTGCGTGTTCGAGTAATTCAGCTGCAGTGAAGAATTATATCTGTACTAAACTATGAAATTCTAGACCGTGGGACTCTATAAAGTGATAATCCTTGTCGCCAAGCAGGAGCCGTTGGCCATGGCGAATGCGGCCGCTAGCGTGTTGCTTGTTCGGACATCTGCAGCCTATCACCAACGTCATTCCTAGATCAATATTGGGGTTTTCATAATGCCCACAACTACTGTGAACCACGCCGGCAGTATTGTAATTCCGTCATGAGTGCCTAGAACTTCCGTATATTTGCGCTTCCTTTGCGCTGCCATCTTCCGTATGTCAAAGACGGGCAATGTCCCTGGCCTCACTCGTTGGCATTCTTTTCACCTCAGGTTCAACTCAGCAACAAAGCTTTGCGCCGTCGAACGAAGGTTGGCCAGCGAGCGTCTTGAAATTTAAAGAGCATGGACAAGGGCAAGATACAGATAAGCAGGACGGAAGGAGGCAAGAGCAGGTTCAGATTATGGAGGAGGAAGAGGAGGCCCGGCCACCCTATCTGCACGTATGTTCGCTCTCCCCATCCGAGAGGCTCACTGCCATGCCTCGAGTATCATCTGACATGTTGAAACAGGCCATGCTGGCTGGTGGAATAGGCGGGACCACCGGAGACCTTCTGATGCACTCAATCGACACCGTCAAAACACGCCAGCAGGGCGATCCTCACATCCCGCCTAAATACACATCACTCTCTTCCACCTATTCCAAGATCTTCCGTCAGGAGGGTATTCGCAGAGGGTTGTACAGTGGCGTTACTCCCGCTTTCCTAGGGTCCTTCCCTGGGACTGTTATATTCTTCGGGGTTTACGAGTATAGCAAACGACATTTGATAGACGCCGGGGTACATCAACCTCTGGCATATCTTGCTGGTGGTATGATCCCCGTCTAGACCCGAACATTATAATAACCATCCTGACCTACGGCAGGATTCATTGCCGACCTGGCTGCTTCTGTAATCTACGTACCCTCCGAAGTCCTCAAGACACGGCTACAGCTACAAGGTCGTCACAATAACCCTTTCTTCAAATCAGGCTACAATTATCGCTCCACCGTGGATGCCTCGCAGACGATCATCCGGCAGGAAGGGTTTTCCGCCCTCTTCCATGGATACAAGGCCACTATATGGCGCGACCTGCCTTTCTCGGCTATTCAATTCGCCTGCTACGAGCAAGAGCAAAAGTGGGCAAAGCAGTGGGTCGGAGGCCGCGACATCGGACTGGGCTTGGAGGTGCTTACGGCCAGTACTGCGGGAGGAATGGCAGGAGTCATCACCTGTCCATTGGACGTCGTCAAGACGAGGATCCAGACTCAAATCAACCCGCACCAGGGAACGCCACTTGTGGCCTCGGCACGCCCGTCGAATCCGCAAAAGCAGTCTGCACATCTCTCTGTTCCTGGAGGTACTGTGACACCTTCACAGCAGAAGCGGTTCATCTCGACATCGTCGCCAAGCACTACGGTACCCAAATCCGGCTCTGTGCAGCTGGATACCTCATCCGTCGTCACAGGACTACGACTCATCTACAAAACCGAAGGCATTGCTGGCTGCTTCCGCGGCGTCGGTCCGAGGTTCGTCTGGACGAGCGTGCAGAGCGGGACAATGCTGGTGCTGTATCAGACACTCCTAAGGCAGATGGAGGCTTGGCCAATTTTTGGCAGCGAGGGAGATGCCGCCGCCTAGCCCAAGCCCCAATTATGAGTTTTGTCATAGGGCGCACGAGCGCTTGTGGTAGTCATTGTATTATACGTCATTAGTACGTGGCATATGAAGGGCGTCCGGGAACGAGTTGCATTTTCCGGCGTTCAATAGACCCTGACGACCAAGATCTCGGTCGCCTGATGTATATAGTTCACCTTACCAGTACTTCTCTCAACCCATGAACCATGATATTGACTTCAACGTATATCTGTTGGCATTCCGCAGATTGTAAGTTAAACGTCAATTGGGTTACAAAAACCTCTTGCTACACCAAACCCATATTGAATCCATACAACTCCATGCTAAATGGAGACTACAGAGCAGATTCTTGTGTCGTAGAACTGCACAAGATCTTCTCGCGCCTTGGAAAACTTTGTACCGTATGCTTCCAAAACTATCCAGGGCTGCATTAGGGTTGACTCACGACTTTACTTTGTTGTAACCGTAAATCACCGTCATGTTTCCACTATTTGTATCGCTTTCCTACCTTGATCTCGATGATGCGGCGCGTAAAAATCTTTTCAGGATCTTCTCATCCAGTCCTTGCCGAAGCGATCTGCGAGCGATTGGGTTTGAGCCCAGCCAAGTGCGAGCTCAAGAAATTCAGCAATGGCGAGACATCTGTCAGTATCGATACCTCGATTCGAGATCAGGACATCTGCATTGTGCAGAGCGGTAGTAGTAAGATCAACGATAGCGTTATAGAGCTATTGATTATGATATCTGCCTGTAAGGGTAGTTCTGCAAAGTCAATCACTGGTCAGTCCTTCACGGGGCTTGATGATGTCTTTGGCTGACGGGAATAGCTGTGATGCCGTGGGTCTTATCCGTTCTAACCATGGTTGAGAGCTAAGGCCGTCAAGATACTTTCCGTACTCGAGACAGTCGAAGAAGAAGTCGCACAGAGGGTCTATTACGGCACGGATGGTTGCGAATCTACTTTCTGTAGCCGGGGTACACCATGTCATAACAGTGGATCTACATGTACGTCTAACCAGGCGGTGCCGCTGATGACGCTTATGAGCAAAGGCGCCACCAACTCAAGGCTTCTTCGGTCAACCTGTCGACAACCTCCACGCCGAGCCACTCATTGCACGATGGATTCGATCACATGTCCCAGGTTGGAAGGAGGCTGTGGTAGTAAGCAAAAACCCTGGAGGCACCAAACGTGTCACGTCGCTCGCGGATGCGTTGAAGCTCAATTTTGGCATGGTCACAACAGACCGGCGGAGGGCGTATATGAATGGGAGTTCTACACTCGAGGGCAGTGATTTTCTTGGCGGAATATCGGACGGCGCCTTTGACATCGCTCACAGCAACCCAGCAGAAATCGAGGCAGAGTCGCAGATTGACCCTGTCGACGGTCCGGATGTTATGGAACCCTATCGCAATGCCCGACCCCCCCGACCGCATATCAACGGCACAGCCGCGCCCAGCAACTTACCACCTTCGAGACAGTTCAATAATATCACCGGATCTAGTCCACTGGCGCAGTCTACAAGATTTGACCCAACTTCGCCGCCCAGATCTGTGCCTGGGACCTCAGGTCCCCAGGACACAGCAGGTATAGGCCCCCCAAGTGGTTCGGGTCTCTCCAACGACGTTAGTGAAGAATACACCGACGAGCGTGCTAGAGAGGTCATCACCGGTCGTCTGATACAAGGACATATTGTCGACGACGACTTCCCGTCGCCGCTTCTATCGACAATGTCAGGCTCCATAGCAACACTCCCGGATAATAACATAGGGTCATCGCAATTCGACAATCAAGGACAAGATCCCATGGGCTCGTCGATGATTTCAAGTTTTTCTGCCTTCCCTTCAGATCATGCCCTGGGTGGAACCTTCGACGCCAAAGCAGAATCAGAAGACGATGAAGAAGGACTCCGAAATCCTGAGCTCGAACATACAGTCACCCTAGTTGGCAACGTCAGAGACCGCGTGGTACTCATAATAGACGACTTGATCGATCAGTGCGGCTCTTGGATAGCAGCAGCAGAGACGGTCGTCAAGCGTGGTTCAGCAAAGAAGGTATACTGCATTGCCACTCATGGCCTTTTTGGAGGCGACTCTTTGGAGCAGATGGAGCAGTGCGAGTGCATTGATTACATTGTGGTCACGAATTCCTATCCTATAGCTCCCGAAAGAGCTAGAGATTGCAAGAAGCTCGTAATCTTAGACATCTCGAACCTGCTCGCTGAGGCCATCCGGCGGAACCACTACGGCGAGAGCATCTCTGCGCTTTTCCAGCATTATCAGGATTGAAGGGGAATAAGGGTATGATTTCTAACTTAGCGAGGCGTTATTGGCGTGCTACATACATCTGAGACGAGCAACTACACGACCATTACACGATACACCCGAATGTATTCGATTGATAATTGCCACGGAACAAATGCCATGGAACTGCCGTGCGTTCAACAAAGTGGGCTGCAAGATCACTGTGACTCCTTAGATCCATGGAAAATATCGGAAGGCATATCTGCTGGATATAAGTGACCGATGACTGACCTCGCTGTAAAGCAATCTTGTCAATCGTCAGATCTTTTGGCACACAGAGTGATGAGTAGACCCCATATGGTAAAAGTCCGAGAAAAGCTCTCAAGGAACCTGGCGGAACTCTTCTCAAATTTTCGATCGAGACACTCACGCATCCTCTCATATGCGAACCAACCATGTCCATTTTCTTAGCAAGGTGCACTTCCTCGGACTTCTGTCTTCTACTTTCTCTCTTTCCTCATACCCAGCGATGCAGAAACCTTCGGGGACACTGCAGGAGTGCCTTGGCCCCTCTACAAAGGCCGCTCTTAACGGAGCGTTGGCATATCAATATTCCATCTCAGTGAGACGGCGAGGCATATCTTCCAGCTCATGCGTGGGCTATGGCTTTCGATTAATCTTGCGGAAGTCGTGCGGAAGAAGGCTTTGCACATTTCGGGGGTTGGTCTGGCATGATGTGCATGCTTTTGGTTGTTGGGCTTCTGTAGAGCTGGCTTGTAGGTTTTGCGGGTGGTAGTCTTGATTTTCATCTCGAGAGTGGTTTGAAAGTTTGGCAGTTGATACACTATCCATGGAGGTGATTTGAAAGAATTGTTCATTGACAGTCCACTACGTCGTGGTTGTACAGATAACGATGTATGCGCACAAGAGGATGGAAGGAGCATACATGCTGCGTCAATGCATCACCAAAACGCCTCGACGAACCCCAGAGGATACACACAAAAAGGAACCTGGCCTGGTACTCTGCCCAAAAACGACGACGAAAAACCCTTCCCTTATTCCCCTCATTACGCCATCCGCGCGCCTCCTTGCTGCTCCCAACCTCCTCAACCCCTCCCCTCACCGCCCCGCCCCCTCCCACAAACTCACAATGCCCCCAACCCCCGCCCCAACCAACATGCCCACCACTCCCCCAGGCA
>JAABUS010005028.1_pt1 | contig 18011 bp, 13 predicted proteins | sample 5560161 | NCBI WGS metagenome assembly JAABUS01 (sample SAMN10711885, study PRJNA513376) | rock metagenome | isolation source: Antarctica rocks | place: Antarctica: Victoria Land, Trio Nunatak nord | collected 2016-01-04 | reverse complement strand
GATGGGTTTTAAGGGGGGGTTTTCGAGTATGAGAGGCGGTGGGAGGGTGAATAGGGGGAAGGTGGGGGGGGTGAGGGGGGTGGGTCTGGAGGGGTGCTGTTCTGGGTATGGGTGTGTAGAGTAAGGGGGAGGGATGTTAGGGAGGAGGGAATAATACAGTACAGCAGTGACAGAGGAACAGGGAAAAGAGGCGGTCGTAGGACACCTGGGCGTTGTAGGCTGTATCCTTTTTCGTGCAAGTTACTGGAGCTGCGGGACTCGCCAATGGAAAGAGCAGCGAGAAGATTGGGACGAAGCTGAGGCCATGATTATAGACCAGATTCGGTGCTGCGATCGACGCAAGTAGAGATCACAGTCCCGACGGAAGCTCGCTAAGCGAGGAAGCAGGAGATACGCTGAGGCAGATGAGTGGGCTGAGAGCTGATATACATATGAATTCCCCACTACTTGCTCTCCGACAGGCGGTTATCGTGGAGATGGCACGACTAGCTCAGGTAATAAGTAAGATTGGTGTATGATATCTCTTCAGCGCAGGTTAGTGCACTTCGTCCGGCACGACGCCAAGTCCCGACGAACGTCGGATCGATTGCTTCTCTTTCAATCCTTCATGTGGTCTTGATGGGTATTCGTCAGGCCCTTCAGGTGGTCAGTATACTCAGCTATTGCATGCCCGAGATCTCTGTCCCTTTAGGGGCCTTTCCGAGTCACGTACACGTTCAATGCCTTCCTCGAGCCCCTTGCCTTGGATATGTCGACTCAGTGAAGCAGATGCTTTGACGGTTTGCCTCTTCTGCTATGGGTCTTCGCTGATTGTTCGGTCTACCGACATTCCGTCATTGCTTTCTCGTCTTGATCATCAAGGAACGAGTGGACTGCTTTCTGCCAGGGATGGGGTAGTGGACTCGCCACACCCTTGAAGGGCATGCTTTTTGTGATCCAGGACTGTTGGTAGGCATATGACCTTCCTCATGAGACCCCTCGAGATCCAGAGCCTTCCTTCTATATGGATACAGTCTGCTCTTTCGTTACGCTCGGCGCTCGATCACACCAGCTCCCAAGCCGCAACACCCCCAAAGCTCATGGCTTTCCGTCCTTTCATCTGCCGGTACTCATCGACGTCGAGGCCACGGCCACTATTCCCAGAAACGGTCTCAACAGTAAAGGCAGATATCGTCTGGCCCTTGCAACCCAGTCGTCTCGGCTCGACATCCGCCCACCAGAAGCTTCCATTAGTCTCGAAAGGCTCATAGTCGTCCTCACGCCCATCAATGCCGTGGATAGCAAGGATCAAAACGTAGGATTTGCCAGCTCCGTTGCGTATAGGGTCCCAGTGCGGACAGATCCGTGAGACTTGGAAGCGAACAGTGGGGCCGGTATGCGCAGAAGGGCTGATTGGGATCTTTAGATGCTTGGGCATGAAGCTCGTTTCAGACAACCCTTCCTTCTCCACTACTCCGGAGAATATGCGTAAAGGTTCACCGCCAGGATCACCGACGATATACTCTTCCCATGATATCCTCTCTCGGCCATCATTGCGGTAGAACTGCGCTTTGTTGCCTGGAAAGTGACCAAGCCCGAACTCGTCATTCGGCATCGTGAAGAAACGAGGGGTAAAGTCTTTGTTGTACGGTTGGCCGGCGCCACCGATATTCCCAGCACCCCAACAGCAATCGATAAGTTTCCATTCGCCATTATCGATCTTAACGGAGTTCCATGCGTGGCCTTGTGATTCGGGCGGCAGCGGAGCACCGGGTTGCAAAGCAGCGAACCCGAAGCCTTTTCCATGGCCTCCAACGACTACAGATTCAAGCCCGACCTTGGTGGCGAGAGCCGTGAAGAGTGCGGCGTAGCCTTCGCAGACGGCAAGTCCTGTCGCGAGAGTGTTGGACGGAGTAGAGGGTTTGACGGCGTCGTTGAAGAAGGCGACGACGTCGTAGGAGATGTTGTGGTGAAGCCAGGTGAAGACAGCACGGGCTTTGTCCGTTAGGGATGGGAAAGGCGTTGTGAGCTGGGTAGCTAGCCAGTCGAGAGAAGGGACGGACTCGCGAGGGAACTTGGAAGCATGGGTATCTGGGCCGGAGAAGTCACGGCAACTCAGACAGGATGTTGCGGACTGCGTCGGTTGTAGGGCTGATGAGATGTGAACACGTGATGGTGATGTCTCGACCTTCGGTTTCGTGGCCAGAAGCTTTGAAATATCAGGCCGGGAGGGGAGAGGTATTGGTGGGGGAGCTCTACCAGCGAGCGTGGGGCCAGGACTCGGCGTTCTCACATGATTTCCGTTTGTAGTTGGCTCTTCCAGCTTGTTCATCCCGAATGACAAAGCTGACCTCGCTGCTACTGGAGGTAGATCTCGAGGTGGCAGCTTTCTTGGTGGGGGTTCAGGTACCGTGGACTCCTGTCTCCTAGGCCTACGCGGGGGGAGCGATGGCATGACCGGTGGCGGCGAGAGTTCTGCCGTCATCACATTGGATGTAGACTTCGCCGACTTCAACGGCGTCCTCGCTTTGCCCGGCTCTTGAGTGGCGGTACGTTTCGGCGGCAGCGGTGGTAGCTTGGCCGGGTCATAAGCCGGCGCCATTATCCTCCCAGCATCGGTGGATGGCGTTCTTGACGCCGAAGTTCTCGCTGTCCCGTTTGAAAGTGCCGATATCGACGAGATATTCGAGAAGGTGGAAGATATGGACTCATTGGAGTCACGCCGCATCAATTGCTGCTCTGAGGGTCTCCGAGGCGGCAACGCAGGAGATGGCTGTGATGAAGACTGTCTTGGTGGTAGTCGAGGAGGCGGTGTCGGCTTTGGTGGCTGTTGTGGGGTCTGACCGGTGCGAATGATTGTAGGTGGAGGAAGCACGCCGTTGGTTCGAGGCCCAATGGGCTCGTTGCCAATGCCATTGCTTGCACTGAAAGTGTTCTGAACTTGGGTAGAGTAGCTCCTTCGATCGAGCGCAGGTCTGGCAGGATCAATGATGTCTTCGTGTCTCTTTGTTGCTGTGATAGGTGCTCTGCCGACGTGTCCTACGTTGAGAGCCGCAATGCGTGCTTGAATAGACTGCGAATGAACCTCTTGCGCCATGGTGATGTGCAATTCTTGATGTGAGCTTGGAGGAATGTGATCATGCGGGTCCCAGTGCTCAGTTTATCACATAGCGTCAACGCAGAAGTAGGGGGACTAGCGTGAAGTCACCTCTCGACGAGGCATAAGGCTGTGCAGCGCAACGATAGGCGCATCCTTGGAAGAACATCACCCGCGGGATTGGAGCGCTGCCTCGCGGCTCTGCGCAGTGACAGCGCATCAAGACGGCATCTTGCAGTCGGGACTCGGCTTGCATGTTCTCGATTATGTGTCGACCTGGACAGGCACTACAGGAATGGGACTGAGATTCAACCATGAAGTACGTGGGACGCTAATCCCACGGCTAACCAGGGTTGGGTCTCACGCCTTGGATTCATTCATATTAGAGGACCTGGTTGATGGTTAAAGAGCTATTTGCTTTTGCTATGTTCAAATATATTCTCATGGCTGTCCCATGTACCGCCCATGGCTGTCCTCAACCCTCCAGAGGCCCGAGCATCAAAACCGCACATGAGTCTCGGTGGTGTCCGTAATTCGTAAGACGTTGGATCGAATGAACAAGATCGACACAACATCCTTCCTGTGCAAATATGTACATGAAGAAGGTGATCATAAATGTGACAAGGTGGGTGTGGTTAGGCGCCTCGACAGACATGAAGCGTGCTAGTTGTTGCTGTGTTGAGGCTCGTGATGCGCATTGCAATTCCAGGCAGATGCAAGAGCGGAGTTGTTTATATACAAGGGTTGATCGACTGCTCTGCTCGCTCCTGAACGTGTGCTGCTTGCGTTTGGAGCGACTGTGCCATTTCGAGTGTGACTGTATCTGATCAGTAAACGGGCTTCATGTGTTCCCTGGATCTACGTACCCGGCCAAACGGCAGCCCTCTGAAGCATCCGCGCTGTGACAAGTAAGATCCTGCTACCATAGCTGGCCCCAGTCATGCATGTCACGCCGCTTGCTAGATTGCTGTTGATGGCCAGTTCCACTTCGGTGCTGCTGAGAATGTCGCGAATCTTCTCGAGGAGCTTACTGTCGTCATCCTCTAGAAGCATAATGGCAGGTACTTGCCCCAAATCAATGTCATCCTTACCTAGAATACCGAGGTAGCGACCAACTCGCTGTTGGATCGTGGACACCCATTCGGCTAGAACTTGGGCGCAGTCGAAAGCGCACATTGCGGACGACATCGGCAATTCTCGAGAATCGTAGTCGGCAAAGGTTACACCAAGCTTGTCCGCCATCGCTAGAGAATTGGCGGCGAAGAATGCGGCCTTTCGCAAATGGCGCTCTCGCTTTGTGGTATGCGCGGAGGCGGCGTCCGACTGCTGCGGATAAGCATCAGCGCAGGCGAGATCGGAATGCTCCACTTTGATGTTGGAGTCATCCATGGCTGGCGAATCTTCCGTTTCGCCGTAGGATTTGCTGGAGTGACTACGACTGTACGACGAACTTGAAGAATAATCTGGGTGCTGGATAATCTCAGGGTCATCTACCACACCTTCGAAATCACGCCTGAAGAATGCCTCTTTCGAGCGAGTGACAAACAACCTCACATAGGCGAGGTCCAGCAGTGGAATACAGTCCGCAGCGAGCGACCCGGCTCCAGAGGGGTTGGGCCGGTCCAGACTGTGGTGCGGGTTACTCGCCCATGCTGCTTGCCATGCCCTGAGAGCAGGCTCGATATGAGCGTGCATTGCCTCAGTCTCTTGAGTCGTCCATTGCCGTCCAACGTGTCTTTGCCTCGTCTCCCACACGTAATTATGCAGTGCGTTGATGAGGATGAGGCAGCCAAAAGTGCTCGGGCTGATATCGCTATCTGGTATGGTCTCAAGCTTCACTCCCGAGCCAAAGGCCTGGTCAAATGACTGTGACGTCCAATGGTGTTGGGCTTCTCGTTGACTAGCAGTGAGCAAAGAGCTCAAAGCGGATGCGAAAGAGATAGGTCGCTGTTCCGCCACATGAGTCTCGTATAGAAAGCGCCATGCTTCCGCAGAATCGGCAGCCCAGAGATCTTCGTCACATGGCAGCTCGAGTTTGATCTCCGAGTTCGTCAATGCTGGAGCATGGTTGTAAGCAGACACCAACAAGCTTGACAAAACAAATACAGCATAGAGCGTCCGTTTTCGCTCTTCGGCCGTTACCCATGCATGCCATTCGAATTGTACGTCTGGTGGCTCGTGAGGGTCACGACCCATACATGCGTCGAATGCCCCATCACCATTCACCATATCTATGTCTTCGCCTCCCAATGCGTAATTGAGGTTCTGTTTGCAAGGATGATGGACCAACGGTGATTGTCTCGCGGGCACAGCGAGTTCCGCAGCTCGAGCCAGACTAACGAGTGCTGCACAATGGGTGCTGGCAATGCCAGCAGAGGATTTATCGCCGTAATTGTGTTTCAGGACTTCCACTAATAGCATAGCTTGTCTGTTTTGGGAGTCAGCATTCGATTTTTCAGTCAATCAGGTGAGCCAAGAGGCACGTCACTAGAATGGATGCTGTTTGGGTCAAGTCTCAAAGCTTCGAATACACTCCGAACAGGACAAGGGTGTTGGGAAATTCCAACTTACACAAGCCACAAGGGGGTATCTTGTGCTGCATTGTCACAGCTGCTATTTGCACCACCCATGGCTGCTGAAATGTCTGCTTTCCGCCTTTCGTCGAGGTAGATATGAATCATCTTTTTGGCCATTTCGAGCAAGTCCCTGGACACGCTGGACTCGAATTCGTAGAAAGCACCGATAGCGGCCATTGCGAGAATAAGCGAACCGCCTCCACCAACGATGCTTGTCTGTCCCAAATTCACGTTTCCGTTGGATGCTCGAAGGCTACCGGCAAATACTGGGGAGTCGAACGAAAGCGATGGAATATGTAAGAAAGGAAGGTGTGGATGAAAGTAATGTATGTAGGCGGCAACATATCGCTGGAGATCGTATGTACTTGGTAGAGATACACTGCTCGTGCTTCGAGATTGAGAAACATAATTCGGTGGGAGAGGGGAGCTAATCTGAGGTTGAAAACTCTTCAACTGATTGCCGTATCCAGATGTATGGGAAAGACTGTTGATTAAAGCTTGTCTTGTGGCGTCAGTAATGGAGTCTGTAGACACAGATGTCACCGAGCTTTGGCGATTACTGCTACTTATTGATGCTGCTGAATTGCTTGGGGTTTCTAACTCCATCATAGGAGGGTGGACGACGGGATTGTTGATCCCCTGCATCATGGACATAGGCGTCTGGGAAGATAAAGGAGGCGGCGGAGAGAACAAATGTTCGCATACGCCCACGTGACCCTGCATCGATTTCGGTGACACCTGACCGGGATTGAGTAGGTCTGAGAAGGTCGATGTGGACATATCCATCGAATAGTCCGAAGAGATTGGGACCTGGGCTCCCATAGATGCCTGCCACATGGATGAAGTAGAAATCGGATGGTTGGAGCCATCGAGCATGACTTCACTCAAACCATCATGGCTGCCAGTGCTTATTGCGGAGGGCGAGGAACCATCAATCGCTTGTTCATTGGATGCATGGTTGAAAGACATCTGGCTCTCAAAACCATGCAACCAGGCAAAACTGCTGTCGTCTGCAAACATGGTATGGGCGTGAGATGGAGGAGGATATCCTTGATGGTATGGCGAAGCTGGCGGATCAAAGGCGAGTGAATGGGGAGACCCGGAGAAGTGAAGTTGTGCTGGATTAACAGTGGAGCTGACAGGACCGTACCAAAAGGGTCGCATGTCGACTTCAGCGCCAGCACCAGCGTACGCAGGAGCTGTACGAAGGCCAGCGCCTACATCGATCCCCAGGCTATGGGTGTCGAGCTTCGGTAAGACATGGGTATTCCCGTGGTTTCCCATCGCTGTCGACATGCCGCGGAAAGTATAGCCACCAACCCCTGGAAGGCCGTGGTTCCCAAAGTTCATGCCCACATTCCTCCCGAGCGATGAATTTGCTGCAGCAATCATACCAATTGTGGCATTATCTACATGACTAATGGTGTTCGCCCTTGGCCTCATCGAGCCTGCCCCTGGGCCACCGGACGAACCGGTAGCATTGTTCGCAGCGGACGATTTGCGTACTCTTGTAGAACCAGTTGTCACAGCACTGCTTGAACTTTCTCGACGTCCGCCCTTTTGACGAGACGTTGGCATTGCGGTCATATGTAGTTTCTGCTGATGGCGAAGAAGCAGATCTCGCCGAGCGAAGCATCTTGTGCATTCGGGACATTCGAATGGCTTTTCTTTAGTATGAGACCGTTCATGGCGTTTGAGATGCTCCAGACGCGCAAAGGAGCGCCCGCAAGTCGCACAAACGTGAGGCCTTGGCTTGTCGGTTTTGGGCGGTGGGAAATTCGCGCCGCCATTAGAAGCTCCGTTCAGCGACTTTGCATGCGGTCGACCTACTTCGGAATCATTCAGCGACCATGTTTCAACGCACACTTGTTTGCGCAACGAGCCCTGCACATGTGCGAAGCAAAAGGGGCTGCCGGGGTTAGAGCAATGCTCACCATTGCTCGATGCATTGCCGACTGCAATTCCGCTCGTAAGGCCAGTAACGTTTCCACCACTAATCGTAGGTCCCTCCACAGCTGAAGCTGCCAATGCCCCCGTATCTGAAATCATACCCGGATCGCTCGATAAAGATGGAGTGCTTTCCTGGTATTGTATGCGTGTAGAGAAACTGGCGAAGATCGAGACAAAAAGGAGAAATTAGATTTGGCCGATTCCGCTCTCGGGTAGGAGTTGTTACGTTGCCGATTATGATAGGTGAAAAGACAATCACTCTATATCTTCTGCTGGTGGAGCAAGCAATGCTTGCTGAACGTATGAACAGCTGGCAGCCAAGACTGCTGAAATTCAAGCGCCGATAGTCGAGTCCGATTCCACTTGGAGCATGAGACCCAACGCGGATATAGAGGTCATGCAGATGCAACCAGCCGCACTCCAATCCCGACTCAACCACTCGACAAAGACTGAGACCAAGCAATCCAGGACGCCCGAGAATCCTGACTCGCCGCTGCTTAAGAGAATAGAGAGGGGCGGTAGGCGAAACAATGGGACTAGGTCTGCAATGTCTCGCTCCAACTCTAGTAACGCTCTACAGGCGGAGCATTGAGCGCGCTGTTTAGAGTATGGTAAGTGCACCGTGGAACCAGGAGTCGCCCAGATCAGCGAATGGATTTCTTGGGATGACCCAAGGATCAATTCAATCGGTCAAAGACGAAACCCAGGTAGCCAGCGCTGATGGGCCGTTTCCTGCAGGCCTAGGTGAAACCGAACGTTGGAGAGATGCGGGAGCGGTGCCTCAGTGAAGAGGACGCTGGGGGGCGGGAGGAATACGAGGGCGGAGACTATGTCGTAACTGTCAGAGATGCGACAGCGACACAGATTCTGTGAAGATTGTACCTGGTCAATTGAATGCCTTTGAAGCTGGCGCGGGCGAGAAAACGATGTTGCTCGAAGGCGGAAAGAGTGGTAAAGAACGTCAGAGGCAGAGCACCGAGGCCGTGGTTCTGCCGCGGCAGCGATGATTGGCCGGAGCTGCACAATGCCTGCTCTTTCGCCTGCAGTCTCCTTGCCGAGCCACTACTTGGACTGACTTATGCACAGCGACGGATTGATTGGCGCCAGCAGCGTGTTCGGAGGATGATATGAAGCAGTTCGCACCAACAAGAAACGACGGGTGTGCAGGCCACAATCATGGACCCGGTGCTCTCTCTTGCTCACTCCACAGCAGCCAGCTTATGCTTTCTCGACACCCTGACCTCGCCTGCACGCTTGATCCCGTGCCCAAGAGCCTTTGCCATCTGCCAAACCCCCTTGGTGGGCCGGCTGAGGACCCTCCAAGCACGGTACTCCTACTTTGCACGGCATGGCATGGCTCGCCCTTGTTGTTCGGGCGCTGCACGTTCGAGCAAGCCTAAGGCCGGACGATCCAAGATCACCTTCTGACCAGTGACCGCAGGCATCACCACCAGTAGCGTCATGCACAGTGACCTCCCTAGCCCAGAGCCCTGGTCAAGGGCCCGGCAAAAGCAGCGCCAGAACCTTGGGCAAAAGCATCATCGCACACGGGACTGGAAATGCCGCAGGTCATCTGATGCTCCATGGCTTCGCAAGTTCGGTGGCGGCAGCCGAACGGAAGAGGATGAACATGGAGATTTTTTCAAGAGGACGAAAATCCCCGACCCTGTGTGTGCGTCTCTTGTTGTCATGCTTCCGCATTGATCCTTCTGCAGCCGGCAAGGCCGAAAGTGGCCAAGGTCACTGTTACGGTTGGAGCATCTCGCCGGCATTAATTGTACCGTGAAGGGTGCTGCACGTGCATGGTACATACAGGATACATTCAGCTTGCGGGTGATCACCCCCAACTATCGAGCCACCTGGTCACTGTGAAGTACCGCGCGTATGCTAGCCTTTCAACCCACGTCTACGCTCCGTACCACCGACTGATTCAGCTTTGCGCGATGCTCTCTGGATGACGCGCATAGATACCACTCTCCCGTGTTGATGAAAACATCGAATGGAGTCCGATGATTGGCAGCATTATCCATACAGCACCCAGGTACTTCTAATGATGGCAATATCGTATGCTCTTCTAGTGGGGCTGGATGCAGCGACAATAGCAATCCTCTGGTGAGGAACTTGACCATCCTAATTTTGCAGACTTGTGACTTTGAAACAAGGTCGACACGGTCGAGGCCTGAGGCTATAGAAGGTCTTGCTGCTTGGAGACTGGAGAGTCTTCAGCAGACGGTCTAACCATTTTTAGGCCCGACCCGAAAACCTGGGGTCAAGTGGCTTTTTCTGGAGACTTCATGTCTCGCAGTCGCGCCGACGCCGTCGAAATCGGTCTGCGTCGCTTACGCCTTCCACGTCGTCCACTCCCTGGAGGTACTTTTACGTCCGCGTACTCGCAAACTCTATTGCTCATGGAAACCTCGACCCTCTTCTTCGCCGGACAATAGTAAATTGGACACCCTTGGACCTTCAGATCTTTGCCTAGTGAACCCACTTGGTTAGTGTACCACTCTTCGCGGTGCACCACGCAAGCAGCCACGCCACGTAGCAAAAAGACAAAAGGTTCAAAATCTTGGGCGTTACAACTATGAGTACGTAGTAATGACAGGTCATCGAGATCCTGCATGGTCCATGGCACTGCTACAGAGACGGAAAGTCACGAGCTGCAGTGGACGCATATACTACCATGAGAACAACGCCGCTCTGACATGTTAGAAAACAGTGGACTACACTTCAGCGCCTTCTTGTGATCTCTCACTTCAAGTAGAATACTTCGAAGAGTCTTGTACTACCCCTACAGGTTCTTGCAACCTTTCCTTTACCAGGGTCGACGACACCATGGATGAGACTCAGCTATTATTCAGTGCTTCATTCAACACATCGCAAACTGTGTGCTTGTGCAGCGTCCTCGGCTACTAACGGTTATTCCTACATAGATTTGCGCCTCAATTGAATAGGGACAATGTTGCTACCAAATGTTGGATGCAGGTATTGATTACTTTTAACTCCTTTCATCGGTCCGGGGCATTCATCGGCGCTACGGTCTAATAAGAAATTAGCCTGGATGTCTGGATCAACACGTACAGCTAACTCTCGAACTTGCGAACGGGAGCTCGAAGTGGATCTTGAAATCGCGCCATGCTGGCTAATCCCCTTGTACCTCGCGACTAGAGTCCATCAAGCCAAGTAGAAGGTCCAAGCACGCGAATAGCTGATCTCTAGCAACATGAGAGGTCAGAGGCGAGCCAGACGATTTGCGAACGCTCGACAAGGAACCTGACGACCCGACGATCCGCTTGGATTAATCTGTCGTCGAATGTTAGAGCCAATTGCAAGTCCTTCTTTCTCCCCGATACTTGAGTGCAGGGTGAAGATTATGAATTGCGCATAGCTAACAGATCAACAAGGGATCGAATGTCGATATTGCAGAGCGACTACCGTTGAAGCGATGTCGGTACCATGTTCTCCAAAGCCTTGATCCACCTACCATCGGCAACTCTAGTTCGTCGAGCAACATGGACCAGGCGATGCATCTAGAAGCTCGGCATGACGATGGACGTCTGTAAGTACATCATACATCTACAGCTTCCACGAGCATTTACGAGGTTTCTCTTTGGCTGTTTCCATGCACATGCGGGCGACGGAGGCACGTTAAAGTACTGCTACAATGCAAGCTTGGGAGCAGCGCGGCGTTTGGCTGCACGATAATGCTCATAATGCGTTATCTCTTGCAGCACTCCCCCCACTTCGCGCAGACATCCCACTTCGCGCCCTTCTACCTATGCATGGCGATAGAAGAACAACAGCGGGCCGGGAATCACTGCTTTCGGTGTACATGTCCAGCACATTCCGTCCACCAGCTCCGCTTGGCTCTCCTTGACGACCAATCAGGTCTAGCCGACCGTTGCACAGTGCATGCACGAGCCAGCTCTCGGCCCACCCATAGCCAGGCTCGGTGAGCATGGATTTGACGATACGGATAAACCTAGAATCCAGTGTTGCGACTCTTGTGGGGTCACCAATCCTGATAGCGTGTCAACAGCTCCTTAACACAACGCAAGGATCCTTCGAGCTAGCAAAGACATCTGCTTACTTATGCTTCCTCGAAAACCCTGCCACCTCGAGATTCATACGTGCACGATATCCATGCAGAGCTACCCACTAGGATTTCGTACTTTAGACATAATGGCAGGTTTCCACGGTAGTCTAATGCCTTGGCCATACATCATATCTCGATCGCATCCTTGCTTGGGCCAGAAACCTTCCAAAAGCCCGCCGTCTTGCAATGCCCTTGATGATAACGGCTTTTCGCCATCGATATTACCATCGACATCTTCGAATTCCATGGTGAACTCCAAGATCGCCGTCCTACCGTCTTCAATTCGGCAACCTAGCTGATCGACCAAGGCTACACCACGCTAATCATGCGCTTCTATGTCTCTTTCCCTACAAGGGACTGAGGATATTAACAGCGACCCCTAGCAGAACGTTGATCGCTGCGAACTAGCACGATAGCTCGATAGCAACGATCACCAGAAGAAGTCTTAGGTAAGACGTATATTCTTCACACTATATCGAATATCTTTGCAGGCGAAAACCTCAGTAGTATCTACGTTTGTTGAGAGTGGTAAAGGACCTCTGTTCCTGAGATTGTTCTTCATCCCTACTAATTCTGACTCTAATATTGACCTGTGAATGTAGTCGTCTCCGATAGCCCTATAGAAAAACGGTGCGTTCTAGTCGCCATTACAATACCGAGATAGGGCTCGAGGAAGACGGATGGCTCAGTCTGCACATCATCCAAGCTGAGAGAGCACTACGTAGAGGGTGATGTCTCTGTAAAGAGGTGTGGGCGTGCCAAGAGTGTCGCCCAAAAGTAGCTTCATATCTCTACATTCTTGCGGACCGTGTTGCAATAATGTACGTTATGTGCATGTCCACAATGATGTGGTTACGGGACGGGGGACTCCATGAATATACTCGAGACTATACCGCTTATAAGCGACATAGTCTCGAGTATATCCATGGAGTCTCTTTGTATTACCCCAGCATGTTTCTTCGTATGTGACTCGAGTCCACGTCCGGTTTGACACCCAATGATCTACAGCACAACCTAGCTTGGTTATCTAGGTGTACAACTTCGGAGTACGGAGTAGAGGGAGCCACGACCAGCCCCTCTCATCGTAGCGATATTGAGTACACTAATGTGCAGTGTCGAGAGCAAGCTTGGCTCGTGCGGTTGCCCTCGGAATGGGGAAACTCCTGGGGGCTGCAATCGCTGCGAGAGTCAAAAATTCCAGAACAGCTACTGTTCGTCAGATACATTCAACGACAAGAGATCGAGTTGAGCAAGTTAGCAAGTAGTTTCAGCAGTGAACCTGTAATTTTGTTGGTCTAAGAGTTGATATATTTCTGTTATATCTGGCACTAACGAGCTTGGCTTGAAAGACTCTCCGCTCGCCGCTGAGAGGCTGACTTTGTTTCAGCAGAACTCAGACTTCTTCTCTTCGCGGGAAGATTTGGGAGATTCCTCTCTCATGGCAACGAAACCTCAAACCCTACGATACCTCAATATTCAGAATGTGGTTCCCCCCGGGTGAAAATCAGTACTTTTTTCGACGCCGAATTGCATTACTACTATTTCCTCAACACCAACACTACTGTTTTATGTAAAATCGATCTTGAATAGAAACACTATATCTACGAACGCTTCTACAAAATTTTTATTTCTTGAATCAGCTTGAGACAAAGGTTATGTGCGTAATTGCGTTTTTAAAGCTTCGTCTCGACACAGTTTGGGCACCCTACCAAGTCCCCACCAAAGCTCCCATCAAGCTCTTATCAAGCTCTACCAAATGCGCTCGATCAAAGTCTCTTGACAACAATAGAGGGAAGGACCACATTCTAAATATTGAGGTAATGTGAACCCTAGTCATTTGGGGGGGGGGGGCGGAGTATTCACGCTACGATCCTGCAGGATTCTTAAGTCCTGCACCTCGCCATTGTCAAGCGTCGCGCCACATCATGAAGATATGGATAGCAATTCTTTTCTGCAGCCTCATGTTCTCTGCTTCTTTCCTTCGCGTTCCATCCGTTCTTGGTTTCCCCCATCATCTTGAGCGTTGCAGTCATGAGCCTCGAGGTTGATCGCAGTAATGACTTGCCGATTCCCCAGGAAACCCAGCATGAACTGTATAAAAACCAGGCTGGAAAGCAAAGTCGAGATTATTCATACTCAGCAGGAGACAATGAACCCACAAAGATCGCGCCAGCGCAACAAAAATCCGGTCGAAAGTCGACAATAGTTCTTCTCAGCCTCGCACTGGTCATCATGACTGTTCTCGCTACGCTGGCCGCCGGTGTAGGAGGCTCACTGGCTGCAAAGCGGGCACACGAGTGAGCTTATCAATGCATGTCATCACTGAAGCAACAACTAATCAACACCGTGAAAGGAACGCCGATCTGAACAAAGTTCTCGACAATACCGCTAATCAACTTCGCAATTGCTCAGCTCACGCCGAAGCCCAACAATTCCAGCTCCCCAACTCCACCTGCAACTCCACGAACAATGCTACTTCTAGTGCCACCTCTGCTGCCTCTAGTGCCATCTCTGCTACCTCCCAGTCCAACTTCAAACCCACCACCAACTGCAGCGACATGAATGGGAAATACACCACAACACAAACCCGAAATATTTTCGATATTCATTGCAGCACGGATTACGCGGGCTTTGACATGCTCGGGTCATACGTGTACACATTCACTGATTGTATGGAGGCTTGCGCATCCTGGAACTCTTATCGTACGCAGAGTAGCCCGCAATGCTATGCTGTTTCTTACCACACCGGGCCTGGTTCCTACTCTCACAGTAGTGGGTTGGGCAACTGCTTTTTCAAGGATTCCGCGAGTATGCCCGCCCTTGCAAGTGTTATGGCCGATGCTGCGGTATTTCAATTTAGTTAATGATAGTATGATAGAGATGGATAGGTTAATTGGTGGGTAGGATGCCTAGAAAACCTGTACGTGGCGCGAGTATTGATAGTAACAGGCTCCAAACCACAATGCGGATTCGGAGTCTGCTCAGGCCGGTCGTTCTGGATCGCACACCTTCGCCACGTGTGATCGTGAGGATGTGGAAATCTTTACCAACAGAAACGGAGGTGCGAGGGGTTTCAACTTGTACACAACGAAACGTTGGGCACGTTCGACCAAGCTAGAGCCATAGGCGAAGCTTCGTCGAAGTTCTCTGGCGCTTGGTGTTGAGATCTATTTGTTAGATGTGCGATCCAGCGCAACCGCATGGCACTTGAGTCTCGGGGCCGCGTCAAGATATGGACGTCCGTTTCGATGTCACTTTCTATTCAGGGCAGTTTCCGTCTCGATTTCATCACAAAGGCCAATTTCTATCATTTAGCGCGATCTGCGTCAGTCCTATTGATGGCAATCAATAATCATGATGTCACCCCATAAATTGGAGTGAGAGCTAGGTCTGTCTCATATTCGACGGGCTTCTTCTGCCATCTCTTCTTTGTAACACTTTGATCTTCTCAACAGTCATCCTCATCGAGCTCCTTGCATGCAACGATTTGGACTATTTCCTGATCATCCATTCCGCACATTTCTTCATCGCAAACGCTCAAAGTCGTTAACTTCATCAATCCTGCGCTTACAAAAACTTTAAGTCTTGGGCTTGTGCCGTCGTACATTCTCGCAGTCCTCCGTCTATCTCAAGAAATTGCCGCCGAAGCAGAAATATACCGATCCCAGGTCAAGGAGGAAATACAACAGGGCGACAAAGGGGGCGCACCTGGTCAATGGTCTGCGCGAAAAGTCAGCTCTCGCTCTTACACTCACGTCACAGCCAATTGGTACCATGCGTTCTGACTATTCTGAAATGGGCGCAATTCATGGCTTCGGAGTACAAGAAGCGCGGCGGCGGATACAACACCGACAAGAAAGACCAAGACGAGAGCCAGAAACACCTATCGCAGCGGGCGTAGGAGGAATGGCAGACCAAAGAGGGAAGCGGGAACGCAAAGCAGGCTGATGGGACGTAGAAGCGTTATCTGCCCAAGAAAGTGTGGGAAGAGATGACGGAGGGGGAGAAGAAGGAAACGGATGAGAAGAAGATGGAGGGGAGTAAAAAGAGGAAGCAATTCGTGCAGAATACGGGGAGGGCGAAGAGTGCGCGGCAGAAGGCGAATAAGGAGAAAAAGGACGAGATAGAGACACGGAAGGCAGAGGAGAAGGAGCTGGAGAACACGAGCAAGAAAATGGCCAAGGCGGGCAAGACCGAGGAGGACGGCCAGGAAAATCCTAGAGCAGGCAACCCAGCCAACACCGGCCAAAAGCGAAGCCGCACCCAGCCCACTTCCGATAAAGAGCACCCAAGCAAGAGAAGCAAGACAGCTTCCAGGTCGAAAACTGTGGGTTCGAAACACGACCCAGCCGATGCACCTGCAGAACAAGCCTCGGCAGACCGCCTGCCTGAGAAAGGACAGACCGTACACTGGAAGTCGCTCCCTGGTTGGGTAGAGGGAATGGCTGTGGAAGTCGTGTATGAGAACAGAGAGGTCGAGGGGAAGACTGTAAAGGCGAAGAAGGGGGATCCAAGGATCGTTATGAGGAGTAAGAACGGCAAGATTGCGGTGCATAAGCCGCAAGCGGTTTATTTGGGTGTTGGTAGGTTGTTTTGTTGATATAGTACTATAGGAGACGGAATCATAGCAGGGATGTCCAGGGAGGGATGACCAGCCATAACGATTCCGTCCCGAAGGAAATGCATGGGATTAGGAATGATGGAATCGTCCTTCGTCGACCACGACAACGCGGAGCATCCCTTCCCCCCAAAAGTTAAGGAAGAGACCATCCTGGATGAGGAGTCGTGATTCCTTTCAGCAGCCGGATCCAAAGTCAGGACGGACGATCAAGGAGCAAAGCTTCCCCTCATGAAACGACAACACATTCCTAACATCGCAGACAAGCCAGAAGCGGCGGAGCTTGCATCGAGAGGATTGAATTCTCATAGAGCGATGGCCACAACAATCTCGTCGCGAAATGGTTATGGCTGGTCATCTCGAGTTGAACGCGTTACGGGACACATACCCATCCTCATCGTCTGGACGATACAGCAAGTATGGCAGAGCAGAAGAGTGGACAGTGCTTTTGCCGACACGATGATGGCGTATAGAATCCCCATCTACGAGAACGCAACACCGGATGGCGAGGTTCATGCTCTTCATCGTCGCGAAGATACACCAGCAAAGAGAGCACCTGCCATAGCTGGAAGCGACAAGAACCAACGCACGACGTCGAAGTCCGCGAGCAACAATGAGAAAGTCCTGGAGGCAAAGGCGGTCCCCGAAATTTCCATTCTATTCTATTCTCTACAGAACGCTAGATTCGAAAATAAAATATCCCGAAGATTCGCATGGAGCGCCGAGTCGCTCGGGGAATGTGGAGTCGTCGGTTTAGACTGTCGATGCATCAGAGGCGTGCTGCGCTGTGAGCTAGTCATAAACGCCAGAACCGGCTTCTCAACAGATAGATACAATTGCCTGGATATGGGTCGGGATCTCCTCCGAAGCCGTAGCGAATGTTCGGGCATATGTGTTACGTGGCAATGCTGGTCTGAGCAACCTAGCTCATGCTTCTCAGTAACCTATATCAAAGCATCGAAAGTACCGAAGCGCAAGCCTTCGCAACCCCATATGAACAATACCCCATGTGATCATCTACACTTCAGCACTTCCCCACTCAAACAAATTGCAGCACACCCATCTCCAAATCCGTTCCATTGCGTACATCCCAGCAGATTTAGAACACTCCCCCACGCGCCGAAACGAAGAGAATGGTAGATATGTCGAGGTTGAGTCGAAGAATCTCTGGTGAGAAGTCTTGTAGCGCAAGACAAAAGCACCATCGATGCATCGAAGCGGATATGTCATCCGGTAAAGGCGCCTCGGGAAAGTACTGGATTCGATGTCTCTGTTACGGGGGAGCGGATGGAAGGAGGAGGGCTCCACCGATAAGCTGTAGAATCCGTAGCCGGTACTACTGTACAGGTCATCTATGGGCTTATTCGTTGTCGGAAGGGACGAAGGCTTCAAACGCGGAAGAAAACCTTAGTTCTTCGAATCCGGAACTAGAAATCGTAATCGTCATATATGATGGATATGGGAGCGCGCGGCAGGAGTGTGGTATGGGGCTCGAGGGTGGTTCCTTGCGTGAAGACAAGGTCTCTACTCCAAGGGCGTCTGGCTACAGTCAGGAGTGGCTCCCTGACACCCTCCACATCGAATCGAATGAAGGAATCTTTAAGTTGGTTGAGGGATATGCCTGAGCCATCTATGCAGGAAGCACAAGCGATGACATCGCGTGCCGTAAGTGACGTGAGGGAGTGAAGGGCTGGG
>JAABUS010005026.1_pt1 | contig 18013 bp, 15 predicted proteins | sample 5560161 | NCBI WGS metagenome assembly JAABUS01 (sample SAMN10711885, study PRJNA513376) | rock metagenome | isolation source: Antarctica rocks | place: Antarctica: Victoria Land, Trio Nunatak nord | collected 2016-01-04 | reverse complement strand
TACGAGATCTTGAGCCGGCTGATGCTCGAGATCGTGCGCGACCTGTCGCCCCGCGTCGAGTATTATTCGATCGACGAGTTCTTCTTCCTCGCGCTCCCGCCGCGCGGGAAGTCGTTCCAGGAGATGGCCGAGGCGATCCGCGACCGGATCTGGGAGCGGGTCAAAGTGCCGGTGACGGTCGGGATCGCGCGGACCCGGACCCTGGCCAAGCTGATCTCCGACGCGGCCAAGCCGTTCGGGGCGCTGGCCGTGCTCGACATCGAGGCGGAGGCGAGCTTGCTCGCCGACCGTCCGGTGACGGAGATCACGGGGATCGCCGGCCGTCGGGCCGCCCGGCTCATGCCCTGGGGCATCCGGACGTGCCTCGACCTGGCCCGCGCCGACCGCCGGCTCGTCCGGTCGCTGTTAACGGCCTCGGGCGAGACGCTCTGGTGGGAGCTCAACGGCGACCCGGTGCAGCCGATCCAGCCCCTCCGCCCGGCGCACAAGGCCCTGTCGCGCGGGGGGAGCCTGGGCGAGGCCACCGCCGACCCGATCGTGCTCTATGCCTGGCTCGTCCGCCACCTCGAGCGCCTGATCGAGGAGCTCGAGTACCACCAGGTCCGGGCGGGCCGGCTGACGGTCTGGGTCGCCTACAAGGACGGCCACGTGGGGGTCGGCCAGACGTCGCTCGCGGCCCCCAGCGACCGCTTCGACCTGCTCCTGGACGCCGCCCGCCCCTGCCTCCGACGCGCGTGGATCCCCCGGGTCCCGGCGAACCGGATGCACATCATCGCCGAGCGATTGACGCCGAGGGACCGGGCCCCCCTGGGCCTGTTCGAGCCCCCCGCCGAGCGCGCCGAGGCCGTCGCCCGGCTCAAGCGCGCGGTCAACGACCGCCACGGCCGGTTCACCCTCCGGAGCGCCGCCACCCTGCCGCTGGCCGCCATCTACGGCGACCCGGCCAATGCGTATGACATCTGCGACGTCCGCGGGAAGATGTGCTTCTAGGCTCCGGCCGACCGCGACCGAGGATTTACAACCGTCCGTCCATGTGTGCCGGGATCGCCTTGGCATGGAGCGACTTGCCCACGGACCTGATCGGGCGGCACGGCCTCCAGCGCCGCGCCTACGAGCGGGGGGGCGAGCGGGAAATCCAATTCCTGTATCGCGACCGCCTCCCCCGCCTGCCGGTCTGGCGTGACGGGCGGCTCCAGATCGTACGCTGGGGCAACGGCCGGGGGCAGAGTCGATTCCTCCCCAGGACGGGCTGGACCTGGCTCTCGACCCTCGAGCAAGGGGGCTGGCGCAGCTCGGGCGCGATCCCGGTCGACATCCCCGTCACGTTCGGCCTGGAGCGCGGCGTCTGGTACCGCATCCGCCAGGGAGTCCGCGGCATCCTCGTCCCCGACGAGCGCGGGATCGCCGTCGCCTACATGATCTGCGAGCCCGCGACCCACTACTACCACGTCATGACCCGGTCCCCGCGCATGCCCGTCCTGATTGAGGAGAAGATTTGACCGGGGTGGTTCAGTGAGGCTCGGACTCAGCGTCGTGTTGCTGGCTCGAGAATCCCCGGTACTCCGAACTTCTGCTCAAACTTCCGCTCCAGGTCACCCAGCCGTCGCTCGAGGTCCGCGATCCGCCGGGACGCGGCTTGTTCGTCTCCCCCTTTGACCGCGTTTCGCTCGATGGACTGGCCGGGCAGGAGGCCCTGGCGGAAAGGCCCTCCTTCCTGCGCCACTATGCGTTCGGCCTGCATGCGAGCGAGACGCGCTTCGGCGAGATCGGCTTCTGTGCCCCTTCCGACCTTCAATTCGGACTGCTCGCGTTGCTCGACTTGCTTGACGCGCTCCAGGTGGGCTTGGGCCGCCGCGGACCGATCGGGGCCCGTCCTGGCCGGCTGCTGATCGACGACTTCGAGCCGTTGCTCGGCGTCCATCAGTTGGCGTGACGCATCCAGATAGCGGTCGATCGTGATCCGCCCCTCGTCGTAGAACGTCTTCTGCGCCTCCAGGCGATCTCGCGCGGCCTTCACATATGGCTCTTCCTGGGTCCGGAGAAGTGCCAATCGATATCGCGCGAGCTTCAGCCATCGCTCTCGCTCCTCCGGGGACTGGACCGCCGTCTCAGCCGCATCAGGCGGCTTCGCGCGTTCGGTCGTCGACGTTGTCGGCAGGCCGCCATCCTTCCTGGTCGCGGGCTCCTGGCCGACGAGGACTCCCGTACCGATCGTGATCGCACTGGCCGAGAGGGCGACGAGTGCCCCGATCTTCAGCTTGGAGAAAAACATGGTCCTGAGGACTCCTTCGGTGAGAGTGGCCACGGATGCCGAGATGACACCGACGGGTGCCATCCGACCCACGACGAACGCCATCGCGGATTTGAGCGTAGAGCTTGCCAACTCTGCCGGGACGGCCGGCGCGTGCATGACCGAAAATGGGGCCAAAGCCGAGGCGACGGGGGCACAACCGCGTCGGGTCAGCCGCGCGTGCAGCCGCGTCCTCGCCCGCGACAGCCGGCTCTTGACCGTCCCGACCGGCAGCCCGAGCTGGCCCGCCACCTCCTCGCAAGTCCGCCCCTCCAGGTAGCAGAGCACGACCGGAGCACGGAACCGCTCCGGCAGACGCTCGACTTCCTCGTGGACCGCAGAACGATCGTCGTCCTCCGCCGAGACCGGATCGGCTCCTGACCTGGACACCACCGCGGCCCCCTTGCGCTCGTGCGTCCGCCGCCGTGCCGCGGAGGCCCGGGCGCACGAAGCGACGCGGGAGGCGACCCCGAAGAGCCAGCTCCCGACCGAGCCCCGATCCCGGATCGATGCGGCCCGGCGGGCGAGGACCAGGAACGTCGCCTGGAACGCATCTTCGGCGTCGTCCGGGTCGCGGAGGACCGCGCGGCAGACGCGCAGGACCATCGGGCCGTGCCGGTCCACCAGCACGGCGAACGCGGACTCGTCCCGCCCCGCCAGGAAGCGATCCAGCAGTTGCCCGTCGGTCAGCCCCGTGCACGTCCCCGCGACGAAGAGGGCCTGAATCTGTCGCAGAGTGGACCCACGTCGCTCAGTCGCCACGGATCGCCCCTTCGCCAGGTGTCTATGCTGCCCCCAGTAGTGTCACGAGTCGGGTCGGCGGTTCCATTTTATTCCGCACGGTGGATCGAGAGGTGGAGAATGGAGTGAGATCGGGGCGGCGAGATCCGGAAAGGGCGAGGTCCGCCGTGCGAACAGGGTTCGGCACGGCGGACCTCGAAGGGTTATCGCGGGTCGATCTCGGGGCGGGAGGAACTTCGTGGCCCCTCCGTCCCCTCGTCTTTATCGGGCGGAGGCCAGCTCCTTGACCCGCTCGAGCTTGACACGGGCGGCCTCGGCAAGGCGTCCGCCGAAGTCGGCGTCGGCCTGGTACATGTTGCTCACGAACCTCTCGAGGATGGCGGGGTCCTTGACTTTCAGGAACTCGACCGAGAAGTTGTGGAGCATGTGGTCGCGGTCGACCTTCGACATGGCGCGGATGCGGTCGCCGGCCTGCTTGAAGTCTTGCGGGTCCTTGATGGACTCCTGGGTGACGGGCCCCTGCAGGGGGGTCTTGGGGGCCTTGGCCTTCGGGTCGACGACCGGGATATGGGGGTCGCGGACGCTCGGCTCGTAGTTGATATCGCCTTTGGTCCGGGCGTGGTTGGCGAGGCCCTCTTGGTTGACGTTCCGCACGGGCTTCGTCGGCTGATTGATCGGGAGCTGCTGGTAGTTGGAGCCGAGCCGGTGTCGCTGGGTGTCGGAGTAGGAGAAGTTCCGGCCCTGGAGGAGTTTGTCCTCGGAGGGCTCGACTCCCGGCACGTAGGCACCGGTGTTGAAGGCGATCTGCTCGGTCTCCTGGAAGAAGTTGTCGGGCATCCGATTGAGCGTCATCTTGCCGACGGCGCGGAACGGGACGACCGACTCGGGCCAATCCTTCGTCGCGTCGAGGGGGTCGAAGTCGAACTTGCTCCGCAGCTCGGCGGCCGGGACGAGCTGGACCTGCAACTCCCACGACGGGAACTCGCCCGCGGTGATCGAGTCGTACATGTCCTTGGTGCAGAAGGCCGGCTCCTTGCCGCCGATCATCTTGGCCTGGTCGTCGGTGAGGTTCTTGACCCCTTGCGCCGACTTCCAACGGTACTTGACGTAGTGGACCTCGCCCTGGGCGTTGACCCACTTGAACGCGTTGACGCCATGCCCGTTCATCTCGCGGAAGCTCGCCGGGGTCCCCATGTCGGAGAAGAGGAAGGTCATCATGTGGGTCGTCTCCGGGGCCGCCCCGAAGAAGTCGAAGAAGCGGTTCGGCTCCTGGTCGTTCGTCACCGGCGACGGCTTCAGCGAGTGGACCAGGTCGGGGAAGCGGATCGCGTCCCGGATGAAGAAGACGGGGATGTCGTTGCCGACGAGGTCATAATTCCCCTCCTCGGTGTAGAACTTCACCGCGAAGCCCCGGACGTCGCGCGCGGTGTCGGCCGACCCCTTCGGGAGGACGACCGTCGAGAACCGCGCGAAGACCGGCGTCTTCTTCCCCTCGGCCGAGAGGAACGCGGCCTTCGTCCACTTCGAGGCATCTCCCGAGGAGACGAACTCGCCGTGGATGCCGACCCCCCGGGCGTGCACGACGCGTTCGGGGATGCGCTCGCGGTCGAACCGGGCGAGCTTCTCCACGAGGTAGAAATCCTGGAGCAGGGTCGGCCCTTCGGAACCCGCGGTCGTCGAGTTGCGGTCGTCGCCGACGGGCTTGCCCGTATCCGTCGTGATCGGGGTCTCTTGCCCCTTGAGGCCGGGCGCGGCGGGGGCCTTGGCACGAATCCCTTGCCCCTTGAGGCCGGGGGCATCGGGCGCTTTCGGCTCCTGCCCTTGCATCGGGGCCGTCCATGCGGCCGCCAGGAGGAATACGCAGAGGCGTTGGGCCCGGTGTCGGGCCCGGCCGGCAGGATATAGTTTCGCCATGAAAGGTCGTCTCCCTGTATCGACTCGGGCTGCACGAGTCGTCCGGTCTGCGAGGCCCGCCAAACGGGCGGATCCTCGCAGGTACAGCCTGACGAACCCCAACTCGAAGTTCAAGACTTTCTCTTTTTTCTCGGACTCTGCGCGTAAAAAGGCGGTTTTTGGATGCGTTTCTCGGGCCTGGCGGCTAGCCTGGACGGGTCGAGCTGACGAACGATCGACGTCTGACGATCCTCCCTCTGGAGTCCACCCGATGAGTGCGCAGCCTCCCCCTCGAGGACCGAAGCGGCCGGGGATGCCGCCCAAGGCGGGCGCCCGGCCGGGTGCGGGCCCGCCGCCGTCCAGGCCGGGTGCGGGCCCGCCGCCGTCCAGGCCGATGGTCGTCCCGCTCATGTCGATCCCGCCGGTGACGCCCTCGCCCGGGGCATCCGGCGACGTGAGCGTCGCGGTGGCCGCCTCGGGCGATAGTGGCGGGGGGACGGTGACCGCCCGGAAGGCGGGCGGACTCCGCGACGTGGCGCTCGAGGTCGACCTCAAGGCGGTCGGCGTCAAGGCCGCGCTCCAGCACCTGGCCAAGGCGATCAACATCGCCTTCCAGACCGATTACGGCGAGAACTACCTGGAGGCGGTCTACCAGGCCGCCATCGTCCGCAAGGGCGAAATCATGGTCGTCCACAAGGAATACTTCGGCTTCCGCGAGAACTGGTTCGGCTCGTTCGGCATGCTCCTCCGCTCGATGCAATTGACCCTCGATGGCCCCGACCCCGTCTCACCCGAGGGGCAGCGGCGAATCCTCGAGAAGGGGCCCGCCTCGATCCGAGGGCTGCTGAACCTCTGCGCGCGCAAGCTCGACCTCGTCGCCGAATACGAGGACCGCGTCCCCGCTTACGTCGAGCAGATGTTCGACCGGCTCGAAGCCTCGGGGATCATCCTCGGCTGGGACCGCGATCAGTGGCAGATCGAGACCACCAAGATCGGGCTGAATATCCGGATCATCCCGGTCGCCGCGGCAACCTAGATGCGCGGCCCCTCTCAAGGACGGGCTCCGGTCCCGCCCCCCGCTATTTCCCTTCGCCGATCTGAACGAGCCGGGCGGCGGCGGTTTTCGCCTCGGGAGTGTCCGCATAGCCTTTGACGACCTGATGGTAGTACGAACGGGCGGCCGCGGTCTTGCCCTGCTTCTCGAAGTTTTGGCCCAGGCGCAGGAGCGAGGCCGCCCGGGCCGCATCCTTGCCGGGCTTGGTGCCGGGGAGGGGTGCCGGGTCGGGCCGGTCCGCCTTGGCCTTCACCCGGAGCGTTGAGGGGCTCGGCAGGGGACGGGCCTTGGAGGAAGGGCCCTCGACCAGGCCGTCGAAGGAGTCGTCGTCCTTGCCGACGCTCGCGGAGGCGGGTTTCGTGGCGGCGTTCTCGCCCCCGTCTCGCGCCCGCAAGAGGGCCTTCTGGACATACTTGTCGGGATTGTCGTTGAACTCGTCGCGGCAGCCCGAGCAGCAGAGGGGGTACGACTTGCCCTGGTAGCTCACCGTCATCGTCGAGGCGCCACCGGTGATGATGCACTTGGGGAGGTCGGAGGCGGAACCGCCGGCAGCGAAGGCTTCGCCCTCCTTGGTCAGGCCGATCTCGATCGTCCGCTTGAATTGCGGAGCACCCGGCTCCTGGTGGTCGACCCACATCGAGTATCGGATGCGATTGCGGTTGGGGCGGATGACGAGGCGGTCCTTGCCGGAGGCCTGGGGCCCGAGGCGGTCGAGCGTCAGCGCCTGGCCGGCCGGGTCGAGCGCGCCGACGAAGGCGACGGGCTTGCCGGCGGGGTCGGTCCCTTCGAGCCGATAGCGCCTGGAGGCGGCGTCGAAGGAGAGTTGGCCCTGCTTGAGGACCTTGCCCCCCTCGGTCGTCACGGTCATCGCCACCGGGTTCCCGCCGGCGAACTTCCAGGCCCACTGGTGCGTCTCGGGCCAGCCCTTGAGGCGGTTGGCCATCGGGATGCCCGTCCCTTTCCAGCCGCCGACCATTTGCTCGAACGGGGCGAATGCGGCGGGGACCTCGGATCCTCCAGACTCATCCGCGTCCGCAAGGGGACCTCCGAGCATGGCTCCCACCATCACGGTCGCGATCGCGCCTCGCATCATTCGGGACCTCCCGCCTTCGACGCGAGGGACCGGCCCGCCCGGCCCCTCGCGTACCGACCATTGTAACCGCTCGGTGGGTCCGCCGGCAAAAGCGGGGCGAGCCCCGAGTCAGTGCGGATTCGCCGGAGGGGGGGCCACCTCGCCGAGGAGGCGGAGCAACCGCGAGAGGCGGCCGGGAGGGGGCGTCGTCGACGCCGATGGCTCTCGCTTCGGGGCGGAAGGCTCGGAGCCGATCGGGGCGTCCTCGACGTAGTCGATGTAGCCGATCATCATCTCTTCGAATGTCTGTTCGCCCCAGATCACCCCCTTGGAAGGGTCGGGATTGGCCGGGTTCTCCGCCGAGTTGTCGAAGTGGGCCAGGCAGTCGATCCGGGTCCCGCGCGGCATCGCCTTGGGCTCGGCCAGGGTGTAATAGCTCTGCCAGCCGAAGTCGTAGGCCGGGACCGACAGCAGGACCTCGCTCGTCCCGTCGGGGTAGGTCGCCTTGTACTCGAAGTTCTTGCCCCGCAAGTGCATGTGCGGCATGAAGCTGAGCACGTGGGAATCCGTCGGGAACCGGAACGTCGACGAGACCGGATGGTCCGAAGCGCCTGGGGGGATCAGGAATCGCTGCTGGGCGATCCCGAGTGTGTGCGCCCGGCGGGTCACGGGAGGCTTGGCGAAGATCAGGCCCACTTTCGAGCGGTCGGTTCGCATCGTGCCGGTCGGCGTGTAGTGAATCTGGAAGAGCAGGTCGGACCCGGCGGGGATCTTCTTGGCGGTCTCGGGCGGATACACAGAAGGCATGTCGCCGGGCGCATAGCCGCAGAGGTGCTCGCGACGGCCACGGCGTCCGGCCTGGGCGTGATCGTCCACGTACACGATGATGTGGTGGACGACCGAGCGATCGCCCGGGACGGCCTCGGCCGCCTGAATCCAACGATCTTCCTTGAAGTTCGTGGGGACCCGCAGGTTGACGTAAGGCAAGACTCCCTGGGCAGAAACGGTATAGGGCTCGGGGATCTCAAAGACGGCGTCGGGCGTGCCGATGGACCACCCTTCCGGGAACTCCCTGGGGGCGGGGAGCTTCTCGGGATCGCCCAGGGGGCTCCCCTGGTCGACCCAGGCGAGGAGCGTGGCCCGCTCGCGAGGGGTCAGGCTCCGGTCGTTCTGGAAGTGCCCGTGGCGTGGGTCGGCGTGCCAGGGGGGCATCCGGCGGTCGTCCACCACCTCGCGAATCGTCGCGGAGTGGCGGCGGGCGTCGTCGTAGGTCCGCAACGAGAACGGGCCGACCTGGCCCGGCCGGTGGCACGACTGGCACTTCTCCTGGACGATCCGCGCGACGTCGGCGGCGAATGTCACCGGGCCGACCTCGACCGGCTCCTTGGCCTCCTCCTCCTGAAGGGCGGCCACGATCTCCGGGGCCGCCGGCCGGACCCTCGGACCGCCCTTCGGCTCGTTCCGGCCGACCACGGGCCTGGGTTCGGCCCGGTCCAGCAGGCAGCCGGCGACCGCCGTTGCGGGCGTCTTGACCTCCTCGCCGGCCAGGACCGCGTCGAGCGCCTCGCGCAGATAGGGGTGCGTGGGGGACGCCTTGCGTGCCCCCTGGGTGTACTGGTCGTCGATCGCCCCCCGGTAGCGAATCTGGGCGCGACCGTCGAGCACGAGGACCTCGCACGTGCGCTCGACCAGGGCCAGGTCGGCCACGAGGTTGCCCGAATCCTTCAAGACGGGGAAGTCGATCCCGTGCTCCCGGGCATGGGCGGCCACCTGATCGACGGTCTCATGGACGTTGGAATTGATCGCCAGGAAGACGACCCCCCGATCCGCATACGCCTTGTTAAGCTCTGCCAGCCGAGGCGCGTAGAGGTTACCGATCGGGCAATCGGTCCCCGTGAAGGCCAGGACGACGGCCCGCTTGCCTCGGAATCCGTAGAGCGTGACCGGGGTCCCCTCGGTGTCTTTGAGGGAGAAGTTGGCCATGCGCTGGCCGACCGCTCGGGCCATCGGCGCCGGATCGGCCGCGCCGACCGCCGCGGCGGCGAGGGCCATCAAGGACGGGATCAGGAGCCTTCGGCGTGCATCAGGAATGGCCATCCGCTTCATCCCTCGGATTCCTCGGTTCGGGCACACCGCCGTGCGGGGAGCCCCCGGGCGCGGTCCCGGCACGGGTCCATTTCAGAGTACTCACGAACGCGGGCGGAGGTTTCACGAAAACGCCGCCCGCGCCCGATGGAGGACGCGAATGGGCGATGATCGCCCGTCAAGCGCTCTGGCCAAAGCCGATATCCGGAGGTAAGCTAAATTCTGATGCGAACGGCGACCGCCGTCGGGTTGCGGGCGCCGATTCGTGAAATGCAGTTGAAATAATACGACGGGGTTCGCCATGCGTTTGGAGGCAGTGATCCTGCCCGACCTGGGGACCGGTCCGGACGTGCCGATTGTCGTCAGCCACTGGTTCGCCGCGCGAGGGGACGAAGTCTGGGAAGGGGACCGACTGGTCGAGGTGCTGGTCGGTCCCGCGACCTTCGACGTGCCGACGCCCGCGACCGGCCGCCTGGCCGAGATCCACGGCCACGAGGACGACCGTGTCCGGCCCGGGGCCGTGCTCGGCCTCGTGGCGGCGATCGAGGACGGCGACGGCGAGAACCTCGATCTGCCGTCGGGCCGCCGCCCGACATGACCACCATCCACGAGCGATCGGCCGGCGTGATCCCCTACCGGATCGACGGGGACCGGGGGCCCCTGTACCTGGTCCTCCACTCGGCCACGGTGCGCAACCCGCGCGCCAAGTGGGAGTTCCCCAAGGGGGGCATGGAGGCGGGCGAGACGTTTCGCGAGACCGCCATGCGCGAGTTCCAGGAAGAGACCGGGCTGGTCCACTGGTCCATCCGCGAAGGTTTCGAGCGGAGCCTCTCTTACACCTACGTACGCCGCGGGCGCAAGGTGGTCAAGACCGTCACCTACTACCTCGCCGAGGTCCAGGACGACGAGTCGCTGGCCTGCTCGGCCGAGCATCTGGAGGACGCGTCGGGCCACTGGCATCGGTGGGGCACGTTCGAGCAGATCAGCCATATGCTCTATCACGCCAAGATCCGCCAGGTCTTCGCCGAGGCCGACTCCTGGCTCCGCGTCGAGCACCGGCCCCGGAGCGAGGATGGGCCGCGTCCCACCGAGGAGCGGGCCCCACCCGCCCCTAATTAAGGAATAGCGTTTGCATGTTCCGAGGTCGTGATAGAGCGGGCTCCGCCCGCTTCCGGCGGAGATGTCCGCCCGTCCCTCCTCTCATGGGAGACCCCAGATGCGCACCCCGATTCGACTCCTCTGGGCGTTCGCCGTCCTGGTCCCCGCCTGGGCCGCGGCGGCGGTCGCGGCCGAGCCGAGCGCCCCGCACGTGATCGGCACGCAGCAAATCAACCGGTTCGAAGCTATCCGCCAGCTCCAGCAGACGGTCAAGCAGAATTCCAAGTCGCTGGCCGACTGGGTCATCCTGGGCGAGCTGGCGCACGAGGTCGCGATCGACCTGCCGGCCGATCAGGCCGAAGCGTATTACAAGATGTCGCGCAATGCCTACGAGAACGCCCTGGAGCTGGCGCCCGACAACCCCGGGGTGAAGGCGGCCGTCCAGTTCGCCAAGGACGAGGAGCAAGGCCTCGACCGCTTCGAGAAATCGCGCACGGCGGCGACGCAGATGTACCTGGCGGCCCGTCGCCGCGACCTGGCCGCGACCCGGTTCACCCCCTCGCTCCGCGTCTTCGGGCCGACGATGGCCCCCCCCGCGGCCATGACGGGGACGGGGACCGCGGACGTGGGCACCGGCAGGGCGAGGACCGCCATCACGGGCTCCGAGAACACGGCGGCCACCGCGTCGACCGCGAGGAACGTCCCCGCGATCCGGAATTCGGCCACCGGGGGTGAGGTCGCGGTCACTCCCAGCGACGCGGCGACTAACTCGACCTCCGGCCAGTCGAGCGCCAACTTCGGGGTCCGGCAGTTCTACTCCTACCCGACCTATCAGACGTACGCACCGTCGCAGGGGGCGCCGCTGACCTACCAGCAGTACAGCAACTCGTACGCCCCCTCGAACACCGATGCGGGCCAGGCCGCCCAGCCCGTCACCTTGCAGCACTATTACTCGCAACAGGGCCTCCCGATCCCGGGAGACCCCACCGGTCGTCCGGCCGTCTCCGGCGGGACCACCACGACCGGGACGCCCCGCGGCCCGATCATCACGGCGCCCCGCGGCACGACCACGACGACCCCCGGCGGGACCACCACGACACCCCCGGCGACGCCCCGTTGAGCTGAGCTTCCGCCGCGGTGGGATCGCGGCTAGGATGGGCGCATGCCGGTGCCCCAATCCTCCCAGCGATCCCCCACACGGGGCTTGTTCCTCACCCTGGACGGCCCCGATGGCGGGGGTAAGACCACCCAGGCGGCCGCCCTGGCCGCCTGGCTTCGCGCGCGGGGATGGGATGTCGTCACCTGCCGAGACCCGGGGGGGACCCCGCTCGGCGACCGACTCCGTCATCTCTTGCTCGACCGGGAAACGGTCCCGCCCACACTCCGCGCCGAGATGCTCCTTTACATGGCCAGTCGTGCCCAGCTGGTCGAGGACGTGATCCGCCCTTCCCTGGAAGCCGGCCGCGTCGTCGTCTCGGACCGCTTCTTGCTGGCGAACATCGTCTACCAGGGGATCGCGGGCGGACTCCCGGCCGACGAGGTCGGGCGCGTCGGCCAGGTGGCCACGGGCGGCCTCTTGCCCGACCTGACGCTCGTGCTCGACGTGCCCACGCCGCTGGCCCGGGCGCGCGTCGGCCCGGCGCGGGATCGGATCGAGGACCGGCCGGAGTCGTATCACGCCGAGGTCCGCGAGGGGTTCCTCCGGGCCGCTCGCGAAGGTCGGGACCGCCCCTGCCCCTATTACCCCGCGCCGATCGTCGTGATCGACGCCTCGGCCGACCCCGAGGTGGTCGCGGGCAGGATCCAGAGCGAGGTGGAGCGTGCCCTGGCACTCGATCCGAGGTCATGACCGGGTCGTCGAGAGCTTGCGCGAGAGCCTCTCGCAAGGCCGGCTCCCGCATGCGTTCCTGTTCGTCGGCGCCGAAGGGATCGGCAAGCGTGCCTTCGCGCGCACCTTTGCCCGTGCCTTGCTCTGCGAGCGGGCCCCCGACCGCACGCTCGACCCGTGCGGCCTCTGCCCCGGTTGCCTCCAGGTCGAGGCGGGCGCCCACCCCGACCTCCTGGAGGTGAAACGCCCCGAGGACAAGCACGAGTTGCCCATCAAGGTGATCCGCGACCTCTGCATCGACCTCGGCATGAAGCCGGCCCGGGGGACGCGCAAGGTCGCGATCATCGACGACGCCGACGACCTGAACGACGAGGCAGCCAACGCCTTCCTGAAGACCCTGGAGGAGCCCCCTCCCGGCTCCGCCCTGATCCTGATCGGCACGTCGGCCGAGGCGCAGCTCGACACGATCGTCTCGCGGTGCCGGGTCGTCCGGTTCGAGCCGCTCGCCGAATCGGAGCTGGCGGCCGTCCTCCAGGAGCAGGGGATCGCCGCCGACCCCGCCCAGGCCGCGCGCCTGGCCCGGCTCGGCGCCGGGAGCGTCAGCCGCGCCCGGGGCCTGGCCAGCCCTGACCTCGAACGGTTCCGCCGCCTCCTGATCGACGAGCTGGCCGCCCCTCGCGGATTCGACCCGCCCGCCCTGGCGCGTCGCCTCGAAGCCTTCATCAAGGATGCGGGCAAGGAGAGCGTCGATCAGCGCGGCCGCGCGCGCCTCTTGATGGCCGAGCTGGCGGGCTTCTTCCGCGACGTCCTCTGGCAGACCGCCGGCCTCGAACCCCCCGGCCCCGACCCCGACGACCACCACGCCGCCGCCGCACTGGCCGCCCGGATCGACCCCGAAGACGTCTTCCTCCTGGCCGACCGCTGCCTCGAAGCCGACTACCACATCGCCCGCAAGGCCTACATGCCCCTGATCCTCGACGCGCTGACGCACGACCTCGGCCAGCTCGCCAACCCCCACGCCTGAAGCCCCGGGGCCGGAGTCGGCCCGTCGCCGGTTGCCGCGCATCCCGGGCGACCTCGCCCCTTGTCGATGGTCGGATCGACGCACTAAACTCGGCGATCCAGACACTGCGGACGATCGGACAGAACCGCATCCTGGACTCACGATCGTGTTGGCGTCGAGCGCGAGGTCGATATCTTGATTTTTGCATACATTGCCCCGGACGTCGTCCTGCCCATGGCCTCGGTCGTGGCGGCCGGCTTCGGCTTCATCATGATGGTCGGCCGTGCCCCGTTCCGGATCGCCGGGCGGTGGCTCCGAACGGCCCGGACGGGCGGGAAGAGAGTCGGCCCCGGCCTCGGCCGCCGGGCGTGAGGATCACCTTCACGCCCGCCTGATGACGCCCCCCCGTAAACCCGCCGTCGATCATACGAACACAAAATCATCTTAACATCATAACAAATGTTATGTCCAATCCCGGGAATGGCGGCGACGCTCGCACCGACGGGGGGCACCCTCGTCCTTGCCCCGGGGCGTGAATCGCCTTATGGTGTGCCTGACCCCAGGGCAGGGCAAGTCGCCAGGTCGGGCCGCACGTTGCCTCGATCGGACCGGTCCGCCGCTGGGGTCGAGGAGACTTCACGATGTTCGTCCCATTCCGTCCCCGCGCCGCGATCGTCCTGACACTCGCCGCCGCCGCCTGGATCGCCGGCTGCGGCGGCACGTCGACCGAGATTCCAACGACCACCCCGCCCCCCGAGACCAAGAATGGCGTGGAGCCCGGCCCGCCCACCGCCGTCCAGGTCAAACCCATCAGGCCCTGAGCCATGGCGTTGGCCCCCGCCTCGCCCGCCGTCGCCGTCGCCGTCGCCGACCGCCCCGCGCCCGGGCCCACTCCCGCGCGGGGCGATCAGCCTTGCACCGTCGTACCCGGGTCCTGCGGAATCGTGCCGATTCCCCTCTCTTTTCATCGTGGGGTGGAGGCCGCCCACAGATCTCCCGCCGTACCAGGGTGTTCGGCAGGCGGCGTCCACCCCACGAAGGTGAGCAATTAAGGCGATTCGGTCTCACCGGGGGCGGCCCGCACGTGCGACAACACCGCCGATATCACGACAGTGTCACTGCAGTCAATCACATTGAAATCTTTTCATTCCTCGGAAAATCAATTTGCGACCTGCACGCTTTCCCCTTAAGCTGGCTTTGGGTAGTGCCGAGTTCTCGTCCGCATCCCAGTCGCATCGTCCACGAGTTCCATCGTCATACGCCCGGCCGTCTGGCCGGATCCTGGCCCGCTTGGCGAACACAGCTCGGTGTACATCGGGCCGGGGCAATGGCTCGGGATCGGGAGGGTTCTCGGCATCGCCTCGAGTTTATTCAAGATCGGTGATCCCGCGGGGTTCCGGACTGCACCAGACCTGGGCCCCGGCCTCCGGCCGATCTGTCACAATTCCCGAGGAAAGCGAGGGAAGCCATGTCCAGACGACGCCCAGCGAGAGGATTCACGCTCATCGAGTTGCTGGTGGTGATCGCCATCATCGCCGTCTTGATCGGGTTGCTGCTGCCGGCCGTGCAGGCGGCCCGAGAGGCGGCGCGGCGAGCGCAGTGCATCAACAACTTCAAGCAAATGGGCCTGGCGATGCACAACTACCACGACACGAACGGCTCGTTCCCGATCGGTCGCATGGGGGACGGGTACAACTACGCCCCGCAGCGAAACCAGCGGCGGACGTGGGCATTCAGCATCCTGCCGTTCTTCGAGCAGAGCAATCTGTTCAATGCCATCAATTTCAGCCTGATGTTCTACGAGCGGGCCAACACGACGGTGATCCGCACGCCCATGGCCATGTACCAGTGCCCCAGCGACCAGTCCAGCGGTATTATCCAGGAGCCCGACACCCCCTTCCCGCGTGCCAAGGGCAACTTCGCCGCCAACTGGGGTAACACGCACTTCTACCAGGACGAAACAGGCCGGGGGGCCGGTTGGCCCAACCCCTGGAACACCGGACCGATGCTTCTGCAAGGGGCCCCGGGCGGCAATTCCTTCATGGGCGCCCCGTTCAAGGGGAACAAATCCACCGGCCTCAACGAGATGACCGATGGGACGAGCAACTCGATCCTGATCGGCGAGGTGATCATGGGGGCCAACGCCGCCGGCGGAAGGTATGACCACCGGGGCGACGTCTTCAACGACGACCACAACTGCACCATGTTCTTCACCTACACGACGCCCAATTCCAAGGTCCCGGACCGCATGGCAGGCAACGCGCAAGGCCGTCCCTGGTGCAGCTTCGGCTTGATCGCGGGCGTGCCGCCCTGCACCGGCGGGACCCCCACGTTCAACGCCTCGAGGAGCCGGCACCCCGGTGGCGTCAACACCTTGTTCGGCGACGGCTCGGTCAAGTTCATGAAGGACTCGGTCAACGTCGCGACCTGGCGGGCCATCGGCAGTCCGAATGGCGGTGAAGTCGTCAGCTCGGACAGCTACTGAGGGCGGGCCTTGACTCTCTCGATTTCGGGGCGCGGGGGGCATCCCCCGCGCCCCGACGCGTTCCGTCCTCACGTGGCCGGGGGGATGGAGAGTCGTGGATCGACAGAGGTCATCCCATACCTGGGGCAGATTCCAAGAGCTGTGGACATTCTCGCCGCATCGGCTCCCACTGTGGAGTGGCGGCACTTTTCATTGGACCCACGCCGGTTGAACCGAGACGCGCCGCCTTACCTGTTCGCCTACGGGACGTTGGCCCCCGATGGCCCTGAGGCGGCTGCGCGGGGCGGATGGACTGCCGACCGGGTGCGTGGCCGGCTCTATGACCTCGGGCCCTACCCGGCACTGGTCGACTGCGAGGAGCCGGGCGTGGGATGGGTCGACGGGTACGTCCGGTCGATCGATACGGACGGATCACTTCGGCGGCTCGATGCGTATGAAGGGGTGGAGGAGGGGCTGTATCGCCGCGTGGCCGTCACGACGCAGGCAGGGCGCGCGGTCTGGGTCTATGTCTACGCGAGGCCGCTGCCGCCGAGCGTCCGGGGGCCCCTGGCTCGCTGGAACGGCCCGAGACTTGCCGATCGTTCCTGAGCGATTGACGGGGCGGGTCGCGCGGTCGGGTCGAGGATTGCCCGCCCCCTGACACAGGAGGCGAACGATGGCCACCCCTCTGGAACCGGCTTTGACTCGTGACGGCGAAGCCGTCCCGCCGGCCGGGACGACGATCGGGCAGTATCTCATCGATCGGCTCCACGCGCTGGGGGTCGAGCACGTGTTCGGAATCCCCGGCGACTATGTGCTGGGGCTGTACAAGATGCTCGAGGCCAGCCCGATCCGACTGGTGGGCATGACGCGCGAGGATAACGCCGGGTTCGCCGCCGACGCGTATGCTCGGCTGCACGGGCTGGGGTGCGTCTGCGTCACCTACTGCGTCGGCGGTTTGAGCCTGTGCAACAGCGTGGCCGGCGCCTATGCCGAGAAATCGCCGGTGATCGTCCTGAGCGGCTCGCCGGGGCTCTCGGAGCGGGCGCACAACCCGTTGCTGCATCACAAGGTGCGCGATTTCTCCACGCAATTCGAGGTCTTTGAGAAGATCACGGTCGCTTCGGCCGTGCTCGACGACCCGCTCACGGCCTTCCGCGAGATTGACCGGGTGATCGAGGCCGCCCTGCGATATAAGAGGCCGGTGTACCTGGAGATCCCTCGCGATCAGGTGCTGGCGCGGCAGGTCACCCCGCACCGGACCCCGGTCGGCCTCCCGCCGAGCGACCCGGGTGCCTTGCGCGAGGCGATCGACGAGGCGGCGGCCCTGCTGCTCGCCGCCGAGCGGCCGATGATCCTGGCAGACGTCGAGATCCACCGCTTCGGGCTCCAGGACGAGCTGGTCGCGCTGGCCGAAGGGACCGGCATGCCGATCGCGACGACGATCCTGGGAAAGAGCGTCGTCTCCGAGGGGCACCCGCTCTTCGCCGGCGTCTACGAGGGGGCGATGGGACGCGCCGAGGTCACGACGCTGGTCGAGGAGGCCGATTGCTTGCTGATGCTCGGCTGCTTCCTGACAGATATCAACCTGGGCATCTTCACGGCCAAGCTCGACCCCTGGAAGTGCATCGACGCGACGAGCGAGGACCTGCGGATCCGGCACCACCACTATCGCGAGGTTCGCCTCGACGACTTCCTCCGCGGCCTGATCGCCCGCAAGATGGCGCCGGCGAGGACCCCGGTCCCGCCCCAGGCCGACGCGTTCTCGAAGACGTGGGTCGCCGAGCCGAACAAGGCGGTCACGTCGCGCAGGCTCTTCGCGCGCCTGAACCGGATGCTCGACGACCGGATGGTGGTGATCGCCGACATCGGCGACTCGCTCTTCGGCTCGGCCGACATGTCGATGAGCCGGCACACCGAGTTTATCAGCCCCGCCTATTACACATCGATGGGCTTCGCCGTCCCGGCGGCGGTCGGGGCGGGGATGGCCAACCCCGGCCTTCGGCCGCTCGTCATCGTCGGCGACGGCGCCTTCCAGATGACGGGGATGGAGCTCTCGACGATCGCGCGCCACGGCCTCAATCCCATCGTCGTCGTCCTGAACAATCACGGCTACACCACGGAACGTTTCCTCCTGGATGGGACGTTCAACGACATCCATGACTGGGCCTTCCACAAGATCCCCGAGGTGCTCGGCGTCGGCCTCGGCCTTGAGGTCCGGACCGAGCCGGAGCTCGACACCGCCCTTGAGGCCGCGCTGGCCAACACGGCCAGCTTCAGCCTGCTGAACATCCACCTCGACCCGTGGGATCGCAGCCCCGCGCTGGAACGGCTGGCCAGCCGGCTCTCGGCGATTGTCGCTCCACAAGAGTGAGTGGCGAGTGGCGAGTGGCGAGTGGCGAGTGGCGAGTGGCGAGTGGCGAGTGGCGAGTGGCGAGTGGCGAGTGGCGAGTGGCGAGTGGCGAGGGGCGAGTGGCGGGTGGCG
>JAABUS010005024.1_pt1 | contig 18016 bp, 15 predicted proteins | sample 5560161 | NCBI WGS metagenome assembly JAABUS01 (sample SAMN10711885, study PRJNA513376) | rock metagenome | isolation source: Antarctica rocks | place: Antarctica: Victoria Land, Trio Nunatak nord | collected 2016-01-04 | reverse complement strand
AACGGCTGCCCCACCGACTTCTTGTACGCATAGGCGGCAATCGTCGGCAGCTTCGCCAGCAGCCGGACGGTGGACAGGTCCACCTGCTCGGCGTCGAAGGGGTCGAGTGCGTCCTGGTAGAAGGTGCTCAGCGCTGATACCGCGCTGGAGAGCACCGGCATCGGGTGCGCGTCCCGCGGGAAGCCGTCGAAGAAGCGCTTCAGGTCCTCGTGCAGCAAGGTGTGCCGCTGGATTCGCTCGGTGAAGGCGTCCAACTCCGTGGCGCTGGGCAGCTCACCGTAGATGAGGAGGTGGCTGACCTCGGCGAACGTGGACTTCTCGGCCAACTGGTCGATGGGGTAGCCCCGGTAACGCAGGATGCCGGCGTCCCCGTCGATGTAGGTGATGGCCGAGGCGCACGCGGCGGTGTTGACGAAGCCGGAGTCGTAGGTCGTGTAGCCGGTCTCGGCGAGCATTTTGCCCAAGGCGATGCCGTCGTTGCCCTCCGTGGCTTTGGTGACGGTCATCTCGTGCTCGCCGCCGGGGTAGCTCAGGGTGGCGGTCTGCTTCTCGTTCTCGGAAGGGTCGGACACAGAGGGGAACCTCTCAGCTCGGCGGCATCAGCGGTGACGTTCAACTTAGCCGCCACGGGCTCGTCACGTGTGTTCGAGGTCTCAGTGGACGTCAGGGCTGTAGGCGTTCGAGCAGCCATTCCCGGTTCTGCTGCTTCCGGAACCGCAGCCGGTCGTGCATGCGGTCGCGCCTGCCCTGCCAGAACTCCACGGTGTCGGCCACGATCCGGGTGCCGCCCCAATGCGGCGGAACCGGAATCTCCTCAACATCGGCGTACCGGTCGGCGACCTCCCCCAGCGCACTGTCCAGCGCCTGGCGCGAGGCAACCACCACCGATTGCACCGATGCCCACGCGCCCAGCTGCGAGCCCCGCGGACGGGTGGCCCAATACGCGGCGGTCTGTTCCTCGCTGACCAGTTCGGTGGCACCGCGCACATGCACTTGCCGTTGCCGGGCCAGCATGGGAAAGCTGGCACTTGCGTAGGGGTTGACCTGGAGGTCGTGACCCTTCGCCGAGGTGCGGTTGCTGTAGAACACGACGCCGCGGGAGTCGAGGCTCTTGCACAGCACCGTCCGACTGGCGGCGTGGCCATCGGCGTCCGTGGTGGCCAACACCATCGCGTTCGGCTCGGTCAGGCCGGCCTGCTCGGCGTCGCTGAGCCAGCGGGCTAGCTGCTCGTGCCACGTGGCGGCGATGCCACGCTCGTCCAACTCGGGCACGCGCACCGTCTCCGTACTGTAGGCAACCCGCATGTTCGCCAGATCGGGTGCCGCCAGCTCGCCGGCGCCCGATTCCACAGATCCGACGCTACGCCCCAGGCCCTCATCGACGTGCAGCAGAGGCCGACGTTGCGCGCCGACCCCCGTCAAGGCAGGGTTACGGTGTTCGCGCCTCGCTGCGCGAGACGACAGCGAGCAGACCCAGGAGGCTTCAGCAGACATGGCAGACGCAGCAGGGCTACCGGACAACTTCTCCGAGGGTCTGGAAGGTGTCATCGCCTTCACCACCGAGATCGCCGAACCCGACAAGGACGGTGGCGCGCTGCGCTACCGCGGAGTCGACATCGAGGACCTCGCAGGCAAGGTGACCTTCGGCAACGTGTGGGCCCTGCTCGTCGACGGACGTTTCGGCCCCGGTCTACCGCCGGCGGAACCCTTCCCACTGCCCATTCACACCGGTGATGTACGAGTGGACGTGCAGGCTGCGCTGGCCATGCTCGCCCCGATCTGGGGCTACAAGCCACTGCTGGACCTCGACGACACCACGGCCCGCGACGAGCTCGCCCGCGCCTCGGTGATGGCATTGTCCTACGTCGCCCAGTCCGCCCGCGGTATCCACCAGCCTGCCGTGCCCCAGACACGCATCGACGAGTGCGAGACCGTCACCGAACGCTTCATGGTCCGCTGGCGCGGCGAGCCGGACCCCAAGCATGTCAAGGCCATCGACGCCTACTGGGTATCCGCTGCCGAGCACGGCATGAACGCCTCCACCTTCACCGCGCGGGTCATCGCCTCCACGGGCGCCGACGTCGCGGCGGCGATGTCCGGCGCGATCGGCGCGATGAGCGGTCCGCTGCACGGTGGTGCCCCCGCCAGGGTGCTGCCGATGATCGCGGAGACCGAGAAGTCGGGCGACCCCGCCGGTCTGGTCACGGGCATCCTGGACCGCAAGGAGAAGCTGATGGGCTTCGGCCACCGGGTGTACCGGGCCGAGGACCCCCGCGCCCGCGTGCTGCGCCGTACCTGCAAGGAGCTCGACGCACCGCGCTACGAGGCAGCGGCCGCGCTGGAGCAGGCGGCGCTGGCCGAGCTGCGCGAGCGCCGGCCCGACCGCCCGATCGAGACCAACGTGGAGTTCTGGGCGGCGGTGATCCTGGACTTCGCCGAGGTACCCGCGCACATGATGCCCGCCATGTTCACCTCCGGGCGCACCGCCGGTTGGGCAGCGCACATCATGGAGCAGAAGCGGCTGGGCAAGCTGGTGCGCCCCGCGGCGTACTACGTCGGCCCTGAGCCCCGCAAGCCGGAGAGCGTCGAGGGCTGGGGCGAAATCTCGCACAGCTGAGCCCGCTTTTGGTCGAACCCGTTCAAATGGGAGTAGCGCGTCCGCAATTTGCGCCATTTGGGTGGGTTCGACGTGTGCGCAGACGGCTGGTCGCAGGGTCGAACAGCGGCGCTGCGAGAATGGGCGCATGACTCGAGCCTCCGCGCCCACCATCACCATTCCCACTGACCTGCTCCCCACCGACGGCCGCTTCGGCTGCGGACCGTCCAAGGTGCGCCCTGAGCAGTTGGCTGCGCTCGCCGCCACGGGCAGCAGCGTGATGGGCACCAGTCACCGGCAGAAGCCCGTCAAGGACGTGGTGGCTCGGGTGCGTAGCGGCATGCGCGAGCTGTTCGCGCTGCCGGAGGGTTACGAGGTGGTGCTGGGCAACGGAGGGACGACGGCGTTCTGGGACGCTGCGGCGTTCGGCCTGGTGCGCGAGCGCTCACTGCACCTGACCAACGGCGAGTTCAGCTCGAAGTTCGCCAGCGTTACCAAGGGTGCACCGTTTCTGGGCGAGCCGGTGGTGATCGCGGCCGAACCTGGCAGCGCGCCGGAGCCGGTCGCAGATTCCTCCTGCGACCTGATCGCATGGGCGCACAACGAAACGTCGACCGGTGTAATGATCCCGGTGCAGCGGCCGGCGGGCTCGGACGGCGCACTGGTTGCCATCGACGCCACGTCCGGTGCGGGTGGGCTGCCGGTAAACATCACCGATGCCGACGTGTACTACTTCGCGCCGCAGAAGTGCTTCGCCTCCGACGGCGGCCTGTGGATCGCCTTGATGAGCCCCGCCGCGCAGGAACGGGTGGCGGAGATCGGCAGCTCCGACCGCTGGGTGCCGGAGTTCCTCTCGCTCACCACCGCGTTGGACAACAGTGTGAAGGAGCAGACCTACAACACCCCGGCCGTGGCCACGCTGCTGTTGCTGGCCGACCAGGTCGAGTGGATGAACGCCCAGGGAGGTCTGGACTGGTGCACCACCCGCACCACCGATTCGTCCGCACGGCTGTACAACTGGGCCGAGGCCAGCGACTACGCGACCCCATTCGTCGTCGAAGCTGCGCAGCGCTCCCAGGTGGTGGGCACCATCGACTTCGACGACAGTGTGGACGCGGCTGCCGTGGCAAAGATTCTGCGCGCCAACGGAATCGTGGACACCGAGCCCTACCGCAAGCTCGGCCGCAATCAGCTGCGCGTCGGCATGTTCCCGGCGATCGAGCCGGATGACGTCAGCGCCCTGACGGCGTGCATCGACCACGTGGTGACTCAGCTCGGCTGAATCACGCGTGTTCATCCCCACCGGTTGCCGCAGGTGAATTACACTCGTGTTGTTCACCCCTTGCAGAGGTTCCGGGAGGCCGACGTGCGTGCACTTCGAGTTATCGGTCTAGACGCCGATGGACTATCCGTGGTCTGCGAGGACAGCGAGCACAAGGAGAAGTTCACCGTTCCCGCGGACGACAAGTTGCGCGCTGCGGCCCGCGGCGATCTCACCCGGCTGGGCCAGATCGAGATCGAGCTCGAGAGCCAGCTGCGTCCGCGCGACATCCAGGCCCGCATTCGCGCCGGCGCGAGTGTGGAGCAAGTTGCGGCGGTGGCCGGCGTGCCCATCTCCCGCGTCGAACGCTTCGCATACCCCGTGCTGCTGGAGCGCTCACGCGCGGCCGAGGTCGCCCAGGGTGGGCACCCGGTGCGCCACGACGGGCCCGCCGTGGAGACCCTCACCGAGATTGTCGGCGATGCCTTCGCGCAGCGTGGGCAGGATTTGTCGGATGCCACCTGGGACGCGTGGCGCGGTGAGGACTCGCGCTGGGTGGTGCAGCTATGGTGGAAGACCGGTCGCTCAGACAACAAGGCGCACTGGCGTTTTCAGCCCGGCGCCCACGGCGGTACCATTTCCTCGTTGGACGACCCCGCCGCGGATTTGATTGATCCGGATCCCACCCGTCCACTGCGCACCGTCGCCGCAGTGAGCACCATCGTGGAGTCCGAGCTGGTGCCCGAGCCGGAACCACAGCAGGCCCTCAAGGTCCCCGAGGCAGCACCCGCAGTTCCGGCCGTTGTCACCGAGAAGTCGCCGCAACGGGGGCGTCGTGGGCACGCCGCCGTGCCTTCGTGGGAAGACGTCCTGCTCGGCGTCCGCAGCCAGCGCGGCTAAGGGCGACCTGCGATCAAGTGAGCGTCCAGTTTTCCGCGCTGCGCTGACGGCCGTCGCGTTGAGCGAGAGCGGCACAGGAGCCGACCGACCGCGCGTCAGTGCTGCGGGAAGCTATCGTGCACGCCGTACGCGGTGCCGTCAACTCGCGGTCATGAGCGCGGCGAGGAGACCGAGCCACGCCACACCCACTCCTCCTACGGTGCCGAGTGCGGCCCATCGCCACACCGGTACCCGTCGACACATCCACACCAAGGGCGCCAAACCGCCGACCACCAGCACATTGGCCGCCACCGCCAACGACGGGTTGATCGCCGCCAACTGCGTGCCCAGCACCAGCAGGGCGACCAGCACCAGGACCGCGGTGAAGACCGCGATCGTCAGTCCGGTCAGCCAGGGCGTCGGCTCCTGCGCACCGAAGAGGTGAACCTCGACGTCATCGATCACCGCGACCTCGACGTGCAGCGCGGCTGCGTAGCGCGCGGCCAGCTGCTCACCGCGCAATCGGACAATGGTGCGGGCCTCGCCTCTCGTTGATCCCACGGCCGCACTCGCCGTGGCCCACTCGGCGAGTTCGGGGGTGAGCGACTCCAGCCCTGCCGTGCCCTCCACGCCTTCCACGCCGCCGCCGACGCGGAGCACCACCGTCATCGCGCGCGCTCGTAGAACGCCAGCGCCGCCGCAGTGGCCACGTTGAGCGAGTCGGTGCCCGGCGCCATCGGGATCCGGGCCCGGACGTCAGTGGCGCGCATCGTGTGCTCGCGCAAGCCCGGACCTTCCGCACCCAGCAGCACCGCCACCTTGTCCGCCGCCATCGCCTGCGACAGCGGCAACGCCGAGGAGTCGGGGGTGAGCGCGATCAGCTGGAAACCCTTCTCCCGCAGAACCTGTAGCCCGCGAGGCCAGTCCGGGACGTGGGCGAAGGGCACCCGCAGAATGTGGCCCATCGACACCCGCACCGCGCGGCGATACAGCGGATCGGCACAGCGGTCGCCGAACAGCACGGCGTCCACCCCCAGGCCGGCCGCATTGCGAAACATCGCGCCCAGGTTCTCGTGGTCGTTGACCCCTTCCAATACCGCCACCGTCCGCGCGCCGTCGAGCACCTCGGCCATGGTCAGCGCCGGCGGCCGATCAGCCGAGATGAGCACCCCGCGATTGAGGTGGAAGCCGACGACCTCGGCCATCACCTCCGCAGACGTCAGCACGAACGGCACGTCCACCTCCACCAGCTCCGCGGCCAGCTCGTTCAGTCGACGCGGCACGCCGAGCAACTTGCGCGGGGCAAACCGGGAACCCAGTAGGCGCAGCGCGACAAGTACGCCCTCACCGATCACCAGGCCCTTACCGTCGGGCAGGTCCGGACGTCGATCCGAGGAATTGAGCGCCCGGAAGTCGTCGAACACCAGATCACTCGGGTCGTTCGCCTCGATAATCGTTGCCACGGAGGACATCCTTGCCTGCCACCCGCGTGCGCCATCCCCACCCCCGGCATGGCACCGTTGGCTCCACCAGCGCCGCGTGCACCCGGAGGTCAGATGGGCGAGAACATCAACCACCGCGAGTTCAGCCGCGGCGACCGCGCGGAGTTTCGCATCAAAGCCCAGCGCTGTCTGGACGCCCTGACCCAGATGTTGGCCGACGGAGCCTTCGAGGCCGGTGAGCCACTGTTGGGCATGGAGGTGGAGCTCAACCTCGTCGACGAGGACATGCAGCCGGCAATGGCTAACGCTGAGGTGCTCGCGGCGATCGCCGATCCCGACTTCCAGACCGAGCTGGGCCAGTTCAACATCGAAATCAACGTGGCGCCACGTCCGTTCGAGACCGACGAGACCCTGGCGCTCGAGCGCAACCTGCGTGCCTCACTCAACGCGGCGGAGGCGCAGGCCGAGGCGCAGGGCAGGCACCTGGTGATGGTGGGGATGCTGCCCACCCTCCGCCAGGAGCACTTTCACCGCCAATGGCTGTCCAACAACCCCCGCTACGACCTGCTGAACCAGCAGATCTTCGCTTTGCGCGGCGAGGACATCGAGCTCGCCATCGACGGGGTGCCGATGCCGGGCAGCACGGCGGAGCGCTTGGCCATCACCACGGACTCGATCCTGCCCGAGGCCGCCTGCACCTCGGTGCAGCTGCACCTGCAGGTAGAACCGGACGCTTTTGCCGCCCACTGGAATGCGGCGCAGTGCCTGGCTGGGGTGCAGGTGGCGTTGGCGGCCAATTCGCCGTTCCTTGCGGGCAGGGCGCTGTGGCACGAGAGCCGAATCCCGGTGTTCGAGCAGGCCACCGACACCCGCTCGCCAGAGCTACGCAACCAGGGTGTGCGCCCGCGCGTGTGGTTCGGGGAGCGCTGGATCACCTCTATCTTCGACCTGTTCGAAGAGAACTCCCGGTACTTCCCCGCGCTGCTCCCGGTGTGCTCGGACGAGGACCCGCTGGTGGAGCTGGACGCCGGGCGCACTCCAGGCCTGCACGAGCTGAAGATGCACAACGGCACGGTGTACCGCTGGAATCGGCCGGTGTACGACACCTCGAGCGGCACGCCGCACCTGCGGATCGAGAACCGGGTGCTGCCCGCGGGGCCTTCGGTGCTGGACACCATGGCCGACGCCGCCTTCTACTACGGCGTACTCCGTGCGCTGGTGAACTCCGAGCGTCCCTTATGGACGCAAATGTCCTTCGACGCGGCAGCGGAGAACCTGCACAACGGCGCCCGCGAAGGACTGGCGGCGCAGCTGTACTGGCCGGAGGTCGGCTGGGTGCGGGCCGACGAGCTGGTGTTGCGCAAACTGCTGCCGATGGCGCACGAGGGCTTGCAGGCGTTGGGGGTCTCCGGACGCGCCATCGACCGCTACCTCGGTGTGATCGAAGGGCGGTGCCAAAGCAGGCGCACCGGATCGGTGTGGCAGCGCGAGTGCGTGGCGAAGCTCGAACGCAGCGGCCTCGGCCGGACAGAGGCGCTGGCCCAGATGCTCCGCAGCTACACCGAGGGCATGCATGCCGACGAGCCGGTACACGCTTGGGCGCTGTAGTTCAAGCTGGGCGAATGCCGCATTCGCACAATGTTCTCGGGTCAATGCGGCAATCGCCCAGCATCGAGCAGTCGCTCAGAACGCGCCCGCACCGTTGGGTGTACCCAGCCCCGTGGGCCCGTCGAAGCCCTGCTTTGCGGTACACAGGTAGCTGCCGCCGCACGAACCGTTGCTTCCCGACGTCACGTCGAAGATCGCTTCCGGGTGCGCGTAGGCGAAGCTGGCGGCGTTCAGGTCGCGTCCGTTGCCGGCCAAGCCGTACACCCCGGCGATCAGCGGCGCCGAGACACTGGTGCCGCCGAAAACCTGCCACCCGCTGGCGCCCTTGTACGACAGGCTGTCATAGACCGCGACCCCGGTTTGGGGATCTGCCACGGCGGAGACGTCCGCGATGGTGCGCCGGCCACAGGCGGCGTCCTGCTGCCAGGCCTGCTTGAAGTCGAAGGTGGCACACCCCGACCCCGCTCCGGACCAGGCCGTCTCCGACCACCCGCGGCTGTTATCCGTGCGAGCCAGTGACGTTCCGCCGACAGCGGTAAGAAACGATGAGGCAGCAGGATACTGCACCCCAAAGCCGCCGTCGCCCGAGCTGGCCGTGACCGGGACGCCCGGGTGATTATAGAAGAAAAGGTCGTACGCGAAGTCGAAAATGCTCGACTGGCCACCGTAGCTATTGGAGACGACGGTGGCGCCGTTGAGCACTGCGACATCCACCGCGATGCCGAGGTTGATGAAGCTGGCGTCATTGGCCTCGACCAGGAGGATCTTGCACCCCGGGCAGGTCGCCGAGACGACGTCGAGGTCCAGGGAGATCTCCTGGGCCCAGCCGGCGTCGACCGCGGGCAGCACACCGCTGCCGAAGTTGCCGACCTTGCGGAAGCAGCCGTTGGCCGTGGTGCAGTCGGAGAGCCCGTACTGTGTGCGGTACACCGCGAGGTCGGCTTCGGCGTTGGGGTTGTCGTAGGCGTCGACGATGGCCACCGTCTGGCCTGCTCCGCCCTCGTCAGGCAGCTTGTACGCCGAGTGCAGAGCGGCCGGACCGTATCCGGCGGGGCTCACGTTGGCAGTCACGTCTTGGTGCACGGCTTGCCCGGCGGCCGTGACGGGCGTGTTACGCACCGCCATGCAGGCGGCCTGGCCGGGAGCCGGATCGGCACATGAGCGGCTGAGCTGGTGCCCCGCGATTTGGGGTGTGGCCGTGGGGGAGGCGACGCTCACCGCGGGGACAATCACCGCCGCCGGGCCTATGATTGCCGCGGTCAACAGGGTTAACAGAACAGATCGGCGCATGCTGGCCGCTTTCACTTGGTGGGCCCCGCAGGGGAAGTGCGCTCATCATCCGGTAGCGGGTGCCCGATGGCAACGCTCCCGCGCCGAGAACGGGCGCGACCTCGCGCTCCCTGAGCCTTGTCTTGCGCTACTCCGTGCTCCCTGAGTCTTCTCTTGCGCTACTCCGTGCTCCCTGAGTCTTCTCTTGCGCTACTCCGTGCTCCCTGTGCCCCCTTGCGTTACTCCGTCCTCCTTACCATCTGTTCGATGATGTCCGAAGCGGCGCGCAAGGTCTGCAACTGCTCGACCTTGAGCTCGGACAGACGGCTGTCCAGCCACGCCTCACGCGCGTTGATCTCCGCCTGCAGATACTCCGCGCCGGGCGGCAACACACTGACGATCACCTGCCGGCCATCGGTGGGATGTGCCGCACGTCCAATGAAGCCAAGGTTTTCCAGGACTGCAATGATGCGCGTCATCGACGGGGGCTGCACCCGTTCCTTCGCGGCCAACGCCCCCGGGGTCATCGGCCCGAGCAGGTGCAGAGTCGAAAGTGCGGAGATGTGCGTCAGGCTCACGCGGGCGTCGGTGCGCTGCGCCCGCAATCGACGGTTCAGCCGCAGCACGGCAAGTCGCAAGTCGCTCGCCAGCTGCGGATCGTGCTCACTCATGGCCACACACTAGATGACGCGCACTTCACGCAGCACACAATCGCGGCACGGCTACGGTGGACTCCGTGCCTGCCGAACCGCCTACTCCCCCACCGCTGCCGCCCGCGCTGGCCGATCCGCGCCCAGTGATGGCGGCGGGGACCGTCGGCTGGGTGGTAGCGCTGGTAGTGCTGCTCAGCGGCGGAGCCGCGAGCACCTCCACCGCGATCGTCACCTGTGTGCTCGGGGGCTCGCTGGGCGCGCTCGGTTATGGCCTCTTCTTCTGGCAGCGGCGCGCTGTGCGTCGTGGTGATCGCGGAAGCCAACGCGGAATCGGCTAGCGACTCAGCTCCTGGTCGGTGTCCGGCCCCAGCTGCTGACCATCGGGGAAGTAGCCAGGTCCAGTCGGCCGCTGGTCACATTGATCAAGTGTTGCTCGATCTCCGCGTCAGTAGCGATGCCGCCGGCGACGAGGCGGTCGCGGATCTGCTCGACACTGGCTCGCTCCAGCTCCACGCAGGCTGGGCCCGTGATCGGGAAGTAGGCGTCGGCCCGGACCTCGACGAACCCGGCACCGCGCAGCCTGCTCGGCAGCGTCCGTCCGTAGGCCAGGTCGACGCCGCGCTCGGTGAGCAGCCTGCGGAATCCGGCCTTCAACCGGTTCGCCAGCTGCTCGGCCGGCCCCGTCTCGTCCGGGCAGACCAGCGGTTGCAGCGCCGGGTCGGCTTCCTCCAGCACCAACCATCCACCCGGGCGCAGCACCGACATCATCGCAGCCAGAGCGTGTTCCCGCTGCGGGACGTGGACCAGCAGCAGTCGGGCGTGCACCAGGTCGAACGGTCCCGTCGGCGGCGGGTCAACGCCGACGTCGTGGCGGCGCACCTCGAACCGCTGCGTGTTGTTCATCCATGTCGTGTCGATGTCGGTGGCCAACACCCGTCCGTCCGGGCCCACTTGCTCGGCCAGCCACGACGGCACCGACGGTCCACCAGCCCCGGCCTCCCAGACCTGCCAGCCCGGTCCCAGCCCCACAGCAGACAGGTGCCGGAACGTCGAAGCGTTGAACAGCTCCGACAGCGCATCGAAGCGCTGCCCCGCCTCCACCTGCTGGTTGTCCAGCAAGTAGCCACCGTCGCTCGGCACATACTGAGGATTTCACGTCGGCACAGCGTCACCCGCAGCGGGCTCCTGGGATGCCGTCAAGGCCGGCGGCCAGGACTTCCGCTGACGGCCGGGCAACCCGAGGCACAACAGCCCCCACGCGGCGCCGATCGCCCAGCCGCCCAGGACGTCACTGCCCCAGTGCACCCCCAGGTACAGCCGGGACAGTCCGACCCACACGACGTACACCGCCACCAGCAGCACCGCGAGTACGCGCCACGGCCCGGCGCGGGAGGCGGCGAACACGAGCGCCAGCAATAGAGTTGCCGCCACCATCGACCCGAGTGCATGTCCGGAGGGATACGACAGGCTCTGCAGCACACCGAGCTGCGTGGCCGCGGGCGGACGGGGACGGCCGAAGGCAGACTTGCCCGCCACCACAAGCACCGCGGTACCGACGCCGGCCACCACGGCCTGCCCGGCCAGCGTCCACCGACGTCGCCACACCGCGGCGACGGCCACCACCACGGTGATCACCGTGACCGCAGGCGTGCCCCCACACAGGGCGGCGGCCCGGAAGAAGTTCGTCCAAGCCGCCGTCCGATGCGCAACAGCAAAAGCGAGGATCGCTTGGTCGAAAGCGGGTAGCCGGCTCCTGACCCACAGGCCCAGCAGAATGCCGAACGCGAGCAGCAGCACGACCGCGCCCGTGCGGCGGAGTGTCCTCACGTCCAAAACACGGCGGCGTCCAACATCCCGCGACGCTGGACGTGCAGGACGCCGTCCTCGACCCACCAACTCACCTCGTGCTGATGATCAGCGCAGCGCACGGTCAACGTCTCGTGCAGCACGAACGAGTCATCCGGCACCGCGACGCCCAACCGGGTGCAGGCCAGCACCGCCTCCGGTAGCGCCGACCACCTCATGGGCACCCCGCCGGAGACGACCTCCGACATCACGTCTTCCGATGCCAGCGGCAGGTCCAGCAGGTCAGCCAGCGTCGCCGCCGCGTCTCCCAACCCGCCAAGGACAAGACCGTCGTCGGAGAAGACTTGCTGCAGCCACGGCTGGTCGAGCACCGCGGCTGCAGCCGGGTCGGCGATGACACCGCTCAGCACCCGCACCCGCTTCGGCGGCTCGAGGTCGTCGACGGCCACCGTCCCGGCCTGGACCGCCGCGGCGAGGGCGGCATGCGTTCGCACGATGACCGCGACACTGGGACTGCGGGACGCATCACCGAGACGGTCCAGCAGCAGGGCCGCCAGCGCGACGGAATCCACCGTGGTGCTCGCGAGGACCACCGGTGGCAGCCCGGCTACCGGCACGGCGTCGAGCAGCGCCTCGAACGCGGCGTCGTCGGGGTGGCGCCAGTGCCCGAGCGGCGCACCGTACAACTCGGCGTGCGTGCGCAACCACCACGCGGTGTAGCCGTTCGGCTCTCGCAGCGCGGCAAGGGTTTCCGGCTCGGCGCACAGCAGCTGCAGCGCCTGCGCCCACTTCTGGGAGTCGACCAGGTCCAGGTCGCGCACGGCCACCACGCTAGTGGGCTCGGACGGCGTCGCGCCCCACCACAGCTCCTCGTCGTCCAGTTCGTGCTCTGGCCCGGTGGCGTCGTCGTCGACCAGCACGGTGAAGCCCCAACCGACGCCGACGGCCTGCAGCAGCCGCGCGCCGTACTCAGCGACCATACTCGGGGCCACCGTGCCGAACGGTGCGTCGGTATCGAGCACCGCGCGCAGCGGCGCATCGGGCAGCAGCAGCTCGTCGGCGGACCGGAGTCCACCGTCGGTGTCGGGCAACAGCAGCTCACCCAGCCAGGTGTGCTCACCAGGATGCACGCCTGCGGCATCGACCAGGGCCAGCACCGCGGTGGCAAGCTCCGCGGTGCCGGTCACGTCATCGGGATCAGCTTCGTGGACGGCTTGACGCAGCAGCTCATCGTCGAGCAGCTGATCTGGCCCTGCTGCGACGGACCCCAGGCGAAGCAGCAGGGGATGCGTCGCATCCGGGTGCACCACGCGGACGCCAGGCACCGCCACAGTCAACTCGGCGACGATCGTGCTGCGCGGACCGAGCACAGTGCGCCCATCGGCCAACGGAACGGGCAGAGCAGCAAGTTCTTCCGCGGCGCGACGGTCGGGGACCAACGGGTCCAACGCGGCGTAGAGCCGACGCCACCAACCAGCCGCACGCTGCACCCCCGCCAGCACGTCGGCCACCTCGGCCAGTCGGAGCCGAGGGATCTCCAGCGCTACCAGCGCGGCCGCGTGCACAGGAGCCGACAGCTCAGCGCCGAGTAAGCCGGGGATGATGTCCGCGAGCAGCCCCACCAACTCGGGATTCGCCCGGTCGAGCACCTGCGCAGCGCGCGGTTTCAGGTCGTCCCCCGCCGCTGCGGACAGCCATGGGGCATCGCGCAACGCGGCAAGCACACCGTCGCGCAGCTCCGCGTCCACTGCGCTGCGCGGAAATCCGGGGAGCGGAACCAGCTGGGTGCGTTGCTCGGGCGGCAGCGCCGCGACCAGCTCCGGATACGCCTGCGCCACTGCCCGCAACGACGTTCCGGGCAGCAGGCGACGACGGTCGGGTTGCAGTGCGACGTCGGCGATGACCAACGCTGGCAGGGAAAGCTCCTCGTCGGTGCGCGTCGGCGCTCGCAGCACGTCCTCGGCCAGCGGCTGCACCTGTCCCTCGGGGCTCACAGGGACCAGCCACCGCACATCATCCCGCCCGCTGCGCCACCAGAGCTGCCTGCCGATGCTCACCTCCTCCAGACCGGAGGCCAGCGGCCGATCCGCACGCACCATCAGCGTGCCGTTCACCGAAATACTTTGCAGCGCAGGGAAGGCCAGCAACAACTCGGGTGTCTCGGTGGCGAACGCGCGGAGCAGCCCGGCCCCGTCGATGCCCGGGCGCAGCGGAAGCACCACCTCAGTGCTGGCCCCAGCCACGGGCTGCTGCCCCACCGGCCACACCAGCCGAAGCGCAGGCACGTCCGTGATACCGAGCTCGGCTCGGGTACGGGCCGCAGAGAACGCGATGGACCCCGACCGCGACAACACCCGCGGTTCCTCGCTGACGGCCAGCACCGCGGTGAAGCCCACCCCGAAGCGGCCGACACCGGAAGTCTTGCTCGACGCCCGCAATGCCGCCAGCGCTTGTACTCCACCGCGGTCCAAAGGAGCACCTGTGTTGGCTACGCGAAGCTCGTTGTCCACCAATCGGACGGTCAGCTCCCCCCGGACGCCGGCGCGGGCCGCGGCGTCGGCAGCGTTCTGGGCGAGCTCGGTAAGCACCCGGTCGCGGTAGCCGCCCTGGACCAGGTCCGCCTCGGTGGCGGTGTCCTCCCGTAGCCGGGTCGGGGATCGGCGCCAGTTCTGCAGAGTGGCGGCGCGCAGCTCTGCGGTGTCGAAGGGGTCCGGCGTGCTCACTCGTCGTGCGCAGCGAGCTGCACCAGCTCAAGCGCCGTGTCGTCGTAGGCCATCTCCGAGACCGGCGTGGGCGCCAGTTCGGCGACCACCGTGTCCGAGTGGGCACCACAGCCGTACTCGGTGTGCACCACCTGGCCGTCGGCGGACATCTCGTTGCCGCACACCCCGAATGCCGCCTGTAGCGAGCCGGCGACCGGGAGGTAGTACCCGCAGGTGCCGCAGTGCAGGGCGGCGGCCGCCGCGTCGGGCCCGTGCGCACCGTCGTGCCAGCGCTGGGCGGCGTCCAGCCTGCCCTCGCGGCTCATCACCTGGCGGCGGCCGAGCCCGATCTCCAACGCCACCTCCTCCACCGCCGGGTCATCGCTGGCCAGGTAGCCGGGCACCAGGCGCAGATCGTTCTCCGGCGGCGGCAGCAGGTCCCCGGCGCCCAGGTCACCGGCGCGCACCCGCTCATCCCACGGCAACCAGCTCGGCGACACCACGGCGTCCGGGCCGGGCAGCAGCACGATCTCGCTGACCGTCACGTGCTCGGTCTCCGGCGCAGCAGCGACGACAACGACCCATTCCCAGCCGCGGTAACCCTTGAGCTCGGCGGCGAAACGGTGCGTGGCGGCGGCACCGTCGCTGTCCGGCTCGGCGTACACACCCAGGTGGGTGCCCACGGTGCCCTCGCTCAGCTCCACCGCGGCCGCGGTGGCCACGCTCTCGGCGTCGGCGAGGACGGAGCGAACGGGGGCCGTGGTCTCGGTGCTGCTCACCCCTTGATTGTGCCGCATGGCCCGGTTGCGTCCCGCACCGCCGAGTTGGACGCTTGACTCGCTCGATTGTGCGCACCATGATCTGGACCACTCACGGTGGAAGGGTCGGGTGGCCGAGCACACGCGCACGGTACCGGCTCGCCGGTCAGCAACTCGGCGGCGTGCGGAGTGCGGCGTACTCATGGTCATCGCCGAAACCGCCCGCACCGACAGAACGGGAGACCAAGGACGCCGTTCAGGCGTACGCCCGGCATGCTGTGTACATGGCTCGCACGATCGTCACAGCACTTGCCGTGTGCTGCGTCCTGGCCGGCGCTTCGGCCTGCGGGAGCGCCCGACCGGTGGCCCCGGCGCCCGAGCAGCTCACGGTGCAGGTGCTCAGCACCCGCCCGCACGATCTGTCGTCGTTCACCGAGGGTTTGGAGATCGACAACGGTCAACTCTACGAGAGCACCGGACTGGATGGGCACTCGCTGATCCGTCGCAGCGACGGCACCACCGGAGCAACCCAGGCCACGGTGAATCTTCCCGACGACCTCTTCGGCGAGGGCGTCACCCTCGCCGGGGACACGCTGTGGCAGCTGACCTGGCAAGACGGGTTCGCCATTCGCCGTGACCCGCAGACCCTGGCCGACCGCGGGCACGTGAGCTTTGACGGCGAAGGGTGGGGGCTGTGCCATGAACCGGGGCGCCTGGTGATGAGCAACGGCAGCGACACTCTCACGTTCCGTGACCCCGTGACGTTCGCCGTCACCGGATCGGTACAGGTGCGCAAACAGGGGGTGGGGCTGGACATGCTGAACGAGTTGGAGTGCGTCGACGGCGTGGTGTGGGCGAACGTCTGGAAGACCGACCAGATCGTCCGCATCGATCCCGCCACCGGCCAGGTCACCGGCACCGTGGACGCCGGGGGCCTCCTAAATCGTTCCCGCTATCCCGACGCCGACGTTCTCAACGGCATCGCCGCCATCCCGGGAACCGACCGTTTCCTCATCACCGGCAAGCTGTGGCCGACGACCTTCGAGGTTCGATTCGTCCCTAACCGCAACGCGCCGTGAGCAGGCTGTTCGACGGCAGACACGAAACCGGACACCGTAGTGCGGCAGAATCACCGGTGTGACTGCTCAGGGTGATGGCGCTACCTCGCACGGTGCGCCGCAGACCCGGCGGGGATGGAACGCAGGCCGTCGGCGACCCGACGCCACAGTGCCCGTCGGTCGGCGGCGGCGTAACCGGCTTGGTCTGCGCAAGCCCGACTCGTCGGCGTCGCCCGAGCCTCCACCTAACCGGCAACCCGACCCGCCGCGTCACGTCCCGCCGGTCGACCCCTCGGCGCCCACGGAGCGAATCGCCAGGCAATCGCCCCCGACCCGAGAATTGCCCACGCTGTCCGCGGAGCAGCCCGCGAATGAAGGGCCGCGCGAGCGGGTGCCGCCACGGGAGTTCGGGCGCTCGGACGGTCCCCGCAAGCTCACTGTCACCCGCGTGGCGGCGCTGCGCAGCAAGCAACTCACCAGAGACGGTCTGCAGCACTTTCACCGCGCCGCCAGTGCCGACGGCGCCGGCAAGTCCGGCCTCACCGCGCTGACGTACGCGACGATGGCGAACTACGCCTCGGACGCGGCCATCGCGGTGGCCCTGGCCAACACACTGTTCTTCGCCGCCGCCAAGGGTGAGGGCCAGGGCAAGGTGGCGCTGTACCTGCTGATCACCATCGCCCCCTTTGCGGTGATCGCACCCCTCATCGGCCCCGCACTGGACCGTATCCAGCGGGGCCGGCGACTGGCCCTGGCCGGTTCCTTCGTCGGTCGTGCATTGCTCGCCGTGATCATGGCGTTGAACTTCGACAGCTGGGAGCTCTACCCGGCCGCGCTCGGGGTGCTGGTGCTGAGCAAGTCCTTCGGGGTACTCAGATCCTCGGTGATGCCGAGGGTGCTGCCCCCCAACCTCAGCCTGATGAAGAGCAACTCCCGGATCACCGTCTTCGGACTGGTGGGTACCACGGTCACCGGCGCCATCGCCGGCGGGGTGGAGCTCACCCACCAGGGGGCGGCGCTGTGGTTCAGCGCGTTGGTGATGCTGCTCGGGGCCTGGCTGTGCATGCGCATCCCGGCTTGGGTGGAGGTCACCGAAGGTGAGGTTGGCACCACGCTGATGTTCACCCACGCCGACGAGCGGGCGGCGGCGGCGCGACCGCGCAAGGTCAAGCCGCGCAAACAATTGCTGGGCCGCAGCGTGCTGGCCAGTCTCTGGGGCACCGGCACGACCCGGGTGTTCACCGGGTTCATCACCCTGTTCATCGCGTTCGTCGCCAACGCGCACTACGGCCCCAACAGCGCCACCCACAACGGCTGGCTCTACACCGCCACTCTGGGCGCGATCGGTGCTGCCGCCGGGCTCGGGAACTTCGCCGGCAACGCAGTAGGGGCACGGCTGCACCTCAGCCGCCCCGACCTGGTGATCATCGGGTGCGCCCTGTCCACCCTCACCCTCACCGTGACCGCCGCCGTTATTCCGGGGTTGGTCACGGCCACGTTGGCCACCCTGGTCGGGGCCAGCGGCAGCGCCCTGTCCAAGGTGTCCCTGGACGCGATCATGCAGCGGGACCTGCCCGAGGCTGCCCGGGCCTCGGCCTTCGGGCGCACCGAGACCGTGCTCCAGCTGGCTTGGGTGGTGGGTGGTGCCTTCGGGGTACTGCTGCCGCCGACGTACTGGGTCGGGTTCACCGTGATCGCGGTGCTGCTCGCGCTCGGCACCGCCCAGACCCTGTTGACCAGCCGCGGCTCCACCCTGCTTCCCGGTCTCGGCGGCGTCCGACCCCGCCGCGGCCCCGCGGCCGCCGAACCCGCGCGCTGAGCTCTCGCCTAGCCTTGCCCCGTGCGGAAACGACTGGGGCTGCTGCTGTGCACTGTCGCGCTGGGGGCAGGCGCGGTTGGCTGCTCAACCAGCATGGCACCGCCCCAGGTCACCTTCTACGCCGATCACGCCACCACGGTGACCGGCCCGACCACCTTTTGCTCG
>JAABUS010005021.1_pt1 | contig 18026 bp, 21 predicted proteins | sample 5560161 | NCBI WGS metagenome assembly JAABUS01 (sample SAMN10711885, study PRJNA513376) | rock metagenome | isolation source: Antarctica rocks | place: Antarctica: Victoria Land, Trio Nunatak nord | collected 2016-01-04 | reverse complement strand
CGGACGGGTGTGGGAGCGAAACTGGCCTCTGACCTGCGACTTTACCAAGATCGCTCGCCTGATGACACCCCGAAGTTCGGCGGGAGGTAGATCTCATAACCCAGAGGTCGCAGGTTCAAATCCTGCCTCCGCTACCATCGCTGACCTGGGCTTTTGCCCAGGTCAGTTCGCTTTCCCGAGGCGTTTCAGCCTCGATGCGAGCGGATTTGCGAGCGAACCCCTCGACCGACGGCACTGGCCCGGCCAAGATGAGTCCTGCCACCGTGTTTGCGGCGTGTTCGTCCATTCCGGGGATCACGTGACTGTAGACCTGCAATGTGAAAGCAGCGGTGGAGTGGCCCAGACGCTCGCTTACCACCTTGGCGGCGATACCTGCCTGGAGAGCCGCGGTGGCGTAGGAATGCCGCACATCGTGCAGCCGGATCCGAGGAAGGCCCGCGTCGTTCGCGTGTTTGTGGAAGAGCCCGGTGATTGTGTCTGGGTGCAGAGGGCGACCGTCCGCCCAGACGAACAGCAGTGGAGATGACTGTCCGAGCACTCGTCTCTCCTCTTGCCAGCTACGGGACGTAGGCATCGAGTGCTGACTGGGTGACGGGGTCAAGTGCCAACGTCCGCACTCCGCTAGCGGTCTTGGGACGTGACTCCACAGTATGGCCGTCGACCACCACGCGGGTAACGCCCGGCGAGACTCGGGCTCGTTCGAGGTCGAGGTCGTTGAGGGCTAGGCCGGCAAGCTCGCCTCGCCTGAGGCCGGTTGTGACGACCAGCAGCCAGAGCGCGTAGAAGCGATCAAACCGCGTTGGCCCCCGGCGCCGCCGGCGAAGAACATGTCGGTTGCCGTGGCGGGATCAATGCGCTGGAAGTAGCTGCCCCAGGCTGTCCTTTGTTGGAAGAGACCGATGGAGTCGCGATCGCCATAGGTGAGTGGGCGAAGACCGGACTCCTGCAAGGCGGTAGCGACAGCGATGACCCATCCGCGAGGTGGCACGTCCAGCGATTGGCCGACGGCGACGATGGTGTTGGCGCTCATGGTCTGCTCACTGTCCAGCTCCCAGGAGCCCGACGGCGCCGGAATGGAGGGGGAGCAGGGGAAGGCGGTCGGAGCAGCGGACGAGGAACTCGGGCCGAGTACGACGACTACGGCGAACAGCATGGTGAGAGTGCCGATGAGCGGCACCATCAGAAGCGCAGCGACCCGAGTCATCCACCGTCACCGCTGACAGTGGTGAACTTGTTGCCGTGGCTCGCGGGCGAAGGCTGAGGCGTGAGCGTTGGGCCCCAGCGACACTGTCTCGCCATGATTTCACTCCGCATGACTCGATGGACTATCTCTGTCCATCGAGCCTCACGCAGGCATGGCAGGCGCCGACAGTACGTGTCCCGGATCTGTGGATAACCTCTAGAGCGGTACGTCGAGGGCGGTCTTGACTCCGTACGTAAGCGACTACTCCAAGATCACAGCTACCAGAAGGACCACGAAGCCGGCGAGCACCGCCGTACGGAAGAGCCAACGTCGAAGTCGGATGAGGAAGGAGGGCCTGTACCTCAGCACGATCTCTTGCTGCGGCTGGATGGCCTGCCCAGCATCGACTTGCGCTTGCTGGTAGCCCGCCCGATAGGCCTCTTCCCTAACGCTCGCCATGATTTGGTCATGGTCCTCACGCCAGAAGAACTCGCCGTGAACCTCCACTAGGGGGTTCTCGGCGTCAACCACCACGACGGTTTTCGGCTTAGCCGGACTCCGCTTAACCACTCCGCCAAGCTCCTATCCGTTGACCACGGCATAGTCGGTTGGCCACGACGCTAACCACGAGCCGCCACATCCGTCGATACCATCCGTTGAACTTGAGTACAAGAATCGTCCGAGTCAGGCTTTCCGATCGGTCACTGCGTGAGGATGCGGGAGCTGACAGCGTTGATGAAGCGTGTGGTCTCCGCCAAGCGGCTGATCTCATCGTCTTCTCCGCCGGCGTACCACCAGTCGCGCGCCCAATCGATCAACGCCGCCCACTGCGGCAGGGCTGCCGACGCATAGCCGGCGGCCTTGCGCTTGGAGACCTGACGTCTCTCGGTGAACAGGTGCAGCGCCCGGCATAGCGTGAGCACGGCGTAAGCCTGACCGCCGGGCGTGGTCATTTCCTGCACCCACGTCGGCCAGTCACGGACGTGGTCCATGGCCGCTGCCCGAGCAGTGTCATGGTCGATGGCTGGCAACAGTTCTTCGGGCGGTGGACCCACTAGCGGTCGTCCGGTGTCCCGGACACTGGCCCAGGTCAGCAGACGGTGCGACGAGGCAGCCAGCAGGTGCAGCGGCTCGCCCGGACTGATCCTGGCGATCACGGGTCCGTCGGCCTCGGACGGCCCGGCGGAGAACCTCCTGATGGTTTCTAGGGCCACGTACTCGACTTCGACTCGGCCTCTCCACGCTGAGTGGGCCGCCTCGACGCGCGAGTGCATCTCATCGAGGCCGACGAGCAGCGACCCGTCGGGCTCACGTGTCAGCACCGCGAGAAGGTCGAGGTCGCTGCGGGACGGGGCAAAGTCACCGACGATCCAGGAACCGTGCACATAAAGACCCAGCAGCACAGCGCCAAGCGCCCCACGCAGCTCGATACCCAGGGCCAACAGGACCCTTTCCGCTGACGACGGGTTCCGGTTCACTGGCGACGACATGGGTTCAGCGAACATGCCCGTCACTCTCCCCGCTCCCTCAGCTTGCGCTTCAGGACTCGTTGGCGTCTGTCTCCGCCCTGACCTGCAGCCAGCGCTTAGCCTGCTCCATGGTGATGCCCCCAGTACACTTGGTCGTCCTTACCGAGCTCACGGCCACCCACCGCTCTCAGCGGCCACTCGATGTTCTCGGGAAAGTGACGCTTCAGATGGTTGGGCAGCTTGTGCCTTTCTCTCCTCAAGGACCACCGGGTCTTTTTCCGACGAAATGTTCAAGGAGATCGCCCACATATCAAGCATGAGCGGACGGTTCGATCGCTGAAAGCTCGTCTCACAAACGGACGGTTTCTGGCAGCCAGTAGTGCTCGGATCTTGTCCGATCTCATCTTCTGATCTGACGCACGGGCGCGGCGCTTTCGGTGGGGACGCAGGAGACTCCGCTGGCGAGGTGGAGCCGCGGGCTGAGGTCGGGCGTCGAGCGGACACGGTCGCCGAATGATCTGGCCGTGCCAGCCCAGTCATGTGCGGACGCTGTTAGCCTCCGCACATGACTGGGCAGGCTCCGGCCAATTGGTATCCGGACTCCTTTGGCCGCCACGAACTCCGCTATTGGGATGGCGGTCAATGGACCCAGCATGTCGCCTCGCGTGGGCGTCAGGAGATCGATCCCCCCGTCGGCGGCTCTCCGGTGCCGACCGTCAAACGGGCCAGCAAGAAAGTCCAGCGAGAGGTGCGCAGAGCCGGTGTCGCCGCCGGTGCTCAGGTCGGCGGCGGAACGCTCTTCACCGAACCGGTGCTGGTCGTCAACCAGAAGGCCAAACTTCGCGACGTCAACGTCGACTACGCCGTTTATGACCAGCATGGCCAGCAGATGGGCGCGGTCCGGGAAGTCCGCCGAAGTATCATGAAAAAGGTGTTGTGGGGGAAGCCGATGTCCGGCCCCGGCAGGACGTACAGGCTGCAGGTCGTCGACCTGAATGGCCGGGTGCTCATCGCGCTGACCCGGCCAGTTTCGATGCTCAGGTCCAAAATGATCGTCCGCGACGCCAACGGTGCCGAGATCGGTCGGATCGTGCAGAAGAACATTGGCATCTTCGGCAGGGTCCGCTTCGCACTCGTGTCCGGTGGTCAGTCGCTGGGCTCGGTGAACGGCAAAGACCCGAGTTCGTGGGACTTCAACATTCAGGACGCGACCGGAAACGAGATCGCCCGGATCACCAAGACGTGGGCGGGGCTGGCGAAGGAGTTGTTCACGAAGGGCGACAACTACGTCGTGCAGATTCACCGGCCGCTGGATGAGCCGTTGCGTTCCCTCGTGATCGCGGCCGCGCTCGCCGTCGACGTCGCGCTTAAGCAAGTCAGCAGATCGGGGCCGAATGCCCGCGGGAGCTTCCGAAGGCTTACGTGAACATCCGCTGACGACGTACTGCAGAATCGGGCGGTTGTGACACAGCCCGGTCTAGGGCCTGGCCCCGCTCATCGGCAGACATCCCAGGTTTTCAGCCGTCAAGCGGAGGCGGCCAGGATGTGTGCCGAGGCGGTGTGTTCGTCATAGGTGGTGTGGGTCTTCAGGCAGCCGTGCAGGATGCCGACAAGGCGATTGGCGAGCTGCCGGAGCGCGGCCTGATGACCGATCTTGCGGGCTCGGAGCTGTTGGTAGTAGGCCTTTGCCCCAGGTGATCCGCGCATCGAGCAGAACGCCCATTGCTGCAGTGCGTCGCCGAGTCGGCGGTTGCGGGCGTAGCGGGCCAGGACGACTTTCTTGGTGCCGGAGGCGCGGGGATCGGGGAGGTGCCTGCGTAGTTCTTGCGGGCTTTCGCATCGGCGTACTGGTCGGGGGAATCGCCGAACTCGCCCAGGACCCGGGCGCCGAGGATCGCACCGAGGCCGGGCAAGCTAGCGTAGATCTCAGCGTCCCGGTGCCGGCCAAAATGCTCGGCCACCACCGCCCCGAGCCGGTCGATATGGACGTTCAGCGCACCGATGATGGCGACCTCGCTGGCCCACGACCGCGGCGTAGGCGCTCTGCAGCACCGGTGGCTGGCGGAGCTCCTGAGCACGCGACACCGTCCGTAACTCCTGGGCCCGGTCCTCGGTGCGGCACCGACGGGCACGTTTGAGAGCAGCCGTGATCACTGTCAGGCTCAACCGGGCAGCTTGGTCGGGCCCGGTGCCCGGCCCAGCAGCTCGAGCGCATCGGGGCGTCCAGGTCCTCAAAGGCCAGCAGGGCAACGGGAAAGTACTCCCGCAGCGTCGAGCGCAGCCGGAGCACATGGCGGGTGCGGTCCCAGATCAACGACTGGTGGGTGCGAGCGGTCAGCTTGATCGCCTCACCCTCGTCGCTGTCGCCGGCCACTGGCCGATGGTGCGCTCGGTCCAGCCGGACGATGACGGCCAACAGATGCGCGACCGCGGTATCGGACTTCGCTCCCGAGGTCGAGTGGCGCTCGCGATACCGGGCCACTGAGAGCGGGTTGATCGCGAACACTTCATACCCGGCCGAGGTCAGCGCAGCGACCCACGAGCCCCGGTCGGTTTCGATGCCCATCTGCACCCTCCCTGCCGCTTCCGCGGGGCCCAGGTTGACCCACTCAGCGGGCACCTTCTCCGCGATCAGGCCATGGAGACGAGTGACCCCGTCCAAGCCCTCGGGTAGTCGTCGACGGGCCAACACCTTGCCGTGTTCATCGACGATCTCGATGTCGTGATGGTCTCCGGCCCAGTCATCACCAACGAACAGCATCCCTGCCTCCTGTCCGGTCTGCACTGCGCAGACCCCCTCGGCAGCGTGGAGGAGACAACCGACGATCTAATGGTCAAGTGCTCACCGCAGACCTCACGGGGCACGGCATCCCAGCAGCCATCACGCCTCCTCGTTCACCGGCAGAGACACGATCTAGACATAGACCTCAAAGGCCAGTAGCCGCGAGTGCTCATCCACCGGTGGACTCGGACACCACTCTGGTCGAAACCCGCGGTGATGCGCACCCATTAGTAGCCACGAAAGGGCGAGCCCCTGTCCGGACTACGTGCGACCTGCAGGCGGCCTGGTGCTCGTCTACGTGGGTCCGCGCACGACCGTGGTCACGGCCGGTCAGGCTGACCGGAGGGGGCGGATGGCCTCGATACTGGAACCCAGGTGGTCCTTTTCGACTTCGAGGTCAAAGCGGGTCTGGAGGTTGAGCCAGAAGTGGTCAGTCGTCCCGAAGTACCGCGCGAGGCGCAGTGCCGTGTCGGCGGTGATGCGGCGCTTGCCGTGCACGATCTCGTTGATGCGGCGCGGAGGCACGCCGACGGCTACCGCCAGACGATGCTGGGATACGTCCATCGGCGCAAGGAACTCCTCGAGGAGCACCTCGCCCGGGTGAATTGGTGCGATCGTTGCCATGCGACAGCCTCCTAGTGATAGTCCACAATCTCTACGTCCTCTGGGCCGGCCGTGGTCCAGACGAAGCAGATTCGCCACTGTTGATTGATTCTCATGCTGTGTTGTCCTGCCCGGTCTCCCTTCAGCGCCTCCAACCGGTTGCCTGGAGGAATACGGAGGTCGTCGAGCAGGTCAGCAGCGTCCAACATGACCAGTTTTCGGAGAGCGACCCGTTCTATCCGAGGATCAATTCCCTTAGTCCGCTGTCGAGACCAGAGCCGCTCGGTCGTGGCATCCCGAAACGACCTGATCACGGTGACCAGCATAACGCGTCGCGTTATGCTGGTCCATCGTCGAAGGCGCGCCAGGGCTCTAGGTCACCGCGCCGGTCCGACACAGCAGATGTTGAACTCGCTGACCTCTCGGCAGCCGTCCCAGAGGTGAGTTCCCGCAGTGGTGGGCGTCGATGCCCCAGCAGCGGGTATGGATCGGGTCGCGCGGCGCGTTTGGTCCACGTGGCCGGCGGTCGTGGAGCCGCGAAGGCCTGGCCTCGAGTGCGCACGATGCACCTGCCCCTGTTCCTGGAATTCAGAGGCTTTCGGTTCGAATCCGGGGCCACCTGGGACTGGTCGAAGTTCACGCGCTACAACTGACAGGTGCCGCTGACTCCTTCATCCGATCGAGAGGTCCGCTCGAGTCCCACGGCTCCGCTGTGACAGATCTGCTTCTGGTGGGTGCTGGCCACGCGCATCTGTACGTCGTGCAGCGTGCGGCGGAGCTCGCGGCCGCGGGGTATCGGGTGCACATGGTGGCGCCGCGGTTCTTCTACTACAGCGGTGTTGCGTCGGCGACGGCCGCGGGCGCGCTTGACAGCGACGCCGGGCGGATCGATGTACGGGCGCTGGTCAGGGTCAGTGGCGTGGAGTTCCACGAAGGCACCTTGGAGTCCCTCGATCCGGAGCTACGGATCGCGACCACATCAGACGGAGCCCAACTGTCGTACGACGTGCTCTCCGTCAACATCGGCAGCGTGGTGGCGCCGGCCGGCATACATGTCCATCCGACCGTCTTGAGGGTGAAGCCTTTGAGCGGTCTCGCTGACCTAGATATCCGGCTGCGAAATTCAGCTCGACCCTCAGCCGCCACGGTCACGGTCGTGGGTGGCGGCGCCACTGGCTTGGAGTTGGCGGCTCACCTCGCGGTTCGCCCGGACGTCGCACTGGTCCAGTTGGTGGAGTGCGGGCCGGTCGTCGGTGCGGACCTGCCCGCAGGCGCAGGCAGACGGATTGGGCGGCTGCTCGCAGCGCGAGGTGTCGACGTTCGCGCCGGGTGCGTGGTGCGTGACATTGGGGAGCGGCAGCTGGTCTGTGACGACGGCAGCGAGATCTCCCACGATGTCGCCTTGCTCGCCACCGGGTTGTCTGCACCCCCGCTGCTGGCCGAGCTCGGACTAGGTGACGAGAACGGGGTGCCGGTGCGAGCAACCCTCCAGCACGTGGACCGAGACGAGGTCTACGCGGTGGGCGACTGCGCACGCTTCCTCCCGGGCCCGTTGCCCCGCATCGGCGTGCACGGAGTGCGGCAAGGACCGGTGCTGCAACGGAGCCTTCTGGCGCGGCTTCGGGGAGAGTGTCTTCCGGTGTATCAGCCCCAGCGTCGTGCGCTGTCCATCCTCGATCTCGGTGACGGTGTCGGGCTCGCTGTCAGGGGACGCTGGTGGTGGTACGGCGCCGGGCCGCTGCGCCTCAAGCGGTTCATCGATCGACGTTGGCTGAAGAGATATCGAGAGGGAGGCTCCCCGGTTCGGCAGAATTGGAGCTCTCGTTAGACTCAGGCCCGGCGATCCAGTCACATGCGACCAAGAGCAGGTCACCGGCCGCAAGTTGGGGCAACGGACCGGCTCCTCGCCGCGGAGCCGGAAACCGCCGGCTGTCCGCGCGGACAAGGTGCCGCCCGCCGCGATGCCCAGCAGGAGCGTGATCAGGGCCTGGCTCGGTGATCTGGCTCCGTGATGTGGTGTCAGTCCGATCGTGGCCCGGACCGTGTCGATCTCGATCCCTTTCCAGAACGCGACCCGGCCCTTGATGCGACGAGCCAGAGGTGAGGGGTGCCGGTAGGTGAACGCTCGCTCCATCCGGGACGACCTGTCCGTCGACGTGGACGTCGTAGTAGCTCGCCACTCCCTTCCAGGGGCACACGCTGGTGGTGCTGCTGGATTGCAGCACTCCTTCGGGGACGCTGGGCAGGGGGGAAATAGGCATTGCCCTCCACCGTCACGATGTCGTCCGACGTCGCGACCAGACTGGTCCCCAGTCGTGCTGAGGCACTGGTCGTACGTCGCATGGTGCGCCGCAGTCCCACGGTCGTGGCGATGGCGGCACCGCCAACCGAAAGGAGAAGCGCCTCGATCACAGGGGTTCCCGATCCTGTCCACGTGGGTCCGTACAGTCGACCTGAGGCCGACAGGACCCCGGTGAGCGCCAGTGCAGCGCTGAGTCCTGCGCCGCCGGCGAGCATGATGCGCGACCGGGCTGAATGGTCACCGGATGCGCTGTCCTGGCCAACGACCCAGGGCCAGGCCGAGGCGAGGATCAACGGCGCGAGGTGCCACGTGGTCGTGGGCCGCCACACGACGAGCACGGACCACACGACCGCGACCACGAGCGTCCAGATGAGTCCAGGGCTGAGCGCCCGATTCGTACCGGTGCCCCCTCCACGACCGGTTGCTGGTGTCGATAAGGGCCGGTAGTCGGGGTCGACGGCACTGATCGCGTCGACCACCTGACGCACGGACGGGTTCACCAATGCCCGGGGGCCAACGAAGACGGTGGGCACCGTTTCGTCGCCGCCCGTGGCCTCACGCACCCGAGCCGCCGCGTCCGCCGACGCCCAGATGTCGTGCTCGATCGTCGCCACGCCGGCGCGGCTGAGCCCGCGCCGCAGGGAGCCGCAGAAGGGGCAGCCGGGCCGCCACATGACCTCGACGGTGGGTGGGGTCGGGTTGGTCTGGGTCATTTGGTCCTCGGTGGGAGGGGGGTGGGTGGGGTTCAGCGCGCGCGCTTGGCGCCTATGGTCCGGGAGGTGGTGGGGTGCTGGTGGCGGTGGTCACGATGTCCTCCGGTGAAGTCGTGGCCATGGGTCGATCTGCCATCGGAACCCGGTGACCTCCCGGTGAGCATCCCGGCAGCCCCGCTCTGGCGCGAGCCGACCTCAAGGCTGTGCCGGTTGCGGGTCAGAGCGTCCCGACCCGGACCTGGACGTGCCCGCCGCGCAAGCTCCAGGACTGCAGGTCTTGTGCCGTTCGTTCGAGCAGAGTCCACGGCCGCGCGTTGATGTCGGCTCCACCCAGCCAACAGGCCAGACGAGCAGCCGGATCGAGAGGCCGGGCCCAACCGTGGGGCGAGTCCATGTCGACGATTCCCGCGCGACCACCGGGGCGGACCAAAGCGGTGGCCCGCCACCACGCCTGGTCCCAGTTGCTCATCAGCGACAGCGAGTAGGTGAAGAGCACAGCGTCGAACGGCGCCCCGGGGTCATTCAGTCCAACGGCGACATGGTCGAGCTGCTCGGCGTCTGCCTTGACCAGGGCGACGTTTCCCGGTGGCAGATCGATCGTCTTGCGTCGTGCCACTTCGAGCATCTCGCGGCTGCGGTCCACGCCGACAACCTGCCCGCGTGGACCAACGGCGGCGAGGAGGAGCGGGAAGTTGAGCCCGGTCCCGCAGCCGATGTCTAGCACTCGGGATCCATCTCGCAGGTGCAGGGCAGGAATGGCGCGTTCGCGACCGGCGCGGTAGATCGGCTCGGCCGACACCGTGTCGTACCACGAGGCGGAGTGGGTGTAGCGCGACATGGGATCCTTGCGTTTCGGAGAGGCGATGGGGCTGGTGCTGAGCACCCGACCAGGAGGAATGGCACCGGTGTCGGATCCCAAGGTCTCAGCACCGCACAGCGACGCGGGAAGAGTCCCGTGTACTCGGCGGGTTTCCCACTCGTGACGGCCCCTCGACCCGCGGATGACGCTACCCGGAGGTCCTCCTTCCGCGAGTTGGTGGAGCCCGAGATCGAGGTACTGCTACGCGTGGCACTTACCATCACCTCGATCCAGGCCGATGCCGAGGACCTCGTGCAGGAAACCCTGCTGCGCGCCTACCGGGCGATCGATCGCTTCGACGGCCGGCATCCGCGGGCCTGGCTGCTGACCATCCTGCGCAACACGAACGCCAACATGCACCGCCGCCAGCGGCCGGGCACGATCGGCGACTGGGAGCTCATCCGGACCGCCAGACCGGCCTTCGGCAGGACGGCGCTGCCGAGTGCCGAGGACAGCTTCGTTGACCACGAGCTGCACGCGGACCTCGACGCAGCCGTCCGCGCCCTCGATCCCCGCTTCCGGGCCGCACTCATCCTCGTCGACGTCCACGACCTGAGCTACGCCGAGGCAGCTGCGGTCATGGGGGTCCCCGTGGGCACCGTGATGTCTCGGCTCAGCCGCGCCCGTGACCGCATCCGCAAGTCGCTCCGCTTCCCACTCACCCGAGGAGACCTGTCATGACTGGGACTCTGCGTCAGATGCTGACCTGTCACTGGTCCGCGCGCCGCATCCAGCGCTATCTCGACGCTGACCCGGCTGCCCCGCTCACACCCGGAGAGATCTCCCGGCTCGACGGGCACCTCGCGACGTGCGAGAAGTGCAACCAGGTCGCGACCGAACACCGCGCCCTGCACCGCGCGCTGTCGCTGTGGTCGGGCGGGGCGGGCGTCGACCCTGAGTCTGTCGACCGCGTCCGAGACTTCCTGTCCACCATCAATGATCAGGACACCGCGTGACCATCGACCAGCCAAGCATCGCTCCCTCTCAGGACGAGCCCTGGGACCTCCTGGTAGTCGGGGGTGGGACAGCCGGGATCGTCGGTGCGAAGACCGCCGCGCGGCTCGGCGCCCGGGTCCTCCTCGTGGAACGCGAGCGCACCGGGGGAGATTGCTTGTGGACCGGCTGCGTCCCGTCCAAGGCACTTCTGGCTGCCGCGGGCGTTGCCGCCAGTGCGCGCACAGGTCATCGGTTCGGCATCACGGTCGCGGAGGTCTCCGTCGACTTCGCGAAGGTGATGGATCACGTGCGAGCGACCATCGCGTACATCGCACCAGTCGACTCCGTCGAAGCGCTCGAGAAGGCGTCCGTCGCTGTTCGCATAGCAGCCGCCCGGTTCACCAGGCCCGACTCGGCCGAGATCGACGGCACGCCTGTGAGGTTTCGACAGGCACTCGTGGCCACCGGTGCCTCGCCGGCGGTTCCTCCCATTCCCGGCCTGAGCGATGTCGACTATCTGACCAGTGACACCGTCTGGGGGCTGAGCGAGCTCCCCGCTGAGTTGGTGGTTCTCGGCGGCGGCAGCGTCGGCTGCGAGCTGGGCCAGGCCTTCGCCCGTCTCGGCAGCAGGGTCTCCGTGGTCGAGGGCGCACCGAGGATCCTGCCTCGCGAGGACCCTCTCGCGGCAGCAGAGCTCGCCCGCGCCCTGGTCGACGACGGCATCGAACTTCACACCGGCTCAGGAGTAGCCAGGGTCGAGCCCGCAGCCCCCGGGTCCGGGGTGCTTCACCTCGAGAGCGGGCAGCAGGTGCCCTTCTCTTGCCTCCTGGTGTCCGTCGGACGAGCACCCCGCACCGGCGACCTCGGGCTGGCTGCCGCGGGTGTTCAGGTCGATGACCGCGGGTTCGTCGTGGTCGACGACCTCCTGCGCACGACCAATCCACGCATCTGGGCTGCCGGGGACCTCACCGGCCACCCGCAGTTCACCCACACCGCGAGCGTTCACGCGAACCTGGCCGTGTCCAACGCCATTCTGGGGGTACGTCGCAAGGTCGACCTGACCGCGATACCCCGGGTCACCTTCACCGACCCCGAGGTCGCCGCGGTCGGACTCGAGACAGACCGCGTCCCACCCGGGCTGCGCACCCTCGACTGGTCCCACTCCCACGTCGACCGGGCCGTCGCCGAGAGAGCGTTCGGCGGTTTCGCCCGTCTCGTGGTCGACAAGCGCGGTCATGTCCTCGGTGCCACCGTCGTCGGGCCGCGAGCAGGGGAGACCCTCGGTGAACTGACCGTGGCGATCACCCGGGGACTCACGACGCGCGATCTTGCCGGTGTGACCCACGCTTACCCGACGTACAACGACGGGCCGTGGAACGCCGCGATCTCCGATGTCCAGGACCAGCTCGAACGCCCCGCGACGCAGCGTGCCTTGGGGGCGCTGGCGCGGGCCCGCACGTGGTGGGTCAGCCGGGAGCATTGACCAGACTGGCCGGCGCGCGACGGCACCGCCGACTTCAACGATTCCGTCGTCGGTCCTTCACGAGAGGTCCCGGAAGCCCGTCACGATGCGCTGGGCGGCGCTCACACCGACGACGGCCGCCCACACGCTGGCAATCACCCCGGCGTGAGCGGGGAGGACGAGCCACAACGAGTGCACGACGACGGTCTCGGTCCCCTCGGCGAGGCCTCCGAAAAAGCTGAGCGAGCGACCATCCTCGCGTTGCCGCCCGGTGCGTTCGGCGATGGAGGAGAAGGCCAGGAACGCCGTTCCGTTCAGGTAGTAGGCCAGGAGGACCATCAGGAAGGGCAGCCAACTGGCGTCGTACTGAGATGTGGCACCGATGGCCACACCGACCACGGTCGCGCCGTACACGGCGAAGTCGGCCGTGATGTCGAGGAAGCCTCCGGCCTCGGAGCCGTGTGATATGTCGACGTTACCGTGAGCGGCACCGCGGCGCCGGCGAGCAAGCGGGCCGTCCAGTCCGTCCATCGCGCGAGAGAATAGCCACAGCCCTAGCGCCCACCACCACAGCTGTCCCGCCGCGGCCCCGGCGCTGGCTAACCCGGTGGCCAGGCCGAGCAGGGTCAGTCGGTTCGGGCTCACGCACGGGCGGTCGACGAGCCGGGCCAGCCCGGACAAAGGCCGATCCAGGACACGGCGGGCCGTTGCGTCAAGCATGCGTGCGGTCCTCGGTGGAGCGGCCCACGCGGCGAGCGTCCAGCCGTCGCGCCCACCAGGACCCGCTGGCGATGAGAACCACCAGGGCGGAGCCGGCGGCGGCCAGGCCCCATGGGTTGGCGCCGTAGGCACCCAAGGCCGCGTAGGCGAGGCTGCCCGGCACCATCCCGACCGCGCTGCCCAACACATAGTGACGGAACCTGACCCCCGAAAGCCCGGAGGCGTAGTTGATGGCGATGAACGGCACCAGCGGGATCAGGCGAACGATGAGAACTGCTGAGAGTCCATGATCAGCAAGCAGTACGTCGACACGCGCCAGGCGGCCGCGGATAAGACGGTCGACGGCCTCACGCCCAAGCAGCCTCCCGGCACCGAAGGAGACGATGGCCCCGACCAGCGCGGCGGCCAGTGATAGCCCTGCTCCGGCCCAGAGGCCGAAGAGCGCCCCGCCCGCGGCGGTGAGCAGTGCCTTGGGAAAGGGGATCAGGGCCAGACCCGCGTAGAGACCGAAGAACAGGATGGGTCCCCACGGGCCAGCTGCGTCGATACGCGACCTCATCGCTGCGATGTCGGGGGTGCCGAGGATGAGGGCAAGGCCGACCGCACCGAGCACAATCAGAGCGAGCGCGCCCGCCTTGACGAGGGCGGCTCTAGTCATAGGTGATCCTGACATCTCGGTGCACTGGACTTCCTACGTCGGGAAGTCCGCGAGCATCTCGAAGTGTTCCCGATGTGACATGTTCGCTGCCCCGGAGGTCCGATGTACCCGCGCCTTGCCCGACTGCTCCTTCCAGCCGCGTTGCTCGGACTGGCCGCCTCCGCCTGCGCCGCCCCGGGAGCCCCGGCGGAGTCGAAGTCCGAGGATCGCTCCTGGTCGCAGATCACCAACCAGGCCAAGGGCGAGACCGTCGACCTGTGGATGTACGGCGGTGACCAGCAGGGCAACGCCTACGTCGACGACGTACTCGCACCCGCCGCGGCCAAGCTCGGGGTGACCTTGAGACGCGTGCCCGTGGCGGACACCAAGGACGCCATGACCCGCATCCTGGCCGAACGGCAGGCCGGCAGCACGGACGGTGCCGTGGACCTGGTGTGGGTCAACGGCGACAACTTCGCGACCGGCAAGCAGGCCGACGCCTGGCGCTGTGGCTGGTCCTCCCAGCTGCCCAACATGAAGTTCGTGGCGCCCAACGACGCCCTGGTCACCCAGGACTTTGGGACCGACGTCGACGGCTGCGAGGCGCCGTGGCACAAGGCACAGTTCACGCTGGTCTACGATTCCGCGCGAGTCGCTACGCCACCGACGTCGATATCGGGTGTCCTCCAGTGGGCGAAGGACCATCCCGGACGGTTCACCTACCCCGCCCCGCCCGACTTCACCGGTTCGGTCTTCGTCCGCGAGGCGTTCTACAGCACCGCCGGCGGCTACGCGAACATCCCGGCCCAGTTCGACCAAGGCGCGTACAACAAGCTGACCCCCAAGCTCTGGGACGCTCTCAAGGACGTGGCGCCCTCGCTGTGGCGCCAAGGGCGGACCTACCCCCGCGACTCGGTGGCCCTGGACCGGCTCTACGCCGATGGGGAGGTCGACATGACCATGACCTACGGACCGGCAACGCTCACCAAGCTCATCGCTGACGGCACCTTCCCAGCGACAACCCGCGTCCTCCCTCTCGACGAGGGAACCATCGGCAACGCCAGCTTCCTCGCCATCCCGTCCTCGGCCGGGGACCCCGAGGGCGCGATGGTGGTCGCCAACCTGGCTCTGTCGCCCGCCCAGCAAGCGATCAAGGCCGACCCGGGCACGTGGGGCCAGTTCACGGTGCTCGACACCCACCTGCTGTGCCCATCCGACCGGGCACGGCTCGACAATCTTCCGGCCTCGAACGTCGTACCGCCCTACGACGTCCTCTCGCGCAACGCCAACCCCGAGCTCGCCTCTTCCTGGGTGCACCCGCTCGACGAGGGCTGGCGCAGAGCCGTGCTCGGCTCCGGATCGTGAGCGCACTCCTGACGAGCCATTCGAGGCGTGACGTCGGCCGAGCGGCGTCGGGTGGCGGTGCTCGACTCGTGGCGCCAGCGATGCTCCTCATCCTGGCGGTCACCGGCACAGCGCTCGCTGCTGTCGTTGCCACGAGCCTTGGACTGCTGCCGCTCGTGGGACAACCGCGTCTGAGCGCCGCCGGCTTCACATCCCTGTCTGGTGACCTGCGCGCCGCGACGAAGGAGTCCCTGCTCACGGCTGCCGGCGCCACCCTGCTCGCCGCCGCCATGGGTCTGACCATCGCCACGCTCGCCCTGCAAACGGGGCACACCGGGCGTTTGCTGATCGGTGCTTCGGCCGCGGTGGTGACCGTGCCCCATCTCGTCGGCGCGACCGCGACCGGGCTGCTGCTCTCCGATATCGGCCTTGCCCAGCGTTGGCTAGGAATCCCGGCAGCTGCCTGGCCCGAGCTGGTGGGCGGACGCTGGCCTTGGGCCACCGTGTTCGAGCTGGCGTGGAAGGAGTCCGCGTTCGTGGCCCTCGTTGTCTTCGCTTCCGTCGGGCGACACTACGCGGACCTGCGTGAGGTCGCCGCGGTCCTCGGCGCAGCTCCGCGAGCGCAGTGGCGACGTGTCCTGCTGCCCCTGGCCGCGCCCGCCCTCGCGTCGTCCTCGTTGATCGTCTTTGTCTACTCCCTCGGCGCTTACGAGGTCGCCCGACTGCTTGGCCGCGCCTACCCGGAGCCTCTCCCGGTCATGGCGTACCGGCTCTTCACCGACATCGACGTTGCCGCTCGACCGCAGGCCGCGGCGACCGCCGTGGTCGCCACAGGGCTGGCCCTCCTCGTGGCCGTCATCGGCCTTCCGCTCGTACGGCGCCTCGGAGCCGACCGATGAGGATACAAGCACCCGTGCGCCGGCGTACCAAGCATCAGCCGCGCCGCACCGTGATCCCGGCTCTGCTGGTGCTCTGGTTGGTCATCCCCCTGACCCCGTTGTTGCTGTGGGCAGGTGCCTCCCGCTGGTCGGGCACCTCGCGGCTGCCCCAAGAATTCGGGCTGCGCGGGTGGCAGGAGGCGCTGGACGCGGGCGTGATCGCGGCGTTGGTCCGGTCCGGTCTTCTGGGCGTGGCAGTCGCGCTGATCGCGACCCCTCTTGGTGCGATGGCGGGACGGGCGCTGGGTTGGCGGCTGCTCCGCAGACCCGCACTCCCGTCAGTCGTGCTGCTCGGGCCCGTCGTGCTGGCACCGTTCGCGGTCGCGATGGGTCTCGATGTCGTCATCCTGCGACTCGGCATTCCGGGAGAAGTCGCTGTGGTCCTCGTCCTGAGCGTGTTCGCGCTGCCCTACACCACCTTCACCATGCGGGCCACCTACCTCGGCCTGGACCCGGCACTGGAGGAGCAAGCCCGGGTCCTCGGCGCCAGCTCGCGCCAGGCCCGACGCCGCGTCACGCTCCCGGCCGCCACCACCGGCCTCGTGACCGCCACCGGCCTAGCCTTCCTGGTCGGGTGGAGCGACTATGCCGTTACTCTGCTCATCGGCGGCGGTCAGATCGTCACCGCGCCCATGCTGATCGGCTCCTCCGCAGCCGGATCCGGCAACGACGCGCTGACCTCGACGCTGGCCATCTCCGCCAGCCTGCCGCCCCTGGTGGCGTTGGCGGTCCTCACCTACGCGGCCGCACGCCGCGGAACGGCTGCGCACCCATGACTGCGGCCTTGCGCCTGTCCTCGATCACTCACCGCCACCCGGGTGCCGAGCAACCGACACTTGCCGACGTCGACCTCGAGGTCCAGAACGGTCAGATGGTCGCCGTGCTCGGACCCTCCGGGTCGGGCAAGACCACCCTGCTCAGGGTCGCGGCGGGTTTGGAGCGGCCGGAGGCGGGCGACGTACTGCTCGACGGGACCAGCGTCCTGGACGTTCCACCGGAACGGCGCGACCTGACGGTCATGTTCCAGAAGCCGCACCTCTTCCCGCACCTGAGTGTGCTGGACAACGTGGCCTTCGCGGACCGCTTGCGCGGTCGGAGCCGCTCGCTGAGCCGGGCTACCGCACAGCGGTACCTCGATCTGGTCCACCTGGGCGACCTCGGCCGGCGCAGGCCACGGCAGCTCTCCGGCGGCCAGGAACAACGGGTGGCCCTGGCCCGGGCCCTTGCCGCCAGCCGCCGGGTCATGCTCCTCGACGAGCCGTTCAGCGACCTCGACACCAGCCTGCGGACGTCGATGCACCAGTTGTTGGGAGAGGTTCGCGCTGCCCTCGACCCCACGATCGTGATCGTGACCCATGACCTCGACGAGTCCGGGCTGGCCGACCGGGTCGCCGTGCTGGTCGAGGGACGTATCGAGCAGTTCGACAACGTCGAGACGCTCTACGTGGCACCGAGAACACTGGCGGTAGCCCGGCTGGTGGGAGGCTTCAACGAGCTGCCCGGCAGGGTCGAGTCGGGCGCACACCACTCCAGCCTGGGTTCCTTCACCCTCCCCGGAGATGTCGAGGTGGAGGGACCTGCGATCCTCCTGGTTCGTAAGGAGCGACTTGGACTGGCACCCGTCGACGCGGGGCTGGCCGTCGCCGGCCGGGTCGTACAGGTACGGCAGTCGGGCCCGCATCAGGATGTGGTTGTCGAGCTCGACCATCCGCCGACCGGAGCAAAGCTCAGAGTGGCCGTCGAGGCGCGGATGGGAACCACCCTCCGTCCGGGGGACCGGACCGGCGTGCTCATGCCATCATCCGATGCAGTGTGGGCTGTGCGCGACCCGGGAGCGGACGAATCGCCCCGGGACGCAGACGCGGTCGTCACGCCGGCTGTCTCAGACAACGCGACCCCACGTCGTGCCGAGATCCGGAGTACCCAATGAGGTTGCCGTCCCTGTGGAAGCGGCTGGAGCGGGCTACCCGGCCCGTGCATCCGGTCACCGAACGGGTGCTCGCCGAACGGTGGGCGGCACTGCCTCCCGGGGTCAGGACGGAGCAGCAGATCCTCGGGCGTCATGCGGTGGGGTGCGA
>JAABUS010005019.1_pt1 | contig 18032 bp, 18 predicted proteins | sample 5560161 | NCBI WGS metagenome assembly JAABUS01 (sample SAMN10711885, study PRJNA513376) | rock metagenome | isolation source: Antarctica rocks | place: Antarctica: Victoria Land, Trio Nunatak nord | collected 2016-01-04 | reverse complement strand
AACCGTGACCATGTCACCCGGCCGCACCTCGACCGGCGTACCAGCCGCATCCCTGCCAGTGGCGCTGTTCACAGGTTCGCCAGGGGCGGCGAAGTGCACAAGCCGGTTGTCGCGGGCGCGGCCCGAGCGGCGGGCGGTCGCGGCGTCCTTGCGGCCCTCCCCTTCGCTGACGAGCACTTCGACGTCATGGCCCTCGAACCGCTGGTTCTCCGCCCAGGTGATCTCGTTGACAAGCGTGACGAGGCGCTCGTAACGCTCCTGCACGACCTCGCGCGGCAGCTGGTCGGGCATCGTCGCCGCGGGCGTGCCCGGCCGCTTGGAGTACTGGAACGTGAACGCCCCGCTGAACCGCGCCTCCCGCACCAGCGACATCGTCTCGCAGAAGTCGGCCTCGGTCTCGCCGGGGAAGCCGACGATGACGTCGGTGGTGATCGCCGCATCGGGCATCGCTGTGCGAACCCGCTCGAGGATGCCGAGGTAGCGGTCGCGGCGGTACGAGCGCTTCATTGCCTTGAGCATCGCGTTCGAGCCGGACTGCAACGGCATGTGCAGCGACGGCATCACGTTGGGCGTCTCCGCCATCGCTGCGATCACGTCGTCGGTGAAGTCGCGGGGGTGCGGCGAGGTGAACCGGATCCGCTCCAGGCCGTTGATCTCACCGCATGCCCGCAGCAGCTTGCCGAACGCCAGCCGGTCGCCGAACCCGACGCCGTACGAGTTCACGTTCTGCCCCAGCAACGTCACCTCGATGACACCCTCGGCGACGAGCGCCTCGATCTCGGCAAGTACGTCACCGGGGCGCCGGTCCTTTTCAGTTCCACGCAACGCCGGGACGATGCAGAACGTGCACGTGTTGTTGCAGCCAACGCTGATCGCGACCCAGGCGGCGGACGCCGACTCGCGCCTGGCCGGCAACGTCGACGGGAACACGTCGAGCGACTCGAGGATCTCGATCTGGGCTTCGTCGATGACCCTGGAGCGCTCGAGCAGCGCCGGCAGCGAACCGATGTTGTGGGTGCCGAAGACGACGTCTACCCATGGGGCGCGCCGGGTGATCTCGCTGCGGTCCTTCTGGGCCAGGCAGCCGCCGACAGCGATCTGCATGCCTTGGTGTTTCGCCTTCACCGATGCGAGGTGACCGAGGTTGCCGTAAAGCTTGTTGTCGGCGTTCTCTCGCACCGCGCAGGTGTTGAACACGACCACATCGGCGACGTCTCCTGCCGCCACGCGGTCGTAGCCGGCGTTCTCGAGCAGACCGGAGAGTCGCTCGGAGTCGTGCACGTTCATCTGACAGCCGTACGTACGGACCTGATACGTGCGCGCCGTGGTGGTCATCATGACGACCGCCAGCCTACTGCCGACTTGTCAGCGCGCGTGAGCGCGTCACTGTCCGCTGCACCCTGACAAGTCGATCGAAGGTGGGCTCAGACGGTGATGACGATTTTGCCGCGGACGTGGCCGCTCTTGCTCGCGGCAAGTGCCTCCGCCGCCATGTCGAGCCCGAAGCGCTCGGCGATGTGGACCGTCACCTCACCGCGCGCAACCTGCTGGAGCAGCTCGCCCAGCATGGACGCGTCGGGCCGGACGAAGACGTAGCGGCCCCCGAGCTCGCGCACGGTGTCGGCGTCGACGATCGAGGCGACACGGCCGTTCGGAGCGAGCAGGTCTGGGGTCGCGGCGAGTGCCTCGCCGCCGATGAGGTCGATGACGACCTGGGCTCCGCCGGGGGTGAGCTCGGTGACGCGCGACGCCAGCCCTTCGCCGTACGCGACTGGCTCTGCGCCGAGGCTGCGCAGGTAGTCGTGGCTTGCGGAACTGCCTGTGCCGATGACGCGAGCACCTCGAGCGACGGCGAGCTGGGTCGCGAACGAACCGACCCCACCGGCGGCGGCGTGCACGAGCACGGTGTCGTGGGCGCCGACCTCGGTGGCTCCGAGCAGTTGGGCGGCGGTGAGTCCGGCGAGAGGTAGCGCACCCGCGTCGACGATGTCGACCTCATCGGGCACCTTGGCGACGGCTCGGGTGTGCACGGCCACCCGCTCGGCGAACGTGCCGTGCTCCACATGATCCTTGCGGGCGTACGCCGACACCTGGTCACCGACCTCCACCTCGGTAACTGCCGGCCCGACCTCGACGACCACACCAGAGACATCCCAGCCGGGGATAAGCGGCAGATGGTGCGGAAACGCCCCCCGGAGGTAGCCCGCGACCACCTTCCAGTCGACCGGGTTGACCCCGGCCGCGGCAACCTCGACCAGCACGTAGTCCGGACCCACCAGCGGGTCATCCACGTCCTCGGTCCGCACTACGGACGGCTCGCCATACTCATGGATCACAGCGGCTCTCATGCGTCCAGCCAACACGCAATCGGCAGATTTCGCGCTGCGTGCGCTGCCGTCTCAGCCAGCGGACGTCGGTGATCAGTTCAGGGGCCGAGCCAATGAACGCGGTCGAACGTGCAGACGATCTCGGTCGATGCCGGCTCCCCGCGCCGGCTGGGGACGTCGATCCAGGCCCCTGCGGCGAAGCCACACTTCTCGAGCGCCCTCAGGGAGGCGGTGTTGCGGTGGTCAGGACTGGCCAGGAAGGTGCGAGCGGCCGGGTAGTGCGGCACCACCACGTCGACCAGGAAGGACCAGATCATCCGGGTGCCGAGCCCGCGCCCGACCAGCGACGGGTCGCCGATCAGGTAGTCGAACCCGACGGCGTCGGGGAGCCCGGTCTTGACGGCGTACTCGTCGTGGTCACCGACGCGGTAGTCCTGCAGGTAGCCGATGTCGACGCGGTCGAGCTGCGCGACCCACATCCGGGTGGGCTGCTCACCGTCGAGTCGGGGCCCGTAGCGCCGCTGCACATCGGTCAGGGTGGTGCGGCTGCCGTGGAACCAGTCTTCCGCATGGACCGCGCGCTGCCACTGCAGCACCGTCGGTAGGTCGCCATGCTCCATCGGACGGAACGTCAGCGCCCCGGTCGGGACCTGTGCCGTCCGGTCGACCTGCTGGGCGGCGACGAACGCCGGCAGCACCCGCCGCCGGCACTCCTGCGGCGTGAGCCACTCGAAGCGGTCGTGCTCGGGGTCGACGAGCTCGACCGCCGCGTGCGCGGGTACGTCGACGGCGAAGACCGCCCACCGTTGCGAGAGGTCCACCGCCCAGGGACTGAGCCCGGTCAGGCCCGCCTCTTCTGCCAGCTCCCGCAGCGCCGCCGGAAACACCGCCTCCCCTGGCTGTCGCGCGCCGGCAGGGGCCGTCCACGCCCAATCGCCCTCGAACGCCGCACCGTTGGCATTGCGATGCAGCAGCAAGTAGTCGAGCCCATCACACCGTGGCCGCCGTACGACGACGGTCGACCCCTGCGGATGATCGGCGGCGATCTCCAGGCCGTCCCAGGTGCGCAGTAGGTCGCCGAACATCACCGACAGCCTACGAAGGTAGGTGCCAGCACGGCGACGGCTACCGCGAGACGTCCTGGTCGGAGGGCCCCCGGTGCTGCGTCAGGCGATGGCGCCTTCACAGTTCCTGTCGATGATGTCGTGCCGGTCGACGGCGAACCTGTAGGCGACGACGTCGAACCCGGTGCCACAGTGGATGCGGTCGACCGCACCATCGTTGCGAAGGAAGACGTAGTCGTCCCCGGGGCCGGCGCGGACGATGTCGGCTCCCGGACCAGGCCGGATGGCGTCATCGCCGCCACGGCCGCCGAGGAGCTGAGCCCCCGAACCTCCGCTCAGGTGATTCGCACCAGCGTCCCCGAGGACGTAGGTCATGCTGCCTGCCTGAGCCGATGCCATCTGGGCGGTTAACCCGACGGTCACCACCGCTACTCCTAGCAACGTCCTGACTCGCATGGCTGTCTCCCGTGTCCGTGAATGCACGGGCCTAGTTGCTCCCCGTGATAAACAGAGTGCCCGATTCCGTCACTCTGAGCAATGAAACGCCGAAACGACCCGCGGTTTCCTGCGCGCGTCTCTCCTGAAAAGTGCGTGTCGTGATTATTCAACTACTCTCCGTAGTCAGCGCCCTCCACAGCCCTCTCGACCTCATCGGCGGCGATGGCATCTTTGACCACCTGCATCGCGACTCCGGCGGAGTAGCCCTTGCGGGCCAACAAGCCCATCAGCCGACGCATACGCACGCTTCGGTCCAGCCCTCGGGTGTTGCGCAGCTTGCGCTGGACGAGCCGGTGTGCCGCCCTCAGCTCGTCGTCTGGCAGAAGGCCGTCGAGGGATGCCTTGATGACCTCGTCGTCAACACCCTTGCCGCGAAGCTCGTGCGCCAGCGCCCTGCGGGCGAGCCCGCGGCTTGACTGCCGCGAGCGCACCCAAAGGTTGGCGAAAGCGACGTCATCGACCAGCCCCACCTGCTCGAACCGGTCGAGAACCCGCTCAGCGGCGTCGTCTGGGACTGCCTTCGCGGCCAGAGCCTGTGCGAGCTCATGCCGGGAGCGGGCTTGTGCCGTCAGCTTGGTCAGCACGATCGTGCGCGCCACCGACTCCGGGTCGGCGGGAGGTCCGAGGTCCCGCTGAGCTTCATCAGGCTCGGCGAGACCGGCCGGATGACGCCGACGCACCGACCCGCCTGCCATCAGAAGTCGATGTCGGTCGGCTCACCGTCAGCCTCGACCTTCGCGCCGATGCCGAGCTTCTCGAGGATTCGCTTCTCCAGCTCGTTAGCCAGGTCGGGGTTGTCGCGCAGGAATGTCCGCGCATTCTCCTTGCCCTGGCCGAGCTGGTCTCCCTCGTAGGTGTACCAAGCGCCGGCCTTGCGGACGAGACCTGTCTCCACACCGACGTCGATGAGGCCACCCTCGCGGCTGATCCCCTGGCCATACATGATGTCGAACTCGGCCTGCTTGAACGGCGGGGCCATCTTGTTCTTCACCACCTTGACGCGGGTACGGTTGCCGACGAAGTCGGTGCCGTCCTTCAGGCTCTCAATCCGTCGGACGTCGAGCCGGATGGACGCGTAGAACTTGAGCGCCTTGCCACCGGTGGTCGTTTCGGGCGAACCGAACATTACTCCTATTTTTTCGCGGAGCTGGTTGATGAAGATCATCGTGGTGCCGGAGTTGCTCAGGGCCCCGGTGAGCTTGCGCAGCGCCTGGCTCATCAGCCGCGCCTGCAGGCCGACGTGGGAGTCGCCCATCTCGCCATCGATCTCGGCGCGCGGCACGAGCGCTGCCACCGAGTCGATCACGATGATGTCGAGTGCGCCTGAGCGGATCAGCATGTCGGCGATCTCGAGAGCCTGCTCGCCACTGTCGGGTTGCGACACGAGCAGGGCGTCGGTGTCGACACCGAGCCGCTGGGCGTAGTCGGGGTCGAGGGCGTGCTCGGCGTCAATGAAGGCGGCGATGCCACCGCCGCGCTGAGCGCTGGCCACCGCATGCAACGCGACGGTGGTCTTGCCCGACGATTCCGGACCGTAGATCTCCACCACCCGGCCGCGGGGCAGCCCACCGATACCGAGAGCAATGTCGAGGGAGATTGCACCGGTCGGAATAGTCTCGACTGGGGCACGGCCCTGCTCCCCGAGCCGCATCACGGAGCCCTTGCCGTGGGCCCGGTCGATCATGGCCAGCGCGTTGTCGAGAGCCTTGGAGCGGTCTGCTTCAGCCATCTACTTCATCCGTCCGGTCGTGTGTGGTGGGCCGGCGAGCGACCCTGCGTGCGGTGTCGAGGAAGACGCTAGGGGTGACCACCGACAGACTCGGCGGATGTCGAGGATCTGTGGACGACACACTCTGAGCGACTACCTGGGGACAAAACTAGCCGAACACGTGTTCGAAGCTCGGCCGACACGCAGGACTGGTGGGCTTCTCAGCGGTCGCGCGGTGGCAGTTCCAGCGTCGTCCAGACCGCCCGCCAGATCAGCTTCGCGTCCTCCCCCTCGGCGAACGCCTGCTCGACCGTGCGCTCGCCGAGCTCGGCCATCACGTGCTCATGCGCCCAGGTGCGTGCGTACTGCGGTCCCAAAGCCTCGTCCATCCGAGCCCAGAACTCCGTGTGCCGCACCGCCACCTGCTCCCTCGCTGCGAGCGCTCTGCGACAGTTCGGCCAGCGCCCGTTACTTGGCGCCACTGTACGTCGGGAGCTGCACCAGAAATCGGCAGCCATCTTTGGCGTTGTCGACGCGGACGGTGCCTCGGTGCGCCTCGGCAATCCCTCGCACGATGGCGAGTCCGAGGCCGGATCCGGCCGCCGCCTCCGGCGTACGGGCGTCGCTGCCCCGCCAGGCCACGTCGAAGACCCGGGCCAAGTCGTCGGGCGGTATCCCGCCGCAGGCATCCTCGACGACGAGCTCGACGCCGTCGGCGCCGGACCGTCCGATCACCTCGACGGTGCCCTCGTTCGGGGTATGACGGATCGCGTTGGTGACGAGGTTGCCGATCATCCGGGACAACTCCCGTGGGTCGGCGCGGACGGCGATCCCCGGCTCGGCATACCCGCCGAGCTTGACGCCGTTGGCCAGCGCCACCGGCGTGCTGACGGCGAGGGCCTCGCTGATCGCCTCGTCCAGGGGCACCGCCTCGAGGGTGAGGGTGAGCGCGCCGGCATGGATCCGCGACAGCTCGAAGAGGTCGTCGACCATCCGGGCCATCTTGTCGACGGTCTCGCGCATCTGTGCGTGGTAGCGCGCCGGGTCGGCGGCCAAGCCGTCCTCGAGTGCCTCCGCCATCGCACGCAGCCCGGCCAGCGGCGTCCGCAGGTCGTGCGACACCCAGGCGACGAGCTCTCGCCGGGATGACTCGAGCGCCCGCTCGCGCTCCCTCGACTCGGCCAATCGTGTGGACGTCACTGCCAGCTGGTCCGACACCGCGGCCAACTCGATCGGGATGCCTTTCGGGGAGACGAACGTGCCGTGCTCGCTCATCGCCCGGGTGGCCTCCTGGACGGCGTGCGCCCCCAAGATGGCTCGGCGCGCAACCAGAAGAGCAAAGCCGAGGGACACCACTCCGGACACCCCGGCAACCCATAGCACCACCGTGAAGTCGTGGTCAGAGATGAACATGGCGCGCGACGTGCCAACGATGCCGGCGACGATGCCGAGGACGGCGAAGACCGCCACCATGACGAACGACCAACGCAACGACCGGCTCCGGGCCATCTTTGCCAGCATCAGACCGACGACGCCGACACCCGCGGCCCAGGCGGTCGCGATCGCGATCAGCGCCACGGTGTCCTTGTTCACGCTGCTGCCTCCCACCGGTAGCCGACCCCCCAGACCGTGACGAGTCGAGACGGTGTCGTCGGGTCAGGCTCGACCTTCTCACGTAGCCGGCGTACGTGCACGGTGACCGTCGACTGGTCCCCGAACGACCAGCCCCACACCTTCTCGAGCAGCTCGACTCGGGTGAAGGCCGTCGCCGGATGCGACACGAAGAACCGCAACAGGTCGAACTCCCGGACCGTCAGGGCAAGCGGCCTGCCTCCCATGGTGGCTTGCCGGCTGGGGCCGTCGACGACCAGGTCACCGTCGGTCCATACCCGCGTGTCGGGGTTCTCGCCCTCGCCGACCCGACGCAGTACCGACCCGACCCGCAGCACGAGCTCGCGCGGGCTGAACGGCTTTGTCAGGTAGTCGTCGGCGCCGAGCTCGAGCCCGACCACCCGGTCGGCGGCGGTGCCCAGCGCGGTGAGCATGATGACGGGCAGGTCGCTTTGTGCCCGGAGCCGCCGGCACACCTCGAGCCCGTCGACACCCGGCAGCATCACGTCGAGCACGACCAGGTCCGGGCGATCGTGGCCGACCATCGACAACGCGGTCTCGCCGTCGGCCGCCTCCTGCACGTCGTACTTCTCAGCCCGCAGGTATGACAGCACCACCTCACGCACCGTCGGGTCGTCGTCGACCACCAGAATCTTGCTCACGGTCGGCCGACGGGCGGCTCTGGGCGGTCGGCCGGCGCCGGCGTCGCCGGACCGGGCACCGTCGAGGAACCGTCGGCGGCAGCGGTACGCCGTTGCCACCAGCAACCGGCCGCCATCCCTAGCCCGGTCAGGGCCGCCAGCGCCCACCAACCCGCGGCGTAGTTGCGGTCGAGCAGCGTCGGGTTGTCCGAGATGGCCCCGAAGCCGGTCAGCATCGGGAAGACCGCCACCGACGTGGTGCCGAGCACGATCACCCCGGTCACCAGCGGCATCCGCGCCCACGTCGGCACCCGGGGGACCGCCAGGGCGCCAAGCAGCACGACGATCGGCGCCAGCACAGCGTCATGGAGCAGCGTCCCGCCGACGAACCACTTCAGCGCCTCGATGACGGTGGCCGAGCCCCTGTCCAGGACCTTGAGCACGCCGACAACCGCGATGACGACGCCCGCCAGTCCGACGAGCCCGCGCACCACCCTCATGCCTGCACCTCCAGCTTGGCCAGCCACTTGGTCTGGAGTACGCCGGGGCGGTTCGGCGCGATGAGACGACACGGGAAGCCGTGGTCGATGCTGAGCGGCTCGCCGTTCAGCTCGAGCGCGAGCAGCGTGAGCGGGTCGTTGACGAACTGCGACGGCAGCCGGGTGACCCGGAACGCGCCGGACTTCTGCAGCGAGGTGGCGATCAGATCGACGTCGTCCGGTGCGTCGACGAGGGACAGGACGTCACGCATCCGCACGCCGCGCCACTCTCCCGAGGCGCTCCACCCTTCGACGCACGCGATCGGAAGGGTCGCTGTGTTCTGCGGCAGCTGGGTGAGGTCATCCAGCGACAGCTTCATCGTGCGGTCGCCGTTCTTCAGCTCGAGCCGGTAGTTCGGGTCTCGGGCGAGCTCGGTGACCCGGGCGGCGAGGGCGCTCTTGTTGATCGGGACACCCTGCGGTCCATCGCCGGAGCGCACGCCGAACACCGACACCTTGCGCAGCAACGGCACCGTGGCGCCGGCCGTGGACAAGACGACGACCCCGGTGGCCAGCCAGGTGGCCCGGAGCAGGCCGCGGCGGCTCAGTCCAGCCGTGGGAGGACCCGCCGGCGGGGCGGTCTCGGAGGGCATCGGAACGGCGGCGTACTCGTCGGCGTACTCCGGCTCGGCCGGCTCAGGGGATGGGCGCGGATCGACCGGGCCCGTGATCGCGGCACGGATGATCGGCAGCTTGACCGCTATGTGCACGAGCAGAGATCCGATGACCACCCAGGCGACGGCGTAGTGGGTGGAGCGGAACGAGAAGCTCCACGGGTACCAGTGGGTGGTGTTCGCCAGTCCGATCGAGAGCTGGAAAATCGCCGACGAGATGAGCAGTGCGATCGACCCGCGCTCAGCCAGCTGGAGGCCGAGGCGGCGTGCATTGCCGAGGTCGACTCGCTCGAAGAGCTTGGGGAAGACCGACCACAGCTTGACGAGGAGTAGCGGCACCGCGGCCGTGCCCGAGATGACATGCAGCCCCTGGCTCACCCGGTACAGCGAGACCGGGCGCCTCGGCAGCGTCAACCATCCGGGCATGTCCTGCTGGAAGTGGCTGTAAAGACCGGTGACGAATGCGATCAAGAAGCATATGCCCAGCCACAGCCCGACCCGTGCGGTCACCTCCGGCCCGCGCAGCCGGGAGGTGAAGCTCTCCGGCCGCGGCAACGCATGCGCCGGAGCCCTCACGATGAGCCTCGTCTCTGCAAGGTCGCGAACCAGCGGCCTTCGTGGTCGATAATTTCGAGAATACGCAGTGCCGTCTGCTCGGCGAGCAGCTCGAGCTGGTCGGCCGGGACGATCGCCCAGGGGAAGCGACGGGTGGAGCGACCGCCGACCTCCAGCCCGATGCGGTGCACGCGGATGGGTCCACCGGGCGCGGCCAGGTCGACGATGATGCGGCCGTCGGGAGTGACCAACGAGGCGGCACGACGTAGCAACCGCACGGGGTCGCCGCCGATCCCGATGTTGCCGTCGGCCAGCAGCGCGGTGGTCCAGCGGCCTTCACCAGGCAGGTCGGTGAAGATGTCGCGCTGCAGCGCCATCGCGCCGCGCTCCCGGGTGAGCTGTACCGCCTGCTCGACCAGGTCGATGCCGAGCGCCTTGACGCCGAGGCTGAGCAGGGCGTGGGTCATCCGGCCTGGACCGCAACCAAGGTCGACGGTTGCCCCGCAACAGCGGCGCAGCAGGACGTGGTCGCTGGCGTCGGCGTCGCCCGTCCATCGCCGAAACGGCAGCGTCTCGGCTACGGACTCGCCTATGCCGACTACCCGGCATGGCTCACCACGCAGCGCAGCCGCGAACGCCTCCGACGTCGTGAGGCGTCCCTGCACCGGCACGCGTACGTCGGCGCTCTGCTGGGCATCGTTTCGCGGCGCTGCGGTGGTCGTCATCGGCGCACCGCCTGGGAGACCTTCGCGAATGCGCCGGCGAAGCGGGAGTGCGGGGCGAGCGCCGCGACGCGACAGGCGTCGTCGAGCGTGTCGACGTCGTCGAGGCTGTGCGCGACGGCGACACGGGCACCGGCGGTCTCGAGGGCGGCGTGCGTGAGCACGCACGTGTCGTCCTGCGACATTGCCACGTCGAGCAGGCCGTCGACGTACCCCGCGGTGCGGGTGGCAAGGCCCCACCAGCCGCCGTCCGTCGCCGGCCCGAGGGCTGCTTCGAGGCTCCGCGGGCCGCCAGAGACGATGTCGGCCAATCGGTGGAGGTCGTCGGGGGTGAGCTGCGGGGTGTCCATGCCGATTTGGACGAGCGGCGCGGTCGGACCGAAGATGGCGGCGGCGTCGTGGTGTGCGTGCACCAGGCGGGCGGCGAACGAGTCGCCCCGTTGCTCGACCAGCTGCCACCGAGAGAGCCGGGCGGTGATCTCAGAGCCGCGGGCGGCATGGGCCAGATCACCGGTCAGCGCGACGATGCGGGCTGCAGGCCCGGCCGTCTGCTCGCAGGCGTCAAAGGTGTCGAGCAGAGCCGCGGCCGCGAGGTCGGCAGCGGCCGCGTCGCCAATGGTGGCGGCCAGACGCGTCTTGGCGAGGCCGGCGACCGGCGCTTTGGCGACCAGCAGCAGCCGGGTAGCGCTACCTGCGGCCGTCAAGCGAGGACTCGGGCGACGTCACGAGCCGTACGAAGCGTCCCTCGAACCGACCCCGACACCTTCGACCGGGTTCCGGCCGCGCGGGGGCCGTAGCTGATGTCGTGCTCGGTGAACACCCATCCGGCCGCCTGCGCCTTGACCAGCAGCTCGACCGGGTAGCCGAAGCGGCGGTCGAGCACACCGAGGTCGAGCAAGTCTTGGCGGCGGCACACGCGCATCGGGGCGATGTCGTGCACCGGCAGCCCGGTACGCCGACGCAACCAACTGAGCACGACCATGTTGCCGGCCCTGGCGTGCCACGGCAGCACCCCGCGAACGGTCGGGCGGCGTCGTCCGACAGCCATCGTGGCGCGACCCGCCTCGACGTCGTCCAGCATGGGGACCAGGTCGGCGGGGTCCATCGAGCCGTCACCGTCCATCACCGCCACCAGGTCGACGGTGCTGGCGAGCACCCCGGCGTGCACCGCGGCGCCGTACCCGGCTACGGACTCGTAGACCACAGTGGCGCCGAGCTCACGGGCCACGTCGGCGGTGGCGTCGCGCGAGCCGTTGTCGACGACGATGACCCGAACGTCAGCAGGCATCCGGCGCAGCAACTGCGGAAGCGCGGGTGCCTCATCACGACACGGCAGCACGACGTCACAGCGGGTCACGTGTCCACGGTAAGGGACAAGGGGGCCGCGAAAGCGGCACGTCAGGCTTACGAGACTGTGACGGCGCGCCGCGCCTCCCCTCGATGTGACGGCTCCGGTCGCGGCGGTCAGAGGTTCAGGGTGTCACGCAGCAGGCTGTAGCCCACGAACGCGACGATGTCGATCACCGTATGGGCGACGATCAACGGCAGCACCCGGCCCCTGCGCTGGTAGAAGTAGCCGAAGACCAGCCCCATCACCGCGTTCCCCACGAACGCCCCGAACCCCTGGTAGAGGTGGTAGCTGCCGCGCAGCAAGGCGCTGGCGGCGAGCGTCGGCCATGCATCGAAGCCGAGCTCGCGCAGCCGGGTCATCAGGTAGCCGACGACCACGATCTCCTCGAGGACGGCGTTCTGGGCGGCCGCGAGCACGAGCACCGGGATCGTCCACCAGTGGTCCGTCAGCCCACTGGCGACGACGGTGGCGTTGATGCCGAGCTCCTTCGCGAGGTAGTAGAAGCCGAGACCGGGGACGCCGATGAGGGCTGCGAGCCCGGCGCCGTAGCCGAGGTCGCTGAGAGCGGTACGCCGACGCGGGACGTCAAGACCGAGCCGTCGCGTCGCGGACGCACCGCCGCCGCTGAGCAGATACAGCGCAAGCGCGACCGGGACCATCGCGAAGGCGATGCCGGCCAGCTGGTAGCTCAGGTCGAGCAGCGGTCGTGGCGTGAAGCTCGGGTTCAGTGTGGCCGTCTGTGACGACAGACCGCCGGGCGAGGTGAGCTTGGCGACGAGGCTGATGACGGAGTACACCGCGGACTGCCCGAGCGACAGGGCAAGGACGATGACGATCTCCCACCGCAGCCGGCGGGCACGCTGCTCGGGAAGGAACCCGTCGTCGACCGTCACCCGCCCAGTTTGCCCTGCGCTCGTGTCCCCATGGCCGCGGAACATGAGAGCCGTGTGCCAGGAGGCCTTGATGCAAGCGTGCGCAGACTTTCGACATGCGGCACTAAGGTCGCGTCATGAGCGAACCCAGGGTGCCGGAAGTCCCGGCAGGACACGAGGACCCGACCCGCCCGACTCCCGAACGGCAAGGTCGCATCGTCGTCGTGACGTACAACCCGATCGCCGCTGCCATCGTCGCGATCGCCGAGCAGGTGGGCCGCCCCACGACCGTCCTCGACCATCGCGATGCAGAGGCGCCTGGTCCCAAGGTGGGCACGGGCACCGACGCGGCCACCGACCCCGCGACGTGGCTCGCCCAGAACCCGCTCGACGCCGACGACGCGTTGGTGTTCTGCGACCACGACACCCCGCAGACGCTTGAGCTGTTGCGGTCGGCACTCGACGGCGACGCCGGGTACATCGCCATGATGGGCAGTCGGCGACGAGCCGAGACCGTGTTCGCTGCACTGCAGGGGGAGAACCTTCCCGATCACACCCTGCGGCGGCTGCACGTCCCCGCCGGGCTCAACATCGGCGGCAAAGCGCCCGGCGAGATCGCCCTGTCCGTCGTCGCCGAGATCGTGGCCACGTCGTACGGGCGCCCCGCCGGTCCGCTCCGCGACGGGCTGGACTGAGCACCCTCCGCCCGCCCACATCGGCGCAAGTGCTGCGCCAACCGCATATGCCGATCCAGCTGGCCTGCGCTGGCTCGCGCATTAGGCTCGACGCCATGCCCGCCGGCCCCGTGACTTCCACCAATCACGGCCGGTCGCGGCTGCCCTCCCCTCTGCGCGGGCTGACCGGACCGGCCCTCGGCGGCCTGCTGGTGTCGGTGACCCTGATGGTCGTCGCGATGGCAGTCCCCGCAATCTTCGACTGGAACGTGCACGTGAGATCGTTCCCTCCGCTGCACGCCAAGTGGGACCCGCGCTGGGGTCCCGGCACCATCGCGTCAGTCCTCGTCGCCGGCGTAACGCTGGTGTACGCGCGACGGTTCGCCGCGGAGGCCAGCTGGGGGCGGCTGTTGCTTGGGGCCTACGCCCTCGGGGCGGCCTGGATGGTCTCGCTCGCGACCGTCGACGGTTGGGACGGCATCGGGGTCATCCTCCAGTCCGGCTACGAGTACCTGCGGACGGCGCGCACGATCACCTCCTGGGGCGACGTCTCGACCATGCTGCACGAATACGTCGCCCGCATCGACTACGACAACCCTGCCCACTGGTCGGTGCACCTTTCGGGGCATCCCCCGGGTGCGGTGCTCTTCTTCGTACTCCTGGTGGCGCTCGGGCTCGGCGGCGGGCTGGCCGCAGGATCGGTGGTCATCGCGCTGGCCGCGACGACGCCGGTCGCCGTACTGATCACGCTACGGACGCTGGGCGCCGAGAGCAGCGCACGCTCGGCAGCACCGTTCCTCGTCGTCGGGCCGGCCGCGATCTGGATGGCGGTGTCGGCGGACGCGATGTTCGCCGCGGTCGCCGCGTGGGGGCTGACTTGTCTGGCGGTCGCCGCGACGCGCTCGAAGTCGCGCGCGACCGCGCTCTGGGGTCTGCTGGCCGGCCTGCTGCTCGGCTTCTGCGTGCTCATGTCGTACGGCCTGCCGGTGCTCGGGGTCCTTGCTCTTGGCGTGCTCGTGGCCGCGCGCAGCTTCCGGCCGCTGCCGTGGGCGGTGGCGGCCGCTGCCGCGGTCGTGATCGCGTTCGCTGCTGCCGGCTTCTCCTGGTGGGAGGCCTTCCCCGCCCTGCGCGAGCGCTACTACCGCGGGGTATCGAAGGTCCGGCCGTCGAGCTACTGGCTCTGGGGCAACCTTGCTGCGCTGTCGTTCAGCGCCGGCCCGGTCGTCGGGACGGCAGCGGCGCAGGCACTGTCACGAGTGAAGGGGACCTGGCCGCGCAGGAGCCATGAGCGCACGGGCGTGGTACTGACGGTCGCCGCGGTCATCACCATCGCCCTGGTCGACCTGTCCGGCCTGAGCCGAGGCGAGGTAGAGCGGATCTGGCTACCGTTCGTGCCGTGGCTGCTGGTCGGGACGGCACTGCTGCCCGAGCGCTGGCGCCGGATCGGGCTGCCCCTGCAGGTAGTGCTCGCCCTGGTCGTCCAGCACCTGCTCTTCACCGGCTGGTAGCTGGCGACCGCAAAGCCGACGCCTGAGCCCGCAAGCTGGCTCAACGCTCGCGCAACGGCGCGTCGACAAACTGGCGCAGCCCCTCCTCGGGGCTGACCGCTGCAGTGAATCCAAGGTCAAGCGCTGCCCGCTGCGGACTGGCCACGATGTGCCGTACGTCGCCGGACCGGAACTCACTGGTGACCGTCGGTGTCAGCCGCTCGTCGCCGGTCCCGGCGGCGACCATCGCAGCCACGTCCGCGATAGAAACCGGGCGACCGGAGCAGATGTTGTAGGCGGCGTAGGTGTCGGGAGGCAGCTCGGCCACCTTTTCGACCGCCAGCACGTTCGCTGTCGCGACGTCCGAGACGTGCACGAAGTCCCGCATCTGGCCCCCGTCCTCGAAGACCACCGGCGGCTCCCCACGCGCGATCGCCGAGCGGAACATGGCCGCCACCCCGGAGTACGGCGTGTCTGCGGGCATCAGCGGGCCGTAGACGTTGTGGTAGCGCAGGCCGATCGCGGCGCCGGGAAGCTGGCGGGTCCACGCACGTGTGTAGTGCTCCTGCGCGACCTTGCTGGCGGCGTAGCTGCTGCGCGGGAGCAGCCGCGCGTCTTCGTCGATGAGCGCCCAGCCCATCGGACGACCACAGACCCCGCACGCGACGTCGAACCGCCGGGCTTCCAGCGCTTCCAGGCTGCGGGTCGCCGCAGGTTGGTCGCCGTGCACGGGACAGGTGTAACGGCCGTCGCCGTACACGACCATCGACGACGCGAAGACCAGCCGGGTATTGCCGGACTCCGCCATGGCGGCGAGGAGGACGGCGGTGCCGAGGTCGTTGTGGCGCGCGAACAGCGGCATGTCGGACGGTGTCACACCGGCACCGACCATCGCCGCCTGGTGGCACACCACGTCGACACCGTCGAGAAGTGGTGCCAACCGCTCGGCGTCAGTGACGTCGACCAAATGTACGCCGGCGTCGATCGCGCTGCCCGCCTGCGCACCGTGCGCCTGCGGGATCAAGGCGTCGAGGGCGATGACCTGGTGGCCCCGCGACTCCAGCGTCGAGTGGACGGCGCCGCCGATGAAGCCGGCTGCACCTGTCAACAGCACCCTCATCGAGCCTCACCTCGGCTGCGGCGCGCAACGATGCGACTCTCACGTCGCCCGGGCAACCACACAGTCGGATCGTTGCGCCGGGAAGAGGGCGTCAAGGCAGCTCGAACGGTAGGTCGATGCCGTCCAGGGCGCGAGCGCAGTCACAGCCTGCGCGCTCAGCCGGCAGCCCCGCCACGACCCCCTCGAGCAGGTCGCGCAGCCGGTCGATGTTGCGGCCGAACTCGGCGAAGACCTCGGCCTGGCTGACCGACCCGCCCGTCTGCACCCCCGCATCGCGGTCGGTGACAAGGGCGATCGCGGCGTAGCAGACCGCCAGCTCGCGTGCGAGCACAGCCTCAGGATGACCGGTCATGTTGACGAGCGACCAGCCCTGTGCGGCATACCACTGCGACTCCGCTCGGGTGGAGAACCTCGGTCCCTCGACGACGACCATCGCACCGCCTGCAACGATCGCGGCGTCAGCTTGGGCGAGCGATGCCCGCAGTGCCGGGCAGTAGGGATCGGCGAACCCGACATGCCCGGCGCCGGTGTCGAAGTAGGTCTGCACGCGGCCGCTGGTGCGGTCGACGAGCTGGTCGGGCACCACGAGTGCGCCGGGTCCGAGCTCGGGCTGCAGGCTGCCCACGGCGCACGGCGCGATGATCCGGCGTACGCCGAGCGACCTCAACGCCCACAGATTCGCCCGGTAGTTCACCCGGTGGGGCGGGAACTCGTGGTGGCGGCCGTGCCGGGGCAGGAAGGCCACCTGTCGACCTGACACCTCGCCGATCGCGATCGACGCCGATGGGTCGCCGTACGGCGTCGACAGATCGACCTCGTACGGGCCGGCCAGGAACTCGTAGAAGCCCGAGCCCCCGATGACGGCGACCTCCGCCTGTGCGTCAGACATGCGCGCCAGTGTGGCATCCTCCGCGCTGTTGCTGCACCACGCTGGACGAGTCACCCGATCGTTCAACCGCAGCGGGGCCTCAGCGTGCGACCAACTCCGCCTCGCTGACCCGAGCCGTGTCGGCGGGCGCAGCGTCGTGCTCGCGCAGGCCGTGCCGGTCCCACCACCGGCGTAGTGGGCCGGGTGCCCACCAGTTGGCGGCACCCAGCAGGCGCATAGTTGCCGGAACGAGCAGAGCCCGCACGACGGTCGCGTCAAGAAGCACCGCGACCAGCATGCCGATACCGATCATCTTCATAAAGACGATCCCGGAGGTGGCGAACCCACCGATGACGACGGCCAGCAGCACGGCTGCGCTGGTGATGATGGCACCGCTGCGCTGCAGCCCGATCGCGACCGCTGCGGTGTTGTCGTGCGTGCGGTCCCACTCCTCGCGGACTCGCGACAGCAAGAACACCTCGTAGTCCATCGACAGCCCGAACAAGATGCCCAGCATCAAGATCGGCTGCGTTGCATCCAAGAAGCCCGGTGAGGTGAATCCCAGAAGTCCTGCCAGATGACCGTCCTGGAAGATCCAGGTGACGACACCGAAGGACGCCGCGATGGAGATGGCGTTCATCGCAACGGCCTTGATCGGCAGCACGACCGAGCCGAAGGCCAAGAACAGCAGCACCAGCATGATGGCCACCACGAGCAGGCCCATCCACGGCAGGTGCGCTCCGATGGAGTCCACCAGGTCGACCGTCTCGGCCGAGGTACCTCCGACCAGCGCCCTCGCGTCGCCTCCGGGGTCGACCGCGCGAAGCTGCTTGACGATGTGCTGCGACCGCTGAGTCTGGCCGTTGCCTGCCCAGTTCGCCTGGAGGAGCGCGCCGGGTTGGCTGTCTGCGGCTGCCTCCTCGAGCACTTCGACCGACGTCACCCCGTCGACGGCGCGCAGCCGGTCGGCGTACGTCGAAAGCGTGGCATCGTCGGCTCCGGACACCACGACGTTGGCCGTCGACCGCTCCCCACCAAATTCGTCGGCCTGTTGCTTGGCCGCCACGTGGCTCGGCGAGTCCGGCGGGAGCACCCGGTAGTCGACACTTCCCCACTTCGCGCTAAGGAACGGTGCTCCCAGCGCAAGCAGGGCGACCACGATCACGGCCAGGTAGGCGACCGGGCGGCGCATCACACTGTGCCCGATCCGCGCCCATGCGCCAGACATCGCAGGAGCGCCAGCCAGTCGGCGCCTGCGCCAGGGCATCGCGCCGAACTCGATTCGGGTGCCGAGGACGGCGAGCAACGCAGGCAGCAGGGTGAGCGCCGTAAGCATCGCGACGAGGACCGCTGCGACGCCGCCGTAGCCCATCGATCGCAA
>JAABUS010005018.1_pt1 | contig 18041 bp, 19 predicted proteins | sample 5560161 | NCBI WGS metagenome assembly JAABUS01 (sample SAMN10711885, study PRJNA513376) | rock metagenome | isolation source: Antarctica rocks | place: Antarctica: Victoria Land, Trio Nunatak nord | collected 2016-01-04 | reverse complement strand
CTAACCCACCCGGAAAAGGGCCAGCAGATAGGCGACGAACGCCAGACGCGCGAATGGTTGCCGCGCCTTCCCCTGTCGCGCGAGGAAATGCTGCTCATGCCGCATCTGCTCATCGCGGGCCAACTGATCCAACTGGATGATTCGTTCGATGTCATACATGTTCTGCATCATGATCGTTAATCCTTCGGGAGCAGATCCGTTACCCGTCGCGGCCTATCAGCCCACGATACCGGGCAGGATCCGTTCATCGAGCAATTCACCCTTTCGTCGGGACTGTGCAGTCGCCGGAGCCAACCACAGCGCGACGCGAATCAGCGCGGTGGCGAGTTGCGTCCTGAAAATCCCCTGTCCGAGCAATTCGCTCCGTCGCTCCCTGGCTGCTTCGGCGAGGAGGGTACACCGACGATATTTGCTCTGTTCAATGATCTGAAACCAATCGCCCATTGCCCGACCCCTTTTCCTGACTGCCCACAACGGTCATCGTTGTCCTGCGGGCTTACCTCTAGTGTAGGTCGCGGCGACGGCTGGCGAATCGTCTGGACGATCCGATTTGGCGAGAACGAGTGGACATCGGATGAGCGCCTATTCGAGCGCCGATCGGTGTCCATTTGGGGGAGCAAAGACTGTACGCTCGGCCCGCACAGTAAAGAAGATTTGTCGGGCTACGCGGGTGTCTGTGCTATACTCCGCCCCTGGAAACAATCGATTGACGGGCCAATGATCGTTGGTATTCGCAGAGGTGCGGACCGGTGAGTAAGCCAAGTATTAGTGTCTTCTTCCCCGCCTATAACGACGGCGGGACGATCGCCAGCCTCGTGATCGAGGCCGATCGCACCTGCCGCGCGCTGACCGATGACTACGAGATCATCGTCGTGGAGAACGGCAGCACCGATTACACCGTCGAGGTGCTGGAGGAGCTGGCCCCGCAGTTCACGCATCTTCGCGTCCTCACCCACCGCCAGCCCCTCGGGTATGGCGGCGCGTTGAAGCTCGGGATCGCCACGTCCACGAAGGAACTCTTCTTCTACACCGATGGCGACGGCCAGTACGATCCCCGCGAAATGCCGCTCCTGCTGGACAAGCTCACGCCGGGGGTCGATGTCGTTAACGGCTACAAGATCAGCCGCTCCGACCCGGTCGGGCGGATCATCATCGGACGGATCTATCACTGGGCGATGAAATTGCTCTTCGGCTTCAGGCTGCGGGACGTGGACTGCGACTTCCGCCTCATCCGTCGCGCCGCGTTGGAGCGGGTCACCCTGACGTCGAACACCGGGATGATCTGCCTGGAACTGGTCAAGAAGCTGCAGGATGCCGGGTGCCGCTTCGCGGAGGTGCCGGTCCACCACTACCACCGCTCCTACGGCAAGTCCCAGTTCTTCAATCTGCCCCGGATCGCCCGCACCCTCACCGACATCCTCTCGTTCTGGTGGCAACTCCGCGTCCAGCGCGTCCCTTCCAGCAAGGCCGCCGTCTCAGCCCCGGAAGGTCGACACAAGGAGGCCCGGTGAGCGCACCAAATTACAATGACGCCTTCACCGACGCCCCGGTGCTGATCACTGGTGGGCTCGGGTTCATCGGCAGCGCATTAGCGCACCACCTCGTTACGCTCGGCGCGCGGGTGACGATCGTCGATGCGATGCTGCCGGGTGCTGGCGGCAACCTTTTCAACGTCGAGGATATCCGCGACAAGGTGCAGATCAATATCTCCGATGTGCGCGATCAGGTCAGCTTTCGCTATCTGGTACAGGGGCAGCGCTACCTCTTCAATCTCGCGGGCCAGGTCAGCCATATCGACTCGATGCGCGATCCGTTCACCGATCTGGAGATCAACTGCCGCGCCCAACTCGCGATGATGGAAGCCTGTCGCGAACATAACCCCGATATCCGCGTCGTCCACACCGCCACGCGGCAGCAATACGGGCGCGCGAACTATCTGCCGATCGATGAGCAGCATATCCAGGACCCGGTCGATGTCAACGGGATCAACAGCATCGCTGGGGAGTCCTACCATATCCTCTATCACCGGGTACACGGGATCCGCACCACCTCCCTCCGCCTGACCAATACCTATGGCCCTCGGATGCTGATCCGCCACAATCGGCAAACGGCGATCGGTTGGCTGATCCGCCTCGCGGTCGAGGGGAAAGAGATCCAGTTGTTCGGCGATGGTGAGCAGCGGCGCGACTTCAACTATGTCGATGACGTCGTCGAGGCCATCCTGCTCGCGGCGACGACACCCGCCGCCGAAGGGCAAATCTTCAACCTCGGTGGCGCTCCGCTCAGTCTGCGCGAGACGGTTGACGTGCTGGTCGATGTGGCGGCGAGTCCCGGCGGCTACCGCCTCGTGCCGTTCCCACCGGAACGCAAGGCGATCGACATCGGCGATGTTTATACCGATTACACCAAGATCACCGCCGCACTCGGCTGGCAACCCCAAACGTCGCTACGCGATGGCCTCGCGAACGCGGTCGAGTTCTATCGTCGCAACTGGGAGCATTACGCCGCCGCCGAGTAGGGGAGCGCACCACCGCGCACGAACGCCTACGTTAAGTACCCGGTGGTATACTACGCCGATATCGGAGCCGCCAGACGCGCAAGAGCATCGCCATATCATCGCCCTGCGCGCACAGGCGGCGAACTGCTCGTTGATCGCCCACGGAAAGGATGGTCGTCGCCATGCAGGTTGCTCATCTGCCGTACTGTTACTTCGAGGGGAAGATTATCCCGATTGAGGACGCGAAGGTCAGCATCGCCACTCACGCGCTGCAATATGGCACCGGGGTCTTCGCCGGGGTGCGCGGCTATCTCGACCAGGACGGTAGCACGATCAACATCTTCCGCCTGCGCGACCACATGACCCGGTTCAGCCAGTCGGCGCGACTGATCAAGATCGATCTCGGGATCGATGTCGACGGCCTTTATGATATCGCCGTTAAACTGACGCGCAAGAATGCCCCCACGTCGAACATCTATTTCCGGCCATACGCCTACAAGTCGGGCCTCGATCTCGGGCCAACCCTGACCAACGTCGAGAGCAATTTCGCGATCTACCTGCTGCCGCTCGACAACTACTACAGCGCCGAAAATGGGCTTTCGGTAATGGTATCGTCGTGGACCCGCGTGCAGGACAACGCGATCCCGGCGCGCGGCAAGATCTCCGGGTCGTACATCAACTCGGCGATCACCAAGGATGAGGCCACCGAATACGGTTTCGATGATGCGATCCTGCTCAATTCGCGCGGCAAGGTTAGCGAGGGCAGCGCCTGCAACATGATGATGGTGCGGCGTGGCACCCTGATCACCCCGCCGGTCACCGCCGATATCCTGGAAGGGATCACCCGCCGCTCGGTCCTGCAGATCGCACGCGATGCCGGTATCCCGATCGAGGAGCGCGAGATCGACCGCACCGAGTTGTACGTGGCGGATGAGATCCTCTTCTGCGGGACCGGCGTCCAGGTCATGCCGGTGACGAAGATCGACCGCCGCGCCGTAGGGACGGGCAAGGTCGGGCCGATCACCTCGGCGATTCAGGGCAAATTCTTCGACATCGTCCACGGCAAAGCGTCGGAGTACAGCGACTGGCTGACGCCGGTAGCGATTCGGACGGCGGTTGCGGCAGATTAGGTGTTTGCGTCGAGTGGGGCGTGGCCGAACGGGAAAGGGCGAGATATTGGTCGGCAACGGATATAGTGATGAGTTGCCGACGGTGTCGTCAGCGCCGAGAACCGATCGGGCCGCGCCCCGCGCGACAGCACAAGTAGAGCAGCAGAAGGAGGCTCGAACCCCGATGGTGATCGCGCTCTTACTGACGGGGATCTGCCTTTCCGTCGTCGGTGAACTCCTGCTCAAACATGGGATGAACCGTTTCGGGGTCCTCGATCTCAGCCCCGCAACGCTGATCCCGACACTCTTCCGGGTCTTTACTCAGGTGCCGATCCTGCTTGGCTTTGTTCTCGTTTTCAGCGCCTCGATCTTCTGGCTCGCGGTGATCTCCCGCGTACAGCTCTCGTATGCCTACCCCTTACTCGCCTTGGGCTATGTGGTGACGGCGATCTTATCTCGCCTCATCTTCAATGAAGCGATCAGTCCCACCCGCTGGGCCGGGATTCTCGTCATCTGCGCGGGAGTCTTTCTCGTATCGAAGTCGTGACGTTACAGGCGCACTCGCGCTACGGCACCCACGGTTGCCACGACGCCGGCCAGCGATCGATCCCCGTATCGGGATCGTTGCGCTTCCAATAGCTCGCGCCGGTCGAGCCGTTGGTGGTGAAGATATAGATGTAGTGATCGAAATACATCGCCGCTAACCGCTCGCCCGCCTGCAACATCTCGCCACCGAGATTGCCGCCGAAGCGCCAGCCCGTACCATAATCGAGATCGTAGGCAATCGTGTGATCAGCGAACTGGTAGAAGCGGATCGACGGGCCACCATAGACCTGCCCATCGATTTGAGCGGTACTCGCATAACGCGGCGCGGGTTGCATCGCTGTTGTGCCGATGGCGTTTGCGCCGATCGTCAACCCCGCCGCGAGAATCACCAAGCCGAGCCATATCCTACTCATCATCGCCCCCCTCGCGGATACGCGCTGACAGAAGCTACCGCGTCCGCGCGCCCCGCCCTGGTAAACCGCTGTGTGTCACACCCCTTCGCGCCAACGCTCCTGGCGACGTTGTAATAACTGTTCAACAAGCGACTGGTAGCGTTCGGGATCGCCACGATGGCGGCGTTTCGGATCCCAGTTACGCCCCTTCTCCCCATTACAACGCGGATGGGTCAGGCCAAGATTCAGCAGCGCGTTATCGCCGCCGAGCGAACGCGGGAAAATATGCTCGATATTAGCCCCGAATCCGGTCCGCGCATCGAAACTGAGCCACCCGTTGCAGATCAGGCACTTCCCTTGCCAGCGCCCCTCATCGAGCGCAAAAGTGCGATCCGTCTCGGCGATGCGGTTCATCAGGTCTACGGCACGCATGGGGGTTCCAGTCGTGAGTCGTGAGAGAGCGGTGCTGATAAGAACCTATGCGCCAGCAGTAAACATTCTCACGACCCACGACCCACGACTCACGACTCGCCCCTACGCTCGCCGCGCGACGCAGAGCAGCGATGAGCCGATCGGCAGGTCGATACGACGCAAGAGGCGGCCTTCCAACTGGGTGATTGCACGGAGGGTGCCGTTGATCGGTGCGGCAGGCACGGTGATATCGGAATGTGCGGTGGTGGCATCGAGGCCGCGCAGACGTGACAGACCGCGTGTGGCGGCGACAGCGGGCAAGAGGAAGCTATTCCAATAGGTCAGGCGTTCGGGGATGAAGCCCGCTTGCGCCAGCAACGGCAGGAGTTCGGAACGGGTGTAGCGCCGCTTAGTCTCCACCGCCACATCGTGCTCCCCGGCCAGCCAGCGGAAGGCGGGCAGATTGAGACAGAGGCGACCATCGGGGCGCAGCACGCGGGCCAGCTCGGCCAGCGCGACGGCATCGTTGCCGGTCCCGGCGTCGCTGATCACGTCGAGCGACACCGCCAGATCGAAGGAGGCATCGGGGAAAGGGATTGCGGTGATCGAGGCGACTGCGGTGTTGGCGAGTGCGCGACGTTCGCGGCAAACGGCGATGGCGAATGGCGCAAGGTCTATCCCGATTACCGTACCATACGGTTCGAGGCGCGACGACATTCCACCGGTGCCACAGCCAGCATCGAGGATCCGCAGTTCGGTCCGACCTTGGGCCTCATCGAGTTTGAGTGCTGCCACCACATGATCGCGCAGACTGCGGTACCACCAGAGGCGATCTTCGGCGGCATACATCTGCTCGAATTCTTCGCGCTTCACCGGCCCTCCTTCGCTGGCGATGGACAAAACAAAAACCCACGTCATATGCGACGTGGGCCTTGCCGGAACTTGGTAGCGCATACGGGATTCGAACCCGTGGTCTCCGCCTTGAGAGGGCGGTGTCCTAGGCCGCTAGACGAATGCGCCCCACAATCGTCGCAGGTCCGTGACTTACGACGCGACGCGAAGTATAGCAACGCCGCGCCAACCTGTCAAGAAAAGGAGAAGCGGTGGACAGGGGCTTATGCGTGGGTGGTGGCTGGCGGTTGAAACCGCGCCTCGCGGGCCTGCGGGCCACGAAGCCCGCCTGCGCGGGCTGGGTTCTTGAACAACGCGGTGCCTGATAGTAAGGCGTTGCCTCGCAACGATCCTAGCCTCCGTAGGGAGGCTTCGTGGCGCGTGAGCGCCCTCAAGGCGCGGTTTCAACCGCCAGCCACCACCCACGCATAAACCCTGAAGCGGCGCAAGCAGGTGGCCTCACTCGGCGAAGTGCTGGGTACTCAGGTCGAGGCCCGCCCGCAATTCCTTCTCCCAGAGGGTAAACTGACGCATGACCGCCATCCCCGCACGCCGATAGAGGCGCATCGCGCCGTTCGAGCTCTCGGCATCGACGCCGAGGGTGACGGTGCGCTCGTTCGGGGCATTGATGTAGGTGCTGAGCGTGGGCGCGCACATATTGTACCCAAGCGCGATAGTCATCGGGATCTATCTTCTCGATACGGCGTCAAAAACCCGCGAGAATTCAATGATTAGGCGGCGGTCTGCCCACCGGGAGCGACGGTTGTACCAGGCTTGACCAGCGGCAGACCTTCGCGACAGAGCGGGCAATCATCGGGCGCGAAGGTGGCAATGTCGGCCTGAAGCGTAGCGAAGAGCGGCAACCCCAGATCGATCCGACCGCCGCTGCGATCGACGAGCACGGCCACGCCGATCGTTTCGACAGCGTGCGGCGCGAGGGCGGCCAGCGTCTCGCGAATAGCGCCACCGGTGGTCATGATATCGTCGATCACCAGCACCCGTTCGCCGGGACGGAAGGTGGCCCCGCGCCGGAACTCACGCTCATTTCCGCCCTCGACACGTTCGGCGTAGACGGCGCGAATGCCGAGTTGGCGCGCAACCTCGAAGGCGAGCAGGATACCACCGGTCGTCGGACCGGCGACCGTTTCGAGCCCGGCAGCCGCGTAATGCTCGGCAATCATGCGGCAGATCTGCTCGGTCTCGCGCGGGCGCATCAACAGGGCAAATTTCTCGATGTATCGGTCGCCGTGACGCCCCGAAGAGAGGAGGAAATGTCCCTCTTGCATCGCGCCGACTTCACGTAAGATGGCCGCCACATCGCTCGTCATCCCGTACCACGCTCCCTTCAGTCCGACAGATAAACGGTGGAGTCAGCCTCTTGTCACACCCGGCCCGCACCGGAATGTTACGCTCCTGCCGCGCGGGCCAAGACCTGGTCGTTCGCTAGGCCGACGATCTCGCGCACGGAGCCAAACCCCTGCCGCGCGAGCCACGTCGGTAAGCCTTCGAGGATATTGGACATCGTCGCGGGGTTCGTGAACGTCGCGGTGCCAACCTGCACGGCGGTGGCCCCGGCCATGAAAAATTCGAGCGCATCATCGAGCGTGGTGATTCCCCCGAGCCCGATGATCGGGACGTCCACCGCCGCCGCGACCTGATAGACCATCCGCACGGCGACCGGCTTCACGGCGGGGCCGGAGAGCCCACCGGTCAGATTGCCGAGGACCGGGCGGCGACGGCGGATGTCGATCGCCATTCCCAGCAGGGTGTTGATCAGGGAGAGGGCATCGGCACCCGCATCGACCACGGCGCGGGCAATCGTGACGATGTCGGTCACATTCGGGGTCAGCTTGACAATCACCGGCAAGGAGGTGGCGGCGCGCACGGCGGCGGTCACTTCGGCGGCAAGATCGGGGTCGGTGCCGAAGAACATCCCGCCCGCATCGACATTCGGGCAGGAGACGTTCAGTTCGAGCCCGGCGATGCCGCTCACCTCATCGAGGATCGCGGCCATCTCGGCGAACTCGCCGACGGAGTCACCGGCGAGATTGACGATCACCGGCACCGACCACTTCGACCAGATCGGCGGGTACTTGGCGATGACCCCCTTGATACCAGGATTCTGCAAGCCGATCGCATTGAGCATCCCGGCCGGCGTTTCCGCGATCCGGGGCATCGGTGCGCCGCGCCGCCGCCGATAGGTCACGCCCTTGGAGACGATCGCGCCGAGGGCTTGCACGTCGAGCAGCCCCGAATATTCGGTGCCATAGCCGAAGGTGCCCGAGGCGGCGAGAATCGGGTTGCGTAGGACCAACTCGCGCGGGTTATTGGGCGCGAGATCGACCCGCAGATCGGGCGGCGCGGCGCCAGCAGGAGCCGCCGCAGGCTGGACGCCGGGCATCGATTGAGTCATCGCCATTACCTCCACAGCACGCCAGCGTGATAATGATCTGTCCAGATAAAGGAGCCGACAGGGGCAACAATCAAGACGCGCCGACACCCCACTTATCCCAAGACGAGGGTTTCGAGCGGGAAGACCGGGCCGTCGCGGCAAACGGTCTTGAGGCCACCGTTCGTTTCGACGACGCAGCCGAGGCAGACGCCCATCCCGCAGGCCATCGAGCGCTCCATCGCCGCCTGCACCGGGGGGATCGTGCGTGCGCCACGATAGGCGCGCAAGGTATCGCGCAGGGCGCTGTAGGTCGCCTCCGGGGCATAGGCGTAGATCGCGTCGGCCCATTCGATATATTGCGTCACCAATTCGGTCACCGCGCCATGATGCCCGCGCGAGCCGTCGTTGGTGGCGACGACGATCTCGGCCTCCTCCGGCAGGTACGGCAACGGCAGCAGGCTGGCGGCGGTCGGCGCACCAACGAGCATGACCACCTCGACGCCGTGTGCGAGCGCCGATTCAGCCAACGCGATCAGCGGCGCGATCCCATGCCCGACCGCGATCAGCAGGGCGCGACGCACCTTACCCTCGAGCAGGTACCCGTTGCCGAGCGGCCCGAGAATCGGGAACGGGTCACCCGCCTTGGCATCGGCCAACTGGTTCCCACCACGCCCACCGGTGAAGACCAGCAGATCGAGCGTGCCGTCCTCCCCCTCGCGCGTGGCGCGGGTTGCGCGCATGATGCTGTAGGGTCGCGGCAGGAGTGGGTCACGCCCGCCGCTCTGCAACATCAGGAACTGCCCCGGCACCGCCGCCGCCGCCACGCTCGCGGGGACGGACAGCCGCACGATCGTATTCGCGGGCAGAACGGCATCGGCGTCCACAACGCGGGCGATGAATTGCTGCGGCACGGCTACTCCTCTCTCAAGTTCAATCGACTGGGGCAACTGATGTCGTTCTTCACGACAAGCCTGGTGGCCGATCCACTTGGAGATACGAAAGGTTTCTTTATTAGCGAAATTCACTAATAAAGAAAAGTGCCAAAACTTTAGTAGCGTCCCCCAGTATCCCTCATCTTGCCTCACCGATACGCCACCAGGAAGAGACGACGGAAAGGGAAGATGACTTTCCCATCGCGCTGCGGGCGGTAGATCTCGGCGACGCCAGCCCGCAGGCGCGTGAGAAATTCCTGGCGATCGTCATCGTTGCCTAGCGCTTCGAGGTAAGGGCGGAGACGCGTGCCGCTGATCCAGTCCACCGTCGCGTCGGCGTTCGCGAGGACGTGCTGATATTCGGTCTCCCAAAGGTCGATCTGTCGCGCCTGCTCGACGAGCGCATCGTAATAGATGCCGGGCGACTCGGCGACAAGTGCGCGGGTGGCGGGCTGCAACCGCTCACGCCAGGCGGGCTCGACGGCGAGTGCCAACAGCACCCGCTGGAGGGCGGTCGTGTGGAAAACCGGAATCTGCACGGCGAAAGCTCCACCGGGCGCGACCTGCTCGAAGAGGCGGGGGTATAAGGTCGCATGATCAGGCAGCCATTGGAGGGTGGCATTGGAGAAGACGAGGTCGTAGGGCGCCCCGGCGGTCCACCTGGTGATGTCGCCGAGTTGCCAATCATCCTCAGGGTAATCGCGTTTTGCGGCGGCGATCATCTCGGCGGAGTTATCGACACCGGTGACGCGGGACTCGGGCCAACGCTGGCGGAGTAGCGCCGTACTGTTGCCAGGGCCGCAACCGAGATCGATGATCCGTTGCGGCCGGTCGAGAGCGACACGCGCCAGCAGATCGATCGCCGGTTGCGTCCGCTCATTGCCGAATCGCAGATAGAGATCGGCGTCCCATGTCGGCATAATAACCTCCCAAGCCCGGTGGTCGACGTGCAGGCGATGAAGCGGCCCGCACGCCAGCCACCGGACAGTTATGCCCCCTGGCGATACGTCTGCAACGGTTGCACGTTGAAGCCATGCTCCGTACCGGCCATCGCGGCCGCCATCGCGACGGCGGTGTCGATCGAGGTGAGGCAGGGGATACCACGCTCCACCGCCGCACGCCGGATGGCGAAGCCCTGCTGCTGTTCCAGGTACGCGAGGCCGGGGGTATTGATGACCATCGCGACCGTCCCGTTGAGGATCACATCGAGAACATCGGGGCTCCCCTGGCCGATCCGCTTCGTGACCAGTTGCACCGGCAGCCCCAGGCGGTCGATGAACGCGGCGGTCCCTTCGGTCGCGTAGAGCGGGTGACCGAGGCGCACCAGCGTCTCGATCATCGGCGCGGCATCGGACTTATCGGTGTCAGCGAGGCTCAGCAGGACACCGCCACCGCGCGGCAGACCCATGTTGGCCGCAAGAATCGCCTTGTAGAAGGCGGCGGCGAAGGTGGAATCGACCCCCATGACTTCGCCGGTCGACTTCATCTCCGGGCCAAGCCCGACCTCGACGCCGCGCAGCTTGGCGTGCGAGAAGACCGGCCCCTTGACCGCTACGAGCGGCTGTTCTTCCCAGAGCCCGCCGCTATAGCCCTGCTCAGCGAGGGTGCGCCCCAGCATGATCCCGGTGGCGAGGGCGATCAACGGCACGCCGGTCACTTTGGAGATGAACGGGACGGTGCGGCTGGAGCGCGGGTTGACCTCGATGACGTAGATCCGCCCGCCGTGGCTGACGTACTGCACATTCATCAGGCCGCGCACGCCGAGTTCGAGGCCGATTTTCGTTGTATGTTCGATGATCTGTCGCCGCTCCTCGGGATAGAGATGCTGCGGCGGGTAGACCGCGAACGAATCGCCGGAGTGGACCCCAGTGCGCTCGATATGCTCCATGATCCCAGGGATGAGGATCTGTTCGCCGTCGCAGATCGCATCGACCTCCAGTTCCTTGCCTTCCAGGTACTTGTCGATCAGCACCGGGTGGCCGGAGAATTCGACCATCGTGGTGAGGTAGTGGCGCAGGTATTCCGGCGTATGGACCACCTCCATCGCCCGCCCGCCGAGGACGTAGGAAGGGCGCACGAGGATCGGGTAGCCGACACGCTCGGCGGTCAGCATCGCCTCTTCGAGCGAGGAGGTCGCGGCACCGGGCGGTTGGGGGATCCCGATTTCGCGCAGAAACGCCTCGAAACGTCGCCGGTCTTCGGCGATGTCGATCACGTCACGCGAGGTGCCGATGATCGGCACACCGGCGAGATCGAGCGACGCGGCCAGATTGATTGCCGTCTGCCCGCCAAATTGCACGACAGCGGGGGGATACTGGATCCCCGACGCGGAGCCATCCTCGCTCGGTATCCCCTCGTGGCGAATAACTTCCATCACGCTCTCGTCGTCCAGCGGCTCGAAGTAAAGGCGGTCGCTGGTGTCGAAGTCGGTGGAGACCGTCTCGGGGTTCGAGTTGATCATGATCGAAGCGACACCGGCGGCGGCGAGCGACTGCGCTGCCTGCACCGAGCAGTAGTCGAACTCGATCCCCTGGCCGATCCGAATCGGCCCGGAGCCGAGGACAACCGCCTTCGGCCACGGCAGCGGGGTCGCCTCGTCCTCTTCCTCGTAGGTCGAGTAGAAGTACGGCGTGACGGCGGTGAACTCCGCCGCGCAGGTATCGACCGTCTTGTAGACCGGCTCGATCCCTGCGGCACGACGGCGCGCGGTGACATCGGGGATCGGTAGCCCGGTAAGGCGGGCGATCTGGCGGTCGGAGAAGCCCATCCGCTTCGCGCGCCAGAGGAGCCCGGCCCCGATATCGGTGCTCTCGGCGGCGATCTCGCGCTCCATCGCGATCAGGCGGGCCAGCTTGCGGGTGAACCATGGATCGTAGCCGCTGCGCGCGGAGAGGTCTTCGGGGGTGTAGCCGCGCCGCAAGGCGGCTGCAAGCGCCCACATCCGCATATCGGTCGGGCGGGCAACGAGTTCGAGCAGGCGATCTTCGCCCCCCTCACCCTGCCAATCGGGCGACTCCCAGGCGAGGTCGTGCGTGCCGTTCTCAAGCGAACGGAGCGCCTTCTGTAACGCTGCCTCGAACGAGCGGTCGATCGCCATCACCTCACCGGTCGCCTTCATCTGTGTCCCGAGGGTGCGATCGGCGCGGACGAATTTGTCGAACGGCCAGCGCGGGATCTTGACCACGCAGTAGTCGAGCGCCGGCTCGAAGGCGGCGACCGTCTTACCGGTGACCGCGTTCGGCACCTCATCGAGGCGACGACCGACGGCGATCTTGGCCGCGAGACGGGCGATCGGGTAACCGGTCGCCTTCGACGCGAGGGCCGACGAGCGGCTGACGCGCGGGTTGACCTCGATCACGTAGTACTGGAACGAGTGCGGGTCGAGCGAGTATTGCACATTGCAGCCCCCCTCGATCCCGAGCGCGCGGATGATCTTCAGCGCCGAGGAGCGGAGCATCTGGTATTCGCGGTCGGAGAGGGTCTGGCTAGGAGCGACGACGATGCTGTCGCCGGTGTGGACCCCCATCGGGTCGAGGTTTTCCATATTACAGATCGTGATACAGGTATCGGCGCTGTCGCGCATTACCTCGTACTCGATCTCTTTCCAGCCGTTGAGGTACCGTTCCAGCAAGATCTGGCCGATCGGGCTGGCGGCGATCCCCGCCTGCACCGCGGCATCGAGTTGATCCATCCTGAAGGCGATCCCACCACCGGTGCCACCGAGGGTGTAGGCGGGACGGATGACGAGCGGCGGCGGGAACTGGGCCGCGAACACCCGCCCTTCCGCGACGGTGTGGACGATCGCGCTGTCAACCACCGGCTCATCGATACTGATCAGCAGATTTTTGAACGCTTCGCGATCCTCGGCCATGCGGATCGTCTCGGGGTTCGCGCCAAGCAGGCGCACCCCGTATTCCTCGAAGACCCCGGCGGCATGGAGCTCCATCGCCAGATTCAGCCCGGTCTGCCCACCGAGGGTCGGCAGGCAGGCGTCGGGGCGCTCTTTGGCGATGATTCGGCGCACCACCTCGACGGTCAGCGGCTCGATGTACACGACATCGGCAACCCCTTCGTCGGTCATGATCGTGGCGGGGTTGGAATTGACCAGGATCGACTGGATCCCCTCCTCGCGCAGGGCACGGCAAGCTTGCGTCCCGGCGTAATCGAATTCGGCGGCCTGACCGATGACGATCGGCCCGGAGCCGATGACGAGAACCTTCTTGATGTCGCTTGCCACGCCTCTTCCCTTTCCACTCAGCTATTGCGGCGAGCGCGGAGCCGAGACTCCGGCGCACAGTATCTCTCGTTCTGCGGCGCGTTCAGGCACGGTGGTGTGAACGTGGACAGGCCCACACAAGCGCACCATATGGCCCGTAAGCTTAGTCGTTGCGCTTGCCGCCGTGCGCCTCGATCATGCTGACCAACCGATCGAACAGGTATTGATTATCTTGCGGCCCTGGCGCACCTTCGGGGTGATATTGCACCGAGAAGGCCGGGCGCGACTCGTGTTCGAGCCCCTCGACCGAGCCATCGTTGAGGTTGATCTTGCCGACGCGCCAGCCCTTATCGGTCGGGATATGCTCGGGGTCGACTTTGAATCCATGATTCTGCGAAGTGATGTAGACCCGGCCGTCGATCAGGTCTTTCACCGGCTGATTGCCGCCCCTGTGCCCGTAGTGCAGTCGGCTTGTCTCCGCGCCGATACTGAGGGCCAGCAGTTGGTGCCCGAGGCAGATCCCCATGAATGGGATGTCGTGATCAACGATCTGCCGCACCGTCTCGACAGTCTGCTCGGCATTCTCCGGGTCGCCGGGGCCGGGCGAAGTGGTGACGCCATCGGGCCGCAGCGCCTCAATCGTCGCGTAGGTCGTATCCCACGGCACAACCGTCACCTTCAAGCCGCGCCGTTCCAACGAGCGGACGATGTTGCGCTTATGGCCGCAATCGAGGACGACGACGTGCATACCATCGGGGTTGCCGGTCGTCTCGATCGCGGGGATCGAGGTCTGGGCGACGGCGTTGTACTCGGACGGCAACGACGCTTTGCGGGCGCGCTCGACCAGTTCGCTGTCGCTCAGGTCGCGACGGTCGGGGACGATGACGCCGCGCAGCAACCCCCGATCGCGCAGGTGGCGCGTCAGTGCGCGGGTATCCACACCCATGATACCGGGGATATTGTGCCGACGCAGATAGCTGTCGAATGTCCCGACGGAGCGCCAGTTGCTCGGCTCATCGCTATATTCGCGAACGATCACGCCGCGCGCCCAGGGGCGGAACGATTCGTCGTCGGCCGGCGTGACGCCGTAATTGCCGATCAGCGGATAGGTGAAGCAGACGACCTGACCGTTGAAGGAGGGATCGGTCGCGACCTCCTGATAACCGGTCATCGTGGTCGTGAAGACGATCTCACCGCCAACCTCGGTCGGTGCGCCGAACGGTTCGCCGCGAAAGATCCGCCCATCTTCCAATGCCAGGGCCGCAGTCCGCCCGTCATAGTAACTCATGTCCCGTCCTCCTCTGTTACTCGCCCCGTTGCGGGACAGTGAGCACCGTGCGGTCATACCAGCAGAGTTGCCCGATCAAATGATACTGGAAGAGTTGCGCCACGAAGACCGTCACGAAGACGCCGATGAAACAGGCGAAATACCCGATCTGGGAGAGGACCCCGCTCGCCGCGATAGAGATAATGAGCATCAGGGCGTACTGCCCGCGTTGCCGCCCCATGAAGGCGAAGATCTCGCGGAAGCGGAAAGCGGCAGCCAGGTCGCCATCGTGCAGCACGAGTTGAGCGTGCGCCGCCGGGCCAACGATCCCGACCAGGAGGGCAAGCGGCAAAAAGAGCAGCGAGAGAAGCAAAATCAGCACCCCGCCGACCGCCGCCGCCGCCGCGCCTTGCCCGCCCGAAGCACCGGCAAAGAGTATCGGGAAATAGAGCAAGGTGATGATGAAGCCGAGCACGATCAGCGGAATACTAAGCACGAGCGTGATCACGAAGCCGCTGAACCCCTGACGCAGGATTTCCCCGTACTCTTCCCACTCCGGCAGCGGCTGCGGTTCGGCACGCGCCACACGTTCGGCGAGGAGGAGCAGATAGCCTTGCGTCAGGATACCGCCAACGACAATGACCGACAGCAGGCTGAACAGGGCACCGAGCGCCAGCTTGGCGAGCCAGCGCGGATCGCGCCAGATGAAGCGCAGCGCCTCATCGAAGTTCAGGCGGAAGGTGGGCACAGGTGCGCTCATCGCTCTAGCCTTCTTCCTGCTGCAACGTATGTGCCGGGGCCAACATTAGGTAGTGCGTCGGCGTCTCGCCGACGATCGCGAACCCTAGACGCTCGTAGAGTTGGCGCGCCGGGTTGACCAGCAACACCTGCAGTCGGGTCGGCAGGCCATCACGCGCGGCGGTCGCGAGTTGGTCGCGCAGCAGTGCCGCGCCCAACCCTCGACCTTGCATCTTTGGCTCGATGGCGATAGCCCAGACGAACCACTCGGCGGGTCGGCGTTCGGTGGCGAAAACGCCGACCGCTCGACCGTCCACCATGACGATCCGGCTCCGCTCCGGGGTGAAGTTGTCGCGGAACATCGCCTGCTGTACCGCGTCATCCCAGCCCCAAGTCTGCGCCACATAACACTTCATCGTCGCAACGTGCAAATCGTAGAGGAAGGGGTAATCCTCGGCGGTTGCCGGGCGCAGCGTGTAGGCGGGCGCAGGACGGGTCTCAGGCACGATACCGCACCTCGCCGCCCACGATCGTGTGCGTCACCATTCCCTGTACCTCACGACCGAGCAAAGGGGTATTCTTGCTCGACGAGCGCAACGACTCGGGTGTGACGACCCAGCGGCGGTCGGTGTCGAAGATGGTCACGTCGGCGGTGGCACCGACAGCGAGCGTCCCCGCACCTGGCGGCAAGATATCACCGAGCACCGCGGCCGGCGCGACAGTCAGCTTGGCGATGATCGTCGGCAGATCGAGCGCGCCAGCCCGGACGAGGCTCATCAGCGTCGGCAGCGCGACCTCGAAGCCGAGCATCCCGAAGGCGGCGGCGCGATAGTCGGCGGGCTTGTCGCTCGCGGCGTGCGGGGCGTGGTCGGTGCCGATCGTATCGATCGTCCCGTCGCGCAGCCCCTCGACCAACGACTCGATATCCGCGCCGGTACGCAGCGGCGGGTTCACCTTCGTATTCGAGTCGGCAGAAACGCCAGCAGGGAAGGACTCTTGCTCCCAATACAACTGGCGGCGTCCGGCCACCCACTCGTCGGTGAGCGCGAGGTGGTGCGGCGTGACCTCGGCGGTGACGTGGACGCCACGCGCCTTGGCCTCACGGATCAGTGCGACGCCGCGTGCGGTGGTGGTGTGGCAGGCGAAGAGCCAGCCACCGGTCGCGGCGGCGAGGGTGAGGTCGCGCGCCAGCATCACCTCCTCGGCGATATCCGGGCTGCCGGGCAGACCGAGCGCGTCGGCGACCGGTCCCGCGTTCAGCGCACCGCCACGGACCAGGCTCGGCTCCTCGCAGTGGACCATGATCGGTCGCCGCAAGACTTTGCTCGCTTCCAGGGCGACCAGCATCGCGTGGGCCGAACTGGTCGATTCGCCATCGTCGGAGAAGCCGATTGCCCCGACGGTCGCGAGCGCCGCGAAGTCAACCGGCTCTTCGAGCGCCCGTTCGCGCGTGATCGTCGCGATCGGCAGGACCCGGACCGCCGCCCCGCGCGCCCGTTCGAGGACGTAGGCGATTTGCTCCGGCGTATCGAGGGCCGGGCGGGTGTTCGGCATACAACAGACCGTCGTGAAGCCGCCCTGCGCCGCCGCCATCGCACCGCCCTGAATCGTCTCTTTGTACTCGAAGCCCGGCTCGCGGAGATGGGTATGGAGATCGATCCACCCCGGCGTCACAACCAGACCGTGCAGATCGAGGACTTCGGCCTCGGCGGGCGGCGCGATCGTCCCGCCGACAGCGGCGACCAGGCCACCGACGATCAGCAGATCGCCGATCTCATCGCGCCCGCTGGCCGGATCGAGGATGCGCCCACCGCGCAGGAGCAAGTCACGCGACATCAAAACCCTCCGAGTAGCGACCGATCGACAAACGGCGCAGAGCAAACCGCCATTCATCGAACACCGGAATCGAACGCCCAACCGAACGTCGGCAGCAAACACCAGACAAGACGTTGTTCGCGGTCGCACAAAAAAAAGACCTTTGGGTCCGTGAACCCAGAGGCTTCGGTAGCGATTGCGTTGTCGTTGTTCCTGGTGGTGAATCGTTCATTTATGCCCCACCGCCATGTCGTTACCCGACATGGGCGACGTTTCCCCCCACTATGAAGCCGCCTAGCCGTAGACAGGCGCACCGATTATACGGAGATGAGACGGGAGCGTCAAGAGGCAAGCCGAGTGCGCGACACGATCGCGTATAGTTGCGCCGAGAAGTTGGCCGCGATCTGGCCCGACGACGACAAGCGGCTCAATCGGAGGAGAGAGAACGTTGACCACAGGCGTAACACGCGATCGCACCGTCTTCCTGAAAAGCTTCCTGCGCGATTGGCGCACCATCGGCTCGGTGACGCCGAGTTCGCAATACCTCGTGCGGGCGATGCTCGAGCGGGTCGATTTCGGGCGGATGAAGCGGGTCGTGGAATATGGCCCCGGCACCGGGGTCTTCACCACCGAGATTATGCGCCGACTCGCGCCGGACGGCCAGCTACTGACGCTGGATACCGAGGAGCATTTCATCACCGATCTCCGACAGCGGATACCCGATCCACGGCTGGTCGCGGTGCGCGGCTCGGCGGCGCTGATTGAGCGGCATATCGCGGCGCTCGGCTGGGACGGGGCCGATGTGATCATCTCGGGCATCCCCTACACCGCGATG
>JAABUS010005017.1_pt1 | contig 18045 bp, 16 predicted proteins | sample 5560161 | NCBI WGS metagenome assembly JAABUS01 (sample SAMN10711885, study PRJNA513376) | rock metagenome | isolation source: Antarctica rocks | place: Antarctica: Victoria Land, Trio Nunatak nord | collected 2016-01-04 | reverse complement strand
GAGTGGGATGGAAGGGGAATGAGCAGGAGGATAGAATAGATAGGGATTAGAATAGTCAAGATAGAGTTGAGAATAGATTGCGTGGTTTTCCATTGAACGTTTTGAAGGGAAGGGGCGTTTCAATCATGTAGAATTGCAGTCATTTTCTATGATTGAACAAGGGAAACACTCACTAAATTACACGTACTCGTACAGGTTCCTCAAATGAGGTCCGAATCAGCTCGATCTAGATTCTTGCATGGAAGCGTACCATTCATCTGTCTTGAAATATCTATCGCAGAGTCGTATGCCGTTGTTGTCAAGCTTAGTCGCTTCTTTGCACTCATTATTTGAAAAGTCTCTCTTCATAACATCTGATATTTTGACTTTAAGAATTCAAGACTTATACCTGTGCAACTCGATTTTCCCTCGCCCCATCTCTGAGACTCTCATCTCGCTCAGCGGTAGTTTCTCGTTCTTCTTCTCATCTCTTCCTCTTTTTTGATTTGGAAATGAGAAAGGGGGGGTAAAGTAAGGTAAGCAAAGAGAAAGGCAGAATTGTCGAATTAGACGAAAAGAAAGGCGAACTCTTGTGCCTGATTGGGGGAGCTTTGGTGGGGAGGGGGGGGTTTATATGATAGCGAGTCGGTGTAGAAAGCGAAAGTATTCGCAGTGGGATATTTAATTTGGAAGGGGTTGGATATGTAGTAATGTTATGGAGCATGTATAAGTAGTTAAAGGGTTTTTACGTCATAATTACATGAATGATCCCTAATGCGCTCGAAAAAAAAAGAGGACGATGCTCGTGGGATCCGGCCCATCGGCGGGCATGCTTTGCTTACCACATGGGTTTCTTAAGGCTTACCCCACAGCAGCGCCAGTAAGCGAAAGTCTCGTTCTCTGCATACAAAATTGAGTCAGCGTTTCGAAGTAGTGAGATAAACAGGCACGCCATGACTTACCCCCAGGAAAAACGACAGCACAAGACTCAGTGCCGCCCCCACGACGAAAAACATCCAGATGTTGCGCATGGCGTCGGTAATCTGGGGAATTACCAGCGCTTTAGCCTCGGCGGATAGGTTTTTGTACGTCTGGCTGCTGGTGCCGGCGATCAGGGTTGCGATTTCGGCGGGGGAGGCGTGGGGAAGGGTTGGGGCAAGGTTCAGGAGGGAGAAGTTTTGGTAAAGCGTGCCGGAGATAGCGAGGAAGACTATCATGCCGAGATCTTGGGCTGGGAGTGGTGATGTGGTTAAAATAGGGGTTACGACAGGGATAAAAGCAGGGGCGGGGGTTAGTGAATAAGGGGTTTACATATTGTCATGGCTCCAACGGCGTTGGCGATGTCTTTGATGGAAACAAGGGATTGTACGATGGCAAAACCTGCGACGAGATAGCAGCCTGATCCGGAACCGACTAGGATGGTGTAGCCGTAGATTTTGGATGTAGGCGTGTCCGGGTTGACAGTGTCTGTTTTGTGGTTAGTGGGAAAGATTGTCGAGCTTCAGCAGCAGAGAACATACACATCAAGGCAGAACCAATGAGGATTAGCATACTGCCAAGGACGTACCATGGCGTAACGTAGCCGAGTTTTGGCATGGAGGCACCGTTCAGCATGGAGAAGACCACCATAAAGATGATGAACGGTAGCAGCCGAACCCCGGCCTCGAGCGGCCCATCTCCCTAGCAGCTGTCAGTGAGTTACTAATGATAGAGAAATTGTACATACCCGTAAAAATTGGAAATAGAGCGGTATGTAGTAGGTCATCGTCTACAGAACTTATCAGCAAAATCACGCGCATGACACATAGTCAGGCTACCAACTAGCATAATCCCAGAAACCAAGAACACTTGAAGCTGCAAGTTTACCAGGATGGGTCGCTTTAAGAAGTGTGCTGGGTAGAGTCTGTTCTCCATGGACACTCCAGGATGAAAGATTGTCAACAGAATGGTGATGAGTAGAACGATGCCGGTCACGGTCCATAGGGCAATTTCAGTTCCGGAAGTCCAAGCATATGTAGTACCACCAAAGCTCACTGCCAGGGTGAAGCATGCAGCGCCAGCTAAGAAGACGATAGTCGCGGTCCAGTCAATCATCCTGAGCTTTTGCTTGAGAGATTTACCCGGTTGCGGATTCACATTCGGAAAGAGTAGGAGATATGCAGGAGCGAAAATGGCGCCGATTACAAGGTTGATGTAGAAAGCCTATGCGAATCAGCAAAATATGAGACAGCTCAGGAGTGAGAATCCCTTCAACGCACCCATCGCCAGGTGGCACTGCTCGTTGCAAAAGCGCCACCAACCTGCTCCTCGATAAGCGCAAATCGAGCACGATAGATTGGATGGGGACATACTACTGGGCCTAGCACACTTCCTGTGCCCCATAATACAGCTATACCGGACATATACATGGGTCTCTCCTTCATGGTAGTCAAAACAGCAATGTATGTCAAACAACCAGAGTGCATGCCACAACCGCCAATACCAGCGATTACGCGGGCAATGATTAATACCGTCATATTGGGTGAAGCTCCACAAATGGCACTCCCAACTTCGAAGAGGAGCACGTTGAATATGTAGATCCACTTGATATTGAAGACGCCGTTTACCTTGCCCCAAGGAAGAATGGTCATTGTCCCTAGAGCAAACCCGACTCCAATCCACGGAAGTAATTCCACCTGACCAAAGTCGGCAAGAATGGCTGGCTGTATATCTGCGACCTTTTAGGGGTTAGTCACGGGCCTGAGCTGGAGAACAAGCCAAGCACAAAACATACAATGGTATTATCAAGTGCAAAGAGAAACGTCGTGGATAACATGGAACCGTAAGCCGTCGCCCACTAGCCTAGTATCAGCATTGACATGTTACTCTATACTGCAAACGTCTAGTTTTCGCACCTTCCATCCATGAAGCTGACGTGGAGATTCTTCTTTCACGTTGCTTGTACCAGAGCCGGTGGTTGGGCTTGCATCACCTATCTTGCTGACCAGCACTGTTTGCAATTCCAGTTCATCTGCGGCTGCGAGACCGGGTCCGTTGATTTCCCCCATAATCTTTACTTCTGCTAGAGTCTTCACGAGCTTCAAGTCCTTGCTGAGGCGCTTGATCCTCGTCAAGGCTCACCCAGAAGGGTGGAAAATCCTTGAGCAGGCTAGGAAACTCGGGCCAAGGCGCCATATCATGCAGCAACCTGCATACACGGACAGGCAAGGCCGCCCTCGACGTGTGGAGCATGCTGTGGAGTCGAGATAGGGAAGGGGCACGGAGGTTGAGGCGGCCGCTTTTCCTCCGCTGATCGACTACTCGTATGCTAGAGGAATAAGAAGCTAGCATTGAATATGTGTAGTAATAAGAATCGTACACTATCTACACCTAGATTGACTAAATCTACACAAGCTTTGCTATACGTACACCCAAGATTTTTCTCACGTACCTCCACCCCTACCTCGATCGTCACGACCTCTTCTTGTGCTCCGCTTTCTGTCTCGACCTCTAGCCCCGCCTCCGTCTTCTGACAATTGGCACTCAAGCCCGAGCTCTGCTCGCTGACTCGGAGCCTCCTTCCCGCGTTCAAATCACGAAGGTAGTCGGCTTGTGGAGTCTTCAAAATGTTGCCGACGTCCGTGACCGATAGGCATGAAGACGATAGTGAGGTTTTACAAGGATAGCTTGTAAGAGTGCTCGCGAAGCGCGATCGAGTAATACTACGGTTTCGTCAATCATCTCAAGCTATCGTAGGCTGGTATGACTCTTTTCGACTAATCGATTGATTTGTGAAAAATGCGCCACGGGAGCAATTGGTATGAAGCTGATGAACTGAGATCGCAGCTGCCAAACAGGATCTCAGAAGCGATGACCTTGAAATTACTCTGAAGATCTCTTTCTGAGGGGTACGGCAATGAAGATATGTGGGACATCTTCTAATTTCTGCCATCACACCTATTTATCCAGACCCCCGATTCATTCACCACTTGTCATGATTCCCCACTTTGTGTATGACTGCATTTGCCTCTTGAATGGACAATCTCTATCTCGTCAAACCGCATGTATACCGCTACACAGTACCCGTAGTCATTCTAAATCTTCATTTAAGCTCGCCAGTCTGGAGGTTCTTAGCCGCTTATAAGTGGAAACTTCTCATCATCGGTCGATGTCTTGTCTTTCTTCGCCCTCGTTGCTAGATACTCATCTACCAAGCCCTTGTACTCAACTGGCTTATATGGCGTGAACATTTCAGTAATTGGGTTGCTTTTCCGGTTGACTTTAAGACCAAGGTCTCGCATGAGAGTATCGATGTACTTGAGAATCCACATATTAGTAAAATGGACACGCAGGGAGAGAAAAAGTGCAAGTACTCACAGATAGATAATCGTAAATGAGGTAAGCGTGCTTTTTACCTTGCTCAAGATAACGTTTGCGCGTCCAGGCATTGAAGCTAGCGCATTCCTGCTCCATTTCATTCTGGTTTGGTAACTCAAGCCAACCGAGCATAAATGCGACGCCCCAAAGAGCTTGCACCTCCCCGGTCAGGGGAGTGAAAACGGAATGAATCAGTCCGGGAAAAATAATTGAGCGGTCACCATGAGCAGCCATATGCGGAACAACAAGCCGGCGATAATGCCTACTGGGCCCGTGCGTAGGCTTCGTTATGACCTTCGTTGACGGCATTGGGGAGTACCGTAAGAAAGGCAGCAGACGGTTTACTTCCCGCTCGCCTTGCGCATCGAGCTCAGTCCATCTTGAACCTTTATTGCTGTCATAGTGCAAGCCACATTCCTCTTGAAGTTCCTTGCTGAAAGCTTTGTAGCCTTTGTCAAAGCCCGTACATTGGATGACGATGTCAGTAGCAACAGAGTGGCCATTCTTTAAGTTAACGACGTCGTGGTGAGAAAACGAGTCTATTTCTGTTTGGTGCACGGTAACGTTACCGGCATGCAAGACTTTCCAGAAGTCAGGCACACTCGCGATACCGATACCACCGCTCCCCCAAAACATACTGTAGTAACGTTAGTAGCTGTATATCTTGCAGCGAAGCTTTTTAAAATACCCGTAACCGTACGGCTTAGGCCTGAGCTTCTCGGCATTCACACTCTTAGAATAACCGGCATGCTGTGCGGATAAGACGGTGGAAGTACGCCAATACAGCGCGGTCAGAGCTCTCCCGACGATTGTGCGTTGCAGGAAAGTATACCAGAATCCGGAAGTATTCATAATGCTCGGACTGAAGCTTGCGGCCATTCTTGTGGAAACGTGATCGACTGTGTTCCAGAGGCCAATGAATGTGGGTGCAGAGATCGCTAAGGGACCGGATGGACTCTCTCGCATCACCCAGTCCACCTTCTTGCCCGCTTTGAGCAGTAGGAAGACTGTGTCATACGATGACTTACCAGCACCCACAACGGTTACCCGTTGAGTTTGATTATCGATATGGTCGAGGTAAACACCGATCTGTTGTGAGTGAATGATGGGTTTTCCAAAGCCTTTCTGCGGCAGCGAAGGCATAATGGTACTTGAGGTAGGACCAGTGGCATAGATCAGTCTTTCACATTCAATGCTCTGTCCATCATTGACTTTCAGGGCCCACCCGCAGCCATCGCGGCCTCTTTCAACGCTGACGACATTCGTTCTTAAGCGTGTTCGGCGGATCAAATCATGATGTCTCGCAAAATCAACAAGATACTCGTGCACAGTCATGCCAGGGATATAGCCATCGAGAGAAACCCCCTCTTTCTTCATCGGAAAGAAGGAGAATTCAAACAGCGGATGGCTGATCTGGGCGTAGAGACTGGGGTATATTTTTTCCCTGCTCCATGACCCTCCGATTGACAAGCCGTCGTCAACGATAAGCAGACTGATCTCAGGCACGACTTTCAAGTAGGTCCGGGCTGCTATTAGGCCATTCCATCCTAAAGGTAGCTGAGGTTAGCAAGCTGCAAATCAGCTTTTGGGCAAGATGAAGAGATGACAAGACGAGGAGCGACAAATCGAATACCCGAGTTTCATTATGATTGCCAACGAGATGTGCGGCTGCTTGTCTTTTACATTCCTCAAACAATGAGAAGCAGAAAGGAACACTTACCAGCACCGACGACTACAACGTCGACATGTTCCACGGTTCGCCTGGCCGTAGCCATGATTCAAGCAATATCCTAGGTCTGTAATAGAAGCAACTTCAATATCTGACACTCAATTATGGCTCGACTCATGAAGAAGTTTTGGACTTGGTCGTACGGCGGAAATACCGCTTTTGCTGGATAACATCAATTACCCGCTTGGCATGGACTCCGGTCGGCCTTCTGCACTGCTATCACAGTATCTCTCGAGTTGAAGATACGGGCTGCTAAGAACGGTGCCGTATTCCTTCAGCCAGGCGGCCGATGGGATCCGTCTTGCTGTATGGCTGAACGGCACCTGCATTTTGCGCACCGCCTGGATTTTACGGCCCGTTCGAGTTCTTGTCAATCTTCAGGTGCACGTTGTGGCTCACCTCTTGTGACCGTCCAAGCTGCCAAGCATATGCTGACCTCCGACTTCGCCTTTCGACGCTGGCGGTTATTGACCTTTCTGCCTGCGGCCGTGTATCCCGAGCGGGATCACTTTTTCCTTGTACTTGTCCCTCTAATGAATACTAGAGTATTACCATGGTCCTCGTCCTTCTGCATGGTAATCACAAGACGCCGTCAATCTCCTTCGTTACATGGTACTTAGCACTCTGTCATTTCGACGGCAAAGAATATGCCTTTCATCATGGAGAGCACGCCGTCTAGCTCTGGGAATGGGGATTTTGCACATTTTGACAACGATCTTGCATTCGATGCTCAGCATATTGTCAGCGACTCCGAATATGCTGGAACTTCATTCTCTGGAAATTCGGAAAAGCCACTAAGTGAACAGTTGGAGCCAATTGCTGTCGTAGGAATGGGTAACGAGATATTTTCTTCTCCATATTATTTCCATGTATCTTCCCTAACTTGCGGATAGGTTGCCACCTCCCAGGCGACGTCAAGTCGCCCGCAGAGTTTTGGGACATGATGATCAATAAGGAGACCGGTCAAATGCCTAGAGTTCCCTCCTCTAGATTCAACATTGATGCCCATTATCACAGCAACAACGACCGACCTGGCAGCTTTGGTGTTCTCGGTGGCTATTTTCTGAAAGAAACTCTCCAAGAATTTGACCCTAATTTCTTTGGTATAACCCCTGTTGAAGCTATGTGGATGGATCCTCAACAGCGCAAGCTTCTTGAAGTTGTCTATGAATCATTGGAGTCTGGTGGCGTTACCTTGAAAGATGTGTCTGGATCATCCACTGCTTGTTTCATCGCCAGCTTCACCGCAGATTTTCAGCAGATGGCTTTCAAAGAACCCGCTTTTCGTCACAGCTTGGCTGCCACCGGTGTCGACCCAGGAATTATTAGTAACCGAATTAGTCACGTCTTCAACCTCAAAGGTCCAAGTATAGTGGTCAATACCGCTTGTTCTTCGTCAGTCTATGCTATGCACAATGCCTGTAACGCTCTGAGGAATCAGGAATGCTCGGCTGCTATCGTTGGAGGTGTCAACCTCGTGCTCACTGTTGATCAGCACATGAACACAGCCAAATTAGGCGTCCTTTCTCCGACTTCTACTTGTCATACCTTTGATGCTTCTGCTGATGGATATGGCCGTGCTGAGGGTATTGGTGCTGTCTATCTCAAACGGCTGAGCGACGCTGTTCGAGATGGTGATCCAATTCGAGGCCTCATTCGATCCAGTGCAACAAACAATAACGGCAAAGTTCCAGCGGTTGGCATCACCCATCCGAGCCTCGCCGGGCAAGCCAATGTTATCAGGCATGCGTATTATCGTGGTGGCCAGCTCGATCCTCGATTGACTGGCTACTTCGAATGCCATGGTACGGGAACTGCCGTGGGAGACCCTCTAGAGGTCAACGCTCTAGCCAACGCCATGAACGGAACTCGGCAGTCCGGAGATGGTCCATTGCTCATTGGAGCTGTGAAGACCAACATCGGGCATAGCGAGGCTGCCAGTGGCTTATCTGCTGTCATCAAAGCAATTCTAACTGTCGAGAGAGGAATCATTCCTCCGACTCGCGGAGTAACCAATCCAACCCCTGCTATCGATTGGAAAGGCTGGAAGGTACAAGTTCCCAATGAACCGACTCCATTCCCTTCGCATCTTCCAGTCAAGCGAGTGAGCGTCAATTCGTTCGGTTATGGGTATGTTTTCATCTTATTCGACGTTTCGTCTATACTCACTGTACGGCAGTGGTACCAACGCGCACATCATTGTGGAGAGTGCCGACTCTTTTCTTTTGCAACCCCAAACATATAAATACCATTCTCCACAGAAAGAATTCAAGGTTAGGTCACCACGAGGGACTTTCAATCGCAATCGTCCTTTTCTTCTACCCTTCTCAGCCCACGATAAGCCAACATTGAAACGCAATATCGAAGCCCATGGCGCTGTTGCAAGCCGTTATAATCTTTTGGATCTTTCATACACCCTCGCCAATCGCCGGACACACTTCGCAAGCAGAGGTATAGTTGTGGCGAGCTATGCAAATATCGAAACAGTATTTGAGACCAACCTTCAAGAGTTCATCTTCGCTGAGAAGAAAAAAACGCCTACTGTGGGATTCGTCTTCACAGGCCAAGGCGCTCAATGGGCCAGGATGGGAGTAGAACTTATGACGTACTATCCGAGCTTCTTGTGGAGCATCAGACAACTCGATAAAGCGCTTGAAGATCTTGAAGACTCTCCCGACTGGACCTTGGAGGATGCTCTTACTGAAGACCCACAATCATCCCGGGTAAACGAAGCCGAATTCTCGCAACCACTCTGTACAGCAATTCAAGTCGCGCTAGTACAGCTCCTTGGACTCTGGGGTATCACACCCACCGTCACCTGCGGCCACTCATCAGGAGAGATTGCAGCAGCGTTCAGTGCTGGTCTTATCTCCGCCTCAGAGGCCATCATACTTGGCTATTACCGTGGCAAAGTTGTTCGAGATATCAATACGAACGGTGCGATGCTGGCTGTTGGACTTGGTGCTGAAGCAGTCTGCCCTTATCTCGAGAAAGTGAAGGGTGATGTGGTTGTCGCGTGCCATAATTCACCTTCAGGTGTCACCCTCAGCGGCAACGCCGTCGCGCTCGAAACAATAGAGAAGGCTCTCAGCGCTGACAACGTCTTCGTCAGATTTGTGAAGACCAACGGAAAGGCATATCATTCGCATCATATGCAGCCTGCAGCTGCGAAGTACGAAGCATTGGTTCGCCGTGCTAAAATGAACATGGTACTGGAATCACCCCTATCGGTAAAGGCAAAGATGGTTTCTACAGTCACCAACTCGATCGTACCTAAAGAGACCGTCCTCGACGAGACTTACTGGAGTGCCAATCTTTTGAGTCCTGTTCTTTTCAATCAAGTCGTACGAACTATTGGAACCAGCCCAGAATTTGCAAACGTTGATATGTTGATAGAGGTTGGACCCCACTCGGCCCTTTCCGGACCCATTAGGCAAATCAAGACAGTGTTCAACTTCGAGAAGCTACAGTACCTACCGACGCTAATAAGAGGCACAGACTCAGCGTCATCACTCTTGAAGTTGGCGGGTGAGCTTTTCCTAAGAGATTTTCCATTGGACATGGAACGGGTTACTATGCTTGAGAACCCCTCTCATAGTGGAAAGATATCATCCGAGAAGGGCAGCCTAGTTGTGGACTTGCCAACTTACCAGTGGAATATCAATAAGAAATTCTGGGCCGAGGCACGTCAAAGCCGCGAGCATCGTGCGCCAAAATTTCCTCGCCACGATCTTTTGGGATCGCTAATGTTTGGTGGCTCTCTAGCCCAACCCACCTGGCGAAATGTCCTGCGTATTCGTGATTTACCTTGGCTCAAGGATCACTCTTTGGGTGGTGAGGCAGTTTTCCCAGCCGCAGGGTACTTCTCTATGGCAATGGAAGCTATCACACAGCTGAATGAGATGTTGGCCACTGGGGCCGCTGTCGAAGGATACGTCTTGAGAGATGTCTCCATCAAGAACGCTCTTGTCACACCGGACGATGATAATGGCATTGAGGTCCTACTTACCATGCGGCCCTCCCTTCATGGTGAGGGTGAAGCTCAAAATGTTTGGTGGGACTTCAACGTGTCTTCTGTGTCCGAAGCTGGACACCGTAGTGATCACGTGGCTGGTAGCATCAGCATCAATACCCGCCATCAACGACCCGCCGTAAGAAAGGTGCCAAATCTACCTCAACGGGCTTCCGGAAAGGCCTGGAACCAAGCATTGAGGGACGTTGGATTCGATTACGGCCCGACCTTCCAAGACATGGAAGACATCTACTCTGATGGAAAAATCTATGCCGCCGCATGCAAAACCAAGCTCAAGAATAAAGTCGAGATCATGACCGGAGAATCTCGGCATGTTCTGCACCCTGCGAGTGTAGACTCCTGCCTGCAATTACTGATTGTGGCTATCTATGCTGGCCGGACGAGTGCAATGTCTTCTGGCGCTGTGCCAATACAAGTTGATGAAGTAGCCATATGGAAGCCTACAGATGCTCAAATTACTGGTTCGACGGCGCAAGCCTTTTCCTGGATTGATCAACGTGGCGTTCGCTCCTTTATCGGCAGCAATCAATTGGTGGCCGGCGACGGCGAGGTACTCATGGAAATAAGCGACATGCGATGCTCATTATACGAGGCTGCAGTACCTCAGCGCGCCACTGAGCCTTCAAGACCTCAACCGTATGGAGAGATGGTTTGGAAACTCGACATCGACTCATTACGTGGTTCAGAGCAGCTGGACGTTCCGTCATTGGTCGAACTCGCAGAATTCAAGACCCCAGGACTCCAAACTCTGGCAATAGGCTCGGATGTTGGCAAGGCTGTTCTTGACAAAGTTCCAGGTCTAAATCTCACTGTAACAGAGACTACCACCGAGCGTACAGAGCTTCTTGGGCAGGAACTCAAAGACTTCAAGAACGCCAAAGCGCAAACATTTGACCTGGCTTTAGGCCTCGAGAGCCAGTCCATTGGAGCAGGTTCGTTTGATCTCGTCATTGCATCTGCTCGTTCCTCAAACCATGTCGCCAATATTAGAAAATTACTGCCAGTTGGTGGTCGTTCAATTTTGGAGTCCGCAAAACCAATGTCGGTCGAGACTCTTGAGCGTGCTGACTTCTCTGGCATCGACTTCCAATTCCAGGTATCAGGGAGGCCTGAGGTCGTTGTCACTACTGCCATCAAACCCACTTCGAACGGCATCAGCAATGGTTTCTTGCACAAGATACGACTCGTATACCGCCAGCAGCCTCCAGCCATCTTAATTCAAACCAAAAAAGCATTCGAGATGCTCGGTTACGATGTCATCGTTTCTAGACTTGAAGATCCCATACAAGCTGGTGAAAATATTGCGATACTCGCCGACTTTGAGAGCCCACTTCTTTCGACAATCACAGAGCAGGAGTTTCTCAGCTTGCAGAAGATTACCAACAGCGCCAACTCGATTTTGTGGGCTTCTGCCGGGGGTCTTCTTGCTGGCAAGAAGCCGGAGCTCGCAATGGCTTCCGGCTTGATGCGGTCTCTCGCGTCTGAGCAAGCGTCGCTCAAGGTCGTCACAGTCGATTTTGACACCGACAATACGTCAAAACCGGATATCGCGAGCATCATCTCTCGAAAAGCTCTACAACAGATTGAGAAGGTTGTTTCGATTGAAAGCGAGTATTGCATCTCCGAGGGTCAGGCTTATATCAGTCGCCTTATCTCAAATGACACCATTAACGACGTGTACTCGGTAGACGAGACAGACATCAGATCAGTGGCTTTTGATCCTAAACAGCATCTTGTTGGAAAGCTAAAGTCTGGAAAAGTCATCTTTGAGACTGACGACGAAGCAGAAAAGGCCCTGGGCCCAGAAGAAGTTGAGGTCAAGGTCTCGTTTACCGGCTTGAATAAGGAAGATGTGCTGATCATCTCTGGTACGGACTATCCAACCACCTTCAGCCACGAAATTGGTGGAATCGTGCAGCGAGTTGGATCTGCCACTAAGAACTTTGCTGTTGGTGACCGAGTTGTGGGTTTCAGCTTCAACAAGTTTGCAACATTTCAACGGGTTCGCGAAGCTCTCCTGCAACGAGTTGAACAGACTGAGTCTATGATTGAGATGGCAACTCTTCCAATGGGGTACGGGACGGCGTTGTATGGCTTGAAGACACTCGCGAATTTGCAGCCAGGAGAAAGTGTACTGATCCTACATGGATCCGGGCTGGCCGGCGCAGCCGCAATAAAAGTGGTACAAGCAATGGGTGCAAATCCATATGTCACCGTCGCCACCGAGGCTCAGGCCAGTGCCGTCATGTTGCAGTATGGACTCGAGGAAACGCAGGTCCTGCTAGCGTCGGAGCTGTCAAAAATTCAAAGGGCAAACGGTCAATTCGAAGTCGATGTCATCTTTAGTTCTGGCTGGGTCGATGCTTCCATTGCCAGGGAGACTTGGAGACATATTGCACCGTTCGGCCGTTTCATTGATTGTGGCCGAAAAAATGTCCTTTCGCGAAGTGTTCTCGATACCGTTCCCATCCATCGCGGAGCAAACTATCTGGCGTTTGATATGTTGGACCTGTACGCATGGAAGCCGGATACTTTGTCTCAACTGCTGGCTCTGACCGTCAGTCTCTATCGCCAAGGAGAAATACCCACACCGCAATTTTCTGTCAAGAATCTGGCAGAGCTGAATTGTTGCGTAACGTCCTTTTGTGACAACTTTGACACCGGCAAGACCCTTATCGCACACGAGAAGTCAGAGGGCCTCTTGGGCGTGTTACCCACGCATCCATCTTTAAGACTGTCTCCCAGCGCCACATATCTCCTCGTTGGCTGTCTTGGTGGCCTTGGACGTAGCCTAACCTCTTGGATGACAAAGAAAGGAGCTCGGCACTTTGCATTCCTGTCCAGATCTGGTGCCGACTCGAAGCAGGCTTCTACCCTAGTCAAAGAACTCGAAGTAGCGGGAGCCGAGGTACAGATTATGAGAGGGGACGCAAGTATTAGAGCAGATGTGGACAGAGCTGTCCAAAGTGTGCCTGCCGACCATCCCATTCGAGGCGTGATCCAAGCCGCAATGGTTCTCAGAGTGCGTATTCTTTCCCTCTACTCGCTCACCTAATGCAAACACAAATACTAATTCTACACCACCTAGGATGGCTTATTTCACAACATGCCCTACGAGAACTGGAAAAGCTCGACCTCCCCCAAAGTCCAAGGGACCCAAAACCTCCATTCCGCTCTCCACTCCCACCCTCTCGACTTCTTCCTCACTACCAGCTCCGTCTCCGGCACCCTCGGAACCCCAGGTCAAAGCAACTACGCCGCCGCAAACACCTACCTCGATGCCCTCGCCCGCCACCGCCACTCCCACCAACAACCCGCCGCCTCCATCATCCTCCCCATGGTCCTCGGCGTCGGCGTTGTAGCTGAGAATGTCGAGCTTGAAGACGCCCTCCGGCGAAAAGGCATGTACGGCATCGACGAAGACCAGCTGCTCGCCACCTTCGAAGTCGCTATTCTCGAGCAGCAACAGCACCAACGCGCCACAAACCTCGTCGTCGGCCTCGATCCCGCTCAACTCCGCAAAGCTATCGCCGAAGCCGGCGATGACGTCGACAGCTTCTGGACCCAAGACGCGCGCTTCAGAACTACCGTGCACTCCATGAGCGCCGGCAGCAACGACTGCACCGGCGCCGGAGCTTCGCAAACCATCCTCGCTACCATTAGGAGCGGTGAGCTTGCACCCGCTGAAGCCGAGCAAATGGTTAGGGAACAATTTGTGGCGAAGCTGGCGCGGATTCTGATGCTGGGGGTGGAGGACTTTGAGGAGGAGGGGCGCAGCGTGGCGAGTTATGGCATTGATAGTATGATTGGGGCGGAGTTGCGGAATTGGATCTTCAAGGAGCTGGGCATTGATATTCCGTTTCAGCAGCTTTTGGGGCCGGAGCTGACGGTTGAGAAGGCCGCAAGGATGGTTTGTGCGAATCAGGGGGTTGGGGTTGGGGAGGGGTAGATGAGGGAAATTTCGATGAGGATAGAGATGGTCCTTTCAGATTGATTTCGGTTTTTTCCATTAGAAAATATTAAATTGATGATTTTTTCTACACGGTGAGCGCTTGGCTATCAGGGTCTGATGCGGTAGTTGCGATGTGCAAGGTTGTGAAACTATTATCATCAGCACACCGGAGAGTTGTCTCCGATACAAAATGTCACGTCACGGCGGGTAGCACGTTAACATAAAGAAGACGTTTCCGTCTGGTATATCTTTCTACCAACGACGTTCTCAGGATACTCTCTGTTCAATGTAGTGCACAATGGGATTTGGACTGGTTGAAGTGCAGGGAGATTAATGATGGTAAATGGAGAGTTTAGCATTTATCAGCAGAGCATTAAGGGATGTCCTTGGGACGATGATATGGTTGCGTTTGAGGGGATAGACGTTATTTGGAGGTGACTATTGCATACAGGATGAACACGTTGTGGATTGGAAACTGAATAAGCGTGACAAGATTTTGCATAATGACTTGCCCTAATAATTACAGGAATGCTTCAGTCCGCAGTGTGGCCATCCTGTAAACGACCCAAACCCCGTGACAAAACAGAGCACAAATTGAAGAATGGAACGCGCTCCTTCTTCCCTTTTTCCCTTCTCCCCTTCTCCCCTCTTTTCCCTAAGCCAATGCCAGAACAATGCATATTGCACTTCGCGCTATATCCTCGGATTCTCGATTTTGCTCTCGTCCCATCACCAAATCACTGCACCTTCCGGGACACAGCATGCTCCCTCAACCTAGACTCACGAATTGCTAAAGCAAAGGAGCCAGCCGCGCCTGGGCCGAGCACGACAGAGCCCACAGCAAGGTACGCTAGCTCGCGCATTTCCGTTGCTGACATCTTCCGAGGAGAGCTCTTTGCATCATCGCCTCCGGCGCGATTCGAGAGAAGACAATGAGCGAAGACAATGATAGATACCGCGACAACGATGTAGTCGAATTGGGTGAATAGGTGGTAGCCTTCCAAGAGCGTATGATACTCCGCTGGCTGCGCTGCGGAAGGGGTCAAGGTTGAGTTGACGGGTGAGGTGGAGAAAGAGTTGACTTTGCTTGGGGAAGGGATGAAGAGGCGTGTCAGTGCTAGGTCTGGGTTTGTCGATACCAGACAGCCGATGATGGTGGAAATGTGAACGGCGGCGGCGACTGTACCGGACAAAATGAAGGAGGCGACGATCCATGGCTTGTCAACGTTGGGGTTCTTGGCGTCTTTCTTGGATACCAGGCCATGACGCGGCCACATGATGGCGATGCTGAGCAAGCAGATGGTGACCATCAGGAACGGCGTTGCTTGGAAAATGGCAATGTAGCCATGGTGCTGCCAGGTACTGTAATTGAGCCAAGCTGGGGCAAAGAGGAACAAGGGGAACATGACTGTAGGCAGCGTAGTGATGAATAATGCTATGGCCTCGTTCAAGGGGATTGTTGGGTCTCGGGCGGTGGCTGCGCTTCGAGTGATGAAGTAGAAATAGATTGGTTGGACAAGAGCGGCGCCCATGGCGTTCCAGAGGATCACGAACGGGACGGGACTGTATGGCGATGTTGATATTGATGGAATGAAACAAGTTTGCGGCTCGGAAATCTTAATAGAACGGAGAAGAGAACTTACTGTCTCAAAGCCATATTTTGGACACCCCTACGACGACTCTCGATGAAGACCCACGCGCTGGTGCTTGAGAGTACAAAGTTCAAGTCAAAGAACAAAAGCCTCGGCCCTGCCGACAAGCCATTGGAGAGAATCTCGTAGAAGGCGGTGAGGAAGGTCAGACGGTCGTCGAGTAAGGAGATGCCAGTGTAGGTTGAACGTAAGGCGCGGCCATCAGGGAAGAAGCCTTTTTTGATGGCAGCGTCCATGTTGTCGAGCGTGCCATTGAAGAAGGAGACGATCCATAAGAGGCAAAAGCCTATGCCAGCGAGAGCCAGGAGTTGGGTTGGCGAGGTACGATGCATGGCATATGACTTTTACTTTTGTTCATACACATACATCTTCTCCATCGTTCTTGTTGTCTGGTACAAATAGCCTTAGCTACAAGACCAATTATTAGGACCGACCATTCCAAGAACCGATTTGACGACCCTTTCGTAGGCATGACACCGATGACTCCGAGCGGCCATGGACGGTGATGTCCGTTCAAGAGAGTGTCTGCCATCAGGCCATCATAGTCCAGTAGCAGGCCGCTTTGTAATTGATCTGGTGTTGATGTTCGCAAATTTCGAAGAAGTATGGTGTCAGTCACTAATACGTTTTGGGTCTAGGCCAGGTCGTCGTCGGGCCGTCGGCCGCTCTTCCTCCGCCCCGCTCTTCCTCCGCCCCGCTCCCCGCTCTTCTCCGCCTTGCACAAACGTCCACATAGTAAGCCAAGTGAAAGAAGAATCTCTATGGGACCATAGAATCCTTGAGCGATTAGCAGGATTCCCTGTTTCAGCTCTCCAGCCGCAGCCTTGAGCCACCATCTGCATTGGTGTGCGGCGCCATCTTTCTGAGTGGCGTCCAAATCTCTCTAGTTATTGGGGTCATCTTGAGGTCAAATAGCTGTCTTCAACATGGAGGCTCATGTGGTATCCAAGCTCGATAACGAACAACACGCCACGTTCTCTGTCCAAGAATCTTCCTCCTATGCTGTAAAACTACCGCCGTCTTCGATTCGTGTTCGCACCTTGTTGGTTAGTCTCACCTCGAACAACTTGAGCTATGCTCGAGGAGGCCACTTTCTGCACTGGTGCGTTCCTCAATGCTTCTCGGTACTTGAAAAAGTCATGTGGTCTCTTTGGCTTCTAATGTATCATCGATCCTTGAGATTTCCTTTCCTTTGACTTGATGAGCTAAAGAATTGTTGTCTCTAATCTTCGAAACTCAGGTGGGAAACATATCCCGTTCCTGCCAGTGCTCTGACTCCATATAACGACCGCTCATCTTGGGGTATTGTACCAGCGTGGGGCTACGCCACAGTCCTCGAAAGCACCACCTCAATGCCACCAGGAACTGTCGTCTGGGGCTTCTGGCCTACATCCACTGTCTCTACCGACCTCAAGCTTCAAGCGACTGAACCAAAAGGGCACTGGCTTGAGATCAGCGCCCATCGTCAAGTATTAGCAAACCTCTACAACCGCTACATCGAAATACCCAACTTCCCTGTCTCGCTGTCTTCCCTCGATCCCGGAAACGATGAATTGGAACTTAAAGCATGGAGCACTCTCTTCCGCGGTGTCTGGGAAGGGGCTTACCTCCTCAACCAGCACGTCTTCTCGCCCAACGCCCAAACCCAACCGCCCATCCATCCTCTAGGTACGGGTATGAGCTGGACGGCTGCAGATGCAAATCTCTCGTCCGCAATTATAGTCAATCTATCTGCATCCGGCAAGGCCGCGCGCTCCTTTGCATACCATGTGTCTAGGAGACCAAAATCAGCAGGACCTCTAGGATTACTGCAAGTTACTTCGTCGCCGTCTCAAATCTCAGAAGCTACCGAGAACTTACAGTCACCCTATCCAACCAGAACAATCTCATACTCCGATATCTCCGAGTCCGTGGATTGGATGGCTAGCCTAAAACCGTCCAAAACTATTATCGTAGATTTTGGCGCCCGTGGCAATACCTTGGACCAACTACTCAGCTCAATTGAGAACCACGCGACCTTACAATCCTCCAAACCCGTCATCATCCAAGTAGGCAATCAACAAAAAGTACCCTCCCCGTACCCACGCTTCTCCGCCTCCCAAAACACCCATCACTAACCCCCCCCCCAACAGGTCTACACCAAACAAGAATTCCTCGCAACCCGAGACGCCATGACCCGCCTTGCCAAAATCCAATACAATACTGCCGGCGTGCTCGACACGGTCCTGCACTCAAACGGCGCAGAAACCTATTTCGAGACTGTAACGCCGCTGTGGGAGCAATGGCTACGCGAGCGGCATCGCAGCGTACCGGATATGCGGATTGTGTGGGGGAAAGGGGTTTC
>JAABUS010005016.1_pt1 | contig 18049 bp, 20 predicted proteins | sample 5560161 | NCBI WGS metagenome assembly JAABUS01 (sample SAMN10711885, study PRJNA513376) | rock metagenome | isolation source: Antarctica rocks | place: Antarctica: Victoria Land, Trio Nunatak nord | collected 2016-01-04 | reverse complement strand
CGCTGAACAGCGAGCGGCACACCGACAGCGACATGTCTGTATGGAGGAATCCCCACGCTCCCGTCCGGTCTGCTGTCGGGTGCCTGAAGCGAAAGAGGGCGACAACTCACAGGCAAGCGTCACGGCGTAACGAGGCGTCGAGTCAGCCCTCTTTCACTCTCACACTAACATACAGACGAGGCGTGATGCCTGGACTAGGCTCACATGATGGTGCCCGCATACCGTCAGTGACGGCTGTCAAACGTCGCGCCGTCGCCCCTCATCCAACCTCATTCGCGAAGAGGGTCGGCTGTTGCATGGGTTCACATCCCTTGTGCTTTGTGTGGCCGTTCTTGTCGTTTTTGGATCAACCTGCTATAACCAAGAACATGGTGAGGAAAATCGGAAGCGAAGCATTAATACCAAACCCAGCGCTTCAATCCTTTGGGGATTTGGTGGGCGAATGGCAAACCACCGGCTCTCACCCCTACCTTCCTGGTGCTACCTTGCATGGCCGTACAACTTTTGATTGGATCGAGGGCGGCGCTTTCTTGATCATGCACTCGGAGATTGACGACCCCAACTTCCCGAGCGGTGTCGCCATTTTTGGCAGTGATGATGTGGCGAAGAAGTATTTCATGCTTTACTTTGATGAGCGTGGTGTCTCAAGAAAACACGACGTGACCATGACAGGATATACGCTCGAGTGGTGGCGCGACGAGCCCAGTTTTTCCCAGCGTTTCACCATTGCTATGGAAGACGACGGCAACAAGATGGTCGGCAAGGGTGAAATGTCACGCGAGGGAGCAGCTTGGGAGAAGGACATCACACTGACGTTCGTACGATTACGATAGCATATTCTCACCTCTCCACCCTACCGATATGCGATGCATCTCGCCGAAGCGAGTGTTTAGACTCGCGCGCGGGGTGGATCGCGGTGCCTTCCCGCGCCAACTCGGACTGAATCAGCGGCGACCGAGCAGCGTCCCAAGTGCGACTGCGCGGACAAAAGCAGACGTCTTGTCCGCGTGATTGACAGTATCCGGGCAGACTCATGTAGCTAAGTCCATGATGCCTTCAGGTATTTTTCCGCTGCCTACTGTGCAACTCTATCAGATAACACCACATCCCGAGGACTGAATCGTTGACGCTTCTGGATGCCGACCGTACCATCAGCCCGTTCCCGTCGAGCGAGATACGGGCCACAGGAGCGAGGGAGGGCTGTGATGAAGATCACCGGCATCGAGACACACTACGCGGCGGCGAAGGGTCGCCCGTGGATTCTCATCAAGGTCACGACGGACGAGGGCATCCACGGCTGGGGCGAGGCGACGCTTGAGGGCAAGGAGGGGGCAGTGATCGCGGCGGTCGGGGAACTGGCGCGCTATCTGACGGGCAAGGACGCCGCCCGCATCGAGCAACACTGGCACGAGATGTATCGCGGCGCGTTCTGGGTCGGTGGGCCGGTGCTCAACTCCGCGATCAGCGCGGTTGATCACGCGCTCTGGGACATCAAGGGCAAGGCGCTCGGCGTGCCCGTCTACGAACTGCTCGGCGGCAAGTGCCGCGACCGCATCCGCGCCTACGCGAACGGCTGGTCCCGACGCGGCATGAGCGCGGAGGAGACGGCGGCGCGCGCGGTCGCGGTCGTCGCGATGGGCTACACCGCGATCAAGTGGGACCTATTCCGGCAGGCGGGCTTGTTCATCGACACCGAGACGGCGGGTGCCGCCGTCGCCAATGTCCGCGCCGTGCGCGAGGCGGTCGGGCGCACGGTGGACCTCTGCATCGAGGTGCACGGTCGCCTCTCCCCCGCGAACGCGATCCGCGTCGGCAAGCGGCTGGAGGAGTTCGACCCGTTCTTCTACGAGGAGCCGATCCCGCCGGAGAACATGGACTCGCTCGCCCTCGTTGCCCGCGCCGTCAACATCCCGATCGCGACGGGCGAGCGATTGTTCACGAAGTGGGGCTTCAAGGACCTCTTCGAGCGGCAGGCCGCCGCCGTCATCCAGCCGGACATCTGCCACGCGGGCGGCATCCTGGAGTTGAAGAAGATCGCCGCGATGGCCGAGACGTACTACATCGGCTTCGCGCCGCACAACCCGAACGGCCCGATCTGCACCGCCGCGAGCATCCAGGTGGACGCCGCGACGCCGAACTTCCTCATCCAGGAGTTCGTCATCAGCGACGAACCGCTCCGCAGCGAGTTGCAGCAGGAACCGTACACGGTCGTGGACGGCTACTTCGCGATCCCCGACCGCCCCGGCCTCGGCGTCGAGATCAACGAGGAATACCTCGACCGCGACGACCTCCTGCCGCGCGACATGTACGACATGATCCAGCCGAAGATGTGACGAAGCCGGGTGAAACCGGGAGGGGGCGCCGCGATTCACTGTCTTCCGGTCTCAGCCCTCAGCCCTGCTCCGGTGGTGGCGCGCCCGTGAGGGTGGTGATTTCCTGTATGACCTCATCGAGGTAGGCACGATCTTTGATCTGCGTCGCCATGCGTCGCACGAGTTGCGCGCACGCCTCTTTCGCCGTGAAGACGGAGGCGAACGGCGGGAACCACTCACCGCCCTCGTCATACCGCGCGAAAGAGGTCGCCTGCACCGCCCATCGGTCATCCCCGCGCCGGACGATGCGGTACGCGGACTCCTTCGCGGAGCGCGGCGGGATCGTCCAACTGTCGCCCTCGGTGACGATTGAAACTGTCATCTGTTTTCTCTCCCGTCATCGCGTGGCGTTGAACATCGGTCAATGAGTAGGCGAACGAAATCGGGACGGTTCGTGGTGATCCCATCGACGCCCCATCCAAGTAATTGCTCCGCGACCGCGACATCGTCCACCGTCCAGACGTAGACGCCGTAGCCCGTACCATGCAGCGACCGGATGAGGGCGGGCGTGACGAGGCGGTAGTGCAGGTACGCAGCGTCCGCGCGGGCATGGCGCAGGGTGCCGGGGAGCGTCTGCGGCAGCAGGGCGCGTTGCGTGAAGAGCGCGGCCCACTCCGGCGCGCCATGGGGGCCGCGCGGCGGGCTGGACCCCTTCGACAACCCGAGCCGCAGCCCCGGCGCGAGCGCGCGCAGCCGCCGCAGTTGGTACGAGGCGCGCGAAGTCACGACCGTTCGGTGCAGGAGGTCGTGCGCAGCGAGCGTCCCGACGAGCGGCACCTCCGCGTCTGGCACCTTGAGATCGACATTGAGCAGCACATCGTGCGCCATGACGAGAGGGAGCAGTTCCGCGAAGGTGAGCACGTCCGGGGTGTACGCGCGCAATTGCTTCTCGGTCAGCGCCGCGATCCGCGCGACCGCCCGCCCGCGCCCCACGATCCCGTCGTGCGCGAGGATGAGCGCGCCATCGCGCGTGAGGCGGACATCGCACTCCAGCACATCTGCGCCCATCGCGACCGCGCGCCGGAACGACGTGAGGCTGTTCTCCCGCGCGTAGGCGCACGCGCCGCGATGCCCCGTGAGGAGCGTGCGCGCCCATGGCGAGACGCGCGACGGGAATGATGTGAGCGGGACGGGGTTGGCAATCGGCAATCGCATGGGGCGTATTGTACACTGGCGCGGGCGCGGATGTGGCGCGGGCGGGCGAACGAAAGGCGTGGATGTGTGACGACGGAGACGGTGTTGTCGGAAAACGAGGCGCGGGCGCTACTCGCGTGTTACGTCCCGCTCGATGAGACGTGGGGTGCGCACAGCGCCACTGTGGCCCGCCTCGCGGGGACGATCGCGGACGCGCTCTCCGCCGCCGGTGTCACGGTGGATGTGGAGCAAACGCGCGCGGGCGGCCTCCTGCACGACATCGGGCGCAGCGTCACGCATGACGGCATCATGCACTGCTGGGAGGGGTACCAGATGCTCCTCGCGCGGGGGCAGCCCGTGCTCGCACGTTTCTGCATCGCCCACAGCAGCGGCGGGATGGACGCGGAAGAAGCGGTCTCCGTCGATCTCCCCGCCGCCGATTACCGCCCCCGGTCATGGGAGGAGAAGGCCGTCACCATCGCGGACGGCCTCGCACACTATGATGGCGTCGTCTGCCTCGCGGATCGTTGCGCCTCGGTGCGCGAGCGGTACCGCGAGCGCTCCAGCCCGGCACGGTACGCGCTGATCCTCCGCACGGAGGCCAAAGTGCACGCGCTGATGGCCGAGGTCAAGACGATCATCGGCCAGTCCGTCGAGGAGCTGTGCGGCGCGCGACGCCTCAGCGGAAGGACTGAGGACTGAGGACTGAGGACTGAGTGGGAATGTGCACGATGCACCGACGAGTGCTATCCATGCATCAAAGCGTTGGAACATGACGACACGCAAGTCCTCGGTCCTCAGTCCTCCTGAGCGAAGGAGAAGCCGTGCATCTCTTCCTCGCGCCGCACTTCGACGATGTCGCGCTCTCATGCGGTGGGGAGGTGGCGCGGGTCGTCAGCCGGGGCGAGACGGCGACGATCGCGACGATTTTCGGCGGTGCGCCGCCCCTGGCGATGCCGCTGACGCCGTATGCGCGGGGACATTTGGTGCAGTGGGGTGTTGCGTCGCTCGAAGGAGCCTTCCGCACGCGCCGCGCGGAGGATGAAGCGGCGGCGCGCGCGCTCGGCGCGACACCGCACATCCTGCCGTTCGTGGACGGCGTTTTCCGCGAGGATCATTACCGATCATGGGACGAACTACGCGGCCAACCCGTCCCGGCGGAGGCGGATTTGTCGGCGCAAATCGTGGATATGCTCGTTGGAAGCGGCCTGATCGGCCCGGATACCACCATCACCGGGCCACTGGCAATTGGTCGGCATGTGGATCATCAACTCGTGTACGCGGCGATGCGCCTGCTCGCGGCGCGCGGCATCCCTGTGCGCGGGTACGAAGATTTTCCCTATGCCACGCAGGAGGATGAGTATCAGGCGCGAATGCGCGCGCTCCGTTCACCGGGGCGCGCGCATGAGATGATCGACATCACCCCGTGGTTGGAGACAAAGATACGCGCCATCGCCTGCTACCCCTCGCAACTCCCATCCCTCTTCCGAGGCGTGCCGATGCCGGATGCCGTCCGCGTCTATGGCACGCACGTCGCGGGTGGTCGCGGCGTTGCGGAACGGTTCTGGCTCCCTGGTGTTGAGTGAGGAGAGACATGCGAGATTACGCAGCGTCAATCACGCGGTTCGCGGCGCGACGCGCGGCAATCACGACACGATATTCATCGTAATACGCGATTGCCGCCTCAACTGCTCGACGGGAATGTCATAATCTTCCGCGACGCGCTGAACATCTCCATTGCGCCACTGAGATAGCCGATCAGCGCCCAGACCGCCACGCCGTATCCAATCAGCCGTGCCTCGTCGAGGCCGGACCAGTGCGGGTTTTGCTCGATATACCGTTCGATGAGCGCATGCGGCGTCCGCTTCGTCCTCGCCATCGAAATCCTCTCCGGTCTTACGAAGCGGTGGCGATCGCGCTCTCGATGCGAATGCGGTAGCAGCAGAGGTGCTCGCCCTCCGTCATGTGGTGCTCGCGGGTGACGGAGACGCCCGGCAGCAGGCGACGGAAGAGATCGAGTTCGGAGACGCACGGCTGCGTGAACGAATTCGCCACGCTGCTCACCGCACAGTGGTACTCCTTGAGGAGGTAGTCACCCTCCGGCGTCCGCTCCCACGCGGCGAGGTAGCCGTTCTTGTCGAGGTGCGTCTTGAGCGTTTCGAGACGGTCTTCGAGCGTCTGCCCGGCCATCGCCGCGCTCAGTTCCTCCGCCAGCCGGTCCGTCCGCCGCTCGAAGAGGCGGTCCACCGTCTCCTCGCCGCTGAGGATGCGCAGATCAGTGAGCAACTCGACCGTCAGCCGGTCGGAGGTGTTCGGGAACAACCGCTCCGCCGCCTCCGTCAGGTGGAAGTGGTTCACCGGGCGACCCACCGGGCGCCGCTCGACCGTGGACTGGATCAGGGCTTCCGCCTCCAGCTGCGTCAGGTGCTTGCGCACCGCCATGCTCGTGATATCGAGCATCGCAGCAAGCTCATTCGCGGTCAATCCGTCCTGCCGTTTGAGCGATTCGATGATGGTGCGGCGGGTGCTTCCGTGCTGTCGATCCATGGTAATGCGAGCCCCTTACGGTGCAACAGGCGCGCGTGTCCGTACACGTCACTTGTAGAATCCTATCATACCATTTTTCCCCGCATTTCGTCAACGTAAGGTTTTTTAAACACCCATGCGCTTGTTGTACGTACATACTAGCGGCCACATGCGGTACAATGATCCTCGTCAAACGGAGTTGTAACGCAAGGAGTTCACGATGGAAAATTGCATTTACTTCGGGGACAACCTGTCAATCCTCACGGGTATTGAAGAGGCTTCCATTGACCTCATCTACATCGACCCGCCTTTCAATACCGGGAAAACGCAAGGGCGCACGCAAATCAAGACCGTTCAAGCATTGAGCGGGGATCGTGTGGGATTCCAAGGACGGAGATACGAAACCGTCAAGATTGGAACCAGGTCGTACTCTGATACGTTCGACGATTACCTCTCTTTTTTGGAGCCACGACTTGTGGAAGCCCGTCGCATACTTGCGCCACATGGAACGCTGTATTTCCATATCGACTACCGAGAGGTCCATTATTGCAAGGTTCTCCTGGACATGATCTTTGGGCGTGAATGCTTTCTTAACGAAGTTATCTGGGCTTATGATTATGGCGCACGCACGACAAAGAAATGGCCACCAAAGCATGATAATATTCTTGTCTATGTGAGAAACCCGGAACAGTATCGGTTCAATGGAGATGCGATCGAACGCATTCCCTATATGGCTCCTGGCCTTGTGGGGCCGGAGAAAGCGGCACGAGGCAAGCTCCCGACCGATACATGGTGGCACACGATCGTGCCAACGAACGGGAAAGAAAAGACTGGTTACCCCACGCAGAAACCACTCGGAATCCTGAAACGGATTATCGAAGCGTCCTCGAACCCCGGAGATACCGTACTGGACTTCTTCGCGGGGAGCGGCACGACGGGTGCGGCGTGCCTCGCGCTCGGACGACGGTTCATGCTCGTAGACAACAACCCGCAGGCGCTCGACGTGATGGCGTGGCGTTTCGGCGCAATATCGGGGGTTGAGTGGGTCGGCTTCGATCCGATCTCCCGAACCCCCACCGGCCCAGTGGGTACCCGACTTCCCCATACTGCCCGGAAGGCGCCCGGAAGGGGGAGCCGGACAGAAAAGCGTGGCGCGGAGGCGCAGGCTCATTATGGCGGCAGGGCATAGACCCGGACATAGTCGAATGCCGCAGTGAACCCGGCGCCACCCATCGCCACCAGGCCGATGCGCACATCGCTCCCCGGCGTTTCGGTCCAGGTGCTGCCCTGTAGCCAATGCGCGCCGAAGGACTCCAGGACATTCTCACCGTTGATCGCGAGTTCGGCCGAATAGCGGGGATACGCCGGATCGAACCGTAGCGTCAGGGAATCCAACTGACGCGCTGGCCGCCGGGGATGATCGGGTGCGCACCCTGCCCGTCCGCGCCGACGACCCAGACGGCGCGATCCTCGCCCGTCGTCGGGTTGAATCGGGTGGCGAGTGCGGTTCCGCCGTCCGGCGACCACGTGGGTTCCTCGGAGGAGAGGCCGTCGCCACCGAGCAGGCGGGCGCGGCCACTGCCGTCGATGTTCGCCACCCAGAGATCGGTCGTCGCCCCGCCCGCGCCCGTCCCCGCGCGCGTGAAGAGCAGGCGATTACCGTCTGGCGACCACGCGGGCGCGGCCTCGCTCCGAGCGTCCGTGCCGAGGAAGGTGCGTGCGCCCGTGCCGTCCGCGCCGACGATGATAATTCGACTGCTTACCGCGCCTGTCGGGTCGGGCACCGCCTCGTCGTAGGCAGCGCGCCCGCTGTCCGGCGACCATGTGATGCGGCTTCCCGGCCCGGCGGCCACCTTCACCGGGTCCGGTGAGAGGTCGGAGAGCACCACCGCCGCCTCGCTCTGCGCGTTCACCTGCTCGCGGAAGCCGATGCGCGTGCCGTCCGGTGACCAGACGGGGTCGAAACCAACCTCGTCGCCGCGCCCGTAGATGCGACCGAGCGGGCGACCATCCGGCGCGACGCCCCACAATTTCGACGTGCCAATCGTCACGGACGGGTTGATGCCACCAATGAGCGAGGCGTTCGGCGCGTTGCCGGTCGCGACGACACCCCGCAGGACGTAGAGAATGATGTCCCCCGCAGGGCTCCACGCCGGGGTCGCATAGATCGACGGGTCGCCGACGGGCGAGAGGCGCATGCGGCCCGTGCCGTCCAGGTTGATTGCCCAGAGCGCGGTGGCGCGCTGCGTCTCCGGCGTCGTGTAGGCGATGCGCGCGCCATCGGGCGACGCCGAGTATTCGAGCACGCCCATGCGCTCATTCGTGATCTGTCGCAGGCCGGAGCCGTCCGCGCTCGCCATCCAGAGGTTGCGGGCATCGGGCGGGCCACTGGGCGCGGCGCGGAGCAGCAGCAGCGACGGCGGCCGGATGGTGAACTGCCAGACCGTGTCGGCGCGGACGGTGCGGCCATTGATTGCCCGTGCGCCCTTCGCCAGCGTCGCGCGGTAGGTAACGCCCGGCGTCAGCGGTTGCAGGGGGATGAAATGCGCCACCCGGTCGGAGCGCGAGCCGTTCTCCTCCCACGACCAGCGGCCCGCGACCGCCGGTTGCAGCGTCAGGTGCGCCTCGACGGAATCGGCCTCCATTGCGGTTGGGAAGGTCAGGCCGATCAGTGTCCGGCCCGAGATCGTCGCGCCACTCGCGGGCGTCGTTGTCACGGCGAGGCCAACGGTGCTGCCCCGCAGGATGACCAACCCCGTCACGGCGGCAATTGCCGCGATCAAGCCGAGCGCGGCGAGCCAGAAGCAGCGTTCCGGTCGCGTCCTCGCGGCGGCGGGCGCGGCCATCATGGGTAGAGGTAGGGTTGGCTCGGCTGCGGGATCGTCTGGAGCGTCGATACGGCGATGTACGGCGTCGCCTTGCCGTTCACCGTGCCGATCGCCAGTTTTCCCGTCACCTGCACCCACGTATCGCGCGCGGGCGGCGCATCCCACCGCACGGGGAGCGTCACGGCGTTACCGTCCGCCGTGCAGCAGACGATGACGAAGCGCGCGACGGTGAAGTACCCCGCCCCGAGGCCGCCCTCCCCCGGCGCGGCGAAGCCCGTCACGGCGATGGGCTTGCCATTCAATGTGCGCACGTCCGGCGTCTGGATGATGACGGCGGTCCAGTCGAGCAGCGTCCAGCGGCTGGAGTCGTTGCCGAGGTCGGTGAGCGTCTTGAGGCGGCTGCTCGGCACCGCCTGCCCGCCCCCATTGCCGCGCGCGTCGAGCGCCGCCGACCCGAGCGGGCGTGCCGGGACGAGCAGCCCGATCAGCAGCGGCACGGCGAGCAGCGCGTATCCCGCCGCCTCCACCCGTCCCGTCGCGTGCGCATGGTCGCCGTCCGCGTGCAGGTGCCGCGCCGGGCGCGCGTCGCGCCGCGTCAGCCAGCGCAACCCGGCGATATAGCCGAGCACAACGAGGGTGATGCCCGCCGCGAGGATCAGCCGCGTGTACACCCCATTGACGTACAGCAGCACCCCACCCCGCAGCACCTTCACGACCAGCATCGACCCCAGCCCTGTCAGTAGCACCATGCGGAGCGTCGGGCCCCACGAAACCGACTGCTGAGTGCCATCTGGCGGTCGTGCTGCGTGCTGAGATTTGGATGTGGTGTTCATTTCAAAAGTCTCTCTTGCATCCTGTGCTTTAGACACCCTCTCCCTTCCCCGTGAGGAAGGGGCCGGGGGGTTAGGACATTCTCTGTGTTTCTCTGTGTCCTCTGTGCCTTATCCCTTTCTACCACGTTTCGGTGACCTTTTGCAGGCCGCGCGGCTGGTCGGGGTCGCCGCCGCGCTGACGGGCGAGGTACCACGCGAACCGCTGCATCGGGAGGATAGCCAGCAGGGGCGTCAGCACCTCCGGGCCGGCGTCCGGCAGGGCAAGGCCGACGGTGCCGAGGCGCGCGGCCTCCGGGTCGCCGATGACGAGCATGTCCGCCTCGCGCTCCCGCAGCCGTTCGAGCACGGGCCGGAGCGCGGCCCCGCCCGCGCCCTCCGGCACAATGGCGATCACCGGGAAGCCGCGCTCGATCATCGCCATCGGACCGTGGAGCAAGTCCGCGCCGGAGAAGGCATGCGCGACGAGGTAGCTCGTCTCCATCAACTTTAACGCGACCTCCCGCGCCGTCGCGTAATTGTACCCGCGCGCCGTGACGACCGTCTGCTCCGCGAACCGGTAGCGCACCGCGAGCGCGGCGATCTCATCGTCCCGCGCGAGCACCGCCGCCGCGCGTTCCGGGAGGGCGCGCGCCGCCGCGCCGTCCTCGCCCCGGAGCGCCTCGACGAGCAGGTAGAGCGTCAGCAGTTCCGCCGTGTACGACTTCGTCGCCGCCACCGCGCGCTCCGGCCCCGCCAGCACATCGAGGTGGTACTCCGCCGCCTCCGCGAGCGGCGAACCGGGCGCGTTCGTCACCGCGACCGTGATCGCGCCCGCCGCCCGCGCTCGTTGCATCGGGTCGAGCAGGTCGGGCGACCCACCGGACTGGCTGATCGCCAGCACGAGGACATCCCGCAGGTCGGGCCGCGCGTCGTAGATCGTCATCGTGGAGGGCGACGCCAGTCCTGCGGGCAGCCCCAGCCGCGTCTCCACGAGGTACTTTGCGTAGAGCGCGGCGTGGTCCGACGTGCCGCGCGCCACGAACATGACGAAGCGCGGGGCGCGGGCACGAATTGCGCGCGCGACCGCCGCGACTTGTGGCTGCCCGTCGTGCAGGATGCGCGCGAAGACCGCCGGTTGCTCCGCGATTTCCGCCGCCATCAATGCCCCGTTCATGCGCCCCCCCGCTCGTGGACGACCGCGCCCCCGATGATCGTTGCCTGCACCGTGAGATCGTTATCAAGCAGCACCAGGTCGGCAACGGCGCCGATACGGATCTCCCCGCGATCATCCAGGCCAAGCAGCCGCGCCGGGACTGCACTCGCCATTCGCAGGGCGTCCGCGACCGTCGCATCCGTCCAGCGCACCATGTTCCGTACGGCCTGATCCATCGTCAGGAGCGATCCGGCGAGCGTGCCGTCCACCAGTCGTGCCGCTGTGCCATCGACGATCACCGATTGCCCACTGAGCGCGTAGGCGCCCGGTGGCATCCCCGCCGCCGTCATCATATCGCTGACGAGCGCGATGTGGCTTACATCCTTTACGCGGAACGCGAGTTGGAGGCTCGCCGGGTGCGCGTGGATGCCGTCCGCGATCAACCCGACCGTCACGCGGTCGTCGAGCAACGCCGCGCCGATTGCCCCCGGCGCGCGGTGCCCAAACGGCGACATCGCGTTGTAGAGATGCGTCGCCATCCGCGCGCCCGCGTCGACGCCCGCGACGAACTGCTCGTACGTCGCGTCCGTGTGCCCGAGGCTGATGAGGACGCCGCGTGCGTGCAACTTCCGCATCAATTCCGGCGCGTCGGGCCGTTCCGGCGCGAGGGTGATGAGGCGCATCGCGTCGCCTTCGAGCAGCATATCGAGCAGACCTGGATCGGCGCGCTCGATGAGGACGCGGCGGTGCGCCCCGTGCTTCGTCGGTGCGAGGAACGGCCCCTCGATGTGGAAGCCGAGCGGGCGCGCGCTGTTCGCATCTCGTTCCACGTGAAACGCACGGTACGCCTCGGCGTAGACGGCGGACAGCGACGTGACAATCGTCGGCAGGAATGCCGTCACGCCCGTCTCCGGCAGTCGGGCGGCGAGGGTGCGAATCGCATCGGGGTCTTTGCCCACCTCAACGCCGAACCCACCGTTCACTTGCAGGTCGATGAAGCCAGGGGCGATGATTGGTGCGTCGTAGATCGTCGCGGAAACATCGCGATTCTCGAAGCCATCAAGGACGGCAGCAATCCGGCCATCCTCGATCAGCACAACACCCGGCGCGAATGACTCGCCAAGCAAAACCATGCCGCGCACCGCGAACGCGCTCATGCGTGATCGTCCCGCAGATGGACGGCGGCGTGCGCCGCGCTCAACGCCGGTTCCGCGACGAGCGCGACCTGCCCAACGCGCCGCTGCCGCCGGATGCGCCGCAGCACCATCGCCCGGAAATCCCCCTCGTGGATGAGCATCCCGCCCGCCAGCGCGACGGGCAACCCACCGTCCGGGAAGTCGAGCATCGCGCCGGTCGCGACGACCGCGAGCGCGAGTTCTGACGCCGCCGCGCGCATGATTCGCCGCGCCACCTCGTCCCCGTCGCGCGCCGCCGCGAAGACGAGCGCGGAGAGGCGGGCGATGAGTCCCTTCTCGCCGTCCGGGTAGACGCGGTCGATCATCGCGTCCGGGCGGCTGAGGTTCCATTCCGCCATGATCGCGGGCAGGAGCGTCGTCTGTGACCCGCGACCATCCGACGCGCGCGCCGCTGCCGTGAGCGCCAGCCGCCCGATTGCGTAGCCGCTCCCCTCATCGCCGATGATGTGCCCCCAACCGCCGGAGCGTGCCGTCGTGCCCGCCGCGTCCCTGCCGAGCGCGATTGATCCCGTCCCCGCGATCACGGCGACGCCGACCGCGCCGTCCAGCCCCGTGAGGGCGAGTTCGGCGTCGTTCGTCAGGCGCACCGTGCCCGCCAGCGCGCCGAGATGCGGCAGCAACCGGTCGCGGTCGCCGGGGCGATCCACCCCCGCGAGGCCGACCCACGCGGCGCGCGGCGGGGCGTCGCTGCCCGATTGCCGCAGCGCCTCCGCGACCGCGCCCCGGATGCTCGCGACCGCTCGTTCGAGGCCGACCGCCGCCTGATTGCCGCTCCCCGCCGCGCCGCGCCCGCACTCCCGCCCCCGCGCGTCCACGATGACCGCGAGCGTCTTCGTTGCGCCGCCGTCCACGCCGAGGAAGTGTCCGGTGGCCGAGGATGTCATCGCCCACCTTCCAACGCGACGCGCACCACGCCGCCCGCCGTCGCGAGCCGCTCCCGCGCCGTCTGCGGGGGAACATCCGCGAGCGCGGCGACAATCGCCGTCTTCACCTCATCACCCGATGCGTGCAGGAGCGCTTCGGCGTTCGGTTCGGGCAGCCCCGTCGCCTCCCGCACGATGGCGATGGCACGCTGCCGCAACTTGGCGTTCGTCGGCTGCACATCGACCATCAGGTTGCCGTACGTCTTGCCGAGCAGCACCATCGCGCCGGTGCTGAGCATGTTGAGGACCATCTTCTGCGCCGTCCCCGCCTTGAGCCGCGTCGAGCCGCTGATTACCTCCGGCCCGACGACGGGCGCGATCATGACCTCCACCACTCGCTCCAGTGGCGTCCCGGCGTTGCACGCGATCCCGACCGTCAGCGCGCCTTGTTCCGTTGCGTACGCCACCGCGCCGAGGACGTACGGCGTGCGACCGCTCGCGGCGACGCCAACGAGCACGTCCACGCCCGTGATGCCGAGCCGTGCCGCGTCCGCCCTGCCTGTGTCCGCGCTGTCCTCCGCACCCTCAATCGAGCGGGTGAGCGCGTCCGGCCCGCCCGCGATCCACCCGACGACGAGCGACGGCGGCGTGCCGAAAGTCGGCGGGCACTCGGACGCATCGAGCACCGCGAGCCGCCCCGACGTCCCCGCGCCCATCGCGAAGAGCCGCCCACCATGCCGGAGCCGCGCCGCGATCCCCTCGATGCCGCGCGCGATCTGCGGCGCCACGCGCGCCACCGCCCCCGCGACCGTCGCATCCTCCGCGTTCATCACGCGCGCGATTTCCAGCGCGCTCATGCGGTCAATGCCGGTCGTCGCCGGGTTGCGCTTCTCCGTTTCCAGCGCGCCGACGTCAACGATTGGCTCCTTCTGCATCCGCTTCCACTCCATCGTCCATCTATGCCAGCCCACCACCAATGGATTTTCCGCTCGCAGTGTACTCGGATGCGCGCATTTCTGTCGTATCGGAAGAACATTGCCCACGCTCGGTTCGGAACGTATGATAGCGACGCCCAATACGGGTTCATCGAAAGGAACGTCCGCGATGGCCAAGATGCGAAAAAAGCCCGATGCGCTGATTGAGCGCTACATTGAACGTGACCCGCGCTGCCCGCGCCTCGATGAGGCGCGGGTCAAGGAACATGGCATCGCGGTCTGGGCGATCATCGGGCGGCTTGAGGCGGCGCAGAGCGACATCGCGCAGGCGGCGGACTATGACCTCCCGCCCGATGCCGTCCGCGCCGCGCTCACATCGTACGATCAGCACCGTGACGCGATCGATGCCCGCCGCGCGGCGAACCGCGCCAGCGTCGCCTAGCCTTGTATGCCAATATTCTATGCGGCATCCTGATCCTGCCCAACAATCTCTCCAATCGTGCGGAAGCACGGGCGCTCGATGTGTTCATCGCGGCAGGATTGACCATCACAGGCGAGTTATACGAATGGAACACTACCGGCAGTTGGATTCGTCGCCCGTTCCCGCCACCGCCCATTCGTTCCTCAATGGACATTCAGCAGAATAACGGAGGGTGAATAGCGTATGCGACTCGGCCTGGAAGTGTTGCTCGATGATCCGCAGGCGATCCTTGAAGATGCGCGCGTGGGGTTGATTTGCCACCCCGCGTCGGTGGATCACCATTTCCGGCATGCGGCGGACCGCTTCCACGCGCACGGCGACATCAACCTGACGACGCTCTACGGGCCGCAGCACGGCATCTGGGGGCAGACGCAGGACGACATGATCGAGTGGGAGGGCTTCACCGACCCGCGCACCGGCGTCCCCGTCTACTCGCTCTACGGCGCGCACCGCAAGCCGACGTCCGCCATGCTCGCGGATGTGGACGTGCTCGTGGTCGATTTGCAGGATGTCGGCACGCGCATCTACACCTTCATCTACACGATGGCCCTCGTGATGGAGGCGGCGCGCGAGGCGGGGAAGCGTGTCGTCGTGCTCGACCGCCCGAACCCGATCAATGGCGCGCGGATGGAGGGGAGCGTCCTCGAACGCGGGCACGAGTCGTTCGTCGGCATGTACCCGCTGCCGACGCGCCACGGCATGACGTGCGGCGAGTTGGCGCGGCTGTTCAACGCGGACTTCGGCATCGGCTGCGATCTCACCGTTGTGCCGATGGAGGGGTGGCGGCGCGCGCAGTGGCACGACGAGACGGACGCGCCGTGGGTGCTCCCCTCCCCAAACATGCCGACGCTCGACAGCGCGACGGTCTTCCCCGGCGGCGTCTACATCGAGGGGACGCGCATCTCCGAGGGGCGCGGCACGACCCGCCCATTCGAGTTGATCGGCGCGCCGCACATCGACCCGCACGGCCTCGCCGCTGCACTCGCGCGGGAAGAATTGCCCGGCGTGATTTTCCGACCGTGCTATTTCGAGCCGACCTTTCAGAAGCACGCGGGCGCGATCTGCGGCGGCGTGCAGCTCCACGTCACGGAGCGCGACCGCTTCCCCGCCGTCCTCGCGGGGATCGCCGTGCTCCGCGCGATGATCGCGCAGGACCCGTCCACGCCCGTTTGGAAGGAGCCGCCGTACGAGTATGTCCACGACCGCCTGCCGTTCGATGTGATCGCCGGGACGATGGCCCTGCGCGAGCAACTGACCGAGCTGCTCCCGCTCGCGGCGATCGCGGCGTCGTGGGAACCGGGCCTCGCCGCCTTCGCGGAGCAGCGCCGCCCGTACCTGCTCTACGATTGACGCATTCTCCCTTCCCTCGGCATGGAGAGAGCCGGGGCGGGGAAATCAGTCAAGATGGAAAATCTCATCCAGGCGTAGGAAACCCTCGTCCGGCTTGCGATCACCGAGATCGACAAAGAAGGATGCCATGCGCCCCTGCCACCGCGCGTTGACCTCCCGCGCCGTCATCCCCGCGAGCGCGGCGTCGAGGTCTGGCGTCTCGAAGTAGCCGACGAGCAGCCCGTCGTCCCGTAGAAAGAGCGAGTAGTTGTGCCAGCCCGTGGCGCGGAGCGCATCGAGCATCTCCGGCCAGACGGCGGCGTGCGCCCGCTTGTACTCCTCCAGCCGCTCAGGCCGGACGTGCAGGAGGAAACAGATGCGTTGCGTGGGGGCGCTCCTTCCCATATTCCGTAGGGGCGGTGCTCGAACCGCCTTCCGGGACCGCCCCGGCCGTCGCCATCCATCGCAGCATCGATGCCGGGGAGGGCGGTTCGAGCACCGCCCCTACGTGGGCATCACGCCATGACCATCATCTCGTTACTTGTTACTCGTTACTCGCTACTCAACGACCACGAGGTCGATGCCGAGCACGCGGCTCAGTTTCCGCAGTGTGCTCGTCTGATGGCCGAGGCCGAGGGCGACGTGATGGGTCGGGCCTTCGGCGCACCACCGCTCGATGAAGGCGGCGGGGCCACCGGCGAACTTCAGGCGCGAGTTCGTGTTGCCGGTGCGGAGGACGGGGCCGGGGACGCACTCCCCCTCCGCCGCGAGCAGCTTCAGGCGACCATCGGCAGTCTGTGTCAGGCCAAGGATGGTAATAGGACCAGTGCGGACGGTGAACTCGACGGACAGCCCGCCGCCGCTCTTGCCGTGGAAGACTGCCAGTGCGCGGAGCATCGGCGGGGCGTCGCTGATCGCGAGGTGGCCGGGTCCATCGTGCCCCATCAGGAGGATGTCGTCATTGAAGTCCATCGCCATGAACTCGGTGAACGAGCCGCCGACGCCGAGGCGGTCCATGATAAGCATGGCGACGCACGTTTGCAGGTCGCCCTCGCCCGCCGTCGGGATGCCGTGCGCCGTCAAGAGCGAGTTGCCGACGATCAGTCCCGCCGCCAGTTGCTCGAACGGGCCGTTGTTCAGCCCCCGATAGTAGTACGCCAGCCCGTCGAGCGCGAAGTCCGCCGCCATCCGCTCCAACCCGCAGGCGATCCGCGCCGCATCGTTCAGCGCGGCATCCGTGACGGGCGCGGCGATGGCGCCGCTCCCCGGCTCCACGAAGGCGAAGGTGGCGCGGATTTCCGCCTCTTTCGCCGCGACTTCTCCGTCCGTCGCCGCGTCGGTGCGGGCCTGCAAATCCTCCATCTCCAGCAGTTCGATGTGCGTGCCGAGTTGCGCCTGGTGCATCGCGATGTCCGTGTGCATGTCGAGCATCCCCGGATAGGTGTGCCCGAGGAAGCCGAACCGTGCGTGCTTGAGCGTCCGCGCGACGCCCGCCGCCGTCACCCACTCGCCGATGCTGCCCCACGCGCGTGCATCGTCGTACAAGGTGCCGGTAACGACGTTGAATGGGATACGGGCGCGGGAGAAGACCCCCGCTAGTTCGGGCACGGAGCAGACGGTGCAGTTCGCCAGCCACTCGGCGGTGTCCGTGTGTTCATAGTCCAGCGCGGCGACGGGTTGTAGGTTGAGGACGAGCACCGGGGCGCGCTGCCGCTGCACGACGGGGAGCACCTGCGACGATGTAGCGTATGTGGCCGATGGAGCAGACGAGCAGGTCGAGGTCTTCCCGCACGAACCGCTCGCCCGCCGCGCGCCCCGCCAGATGCGCCTCGACATCGCGCTGATAGCCGACGAGCCGTTCCCGCAACCCCGGAAACTGCGGCCAATACGCCGCCAGCCCGACCCCGAATACCCCGACCCGCGCCGCCAGTCGCTGCTTCCACTCCATCCGTTTCCCCTGTTTCTCCGTTCCGTAGCATTGGCATCGATTGGAGACGTGGGAAATCGTGTACACGAAGCCTGTTGCGCCCGTTTGGCAGTGAAGATAACGCCCAGCAATCGACTCCCGAAAGCCAGTATACCAATTCAGAAATGGGACGAGGATTCTGAGACGGCGTGCGAAACGCTGGTCACTCGGCAAACTAGTGGTATTATATAATGTTCGGGGAAGGAACGAATTCGTTCCTTTCGGGACGTTAGGGCTGAACTTGTGCGGCACCATCGCCGATGCCATGATTGCAGCTGCATGAGAGGGGGGTGAGATGCCTGAGACATTTGTCCATGTGCCAGCCGGGGGTTGTGTCCGCGAAGTTCTGTAGATTCCTCCACGCGGATCAGCCAAGCAAGATTAGGGAACCCTCCTTTCTCTAAACTGAGCAGCGGTTGCTTCTTGATCGCCAGCCCGTCGAGTAGTTCCACTC
>JAABUS010005015.1_pt1 | contig 18053 bp, 16 predicted proteins | sample 5560161 | NCBI WGS metagenome assembly JAABUS01 (sample SAMN10711885, study PRJNA513376) | rock metagenome | isolation source: Antarctica rocks | place: Antarctica: Victoria Land, Trio Nunatak nord | collected 2016-01-04 | reverse complement strand
CCCGCCGGCTCTCCAGCAGGCCCTCGTCGCGCAGCATCCCCAGCGCCTTGCGGATCGTCATCCGGCTGGCGTCGTACCGGTGGCCGAGCGTGGATTCACTGTCCACCGCGCCGCCGACGCCGACGTCTCCCAGCGCCACGCGTTCGCGCAGGTCGTCGGCTATCTGCCGGAACCGCGCACCTGTCATAAACTTGTATAGTACAGGCGAGCGAGCGTTCGGCAAACCCTCGCGGCCTGTCGTCGGTCCACCGGTCGGCTATGCGGTCGGTTGCCCCAGGGGGTGTCCTTAGCAGCGGAGCGAATCTGGTCCCTTCCGCCGTCAGATGGCCGTCAGGCGGCCGGTGAGCGGAGCGGGCGGTGTCCTTCGCGGCGCAGTTCGGTTTCGAGGTCGAAGGAATACGTGCCGTAGAAGTTGATGTGGTCCTGCTGCGCCGGTGTCAGGTGCGCTGCGTCTTCGTCGGCGACGGGGTAGCCGTCGGCACGGAGGGCATCGAGCGCATCTTCCAAGTAGGTCGTGGTCCACGCGACCGCAGCGCTGGTGACGAGAGTCAAGCAGAGGGCCTGATCGACTTGGTCGTCGAGGCGCCGGCGCCGGACATCGCCCTGTTGGGCGAAGAGCAGGTCGCGGCGCAGGGGGGCAGGCTCTCGCCCTTGTTCAGCTGTCGACGGACTCGGCGTCGGAGTTCTTCGTCGGCGACGTAGCGGCACAGGTAGATGGTGCGCAAGAGCCGGCCGTATTCCTGCAGTGCACGGGCGAGTGAGTTGTGTCGGCTGCTGGCGTGCAGTTTGTCGATCAGAAGGCTCGCGGTGGTCTGCCCGAACCTCATCGCGTGCGTTAACACCGTGGGCCCTCGTGGTGGCACTGGGCTGTCCTCATCGCAGTTCGGCGGTCCGCCACCAGGCGACCGTCAGCCCCGCCATCACCAGAGCGCTGATCGGGACAATGAGCAGGTGCCAGCTGGGCACATGAGCGATGCCGGTGTTGAGCGGTGCGATAGCCCACAGGGCCGGGGCCGACCACGGAAACCAAGCTCCGGCACCGACGACGATGGCCAGCTGAGGAGCGACCACGACTCCTATGAGGCTGCCGAAGCCGGCGAGATAGCCCCTGCCTAGGCTCGCGAACAGCCCCACGACGAGCGCCATCAGCCCCGTCAAAGCGAGCAACACGACAAAACGACCGAGCGCGGCGAACGCTGCGGTGTCTAGACCGCCAAGACCGGCGAGCAGTCCGACGCCAAGGGCGACTGGCGCAGCGAGGACAGCGACAGCGAACGCCCAACAGGTGACGACGACGAGCTTCGCTGCTGCAACAGCGCTCCGTGAAGTGGCCGAGGCGTACAGCGAGACGACGGTGTGGTCGGCGAACTCCCTCCCGAAGCACCAGGCAACGACGAGCCCGATACCGACGAAGCCTCCGGTCGCGGCGATCTGGGTGAGCCCGTTGAGGTAGCCGAGCCACCCCTCCCCGAGTCCCATCGCACTGGCCTTGGTGCTGAGCGGGTCACCGCCTTTGGTGCGCTCGGCGGCGAGGAAGGCCCACGCGAGCAACGGGGGAGCGAGCACAACGCCGACGCTCGCCACAGCGGGAACACGACCGCGACGTAGCTTCAGCAGCTCCACTCGGAGCGCCGCGCGCATCACGCCACCGCCCCGGCGTCGGCGGCGTGCACCATCGCGAAAAAGGTGCGCTCGAGGTCGCGTCCGGTCGGGTCGAGCTGGCCGACGACACGGTCGGTGTGTACAACGCTGACCCGGTCGGCAACACGCGCCACCTCGTCGAGGTGGTGGCTGGAGACCAGCAGGGCTGTCCCCGCGGCCGCGAGTTCGGCGACGAGGTCGCGCAGCAGCACCACCCCTGAGGGGTCGAGGGCGTTGGTGGGCTCGTCCAGGACGAGCAGCGCCGGCCGGTGCAGGACGGCTGCCGCGAGGCCGAGTCGCTGCCGGTTCCCCTGGGAGAGAGTGCCGGCGCGACGAGTCGCCCAGGGGTCGAGCGCAAGCCGGTCGATCGCTGCGCCGACCGCGACCTGAGCGGCCCGGTGCGCCAGTCCGTGCAGCCGCCCAGCGGCATACAGGTTCTCCATGACAGTGAGCTCCGGATAGCCGAACCGAGAATCGACGAGGTGGCCGACCCCCGACCAGTCCGGCTCGCCGTCGGCGAGGTCGGCGCCGAGGACGGTCACCCTGCCGGCTTCGGCGCGGACCATGCCAAGCACGACGCGCATCAGGGTCGTCTTCCCGGCACCGTTGAAGCCGACGAGGGCGAGCACCTCGCCTGGCGCGAGGGTCAGGTCGAGACGGTCGAGCGCGGTCAGGTCGCCAAAGCGCTTCACCAGGCCTCGGCAAGTGAGGGCGGACGGCCTGTGCCTCATTGGGGCTCCCGTCGGTTCGGTCGTGGATCGAGCACATCAAGGGCGCGAAAAAGGCATGCCGCGAGGGTCTCGTCGTCGTCCCGCGCGCCCCAGTCGAGCAGGGCCGCGGTGAGCGCGCCAAGCACCGCGGCGGCGGCCACCCGAGAATCGGGCTTGGGTGCGTGCCTCGCCAGGGCCGCGGTCATGACCTCTTGAGTGGCAGCGGTGTTGGCCCACACACCCGCCGCGAGGCTGGGTGAATGCCCAAGGATCCGCACCCGCTGGCGCACCTGCTGCTGGTCGGGCAGATCCAGGCCAGCCAGACCCGCGCGCAGACCGCGGCAGGCGCGCGCCAGCGGCGGGATATCGCCCGGCTGCGCGGCCACGGCGGCGGCGATCTGGGGGTCGAACGGGTCGTCGAGGACCACCGCGTCCTTTGTGGGGAAGTACCGGAAGAAGGTCATCTGGCTGACACCGGCCGCCGCGGCGATCTGCTCGACGGTGGTCCGCTGAAACCCTTGCTCGGCGATGAGGTCGAGCGCCACCTGCTGCAGGCGGGCCCGCGTGCACTCGGACTTCTTCACACCAGAATGTTAGTCACTTATATTCTGAAGGGGAAGGCGCCTGTCACACAGACTTGATCAGGATGCGGACGCGGGAGGGGATGAAGGTCGCCAAGGCCAAGGGTCGACTGCGTGGCAAGCAGCCCAAGCTCAAACCCCGCACAGGAGGCGCACCTGGTCGAGCTCTGGCGGGCAGGCAAGCACACCAGCGCCGAGCTCGCCGAGCTGTTCTCGGACGCCCGCTCCACCGTGTACCGCGCCGTGCAGCGGGCAGGTGAGTCCAAGACTGTTCGGGCCCGCAAGGCGTGAGCGGCAACCATGTCTTCGTCGACGAGACCAAGCGCCGCGGCTACCTGCTGGTGGCTGGCGTCGTCCACCCGGAGGATCTTGATGCCGTCCGCCGGGTCCTACGCGGTCTGGTGCTGCCTGGTCAGCGGCGACTGCACATGAAGGACGAGAGCGACCCACGCAAGCGCTCCATCGCGACCGCGATCTCGGTCAGCGAAGTGCAGGCCACGATCTACGACGCCGGCCGGCGCTACGGCAATGAACGCGAACGCCGCGCGGCTTGCCTGCATGCAATCGTCGAAGACGCCGCGACGTGGAGACGCCATGCTTGTGCTCGAGCAAGACGACTCACTCATCACCTGGGACAACCAGCACCTGATCGAGTTTGTCCGCGCCGCCGGCTGCCGCGACACCCTCCGCTACGAACATCGGCGAGCAGCAGCCGACCTGGCGCTCGCGATCCCGGACGCGATCGCTTGGTGCTGGGCCAAAGGGGGCGACTGGCGCCGGCGCATCGAGCCGATCGTCACCAACATCCGAGAGGTCTGAGCAACCCGGACAAGCGCGAAGCCCGAGCGCCACGGTCGTCCGGCCGGGTCTCGGGCTCACTTCCCGAAGCTCAACGCAACGGGCTGAACCAAGTGTAGAGCACCGGAAGCTGAGTCGTCACCTCAACGACGTGCCTCAATGAGTCGCCGCCTAGTAGTAGAGCAACGGGACCAGATTCGCTCCGCTGCTGATACCACCCTCTGTGTGCGAGGTGGAGCCACGGGAGAGACTGCTGATCGGGTTCGTGCGCCACGCCGGTTCGCTTCCCTGATCGGCTGCATCGTCGCTCGCACTGTCGGTGCCATCCGACAGAAGGGAGCAACGGTGATGACGTTCGTCAACGGTGAGCTGCAAGCCCGGTTCATGGCCAGGACGACCACTCGCACCGCAGGGACGGCTGTCGGTGGGACCGGCCACAATGAGCGGGTGAGCGCAGACCGGTCAGCGGACCAACAGCCCGCGAGCGAAGTCAGGGCGCTCGACAGGTTTTCACCGCTGGTCCGCGAGTGGTTCACCGGCGCGTTCGCCGCTCCGACACCGGCGCAGGCGGCGGCGTGGCAGGCGATCGGCAACGGCGACCACACCCTGGTGGTCGCCCCCACCGGATCCGGTAAGACCCTGGCCGCGTTCTTGTCGGCCATCGACGGTATTGCTCGCAGCCAGAGCGATTCCGCTGCGCAACAGCCCGACAGCCGGCATCGGTGCAGAGTGCTCTACCTGTCGCCCATCAAGGCGCTGGCCGTCGACGTCGAACGCAACCTGCGTTCCCCCCTCGCCGGAATGGCCGGCCTGGCCAGGGCGCGTGGGGAGCAACCGCCGGACATCAGCGTCGCCGTGCGTTCCGGCGATACCCCGTCAGCGGACCGGCGATCGTTCGCCCGGTACGGCGCGCACATCCTGATCACCACGCCGGAGTCGATGTTCCTCATCTTGACCAGCCGGGCCCGGGAAATGCTAGAGGGGATCCAGACCGTCATCGTCGACGAGGTGCATTCCATCGCTGGCTCCAAACGTGGTGCCCACCTTGCGGTCTCGTTGGAGCGGCTGGACGGGTTGCTGGACTCACCGGCCCAGCGGATCGGCCTGTCGGCAACGGTGCGACCGGTCGAGGAAGCCGGCAGGTTCCTCACCGGCGGCCGCCCGGTGACCATCGTGGCGCCGCCCAGCAGCAAGGTGATCGACGTCGACGTCGTCGTCCCGGTCGAGGACATGACGGCCATGGGCGCACCGACCGACGACCTGACCGGCGCCGCGGCCGGGGATGTCCGGCGCACCTCGATCTGGCCGCACGTGGAGGAGCGGGTGGTCGACCTGATCAGCAGCCATCGCTCCACCATCGTCTTCGCCAACTCCCGGCGGCTGGCCGAGCGTCTCACCGCCCGGATCAACGAGATCCACGCCGACCGCATCGGCGAACCGATGGACGAACAGGGGCCGCCACCGGCCCAGCTGATGGCCCAGTCCGGCCGGTCTCTCGGCGCCGCAACGGTTCTGGCCAAGGCGCACCACGGCAGCGTCTCCGCCGAGCAGCGAGCGATCATCGAGAACGAACTGAAGACGGGCCGGCTGCCGGCGGTGGTCGCGACCTCCAGTCTGGAGCTGGGGATCGATATGGGCGCCGTCGATCTGGTGGTGCAGGTGGAGTCTCCGCCCAGCGTAGCCGGTGGCCTGCAACGGATCGGCAGGGCGGGTCACCAGGTCGGTGCCCCGAGCCACGGGGTGATGTTCCCGAAGTTCCGCGGTGACCTGCTGTCGTCGGCCGTGGTCGCCGAACGCATGCGGTCCGGCAGCATCGAGGCCCTCGCGGTGACGGCCCTTCCGTTGGACGTCGCGGCGCAGCAGATCGTCGCCACAGTGGCGATGGACTCGATCACCGTCGACGATCTGCTGGCGATGCTGCGCCGATCCGCGCCTTTCGCCACCCTCGGCCGCGGCGCGCTGGACGCTGTGCTGGACATGCTGTCCGGTCGGTACCCGAGCGAGGAGTTCGCCGAGCTGCGCCCGCGGCTCACCTGGGATCGGGTGACGGGTCAGCTCACCGCCAGGCCCGGCGCCCAGCGGTTGGCGGTCACCTCGGGCGGCACCATCCCGGATCGCGGATTGTTCGGCGTCTTCCTGGCCTCAGGTGAGGGCCCCGGCCGCCGGGTGGGTGAGCTGGACGAGGAGATGGTCTACGAGTCGCGGGTGGGCGATGTCTTCGCCCTGGGTTCCAGCAGTTGGCGGATCGCCGACATCACCCACGATCGGGTGCTGGTGCTGCCGGCTCCCGGACTGCCCGGTCGATTGCCGTTCTGGAAGGGCGACACCCTCGGCCGGCCGGCCGAACTGGGTGTCGCTCACGGCGCGTTCGTCCGCGAAGTCGGTGGCGCTGGCGCCGCCGCCGCCGCCGACAGGCTCAAAGCGATCGGGCTCGATGACAACGCCGTCAGCAACTTGATCGGCTACCTGGCCGAGCAGCAGCAAGCCACCGGCGTCCTGCCGGACGAGAAAACCCTGGTGTTGGAACGGTTCCGGGACGAGCTGGGCGACTGGCGTCTGGTGCTGCATTCGCCGTACGGGGCCGGGGTGCACGCGCCGTGGGCACTGGTGATCGCGGCGAGGATGCGGGAGCGGTTCGGTGTCGACGTCGCCGCCATGCACGCCGACGACGGCATCGTGCTCCGTCTGCCGGACGTGGAGTACGACGGCGGTTTCCCGGACCTGGCCGACCTCGTCACCCTCGATCCGGCGACGGTGCAGGCTGAGGTGGCCGCCGAGATCGGCGGTTCGGCGGTATTCGCTGCCCGATTCCGTGAGTGCGCGGCCAGGGCATTGTTGTTGCCGCGCCGCCAGATCGGATCCCGCCAGCCGCTCTGGCAGCAGCGTCTGCGTGCCTCACAGTTGCTCGAGGTGGCCAGCAAGTACCCGTCCTTCCCGATCGTGGCCGAGGCCGTCCGGGAATGCCTGCAGGACGTCTTCGACGTGCCGGCGCTGGCCGAGTTGCAGCGCCGGATCGCCACCCGGCAGGTGCGGGTCCTGGACGTGGAGACGCCATCTCCCAGCCCGTTCGCCTCGTCCCTGCTGTTCGGCTATGTTGCCCAGTTCATCTATGACGGCGATTCGCCGCTGGCCGAACGCCGCGCGGCCGCGCTCACGCTGGATCCCGGCCTGCTGGCCGAACTGCTCGGCGGCCCGGATGCGCCGGTCCTGCGTGATCTGATCGATCCGCAGGCGGTGCTCCGCACCGAGAACGAACTGCAACGGTTGGCCGAAGACCGCAAAGCCCGCTCGGCAGACGAGATCGCCGACCTGCTCAGGATTCTCGGCCCGCTCACGGTCCAGGAGATCGCCGCCCGCAGCACCCTCGACCCGGCGCCCGCGCTGGCCGAGCTGGCCGCTACCCGTCGCGCCATGGCCGTTCGAGTGGGTGGCCGGGACACCGTCGCCGATCCCGCCGACGCGGCGCTGCTCAGGGACGGCCTGGGCGTCGCCCTGCCGGTGGGGGTGGCCGATGCGTTCCTGGACCGGGTGGAGGATCCGATCGTCCGGCTCATCTCCCGCTATGCCCGTACCCGGGGCCCGTTCGTCCCGGCGGCGCCGGCACGTCGATATGGCCTCGGGATCTCCGTCGTCGCCGATGCCCTGCGCCGGCTGGTCTCCTCCGGGCGGGTGGCGCAGGGCGAACTCAGGCCGGCGGGCGTCGAGCCGGTGGACCCGCTCGACGCCGAGGCGAGCTCGGGAACCGGGGCGGCCGGTGGCCGGGAGTTCATCGACGCCGAGGTGCTCCGGCTGCTCCGCCGGCGCTCCTTGGCGGCCTTGCGGGCAGAGGTGGAACCGGCGGAACCGGCGCAGCTGGCGCGGTTCCTGCCGGCCTGGAACGGAATCGGCGTGGCGCAGGGACCCGCCCGGCTGCGGGGCTCCGACGGAGTGCTGCGCGCGGTCGAGCAATTGGCGGGCGCGGTGCTTCCGGCATCAGCCATCGAGTCGCTGATACTGCCGGCCCGGGTGGCCGACTACTCGCCGGCCATGCTGGACGAACTGACGGCGGCCGGCGAGGTGGTCTGGGCCGGGCACGGCGCCCTGTCCGGCGACGACGGCTGGATCAGCCTGCATCTCGCCGACACCGCTGCACTCACCCTGCCGATCCCGGACGCCCCACTCGACGCCCCCACGCATCGTGCGCTGCTGCAGGTACTCGGCGGCGGCGGGGCGTACTTCTTCCGCGCGCTGGCCGAGGCTGTCGCCGTCGAGCTGGCGGCGTCGGCAGCTCCGGTGGATGGCTCCGGAGATCGACGCCCGGGCGCGCGGGAGTCGGACTCCGACCTGTCGGAAGCGTTGTGGGAGCTGGTGTTCGCCGGTTTCGTCACGGGCGATACGCTCGCTCCCGTCCGCGTCAGACTGTCCGGCGGAAAGACCGCCCACCGGCAGCGGACGAGGCCACCTCGAGCGCGGATGAGCGGTCGCCCGAGCCTGGTGGCACTGGCCGCCGCCGGTCGCCCGAGCCGCACCTTGCCCATCGTCGGAGGCCGGTGGTCTCTGGTCCCGCCGGCCGAGGTGGATCCGACTGTGCGGGCTCACGCCGCGGCAGAGATTCTCCTTGACCGGCACGGCATTGTCACCCGCGGCAGTGTGGCGGCGGAGGACACCCCCGGCGGATTCGCCTCCATGTACCGGGTGCTGTCCGCCTTCGAGGAATCCGGCCGGGTCCGCCGCGGCTATTTCGTGGAGGGTCTCGGCGCCGCCCAGTTCGGCTCAGGCGGCGCCGTCGACCGGTTGCGCACGATGACGTCGGATGACCCGACCGGTCAGCGGATCGGTCTGGTGCTGGCGGCCGCCGACCCGGCCAATCCGTACGGCGCCGCGCTGCCCTGGCCGGAGCGGAGTGAGCTGCACCGGCCGGCGCGCCGCGCCGGTGCCGTCGTCGGGCTGCTGGACGGCGACCTCGTGCTGTACGCCGAACGGGGTGGCCGCTCGCTGCTGACCTTCACCGATGACGGCGACAGGTTGCGGGCGGCGATGGCCGGGGTCGCTGGGCTGGTGCGGCAGGGCAGGATCGCAGGCATGACGGTCACCAGGATCGACGGGGTGGACGCGATCGGCCCGGAGGCGGCCGGTCCGGCGGTGGAAGCCCTGACCGCCAACGGGTTCACCGCGACCCCCCGCGGGCTGCGCCTGCGAACCGGAGCCCGCTGATGCCGGAGGGCGACACAGTACTGCGGACGGCGCGGGGCCTGCAGCGGGCGCTGGCCGGAAGGATCCTGGCCCGCTCCGAACTCCGCTGGGGCGACCTGGGCAGCGTGAACCTCGACGGACGCGAGGTGCTCGAGGTGACCGCCTACGGCAAGCACCTGTTCGCCAGGTTCGCCGCCGGAACCGGTAGTGGCTCGGGTGGTCGGACCGTGTCCGCCGCGCCGCTCACCCTGCATTCGCACCTGCGGATGGACGGAAGTTGGCGCATCCATGCCACCGGCAGCCGGCCGTGGCCCAGCCTGCAGGATCATCAGATCCGCGCGGTGCTCCAGAACCGCGAGTGGACAACGGTCGGCGTGCTGCTCGGGATGCTCGACCTGGTCCCGACCGACGCCGAGGAGCAGCTGATCGGCCCGCTCGGGCCGGACATCATGGCAGACGACTGGGAAGCCTCGGGACGAACGGAGGCGATCGCCCGGTTGACTTCCCAGCGCGGGAATCCGATCGGTGCGGTGTTGCTCGACCAGTCGGTGGTGGCCGGGATCGGCACGTTCTACATGGCGGAAAGCCTTTTCGCACACCGCCTCTCGCCGTGGGTGGCGGCCGGTGACCTGGACGCAGGTGCGTTGCTGGACACCGCCCGCAGGCAGCTGCTGCGCGGGGCGACGATGGTCGCCCCGAACACCACCGGCGACCCGAGGGCGAAGGAGCGGTCGTACGTGCATTCTCGATCCGGGCGCCCCTGTCGGCGCTGCGGCACCATCGTGCGGGTGGCGATGGTGGGCAGAGCACCCGCAGAGCGGCCGGCGTTCTACTGCCCGACCTGTCAGCCCGGCCCGGCGCCCACTGACTCCGGGCGGCCCATGTCGCCATTGGGTTCGGCGCCGCAGCGGCCGGGTGCACTGCGCAACGTCGGCCTCGGGCCCACCAGGTGGAAGCCGCGATGACCCTGTCAGCAGCGGTCAACGGCCCGGCGTTCGCCGCACCCGAACTCCGTCAGTGCCGCCGAGGCCGCGGCGAATCCATCGGCGGCCGAACTCTCGGATCAGGGCCGGCGAATTTGTCGGCGGCCGGATTCTGGGATCAGGGCTTGCGGCACTCGATGAGGAATCGCTCGGAGGTGGCGCGGAACGGTCCGTCGGCGATGATCCGGCAGTGCAGGCGCCACAACTGTTCCCGGTACCTCTCGACGGTGAATCCGGGGACGATCCAGATCACCTTGCGGAGGAACACCACGACGGCCGCGATGTCGTCGAAGGTCATCGGCAGCGACGCTTGCTCGAGGTGCACGACCTCCAGCCCGGCATCGCGTGCGCAGGTGGCCGCCCGCTCCGGGAGCCGGCTGCCGCCGACGTCGTACTGGCCCATCATCGCCTCGGTGAGTTCACGCACCGAGCCGTTGCCGACCTGCTGCGACAGGTAGGTCCCACCGGACTCCAGCACGCGGGCGATCTCCCGCCACACCACCACCGTCGGATGGCGGCAACTCACCCGGTCGAAACTGTTGTCCTCGAAAGGGAACGGGCCGCGGTCGTCACTGGCCAGGACTTGGCCCGCCCAACGCGCCAGCTTCGCAGACGCCAGCGCGACGTTCGGCGGCCAGGATTCGGTGGCTCGCAAGATCTCGGGCCGGGCGCCGCCCGCTTCCAGCGCTTCGGCGAGCACCTCGCCGCCACCGGTCTGCAGGTCAAGGATCTTGCGTCCGGAGGTCACGGCGGATGCCAGCAGTCGTGAGTATCCCCACGGCGGGCGCGCTTCGGTGGCCCGTCCGTCGAACCAGGTGAATGCCCAGCCGGCCGTCGGCACCGCGTCGCCCTCGGCGAGCAGCGCCTCGAAGTCATCGCGAGAAGTGGGGGCTGTATCGGATGTCACCGACTCATCTTCGCACCGGCGGCACTACCGTTGCAGCCGTACCCGGGGAGGGCTCAGCCCGGGTTCGCGGGATGCTCTTCTGTACGTTTCTGCTGGCGCTGCCGGATCCACACGGTGGCGGTGGCGGTCAGCACCAGGGCGATGCCGACCAACAGCGCCAACTCGCCGGGGCGGTCCGGGAGCAGGGTGGCGATGATCAGCGTGACCAGGCACAGACCATGCGCGGCCAACCCGATCTGCAGGGTCCGGTCGGTGCGCACTACCCGCATCATCGGCCCGAGTTGCCAGGCGCCGCGGAGCTGGTAGCCCCAAGCGCCGAGAGTGAGCAACACCGTGATCGGCCCGACCAAGTGCACCCAGCCCGCTGGGTCGCCGTCAACCAGTAGGCGCGCCCTGCCCAGCACCGCCAAGGCCGCCCACAACACGAGCTGAGCAATCGAAAAGGTGTGCCAGACAGTGGAATTCAGGTTTTGCAGGGCTATTCGATCCGTCGGATCGGCCTGCACAACGGCCGCGAAACCGCGGGCCGCTGCCGCACCTGCACCGCGGTGCGCCTGCCAGCGGGCCAGCTCGGCTGCGGTGCTCGAGCTCTCCGGATCCAGGGCGGCCGCGCGCCGCAGGTATTCGCCGGCCTCCTTGCGACGCCGCAGTTCCAGCAGGGCTGTTCCGGCCAGCCGGTGCGCGTCGGCGTCCTGCGGGTCCAGTTCGATGGCCTGCCGCGCCAGCATCACCGTCGCGTCGGTGACCAGCCCGCAGTCGATGTCCACTCCGGCGGCCACCCGGTACGGCGCCGGATGCGTCGGTGCCAGCCGGATCGCTGTCCGCGCCGCCTGCTGCGCGAGCGCGATCTCCCGGCGGGCGGCGTGCACGACTGCTGCCAGCAGCTGGCTGTCCACGTCGCCTGGCGCCTGGCTGATCAACGCCCGTACCGACCGCAGGGCACCGTCGGTGTCCAGGGCGCCCAACTGCGCCCAGCCGAGCAGCCTGAGTGCGTCGGAATCACCGGGATCTGCCGCCAGATGTGCGCCGAGCAGACGCGCCGCCTCCTGATGACGAGCCGCAGCGATGAGCAGCTGGGCGCGTGAGCGCACATCCGTCATCGGTTCACCAGCGCTTGGACTTCTTCAAGAAGGACTTCAGTTCGGCGAAGGTGCCGTCGTCCTGCCCGTACTGCACCACGGTGCGCGCGGTCTCAAGCCACGGCCCGGTGGACGGCCGGATACTGTCCAGCGCCGCACGGAGATCGGACATTCCGATCATCCTGGCGAGGCCGGTGCGGACACCGTCCAGCAGAGCAAGTTCGCTGGCCGATTCGCACACGAAGGCGATGTCCGCCCCCGAGAACCCCTCGGTGCCACCGGCCAATTCGGCCAGGTCGATCCCCTCGACCGGTCGATGAGCCAGGTGATAGCGGAAGATCGACTCCCTGGCCGGCCGATCCGGCGGCAGCACCAGAAGCGTGCGGTCCAGGCGTCCGGGCCGTCGCAGCGCCGGATCGACGTCCCACGGCTGGTTGGTCGCCGCCAGAACGTACAGTCCCTCGTTCTGACTGTTGACCCCGTCCAGCTCGGTGAGCAGCTGGTTGACGGCGCCGCGGATCGCCGAGTGATGAGTCTGAGATCTCTTCTGCCCCAACGCGTCGATCTCGTCCAGGAACAGCACGCAGGGTGCATTGCGACGGGCCTGGGAGAACAGGTCGTGCAGATTCCGTTCGCTGGAGCCGACCCACATGTCGAGAATCTCCGCGAGCCCGGCAGAGAGGAAGGCTGCGCCGAGTTCACCGGCGAGGGCTTTGGCCAGGAACGTCTTGCCGCAGCCGGGTGGGCCGTAGAGGAGCATGCCGCCCCGCAGACTCTTGCCGAACAGTTTGCGCAGTTCGGGGTTGCGCAGCGGCGCCAGGAACGCCGCGTTCAGCCGGTCCTTGACCGCCTGCATCCCGCCGACATCGGTCAGCCGGACCTCCGGACGTTCGATGTCGAAGGCAGCGTCCGGTTCCGAGGCACTCTGATCCGATGCACCGGTGAACATCGGGGCCGCGAGATCGCCCAGCTGATCCTCGGCCGCCGTCCAGTCGAACGCACCGCTCACGGGTGTGGAGACATCTTCACGGGTGGGATCGGGCGCGACCGGCGAGTTGGGCGGCGCTGGTGAGTCGGGGTGCTGGCCGGCCATCGGTGCGCCCAGCGCCTTGGCCATCAGCTCCCGTGCACCGCGATGGACGGGATCGGCGCCGAGCACAACGCTGAGCTCGCCGATCGCCTCGTCCGGCCGGCCGGACTCCACCAGCAGCTGCGCCAGATGCAGGCGCAGTGGGACGTCCTTCGGTGCGGAGGCGACGGCACGGCGGATCGCCGCGATGGCGGGGTCGTCGGTCATCTGATCATTGTCGGTGGCCGTAGAAGTCGAAGCATCTGCGGATGTCGTAGACCACCCCGATGTGCAGTGCCTGGACCTGGTCCAGTACCGCGCTGCCGGACTTCGAGTTCACATCGCCGGCCGCCAGCGGCGAGCTGACTACTTCGTACACCGCCTTGTTCAGATCGTTCGGCGACAGCTTCAGTTTGTCCGGGCCCCGTGGATCACGCAGCCACCTGGCCCAGGTACCGGCGTAGCAGAGCCCGCGCAGACCGGCCTGGTCTCCGGTGAGCACCCCGCCGCCGGTCGCCTGAGCCGCCAGCGCGTACCGGCTGGCGATCAGGATGATCGCGGAGAAGTCGCCGTTCGTGGATCGCCAGGTCGCCGTCGGAGTGCCGATCTTCTTGAGCTGCGCAAGGTTGTAGCGAACGCTCCTGGTGGCCGGGCAGTAGTCGACCGGAGGCTGGGGTGTGCTTCCCAGGCAGGTCGGCGGGGTCCCGCTGTCGTACTTCTGCAGTTTCGGTTTCGAGTACCCCGGGACGGTCTGCCCGAAGTACAGATCGAGGGTCGTCGCGACCTGGGTGATCAGCTTGTCCGTCACCTCGATGTTGCCGAAGTTGGTGGGAAACCGATCGAAACCTGTCTGCTGACTGCGCTGGTCGACCTCCTGCTGGCTGATCTCGTTGCACCGCTTCGGTCCGTTGGCGTACCCGATGGCGGCGGCGAAGCTGCGGTCGAAGGAGTTGCCGTGGGCGGCGGCGTTGTCGGCGCCGAGGCCGACCGGGTCACCGACCCACATCATCGCGGTCAACACCCCTCGGATGCCGTCCGCCGAGGAGAAGTCGAAGTACTTGGAATTGCCGTCGGCCACCCAGCGCCAATAGGAACCGGCATAGCAATCGGCCTGCTGCTCCAGCAACAGGGTCGACGTTCGCGCCACCCCGAGCCGGGCCTGGACCAGGTGGCCCATCTCGTGGGCCAGGATCGTCGGTGCGCTGAGTTCACCGACCTGCTTCTCCATCATCGGCATCAGTACTCCGCGATCCCAGATGATGGTGTCGCAGCCGCTGCCGACGTAGGAGGCGTTGACCCGGCCGGCCAGCTTCGCGCCGCACACCCTATCGGTGGTCGACTTCGAGTCGTAGGAGATCAGCGCTTTCGCCTCGGTGAACTGCTTACCGAAGTCTTCCTGGAAGATCCCGCGGTAGTAGGTGTACAGATCATCGATGGTGGCTTCGGCGAGCCTGTCGTACTTGTTCCCGGACGCTGCACCCTGCACCCGCAGCGACGGCCTCGGCGCGTTGTCCTTCAGCCCGCTCCGGCCGCCCGTCGGCGGATCATGGGACTCCGTCCCGCTACCCGCCCCCACCCGGACCGCCTGCCCGGCCACCGACTGGGTGCACGCCGTCGTGAGCGCAGCCACCACCGCCAGTGCGGCCAGCAGGCGTGCCGGGCGGATGGTCATGGTCGGTGATCCTTCCTGTTCCGCGGTGGCCCCACCGGCCGGTCTTCTGTGCGCTGACGCTACCGCCAACCCTGCTCGGCAGGTGGCGGAACAGAAGTGTCCGGGATGGCCGGCGAGTGGGCACAATGGGGGCATGCAGGTTCCGCCACCGGCGAACGCCGGGATCAGGATCCAGCCGGCCGGCTCGCCCGAAGGGGTTCAGGCGGCGGCGCAGCTGTTCGACAACGAGCCGAATCCCCAGGCCACCGAACGATTCCTGACCTCGCCGGACCATCACCTGCTGCTGGCCTTCGATTCGGCTGCCGCGGACGGCGCGGCAAGGGCTCCGATCGGAATGATCTCCGGCGTCGAGACCACCCACCCGGACAAGGGAACCGAGCTGTTCCTGTACGAGCTGGCGGTCGCCGAGAACGCCCGCGGCCGCGGTGTGGCAACCCAGTTGATCAACGCGCTGGCCGACCTCGGGAGACAGCGCGGCTGCTATGCGATGTGGGTCGTCACCGAGCAGGACAACGCCGCCGCCAACGCCGCCTATCTGCGGGCGGGCGCACAGGACGAGGAACAGGTCGTGATGTACAGCTGGGACCTCAGTGAGAGGCAAGAGCCTTGAGCAGCAATGGCTCCGCCGACGATTCGAGGCGGGTGGTGCCGGACGAGCGGAGTCTTCGGCCCATCGACGAAGGGGTGCAGCGCGACTTCTCCGAAGGCATGTCCTACGGCGACTACCTGGATCTGGATCGGCTGCTGACTTCGCAACACCCGCGTTCGCAGCCTCCGCAACACGACGAGCTCCTGTTCATCATCCAGCACCAGACCTCCGAGCTGTGGCTGAAGCTGGTGATCCACGAGCTGCGTTCGGCCCGCTCCCTGCTGGCCGCTGACGACCTGCCGCAGACTCTGAAACGGCTGGCCAGGGTCAAGCACATCCAGAACCAGCTGTCGGAGCAATGGTCGGTGCTGGCGACGTTGACCCCCAGCGAGTACGCGCAGATCCGGCCGTACCTGGCCGCCAGCTCCGGATTCCAGTCCTGGCAGTACCGGGCGGTGGAGTTCCTGTTGGGCAACAAGAATGCCGGCATGGTCGAGGTGTTCGCGCACGATCCGGCTGCCGAGCAGCTGCTCAGCGGGCTGCTCGACGAGCCGAGCCTGTACGACGAGTTCGTGCGTTATCTGGCTCGCCGCGGCTACCCGATCCCGTCGGCCGTCCTGGAGCGGGACGTGCGCAAGGCGTACGTGATCGACACCGACCTGGTGACGGCATTCGAAGCGGTGTACGCCCACCCGACCCAGCACTGGGGGGTGTATGAGACCTGCGAGGAACTTGTCGACCTGGAGGACAACTTCCAGCTGTGGCGCTTCCGGCACCTGCGGGTGGTGGAACGGATCATCGGCGACAAGACGGGCACCGGCGGATCCAGCGGCGTGGACTTCCTGCGGAAGGCGTTGCGGCTGAGCTTCTTTCCCGAACTGTACGCGGTTCGATCGGTGCTCTGAACGCCGCATTTCCCGCGGGGCATGCCGTGTCGTCAGGCGCCGAAGCCGGGGTCTGCGATGCGCTCGGAATCTTCCAGTACCCGCAGGATGTTGCCGCTGGTGAGTGCCGCAAGGTCATCGTTCGACCAACCGCGGCCGGCCAACTCGGCCAGCAGGTTCGGGTAGCCGGACACGTCGGGGATCCCCTGCGGCAACGCCGGAACACCGTCGAAATCGCCGCCCAGCCCGATATGCCTCACGCCGGCAATGTCCCGGGCATGATCGACGTGGTCGGCCACCTGCGCGACGGTGGCGCTCGGCGTCGGATTCCTCACCTGCCAGGCGGCGAACGCCGCCTTCGCCGCGTCGTCGGTGTCCTCGGTCTCCTCGTCCTGCCACTCGGGCAGTCCCAGCCGCCGACGTTCCTCGGTCTCGGCGGCGCGATGGTCCGCACACTGCTGGCTGACGAAGCTGGGCACGAAGGTGATCATGACGATGCCGCCGTTGTCGCCCAGCCTGCCGAGCACGTCATCCGGAGCGTCCCGGACGTGATCGCACACCGCCCGGCAGGACGAGTGCGAGAAGATGACCGGCGCGGTGGAGGTGTCAAGGGCGGCCCGCATGGTGCTCGGCGCCACGTGGCTGATGTCGACCATCATGCCGATGCGGTTCATCTCGGCGACCACCTGGCGGCCGAAATCGTTGAGACCACCGACGTTTTCGACGTCGGTGGCACTGTCCGCCCACGGGACGTTCTGGTTGTGGGTCAGCGTCAAGTAGGCGACGCCGAGCTTGCGGAGCACCCGTAGCACGGCGAGCGACTCATCGATCGAGTGTCCGCCTTCGGCTCCCATCAGCGAGGCGATCTTTCCGTCCTTCCAGGCGGCGCGGACCTCGCGTGCGGTCCGCGCCGCGGCGAAGGTGTCCGGATAACCGGCGATGATCCGCTGCACGCAATCGATCTGTTCCAGCGTCTGGGTGACGGCCTGGCCGGGCGGCAGGTTGCCCGGCACGAACACCGACCAGAACTGGGCGCCGACGCCGCCCGTCCGCAGCCTGGGGATGTCTGTATGCAGGCCGGGCTGCGGCTGCGCTATGTCGGTGGCCCTGAGGTCGTAGCCGCGTTTGCGGAGCGCCCATGGCAGATCGTTGTGCCCGTCGAACACCGGCGCGGCCCGCAGCAGAGCGGCGATCCGGTCGGTGGGTTGGGCGTCGGAGTCGGCGGCCGAAGCAGCGGTCATGCCGACGATCCTGCCAGGGCCCGGCGCCGGCGCTCGCGGCGCCAGCGTTCGCGACGCCCATCTGCCGGTGCAAGTGCCGGGGATGGCGATCGCCGGCCCACCGCGTCGACGCTGGCGATCTGTACTCGACGCTGGCGATCTGTACTCGGCGCTGGCGATATTTCGCCAGCGGGAGATACAAAACGCCAGCGTTCGCGGCTGAGGCCCCTGGCCAGCCGGCTTCCGGACGGGCGATCGCGACGCCAGCGTTCGCGGCTGGACGCTGGCCAGCGGCCGCGGCTGGACCCGGGCCAGGGGCAGGTCACCGCATCGCCGCCAGCCGGGATACCGCCTCCTCGATCACCTCGTCCCGTTTGCAGAACGCGAACCGGACCAGGTGAGCACCCGGCGCGGGGTCGAAGTAGAACACCTGCTGCGGAACGGCGACCACGCCGCAGCGATCGGGGAGCTCCCGGCAGAAGGTCAGTCCGTCCGTGCCGCCCAGCGGCCGGATGTCGGCCACTGCGAAGTAGGTGCCCTGTGGCCGGACCACCCGGAAGCCGGCCGCCGACAGCCCGTCGCACAGCCGATCCCGCTTGTGCTGCAAGCCTTTGCGAAGACGCGCCACCCATTCCTGCTCGGTGCGCAGGGCGAGGGCCACGGCCGGCTGGAACGGGGCCCCGCCGACGAACGTGAGAAATTGCTTGGCCGCCCTGACCGCGGCGATCAGCGGTGCCGGGCCGGCGGC
>JAABUS010005014.1_pt1 | contig 18055 bp, 12 predicted proteins | sample 5560161 | NCBI WGS metagenome assembly JAABUS01 (sample SAMN10711885, study PRJNA513376) | rock metagenome | isolation source: Antarctica rocks | place: Antarctica: Victoria Land, Trio Nunatak nord | collected 2016-01-04 | reverse complement strand
AGCGACCGGCCGCTCGCCCCCCGCTTGCTGGGCCCTCCCGGGATCGGCAAGACGACGCTGGCGATGGCCGCCGCCCGCCTCCGCGAGCAGCCGCTCTACATCAACCAGTGTACCGCCGACACCCGGCCCGAGGACCTGCTCGTGACCCCCGTGCTCGCCGAGTCGGGCAAGATCGCCTACCACGCCTCCCCGCTGGTCTCGGCGATGCTCGCCGGCGGCGTCTGCGTCCTCGACGAGGGGAACCGGATGAACGAGAAGTCGTGGGCGAGCCTGGCGCCCCTGCTCGACCACCGCCGCTACGTCGAGAGCGTCGTGGCGGGGGTCACGATCCCCGCCCACCCCGACTTCCGCGCCTGCGTCACGATGAACGAGGACGAGTCGACCTACGAGGTCCCCGACTATATCCTCTCGCGGCTCCAGCCGACCCTGACGCTCGGCTTCCCGGAGCGCGACGATGAGATGGCCATACTCAAATACCACCTCCCCTTCGCCGAGCATGAACTCCTGGCCCTGACCGTCGAGTTCCTCCAGCAGGCGCACGCGCTGAAGCTCGACTTCTCGCCGCGCGACGGGATCACGCTGCTCCGCTTCGCGATCAAGCGGATGGCCCAGGACCCCGCGCACCCCCTCTCGCGCGACGAGGCCTGGCACGAGGCCTTGATCTGCGTCCTGGGCGACGAGGCGGCCGACCTCGACGACCTCGCCCGCCGCAAGCGCCGGGCACTCGGCGGCCAGCACGCGCCGATGGGCCTGGGCGACATCTTCTTCGACCCCGGCGACCCGTTGCATCCCGACGCGGACGACGAAGACGAAGAGGACGACGACTGATGAGCGCGACGCCTCCGCGACCTTCGGCCGACGACTTCCTGCGGATCGGCCCGCGGGTGCGGGTCTTGCCGATTATCCACGGCTCGGGCGACTTTGCCATCCGGGTCCGCGAGGAACTGCTCGCCCGCCCTTATGACTGCGTGGCCGTCCCGCTGCCGCCGTCATTCCAGGACGACGTGGAGGCGGCCATCGAGCGGCTGCCCGCCATCTCCGTCGTCACCCAGCGCGACGTGCAGAGTGGCGACGATGACGATTCGGAGTCCGGCTTCAGTTATGTGCCGATCGACCCCTGTCAGGGAGTCATCGCCGCGCTCCGGGTGGCCCGGGGCGAGCGGATGGCCCGGGCGTTCATCGACATGGAGACTCCCCGGTTCGAGGCATACTCGGCGAGCTTCCCCGACCCCTACGCGCTGAAGCGAGTCAGCCCCGAAGGGTTCGCCGCCGCGGTCCTGCCGGCGATCCCACCGCCCCGGGACGGCCAGCACGCCGAGAGGATCGCCTGGATGGCCGACCGGCTGCATCAGCTGGAACGGCGTTATCGGAAAATCCTGCTCGTCTGCTCGCTGCTGGACTGGCCCTGGATCCGCGACGCCTACGGGCGACAGCTCGAAGTGGACGATTCGGAGTCGTTCTATGCACCAATTCAAACCTTCGCGGTCGGCCCGAAGACGTTGATCTTCGCGCTCGGGGAGCTGCCGTTCGTGACCGGCCTGTACGAGCGCGGGCGCCGCGAGTTGACGGCCGATGACAACCTATCGGTCGACGGCGTCAAGGAGATGGTGCTCCGGGCCCGCGACCGGCTGAAGGGGACGTTGCCCAAGGTCGCGGCGCGGGTGACGCCGCAGTTGCTCTCGATCTACTTCCGGTACGTCCGCAACCTCTCGCTGATCGAGCGCCGGCTGACCCCCGACCTCTACGCCCTGGTCGTCGCCGCGAAGCAGACGGCCGGCGACGATTTCGCTCTCGCCCTTGCCGAGACGGCGCGGGAATATCCGTACATGGATCCGGGGGACGCCGACGTGTCGTCTGGCGACCCCGAGCCCGTCCTCCGGATGGGCGACGGCCGGGCCGACGTCCCCGGCTGGGGGATGGCGAAGATGGTCACCCGGCTCCCGGGCCAGGCATTGTCGTGGCGCTCCATGGAGCTGCGACCGAGGCCCCCGGAGCGCGACCGCCAGAAGTGGCGCCAGAGCTGGAACCCGTTCGGGATGTGCTCGTGGCCCCCCGAGGACGACCGGATCGAGAGTTTCCAGCGGCACGTCCGCGACCAGGCCAAGGCCGTCCTGGGGGCCGACCTGGCCCGGTCGGAGAAGTTCACGACCAGCGTCATGGACGGCCTCGACGTCCGCGAGACCCTGAGGAACTTGCACACCGGCGACCTCTACGTGAAGGTCATGCCCCCGAGCCGAGGAACGATCGAGGTCGTCGTCTTCCTGTTCGACGTCCCGGCCGACCCGAGCCTCTACACCAGTCGGGCGACCTGGTACGCCGAGCATACGGAGGAATCGACCCTCGCGTTCTACGCCACCAACCACATGAAGACGCTCATCGGCCCGGGCGTCGCCCAGGCCGAATACGGCGGGGCCTTCTTCCTCTTCCCCCCCCGGCCGATCCCCGACATCTGGGTCGACCCCCGCCTCGACTTCGCCGATACGCTCGAAGAGCGCCTGCTGGCCGGCGCGTTCCTGCACAGCCGCGAGCGGCACGTCGCGGTCGTGAGCCCCCGCCCCCCCTCCGCCTCCTGGCGGAGGCTGGCACGCCGATTCGGCCGCAAGATCGTCCACCTCCCCCTGAAGCGATTCGGCGGCCAGCTCGTCGAACGCCTCCGACGGTTCCACGTCCTCAACGGCAAGACCGTCCGATCGTACGCGGCCGACTTCATCCGCGATACCTAAGGAAGGCCCCCCATGCCCTGGTTCGCCCTGGCCCTGATCGCGCTGGCCGACCCTCCCCTGCCCACCGCGCCGTTCGAGGCCCCCAAGTATGGGGTGAAGGCCGCGATCCCCAGGGGATGGGAGATCGTCGCCCGCGAGGTGGACGACCGCGTCTTCGTGGCCCTGATACCGCAGGCCGACCCCGAGCGGCCCGGGGCGGTGGCGTGCGAGCTGGGGCTGGCCCCCGAGACGCTCGACGAGTATCGGACCCGGATCGACGGCACGGCGAAGCGCGGGGGACGTCCCGGCGGCAAGCTCGCGCGCAACGAGGTGGTCAAAGGGCCCGGCGGAGACCGGCTGGAGACGGTCTGGGAATTCCGCCCCAGGTTCGGCGGCCTCTGGCGCGAGCTGAGTCTCCGGACGGTCGCGAACCGGCAGATGTACACCTTCACGCTCAACGTCGATGAGGACACCTACCCGACCGCCAAGGCCGCGTTCGACCTCCTGGTCGACTCGGCCGAGATCTCGGCCCCGAACACCGGCGCCGACGCGATCGACCCGAAGTCCAACCGCTGGGTCCAGCGCGAATTCAAGTTCGCCATCGGCCTCCCCGAGGGGTGGCGACCGGTCCTCGCCCCCGACCAGGCCGCGCTCTTCTTCGCCAACGGCCCCGCGCACGGCATCTGGTCCGACAACGTCCTGGTCCTCGCCCAGCCCCACCGCGACCTCGACCTGAAAGGCCTGGAGCGAACCCTCCCCGAAGCACTCCGCGAGGCCGAGCCCGGTTGTGAGGTCCTCACGTGCCGGGTGATCCCGCAAGGGAAGGGCGAGGCACTCGAGACCGTCGTCCGGACCCGGCGCGGTCCGTTCTCGATGACCGTCCTCGAGCGCCGATTCCGCGGTGGTCGGTACGACTACGAGGTGAAATACACCGTCGAGTCCCAGCGGTTCGAAGAGCTGGCTCCCGCCCTGCGCAAGAGCCTCGACAGCTTCGGCGAGGTCCCCGGCATCACCCCCGAGGCGCGGCCGGCGTGACCGGCATGGTGAGTGGAGCGTGGTGAGAGAAGTCAAATAGGGAGTGCCTTTTTCGCCGCGTCGTGAGACGACCTCTCCCCGCCGTGTCCGGACGAGGGCTCTCGGGACGTTGGGCGGCAATACAGCGCCTGGGACTTTTGTCAGTTGACCTATCTTCGACTTTTGTCGATGATACGCTCTTATCGCACAAGCCCTAGCGGCTGGGAGAACCTCGCACCTCGAATGGAGCACGCCATGGACCGCCCCAGACCCCAGAGGTATGGACTGCGGTTTCTGGTCCTGGTGACCATTTATGCCCTCCTGGGCTCCGCTGGATGGTCAGCTGACGACGCATCCACGAAGCCGGAGGACCGTTTCGCCAATGAGCCCAAGCGGCCCAAGGCCGAGACTCCGGTCGCATTCTCTGAGTCGTGGGACGAGGCCCGCGCCGAGGCCAAGCGGAGCGGGCGCCGCATCCTGGCCTATTTCACCGGCGATTACTGCGGCTGGTGCCGGGTCCTGGAGAAGCGGACTTTCACCGATGCTGAAGTCGTCGAGTTGAGCGAGCACTTCGTCCGTGTGGAGTTGAACACCGGCGAGGAGAGGAATGCTCGGCTCGCCGATGAGTACCGAATTGAATCCATCCCCCGGTCCTTCATCATGACTCCCGAGGGTCAGGTTGTGGATAAGCGTACCGGATACATCCCGGCCGCCGAGTACGCCGCCTGGCTCAAGGCGGCACGGACCAAACCGCCCGCGCCCTCGGGGCCGGTAGGTCCGGTTCCCAAAGCCCCGCCGCCCGTCGGTGCCCCGGAGTCGGAGGCCGACGTCGTCATCTGGTTCGTGGACGCGACCGAGAGCATCAAGCGCTGGGGCGATGAGGATTGGACCGGCCATGCCCACCTGATTCCGTTGCTCCGCGCCGCCGGGCTCCGCCTTCGGATCGAGCACATGGCTCGTGAGGATTTCCCGGCCCGTTGGGACCGTGCCGAAGCGGCGGGCCAGGCTCCCGACATCATCGCGGCGGACAGACTGGCGGGCTTGGTCAGGGAATTGGATCGTAAGGGTCGCCTCACGCATGTGTACTCTGAGCGACTGCTTTGGACACCCGAGGTCGCATCCTGCTCCGACTTCGCGGGACGGTCGCCCCACCTCGTGGCCGGCTCGCGGCATGAGGCGGCGGGCCGGAAGACCGCCAGAGAACTCCTCAAGCCGGGGCCGGAGACGACCTTGCCGGGCTCGGAACTGCCGGACGCGGCGGGCCGAGCCGAAGCAGTTGCCGTCTCCCGCCGCGCGGTGGTGGCATATCTGTCCGGGGACCGGGAGGGCTTGGAGGCCGTCGCCTCGCAATCCTCCCCGCAACTGACGCGCTGTATAAAGCCCGAGGAGTTCCGGTTGGGCTGGGACGTGCAAGCCAATTCGGTCGAGGTCCGCGGTAATGAGGCCATCGCCTTCGCGAGGGTGGAGATGCAGTTCGGTGGAAAGCAAATGATTGGGGCCGACTCCGTCCTGGTGGTTCTCTGTCGGGAATCCTCCCGGTGGAAGGCGTTCGCCGTCAGCAAAGATATCCTCTCCATCAAGGAGCTGCCCGCCCTCGGTCGCCTCGGACTTCGAGCGCGAGTCGGTCCCGAGGACCCTCCCACGCCCCGGCTGCTCTACCCTGCCGATGGAGGGACTATCGAAGGCGGCGGGAAATCCTTCGCCTGGGAAGTCCCTGCCCGGGGTCAGCCACTCGTCGCGCAGGTCTGTCAGGTCCTGCTGAACGGGGAGAAGGGTCGCAGTTGGCCCGAGACGCGGTTGAAGGTCTATCCCGGCGAGCCGCGGGGCCAATCACTGCTCTCCGAGACGACGGCAAAGGATCTGACGGGGGTGACCGCCGAGCAGATGTCCTGGTGTGTCTGGGCCATCGACAGAGATGGGCGACTCTCTGTCTCGGAGGTCCGCGGCTACACTTGGCCGGAATTCAAGTAATCCTCGCCGGGGGGAATCTAGAGCAGATAGTCGCCGCGGTGGACGTGGTTCATGGCAAGGGTGGTGACGAGGGTCGTCAACGCAACGATCGCGGGGGTCTCCTGCTCCTGGGGATAGACCTGCGCGCAGTGGTCGGCTCGGTCGGCGAGGTGGTGGAGCAACACCCGGGTCCGCTCGGGAAAGTGGCCGGTCCAGCGGTAGACGGTCTCCGCCAGGTCGCGCTCGAGCCGACGGATGAGCGCCGAGGCCCGGACGCGTGGGGCGTCGGGGGGGGCGGTTTCGGGATGGCCCAGGTCCTCGAAGATCGAGCGCAGGGCGGCGTCGAGCCCGGTGGGGAATGCCCGGGGTACGCCCGTCTGTTCGCCGTAGAATTGATCCACCGAGTACGCCAGCTCGCCCACGTCTTCGTCGAGGTCGTCGGCCGTCACGACCGGGTCGAGGTCGGCCAGCGCGGCCATGGTCCGGTCGCAGTAGTGCAGCTTGGCCAGGGCTTCGGGCCACTCCAGGTAGTCGTCGCGCCAATTCAGGCCGGGGGTCATCCAGACGGCGAAGGTCTCCGACCAGTCTTCGTCGGGATGCTTCTGGGCATACCAGCCGGGGAGGTGGCGGACATATCGCCGGCTGAACGGCTCGAGGCGGTACTCTTCGAGGTACGGCTGCGCGATCGAGCCGAACTGCTCGACCCACTCCTCGGTCTCGTGGAGCCGATAGGCGTAGTTGACGACGTGCCCCATCTCGTGGCGGAGGTATCGGAGGATGTCGGCGCGGCCGCCCCCCTCGACATGGCCGCCGCGCTCGACGTGCAGGGCCGTCAGCTCGGGCCGGGCCAGATAGAAGGGGATCGCGATCGCGATCGTCCCGTCGGGGACTCCCCACTCGGTCGACAGGTAGAACCGGGGACGGAGCCGACGGACCCCCGCCTCATGCAATTCGGCCTCGAACTCGGCGAGGATCGGCTCGAGCGCCGACCCGGCGATCGCCAGGCCGAGATCCCGGATCGGCGTCGTCCACGGCTGCGATTCCTGGAACGCGGGCTCGCTCGGCGGCATGGGTCTCTGCTCCTCCAGGGACGGTTCGCACGGGGGCACGCGGTTCACCCTGGACTCCCGGCAATCGCCGTACCACCGCCTTGGCTTCAAAGTTGCACCCTGTGCGGCGGCCGGACCGGTTGATCTGTCGATAGCGCCGTTCGCAAGGGGACCGATGAAAATCACGATCTTGACGTACGTGGAGAGCGAAGACTCGAAGAAGTACGATGTGGTGGTCGATCAGGTCACCAAGGCCCTCCGCAAGGGGGGGCACACGCCGTCGGTCCTCGGCGTCCACGGCGACCTGAGCAAGTTCGTCACGAGCATGAAACGGCGCAAGCCCGACCTGGTCTTCAACCTGCTGGAGATGTTCGGCGACAATATCCGGGGCGACGTCGCCGTGGCCGGGGTCCTCGACCTGCTCGGCGTGCGCTATACAGGCGGCGGGCCGGGCGAATTGTACTTGCGCCAGGACAAAGGGCTGGCCAAGAAAGCCCTGGCTTTCGACGACATCTTGTATCCCGACTTCGCCGTCTTCTCCAAGGACGACTTCGAGACCGGGGGCAACCTGCGGATGCCGATGTTCGTCAAGCCGCTCCGGGCGGATGCGTCGATCGGGATCGGGAGCGACGCCCTGGTCAACGACGCCACCTCCTTGATGAAACGGGTGCTCGCCATCCACGAGAAGTTTAACGACGCGGCCCTTGCCGAGGAATATATCGAAGGGCGTGAGTTCTACGTCGGGATCCTGGGCAACCGCGACCCGATCGCCTTCCCGCCGATCGAGATGGACTTCTCCGGGCTCCCCGAAGGGGCCCCCCGCGTGCTCGACAGCAAGGCCAAATGGTCGAAGAATAGCGCCGAGTACAAGGGGACCAAATCGGTCATGGCGGATGTCACCGACGAGCTGCGAGCCAAGCTCCAGAAGGTCTCACTCGATGCCTACAGGGCCCTCCGCGTCCGCGACTACGGACGCGTCGATCTCCGCCTGACCGACACCGGCGACATCTACGTCATCGAGGTCAATGCCAACTGCTATCTCGAACAGGAGAGCGAGTTCGCCACCGCCGCAGCCGCGGGCCTCGACTTCCCCGACATGGTGAATCGTCTCGCCGACCTCGCCGTGGAACGTCACAAGATTGCGGCTTGAGGTTTCTCCCGACCCCGTCCGGGGATTCGTCGTCATGGCATGTGCCCGAGCTTCTCTTCCGAACCCGGCGCCCTTCGAAAGGCGGGCCTCCGAACCGTCCTACGTTGCAGGAGGAGAGGCGACGGCTCCGGCCTCCTTCTCGACGGGCTTGCGTGCGGCGAAGCGGAGCGATTGCAGGAGGATGAAGAAGATCAAGACGGGGGGGATCGCGTACGCGATGTACAACGTCCAGCCGATCCCGAGCGCGGGCCCGATCAGGGCCACGGGCAAGGCGACCATGACGAGCAGGAGCAAGACGCAGCCGACGGAGGTCATGACGCTCTTGAAGTTGCCCGCCTCGCTGACCTGCTCATAATGCAGGTCGACCGTCCGCCCACGTCGGAGGCTCCGGGCCGTCGCCTCGACGAGTTCCATGGCACGAGTCCCGTCGAGGAGGTCTGGATGCGCATCGAGGCCGGCGACCGCGTCGTCCAGGACATCCAGGATCGCGCCACGCGGATCCCACGATTCGAGTTCCTGGATTGTTTCCGACCCTCCCGCCAGGCGTCGGACCAGGCGTGCCGACGCCGGCCGGACGGGATCGTATTCGAGGGTCAGTGAGCCGTCGGCCCCCGACACAACGAGCCGAGCCGGCTCCTTCGGGCCGGTCCAGACTCGAACCTCTCCGCGCCTCGCATCGGGACCTCGGAGCTGGACCAGCAAGCTCTCATGAGGATACTCCCCGGGCGGATCGCCCGTGGCCGTCACCGCTTGGACTTCGCCGAGCAAGGCACGCACGACGTCGACGGATTTGGCGAAGACTTCCCGCGTCAGGTCTCCCCCCTCCCCGTCCGCGGGCAATTCGTGCCGGAGGGCGCGGAAGGCCCCCACGTCCTCCCCTCGGATCGCCCGGCGAAGCGCCTCGATCCCCGGGTGCAAGCGGAGCGGGAGGTCGGGCACCAGCACGGCCCCGGTCTCCGCCCGGCTGAGCGCGACCTGGTAATAGGCCTCGGAGTCGGGCCCGGGCGGGTGCAAGCAGATCGCCGGCAACCCCGCCGCCGCGACCCGTCGAAGCGCCTCGCAGCGGAATTCCGCCTCCCCGCCGACGACGACCGCCTCAACCCCCGCCGTCGCGAGCGCATCGTTGAGGTCGCGCGACTTCGGCACGTCGGCCCATTCCTCGAAACCGGGGAATGTCGCCCAGAGCTTGTGCTCGGCGTCCTCTCCGATCCGACCGGCCCAGGATCGTTCCTCGGCCCCGCTTCCCAGGATCAGGAAATTCATCGTCACCATACACAGACCGGGACAAATCGTCAGCTCACAGTCGTCTCGTTCATCATATCCGGTCCCCAATCCGTCGAACACGGGGCGGACATGAGCGACCCAGCCAAGAGCCCCCGAGCATGCCTTGTCCACGGCCCGCCGAGTCACGTAGCCGCCTCGAGCGGCCCCTGGAAACACCCGGTCGTGCACCTAAAAGAAGAGTCATTGTCAACTTAATCGAAAAAAAACTGTTCACTTAAAGCGAGCCGTTCCGAATTGTCCTACCTAACTAAGGGATATCCTGAGTTGGCGAAATAACTATCGCCTTTTAAAAGACGATCCATTACGATTCCATTGTGGAGTACGACGCAGCCCTCGGAGGGCAATGTCGCTGGCCCGACCGCAATGATCTCATTACGGTCGCTCCCCATGCCGTTGAATCGAGGGTCTTTGACATCCAGAGTCCGCGAAACGCGCCCAGAAGTATGGGGCCGACGGCTTCGCGATCCTGGTTCGTTACCTGGAATACGGCAGAAAGGACCAGGGACCAATACGAAAGCGGCGTGATCATCCCCGCCTGCGTCCTCCGGAAATGCATCGAGCTCACCGGGGTAGAATCGCACTGGCTGTTGACGGTCGAGTGCGAGCGTTCTCTCGCTCGCCCCACGAAATCGGACCAGTGCGCTTCTCAACAGAGGTTTCCCAATGAAACCGAAACGTATCGCGACACGCATGGCGGCGGAACTGCATTTTCTTCGATTCCCGGCAGTCTTTGAACATCCCGTCAGGGCCGAATGTCTGAACTGTTCCTCGGAATTAACCCTGCATCAACCCGATATGGAAATGCCCGAGCGACTCCTGGGCGTTTGTGAATCATGCAAGAACTGGTACCTCATCGACCTGGTGCGTGACGTGTCCCAGGGGGTCATGGTATGGCTGCCCGATAGCGAGGTCGTCCGGGAACTCTCGCGTGAAAATCCGCCGGCCGGGATATCCATCATGAGCGGCGACTCCATCGAGAATACGCGCGCACTGCCGAGTCCCACCGACGAGCCGGAATCCTCCCCTTGATCGCACAGGTGCAAGCAGGTTGGGGCGATGGGCTTACCTGGCGGATAACCGACGTCGACTCGGTCGATTCGTAGGTTGGCTCGAGGAAACCGAGGTGGGAATCCGACGGGCATGGACGCCCGTCCCACCGTTCGTTCGAGGGTGAATGACCGATTTCGGGCCGGGCGTCCCCGCCCGCCGGCAGGTCCATGATCCTGGAGCCTCTCCAGAGGGTTCGCGAGAGGCCGAAATCGTGATCTGAGCTGACTGGCCCCCAGCCGGGAATGCAATTGTCGTTGCGCTGAGACGGGGATGGCCCGGACGACAACTCGCCCGGGCCATCCAGAGGACACGCGTCCTGACCTCGCCGCCGCCTCGTGGCAGGATCGGGCGAGCGGCGACCTCAATTCATGTCCACCCCGACCTCATGAGTCGCGAGCGCCCCGTTCTTCCAGCGGGCCAGGCCCCGGCCGTTACGAGGTTCCGATGGGGTCCACGCGGCCTCGGTCAAGGCCAAGTCGAAGGCCTCGTCGAGAGTCGAGACGCAGTGGAACTCGAGCCGCGAGCGGACCTCTTCGGGGATATCTTCCAGGTCGGCCTCGTTGTCCCTCGGGAGGATGACGCGGGTGATCCCGGCGCGGTGGGCGCCCAGGACTTTCTCCTTCAAGCCGCCGATGGGGAGGACCCGCCCCCGGAGTGTGATCTCGCCGGTCATGGCCACGTCGCGGAGTACCGGGCGACCGGACATCGCCGAGGCAATCGCCGTGGCCATCGCGACCCCCGCGCTCGGTCCGTCCTTGGGGATCGCGCCGGCGGGGACATGGACGTGGACCTCGATCGAGCCGAGGCGGTCGCCGGGGATGGCCAGCTCTCCCGCGTGGGACGTGGTATACGTCATCGCGGCCCGGGCGGATTCCTTCATCACGTCACCGAGCTGACCGGTGAGGATCAGGCCCACGTCTCCCCAGCCGGCCTCGACCGTCGACTCGTCCGGCTTCGCCGGGGCGCCCGGGAGCCGGCGAATGGCCGCCTCGACGAACATGATGTCGCCGCCGACCGGGGTGTAGTACATCCCGGTGGCCACGCCCACCTCGTCCACGAGCCCGATGCGCTCGGGATGGACCCTGGGACGTCCCAGGAGGTCGCGGACGGCCTCGGGAGTGATCGTCCTCGAGACTTCCTGGTCGGACGCGAGCTTCCTCGCCACCTTCCGGGCGACCGCGCCGACTTGCCGTTCGAGTTGCCGCACGCCGCTCTCGCGGGTGTAGCGGCTCACGATGGACATCACGGCCTCGTCGGTGAACGCGAGCCCCCGGTCATTCAGCCCCGATTCCTCGATCTGGCGAGGGATCAGGTACGTCTTGGCGATCTCGGCCTTCTCGCGTTCGGTGTAGCCCGAGAAGTCGACGACTTCCATCCGATCCAGCAGGGGGCCGGGGATGTTCTGGATGAAATTCGCCGTGGCGATGAAGAGGACCTCGCTCAGGTCGAATGGTACGTTCATGTAGTGGTCCGTGAACGTGTCGTTCTGCGCCGGGTCCAGGACTTCGAGGAGGGCGCTCGCGGGGTCGCCGTGGTGAGAGGCGCCCAGCTTGTCGACCTCGTCGAGAAGGAAGACCGGGTTCTTGGTGCCGGCCTGTTTGAGCCCCTGGATGATCCGGCCGGGCATGGCGCCGACGTAGGTCCGGCGATGCCCCCGGATGTCGGCCTCGTCGCGCACCCCTCCGAGCGAGACGCGGACATATTCCCTCCCCAGCGCCCTGGCGATGCTCCTGGCGATCGAGGTCTTGCCCACCCCCGGAGGGCCGACGAAGAGGAGGATCGGCCCCTTGGCCATCGCCCGTGCCTTCACCTCCACGGCGTCGGTGATCGGCCTCGCCTCGTCCCCGGCCCTCGCGATGCCGTCCGCCTCGTCATTCAGCGCCCGGGCCGGGACCTCGCCCACCTCCCGGACCTGACGCTCGAGTTCCCGGGCGCGGAGCTGACGGACGGCGAGGAACTCGAGGACGCGGTCCTTCACGTCCTTCAGGCCGTAGTGATCTTGATCGAGGACTCCGATGGCCTTCTTGAGGTCGAGGTCGTCGTCCGATCGGGCGCCCCAGGGGAGCTCCGCGATCCATTCGAGGTAGGTGCGGATGACCTGGGCGTCCATCGACTCGCGCCCCGAGCGCCCCAGCCGACCCAGCTCGCGCTCGACCTCGGCGCGGACCTCCCTGGGGAGGTCGAGCCTGAGGATCTTCTCGCGGAGCTCGGCCAGCTCTCGCGACGGTTCGTCCTCGTCGCCCAGCTCCTTCTGGATGGCCTTGAGCTGCTCGCGGAGGTACATCTCGCGCTGGCGTTCGCCCAGCTCTTCCTGGACCTGCGTCTTGATCTCGGCCTGGGCGTCGAGCATGCCGATCTCGCGCTGGACGTGCACCAGCACGCGTCGGAGCCGCTCTTCGACCGCCAGGGCCTCCAGGAGGGACTGCCTCTCGGGGACGGGCAAGTCGATGTAGCCCGCCACGAGGTCGGCGAATCGACCGGGTTCGGTCACGTTCTCGAGGACGTTCTGGAGGAGCTCCTCGGTCATCCCCCGCTTCGCGCCCAGCTCCATGGCACGCTCGCGGACCTCGCGGTAGAGCGCCTCGAAGGCGGTGTCCCGCTCGTCGATCGGCCCCATCTCGGCCAGCGGCAGGGTCTCGGCCGTGAGGTAGCCCGACGTCTCATGAAAGTGAATCGCCTGGGAGCGTGTTTCGCCGTGAACCAGGAGCTGCACGCCACCCAGCCCGCGCTGGATTTGCCCGATCCGAGCCACGACGCCCACGGTATGCAGGCCGTCCGGGTTCGGCTCATCCGCGTTATCTCTCTGCGCGACCGCGAAGACCAGGCCACCGGCCTTGGTGGCGGCCTCGATGGCGCGGAGAGTACCGGGTCGCCCCGCGGTGATCGGGACCGTGACACCCGGGAAGAGGACCGTCCCCCGCACCGGGAGGACGGGCAAAGACTTACGTTCGGCCATGATGGGCCCTTTCTCCGGATTTCACTCCCATGAGACGCCCCGAGATGGTCTGTCCGTCTCGTGCGCCAAGGCAAACCGATTCCCTCCGGATCGGGAATTCGGCAGTCCCTTGCTCAATTGTAGATAACGAAGAGAGTCGGGCAAGTGTTCGCAGAGATCATTCGGGCGCGTCGGAGATGCAACGCGAGTTCATTGCATGACCGGTGGAGTCGGGTCCGACGCCGGGACAGCCCAGAGGTCGATTTCCAAGGGTGCGTCCGTCCCGTCCGACGCCCGCACCCGGTCCTTCTCGTCCTCGAACAGGACGCGCGTCGCGACCGCCATCTCGCACCGCCGCTGCGACCGCCGGGCGGGATTGACCGTGTGGACGAGCCACGGCGATAATGAGGCCCGCCCCCTGCACCGGGACGGGGGGCGGCATCGAGTCTGAAGTATCGCCTGGCGGGGGACTCCGGTCGGTGATCACGCTCGAGAGTTTTGCGGACGTCCCCGCGCGGGTCCGAGGCGCCTATCTCGCGGTCGGCAATTTCGACGGCGTGCATCGCGGCCACACGCAACTGCTCCAGCGGCTCCGCGCCTGCGCCGATCGGGCGGGGGCGGTGGCCGTATCGCTCACGTTCGATCCCCATCCGGTGACGTTGCTGCGGCCCGACTCGGCGCCGGCCGCGCTGGTCTGGACCGGGCGCAAGGTCGGATTGCTGGAGGAGGCCGGGGCGAGCGAGGTGGGTGTCTTTCGGACCGGGCCCTGGCTGCTCGGGCTGACGGCCCGCGAGTTCTTCGACCGGGTGATCGTCGGGCAGTTCGCCGCGAGGGGGATGGTCGAGGGGCCGAATTTCGGCTTCGGCCGCGACCGCGGGGGAGACTCGGCGCTGCTGGCCTCGTGGTGCGCCGGGGCCGGGCTCGAGTTCGAGACGGCCGCGCCCGCCGCGGTCGACGGCCAGCTCGTCTCCTCGTCGCGAATCCGACGCTCGCTGGCGGATGGCTCCGCCGCCGAGGCCGCACGGCTGCTCGGGCGCCCGCATCGCATTCGGGGGGTCGTCGGCCATGGCGCGGGGCGAGGGGCGGGCCTCGGGTTCCCGACCGCCAACCTCGGCGGGGTCGAGGTGCTCATCCCGGCCGACGGCGTCTACGCCGCCCGAGCCTTCCTCCCCGACGGGTCGCCCCCCCTCGCCGCGGCATGCCACGTCGGGCCCAACGCCACCTTCGGCGAGCTCGACCGGACCGTCGAGGCCCACCTGATCGACTTCGACGGCGACCTCTACGGCCAGACGATCGAGCTCGACTTCTTGGAGCGCCTCCGCCCCTCACGGAAGTTCGACGGCCTGGAGGAACTGCTCACGCAGGTCCGCGCCGACGTCGAGCGAGCCCGTGCCGTCTGCTCGCCCTCCGAGTCGTTTTAGGACGGGCCCCGCCGTGCGGCTCGGCATGGCGGTCGGTCGGCCCTCGCCCTACCGACGCTGTACCCTGCTTCCGCCGGGTCAGTGCGAGGACGACGAGGGTGAGGGAGGCTCGAACATCACGGTGGGCTCGAGAGGCCCTTCGCCCCCGGGCGCGGCGTCCCTCGACCGCCACCACGCCGCGGCCTTCCTCGACACACTTTGTTGTCCCGGCCACCCCGCGCTCACTTTGGCCGACGTCTGGCAGGTTCCCCTTCCTCAAGGGTTCGCTTGAGAACCTTGGAGAAGATCGAGCCTTCGCCATACGGCACCGTCAGGATCGTCCTCCTCAGCGGCCGAATCTCGCGGAGGTAAAAACCCATGAGCTGATCCACGTCCGTCCTCAGGATCAGGAATTGCCTCCGATTGTCCTCGACCCGGTGGAACAACCGTTCCATGTCGCCTCGCCCGGCGAGTCGGAGCTTCTCCCTCTGGGCGACCGTCAACTCCCACATCCGGTCGGCTTCCTCGATCTTCCTTGTGAGGATAGCGTCTAGCTGGGCGCGCCTCGACTCTGCACTGTCCGAGCCGAACAACCAACCTTCGAAGGAATCCTCGGAGAGGGTGAATTCTTCTCGGGGCCGTGCGCGGAGCTGCGCGCTTCGGATCGTCCGGATGAAGGAGTCCAATTCCTCTCGCTCCATGTCCGGAGGCGCCGCCGGGGGAGGTGGCGGGACGGCTCTCAACCTCGCCAAGATCGCCTGCTCCCCTTTCCACTTCGCCTCCGCCTCCTGCCTGGCCGCTTCCCACACTTTGTCGACCGGTCGGGCAGACCGTGTGGGCGGGGCCGAGTTTTTCATCTCCTGGGAGAGGATGTGTTGGGTCGTCAAGAACATCCAGGCGACGCCGATCGAGACCGCCGCTGCTCGATGACCTCTCATCTTGCCTCCGGTGCAATCGTCCCCAGTTTTGTAGGGTCCGCTGTGAGGCTGGGATTTTTTCCCGAAAACCCTTCGGATCAGTAGTCGCTGATTTGAGCATTCTGTTTCCAGAAAACGATTTACTTCCATCAGGGTTCGTCGATTTGATAGGATTGGGTAAAAAAATCCCAACCTCTGTGCGGACCGACTTCGATTCGGGCGTCGCATCACGCATGGTCCGCACAGCGGACCCTACAAAACAAGGCATTTACCCCCTCGATCACGCTAAACACGTACGACAACAAAGTTGTCCCGGCTACCCCGCGAATCGGCCACTCTTGTCTCTATCCCACCCGTGGCGCAAGGCGCCGTTCATAGATGAAACGTGCCACTTATTTTGGATACGGTGGGTCAGGAGTGAGGGGGAGCCAGGGGACCAGGGCCGCCCGCTCATACTTCGCCTTCAATCGAGCCGCGTGGGAGGCGTATCTCCGTGCTTGATCCACCACCTTCCACTTCTCTGCGGCCGTATAACCCTGGAGGTGAGTCGCGCCCGATTCGACATTCCTGGCCGTGAAGAGGGCGACGCCGCCGGTGTAGGCATAGAACTGGGCCTGCCGCCGGTAGTCCGCCGACCGGCGGTAGGCCAGCCCGACCTCAAGGCTCAAGGCGAAGACCGCCACCACGACCATCAGATTTCGGACCGTGAACCGCACGTGTGGTCGTCTCATCGCCAGGGCCTCAAGGTGTCCGCGCGCCTATAATTGAGGTGTTGCGCCGGAAAGGGGTTATCGCTTGGGTGCTATCTCGCTCGGTTCCTCACGCAGGAGTGAAGCAACGGCCTTGTCCATCTCCTCGCCTCGCACGTCCTTGAATCGGATCACCCCCGACTTGTCGAGGACGAAGATCGACGGGAACCCCGAGATGCCCCACCGCGTCGTGATCGGCCCCATCTTCCCGCCGTCCCACCAGCAACGCCAGGTGATCTCGCCCGTGGCGATCGACGTCTTGAGCGTCTCCACGTCCGCGTCCGTGCTCACGCTCACCAGCGCGAACGGCTCGCCCTTCATCCTCGCGACAAGCTCTCGCTCCTGGGGGTACATCCCCACGCACGGGCCGCACCAATTGCCGGAGAAGGTCAGGACCACGACCTTGCCCCGGTAATCGCTCAGCCGGAACCCCCGACCATCGGCGTCCCGGCCCTCGATCTTCGGCGCCAACTTGCCGATCACGAGTTCCCGCCGCTGGAACAACTCGCCTTCGGCCCGACCCCCGAGGCTCCCGCCCTCGCCATCTTTCACGTCCGCGAACTCCTCCGCGACCCGCTCGAAGAGACCTTCCGCCTCCTTGGCCAGGTCATCCGACGTGCGGGCCCGCCAGAAGGCGATCACCTCGGGGGTCCGGAGCAGTCGCTCGACGACCGCCCGCGCCTCCGGATCGGTCTCCATGGCCCGAATGCTCTGGGCTTGGAAGTCGAGGAAGCGGGCCAGTCCGAAGCAGGCCCTACCCCTCACGTCGCGTCGCGAGTTCTGGTCCAGGGCCGCGCGGAGGAACCGATCGACCGAGGCGGGCGACGTGAACCAGCCGAACAAGAAGGCGCGGTCACAGGCCGGGGCGAACCGCTCGCTGGCGATGTGATCGCGGAGGAGCAGGTCCAGGGCCTCGCCGATCGTGTCGCGATGGGCCCCCTCGCCGGCGGCGACCCACAGCAGGGCGTCGAGGGCCGCCGGGTCTCGGGGGCAGTTGCGGGCGAATCGCAGGGCTCGCTTGTCGATGCGGAGTTTGATCCGGTTCAGCTCATCGCAGAGCCAGGTGCCCGACTTCCCGGCACTCGCCTCGGCCTCCGCCTTCGCGACCGAATCCTGCCACTCGCGGATCAGTGCCCGGTAGTGCTCGGCGGGCGTCGATGGCTCGGTCCCGTGGACGCCGGCTGCGGACGTGAGGACGAGCACGATCCCGAGCATCGGAGCTTTCATAGCTTTTTCCCAAGGGATGGAAGCGCCTGAGCCATACGGTATGACAAACGTCGAGACGATCCTACTACAACAGTCACGAACAAGACCAGATCGTCAGGAGATAAGTAAGCTCTGGTCTCTACTTCATCCGTAACAAATTGCCGCCGACGTAAGTTGAGAAAGGATGGATCAAAAATCGCCATTCCGAAGGGGATATCGACCCGTGTCATTTCCGACAGCTGTCAAACCGGCCCGTTCCGCGCCCCTCTGCGGGTTTCCGACCTCGGGCCCGTCCTCCCGTCAGGATACCGCCCGACGCGGCACCACGACTACTCGCAGCCACAAAGGGCGGGGGGGGGTCGTCGGGCGCAGCGACGCCCCGGGGCGCGCGAGCGAGGTGGCGGAGGCGTGTGCCCCGGGGCATCCCGCCCCGGACACACATCCCTGACCCCGAAGGGGAAATCGCCGGCGGGCGCATCGTCGCCGGGGGACCGCCCCGGAGCGTGGCCTAGTGGCCTAGGTCGCGGAGGGCGACTCCGGCCGGTGTCCGGGGCAGGACCTCGGATTCTCGTGGAGACGCCGGGCGGCCGGGTCAGCGCCGCGGCGGGGGCGGGGGGGCCCCGCCCCCCCCCCCCCCCGCCCAAACCAC
>JAABUS010005013.1_pt1 | contig 18066 bp, 10 predicted proteins | sample 5560161 | NCBI WGS metagenome assembly JAABUS01 (sample SAMN10711885, study PRJNA513376) | rock metagenome | isolation source: Antarctica rocks | place: Antarctica: Victoria Land, Trio Nunatak nord | collected 2016-01-04 | reverse complement strand
CTCTCTCCTCCCATAACCCCTCTCCTCCCATAACCCCTCTCCTCCCATAACCCCTCTCCACTCCCCCCACAAGACCCTCAAACCCAACCAATTCCCACTCCCAACCCACGGACAACACACTCCGATTTCCCCTTAACCCTTGCCTACTCTCCCACTTAATCTCCAACAGGAATGGCTCACTGCAGAAGGGTGTATACGGTCGAGTCTCATCGGTTTGCGATAACAAGGAGCTTTTTGCCCCTCAGGCCCTTACTTCAAGAATTGGGTTTTAGCATCACCCTAGTGGAAGAAGTTGCACCACGATCCATAAACCCATTTCATTAATGTATCGCAGGTGCAAGTAGATGCTGGCGCAACCTCGGAAGCATTCATGCTAGCAGGTCGCAGTGGTACATCGTTCGTGGAGAACGACGGTAGATTCCCGCCGCCCCATACTGTACGCAATCTTATCAAGACGAATCACTACTTCCTCCACTTCCCGCTGAAGACTCCTCTTCCTCCGCTACCACCTCCTCCTCCCAATCCACCACCTCGCCCGCCCCTCCCCCCTCCTGGGCTTCCTCATCAAAGCCATCATCGCCCCAATCGCCATCCTCCTCGCCCCCAGCATCCCCTTCTTCCACCTGGTCTGTCGACATCGGGTTCGTCATGCCAGCCCCCAAGGGTCCCGATACCTGCTCCTTCTGGATCTTTGCGAAGAAGGCATGGCTGGCATCCAGCGGCTTGTCCTGACACACATGCCCCATAGGCGTATGTGTGAAATCCTGACCCCGCCGTCGGGCCGCCAGCCAATCTTGGAGGAACTGTAGGGGCTTGGCCGTAAATATCTTTTCCTGCTGCTGCGAACCCAATAAAGCGCGATCCAGTTCATCGTCGTCTGTTGGGGACAGCGGCTCCTGTTCTTCGTGACCAACGACGAGCGGCTTCAGGCCCAGGTGTGTGCGCAGATCGTCATATTCATCGAAGTCGAAGTAGAGGCGGCCTGCGAAGAGGCCGAGCTCGATGGTGAGCCATTTTGGGGCTTGCCAGTCGTCGGGTAGGGAGGGGACGGCGTAGTAGGCGAGGTTGTTGAAGATGAGCATTTTTCGCGTGATGGGCGCTGCGTAGGCTAGGAGATGAGTGAAGGGTTGTTCTGCGGTGCGGAGGTAGGGGATGAGCAGCTCGGCTTCTTCGGGGATGAGGATTAGGGCGGTTTCGGAGAGAGTGCTCCAAAGGATCCAGTTGACTGGTCGCTGGAGCGTGGTAGATTAGTATATGCACATGAGCGGAGATAAGAGATAGGGTCAACATACCAGGAAATGGTTGTTCGGACGTCCTGAAGGCATGCTAACGGTCCTCGCGAATTCTGTAGAGACGTGCAGCTTAGATTCGCTACTCGCAGTATTAATCCCATACTTCTGTCCAATGGTAGTGCGATGTAGAGCCACCAAAGCATGCTCATAACCTGCAGAATTTGCCACAAGCCTGCCAATTTCCGCGAAACGCCTTATATCGCGATGGAGGCCTGGGAAGGTAAGTGGTGTATAATGCACCGGTTTCTGTCTTTCCTGGACAGTCTCGACCTCGAAGGCGACTTCCCGTTCTTGCTCGACTTCCTGCAAGGCTGAGCTGCGGACCGCCACTCCGTCGTCTCTGAATGCTTTGCGACGCGTGTTAAGGTCCTTCATGAAAGTCGCAATCTCGGGATTCCATTTATTCAATTGGGCAGTAGAAGGTTTGGATTTCTTCGCCGCCCCATACAGCTGTTCTAGTGTCTGTTGTTCTTTCTGTCGGAGTATGCCAAGATACGCCTCACGCTGACCAACGTCGCTGAGGGAATCAGTGTTATCCAGAGCAGCCTGAGTTCTACTACAAAAATCAACGCCCTGAGAATAATAGAGAGGTTGCATCTGCTCTATGCCGCTGCAAGACTGTTCGAGTAGCCATCTGATGACATCGGACGAATCAACAGAATCAAATTGTCGCTTCTTGCAGAAGTCGAGCAAACTCTGGTGGACTTCTGGGGGGGCCACAAAAACAATAGCTTGCGTGGTGGCCAATTGTCGCAGTCTCATTGCAGCTGTGTGAATTAGTCCGAGATCACCAATATTCAATAGTGGAAAATTACTGACCTTGGACTGTGTGGTCTTTTGTCTGGCCTAGACCCAACGTCAAGGCTCCGACGGTGTATGCTGGCATCTTCAAATCTGTGCCACGGGTATGTGCCTCATCCAAGTACACCAGGCAGTCGCCAAGATTATCGGCAAAAGGAGAAGCTGACAATGGAATCTGCGAGCCGTGACGATAATAGATGATTGGCTTGTTGTCGGCACTGAAGTAGAGTGCTGCCGGAGCTTCAGAGTCGATCTTCAGCCACGCTCTCACAAGGGTAAGATTGTCCATTTCTAAGATCTGGGCCCCTGCATCAATAAGCATCCGAATATCCTTAAGATAAAGTATTTGTAGTAATTCAACTTCCGTTACATGTTTCCCGCTGCTATTAGCTGCCAGCATATATCTCCGGCTTCGTCGCTGCAGCAAATATGTTAAGACCTCGGCATTAGTGTGCGACAGGCCAGGTAGATCTGATTGCTTGATGGTCAATGGTAGCATTGTCCTGTTGTCGTTGGTACCACTGAAGCCCGTGGTAAGAGCTCGCCCTCCCTTTCCAACGCTGGCCTGGCCAGCAGCGGATTCCTGGCTTGCTGAGAAGAGCGGGACATCCCAGCCGGATGCTTGCAGCTTCATGTGAAACTGTTTCGCATGTTTGGGGAAGACAAAATGATTGAGAAAGTAGTCTATCACTACTGTTTTGTAACGTACATGCTGCCAGATCTCTGACAACTGTACTTCATCATCTACGTTGATGGAATTCCAGTTACGAAGGGAGTTAGGCAGCGTGTCCGAAGTATGAGTCCAGCGGTCATATTCGCTTGAAGGGTCGTCCGACTTCACAAGATGCTCAAGACTTTGGCGTAGTTGTAGGAGGTCAAGACCACCATAATAGAAAGATAGGCAAGTGAAGAGAATGGCGACGTCAGGATGGCCCCATTCAGCCTGTTCGGATGGTACGCCTTTCGCGTGGAACGGGACTGCAATCGGGTCCCGACCAGGATGCAAGCCATACTGCACGTTCCACCGCTTCTTGAGCGTAAGCAACAATATCCGATGCACTAGCAAGCCTCGAACTAGATAGAGCTTCTGCTTTACGGCAGGCTTGTCGGCAAATTTGGCGTTGATTCGGCCCACAACAGACACGGGAACAGTGTCTAACGAGATGAATTGCTTGATTGCTGTGCGATCTGATTGTGTGCATTGCGTGTTTGACAGTATAGACGTTTGGCTAAAGACAATATCTCGGACCAAGCGCTCAATGAGGGAAATTTCGACATCTCTTCGCAGAAAGAAGATTACGGGAAAACCACCTTGAGGTCTTTGAATGGCTTCGATGCTTTGTGGGAACTTCTGTCGCAGGTTCCATAAGTGGCCTTCAACCAATCGCAATAAGATCTCCACTGTTTCCCATCGATGAGGGTGGCCGTCCACAGTTGTTTGCGATCCAGACGGATACACGAGCTGGGTCCGTACCGCCAAAGTGAAGTCGCTCTCGTCCAATATATCGCGTGAGTACCGCCGAAAGTAGGTTTCGGCTTGAACCATCCTCTTTGCTTCGTTGATGCGAGTATCTGACAGCCGTTGTAGCCCACTAAGCTTGAAGGACAGAATATGCTCTGGGAGAGCGACTATCACTCCGCTCCGGGCTCTAATCGACTCATGAAGTTCGAGATACACTTTTATGGTGTCTTCATCGGTTGGAGTCTTTCGGGAGAATGGCACGTGTCTCACTTCACGACCTAACAAACCCCCGATCCGGGCTTGAAGCAATTGAGAAGTTTGTCCGAGCAAAGACTGAGGCACGATGACCCTTAAAAGGTTCTCCGTATCTGCCATTACCGTGGCCGCCATTGGCATTATACAGGACGTCTTGCCTAAAATAGAAATGTCAGCTCGAGTTCCCTGTATTCGGATCTTCTTAGCGAAACAGGGCAAGCAGTATGAACGAACCTTGTCCCATGTTCATTTGAAGGACCGAGTTCGACCCCGATGCTGGAGATATACTTGCAAGCGCCACTTCGACCTGGTCTCTCCGAATAAGGATATTCGCATCGATTTCAAGAAGCAACCAATCCTGATACTCGAATGGATTCCAATTTTCGTGGCCGACGTTCTGCTGTTCGTCATGTAGTCTCTGAGATTGGCTTCTTCGCATCGCATCGTCCATCCGCAAGAGCTGTTGTAAATACGTGATTGACCTCGCATAGACTATGAGACCTTCCTTCATCCCACTACCAAAAACTGTATTAGAAATTGACCGTAATTGCTCGAGAAGCGTGACAGGCGTAACGCAAGGCCATAGAAAGGAATGCTGCAGCCAGCGAGCACGAGCATCGCCTTCTCGAATCGCGGAGCAGAGCTTGATAAACTCCCGCTTGACAATTTCGCGTGCGTCGATGATCGCTGCATCCATAGTTGGTGGGAAGCCCCGATCTAATTTCCTCTCGTTTAATGTCTGAATGGCTTTCAATGCGTTGAGGCTGGCTCTGAGATCTGATCCATAGCGCTGTCTTACAACAGACTGGGAGTTTACATGCAAATCCAGAATTCTTTCAAGCTCACAAGCCTCGGGCGATTCAGGTAGAGATTTAGGCTTCGATACCGCCCCTGCTGTTTTTGCGAATGGAGTGTTCTCTTTTCGTATAACGGGGCTCACAGTGTGGTGTGTCTTTCCCGCTGAAATACTCGTGAGAATAGCGGAGTGAGTGAGTGGACCTGGTTTACGCATGAGATCGGGCAGGTTTATAGGGTCGCCAGCGTCAGGCGATCCTGCTGATGAGATTTCTTGGCTGAAGATGCTTATGTTAGGCACTTCGAACCTTGCCGCAACATGGTGATCGTATAGAACGCACCGCACCTTCTCAATATACGATGACAGCTCTAGATTCTGGAACAGACGCAGCCATTCTGGACAAAGTATGTTCATCGCTTGAGGCAAGTCAAGCATTGAAGGTTCGATGAATCCGACTTCGGTTGGTTCGGGACAAGGCCATTGTCTCAAAAGGGCCTGTACCAGAGCTGTGCAGTGTTGTCCAGTCGATTGTTCATGCTTATGCTGGGCACTCTGCAGCTTTTTCAACATCTTGTGGCTGATCTGAACTTCTAAGAGATCCCGTTCATCTCCAGGATAGGGTGCTCGGCACTTATCAATGAGCTCAACCAAGTAGCCTTCGGTAGGCACTTGGTTGAATCGGAACTCTGTGTATGTTTCCCATGTTGGTGGCTCGACGGACTTCAGGGTTTCAATTACTGCGTAAGCGATCCAAACACGAATAGTATCCATTTCTACTTGCGCACCATACGAGATGAGCGCAAAGAGGAACATCAACCGGTACACGTCCTCCCGTTTCGAGTGGCGACAGAGATTCACCATTGATCCCCACTCTAACGCAGGCTGCATATTCAAAAGCCCAGTCAGAAGGGCTGGATCAAAGATTTGATCAAAACCACCAATGCTTGGCCAACTTTGTAGAATACCGGACAAATCAGACGTTGTATACATACTCGTGGGCCAAGACCGCAAAAGTGAGACGCTTTCGAGAACGTTCCGGCATCTTTGGCTATCCCTGTCACAACCTCGAGCAATATAGTGCAGGTCTTGTACCGTATGCTCGTCGTAGCAACGGGTGCTCGACCGGTGATAGAGGCGACGTCGGAAAACGCTTCGACGCAAAAGATGACGGGGGTAATCTTCCGACTCAAGGGGCGTCTGAGGTTGCTTAGTAGTTGCAAACAAGGACAAAATCCTCGACTTCTCGCAAATGTCCTCTACCGCGGATCGCAATTCATCGTGTTGGATTGTCGGGGTCAAATCAGGGTCCCAGAGCACCTGTTGCATCCTTCGGGCATCTTTGGGATAATATTGCCGTCGAGGTGTGAGTTTGCAAATCGCCATCAGCGTCTGGAGAGGTCGTTGAGCCAGAGGAGTCCAAGGCTGGCAGTAGCCTGATCGAAGGCAATGCAATGCCTCTTCACTGCCCGTCCTGCCTGTCAAAGGGTCTGGGATGACGAATGATGTACAGGCGTGAAATTGAGCCTTCAGGTACAGAAGTCTTGGTTCAGGAGGACAGTCTAGCCGACCAAGTACATCGTTGATAAAATACCTGCCATACTGTCCATCGTTTTCGACATCGACACTCACGTGGTAATTGTGACGCGTGGACTTGGCCGATCCCAGTGGCACAATAATACTCCGCTGGCGGTTGTTGGCCGTATCCCGCAATACAAGCTTACTATTTAAGCCATACCAGGTACCCGCATCTTGATCAGGATCGATCTCGGCACATAGCTGTCTGCATGCAAGCAAGCCATCGGCATTGATGTAAAATGAGAGCTCCAAACGCCGCAATTCTACCGACAAATTCCCTCTCTCTGGCTGAAACACTGTCAAACGCCCCGGATACTCGAATCGGTCGAAAACGCGTGCTATTCTCTGAAAGGGTGGGCTGTGTGGATCTACCAGTGCGCTTTTGCGACGATGTGCAGTGCGAGATTTGAAGTCAAGAACCCAGTTGCTCGGCTTTGAGATCCATATGTCCGGCTCTTGTCGAACCTCAAGAATTCTAGTGTTGAGGTCAAGCCAATGAACGCAGTGTTCGACAAGTGAACCAGGGAGATCAAAATTTCGAGCGCCGCCAAATTTGTCCTGTGGAATCAATTCCAAGACGGTACCCCTAACGCAGGCTCGCACTATAAGTGCATTGTCGCGGAAGCCTATATGGATTTGATGACCATTCATTGCAAAGGCCAGTGTGTATGTCATTCCACGAAGTGATGAGGGATACGTCAAGAGGCTTTGACTTCCAAACAGTTGCCCAAGGACAACGGATTCTCTGTGTACGGCAGGTAGTTTTCCTAGTGGTTGCCAATCGATCAGTAAATGCCCTTCTAAAAGATGATAATGGACCTTTTGTAGGTTCGTCTGTAGAGTCGAGAAGATATTGGACGTGAACCACCAACCGGATGACGGTTCGACGGGATCGGGACTGCTGAACCGCCTGGTGGCACCACCGCTGGCTTGAGGCCAAACTCTGTTGATAGCATTGCCAAGACTGTTTGGACGAGCCTTAAGAGATCGTCGGAGTAGGTGACGCAAGCGATAAACCATCTTTAGGTCCCTGACAAGCATGTTTTTATAAAATAGCGGCAAATTTGCAGGTTCGCTAGGCATGTTGTCTTGCAGCGCTATAGAACATTCGATGAAGCATTGCAACTCGGCTTCCTCCAAGGCTAGCAGGACGTCCGGGTCATGTGCTTTGGCAGCATACATGGCAAATGATCGCCTGCATAGTAAAGCTGATCGGAACACATATTGAGAACATCTTCGAGAATTCTCAGCGGTAGTCGCACTTTGTATCTCGGAGCGTAGCTGGCTAGTCCATAGTAGAGTGGTCGCCCGAGCTTTTTCAAGTAGATTGTGTGACTCAGCGATGGTGCATTCGGATGCAAGCGAGCAGAGTCGCAGGATCAAAGTAAGCAGCATCTCCATGCAACTAATCTCACGCCAATTGGAGGATATACTATGCAACCGGTTGCCTAGTTGTTCCATCAGCCTCTTACAGAATTGACAATCCCGAAAGCAGGCGTGGACTGAGCGTAGTGTTCCATCATCCTCTGTGGCCGGGCCAGCTTGTACAGCTAATTGGGATATGAGCGTTGTGGTTGCTTCGGTGCCAAAATTGAGATTCGATGAGCCAAGTTCGACAAGGATCGAAAGCCATCTATGGTGTTTTCCAGAGAACAGATTTTGATAGGCCATGAATTCATGCTCGTTCAGTTGTGGTGGGCACAAGGTCTGCCACGCTAGTACTTTGTACGAGGAGGGGCCATCGGAGTCTGGTGCAAATTCCGGCAAATGTTGCAGAATGGAGAATGGGGATTCCGAGGGTATGTGAATGGGACAGTGGTGGGAAAAGGACGGTCTGTAAGTTTCTCTTCCGGGCCAGGCTCCAGTCACAGTATCGTAATAGCCCAATTTCAAACCATTCGGAAGGCATATTTGATCTAGATCCACAGGCAGGGGGACGCCGTGATAATGCGTTTTCAGCCATGATTTCGCGGTAGAAGCCAGACAAATTCCTTCGGTCGTGGACTCCACGTACGCTTTGAGCTCTGAGTATTCGAACAGCTTCAGCCGGGGGAGAAAGCTTTGACTCTGTTTTGACCTTGCTAAAATCCCAAGAATCTTCCAGGTTGTATTGCGGTAATCCGTGAAAGCTTCGGGACAGCTGAGTTCGAAGACAACTGCTTTCGCTTGTACTGGATCGGACGGCAGAGGATGCTCATGTACATGAATTTTCATACGGTCTCGTCTGTTCTCGAGGTGGCATTTTTGGCAATGCTCATCATGCTGACTCCTGTAGTTATCCTTGGTGATGTAGGTACACTTGCTTTGCAGTATAGTTCTCTGTAGCTGCTCAAAATCTGCGCTGATGGTACGCCACTGTTCTTCTTTCCTTTGCCATGTCGATCTAGCTGCCGCTTCAATGGTCTGTTGCAGTTGGTGTAATCTTGCTGAATCAGGTGACTCATTGAAGTATCTCTCCGCGAAACATCCCCTTGTTGGATCATCGAACACCGTTCTAAAAGAGGATGTGCTTCTGGCGTACCGCTCGCTGAGATAGTCTTGGACCTTCTTCAGGCGAGACATGTCCTCACGAAATAGCAGTTGCAGGATGTCCAGTGATTCCGCAGGGATGCCTGGCCTATAATCTAAGAGAAGACTGAACACCGCGCATGCCGATATGTCCATTGCCATCCACAGCTCCATAACGGTTAACAGCATTATGCTCATCCCTTCGGTGTTTGAGCTGTATGCATCCCCCACCACAGCGATGTATTTGTCTATCCTAGCTGCCAGCTCCACACAACGACGTTCGTGTTCCGTCACTGAGAGCAATCTAAGCCCATGATGTGTAGTAGTGGCTTTTTCAAGTCTTGCAAGCGAGAAGAATCGATTGGCGAAAACTGTGAATGGGCCGGTGGTCGCTGATGAGACATCGAAGTTTATTGGTGGCTGAGGTGATGTGGGAGATCGAGCTTCGCTATCGTTGTATGTATGCCAAGACAGAACCTTTCGAAGGTAGCCTTCGCTATTAGGAAGAGATAGTCTGGTGTGGTCTGGCCACGCACGGCGCGGTATGATCGGGATCGGCCTCTGGATTTTTTGCTTGAACCCATTCCACATCACTCCGAGACGTTTACTTGCTTTTCTTAGGCTTTCGGAGAATATGGCTCCAAGAGCGGCAAAGCTGGCATCATATACAGCTCGCACATTTGGGGACGCTTGGCCTTTCTCGACTTCTAACTTCGCAAGACGGCGAGCTAGCTTCGCTTGAAGGAAGCTGTAAAGGTCTGGGTCGATATCATCTTGAGCTCCTTCAAGAAGATTGCGGAGCAGGACACAAAGAAGGAGTTTATAATGCGCCCTCCCTGTTGGAGAACCATGGAGGATGATCAAAAATCGCTGAAGAGCAACTCGCATAATCAGCCAGTACGGAGCCCTCCGCCATGGGTTTTCGGCTCCGTCAGTCCAGTAGACCTCGTCGCGTACACGTTTTCGGATTACCAAGGGTTGAATGCGATGGCCGTTGACTTCCAGCAGAGTCATGAGCATTTGCGTGATCAAAGACGGGTCAACGGTTTCACGACTTTCGAAAGCCAGCGATCCGGCCTTGGTGCTGTGCGCTGCAAAGCGTTTGATCGACTCGGTGCTAGCTTGCTCGAGAAAAGAGGCAAGACTGTCCTGGAAGGAGGCTTGTTCAAACTCCGAATACGGTATAGCAACAGCAGAGTTTGGGAAGTCCCACTGCAGCGCACTTGTTGCTGCGAGGACTTCTTCTGACACAGGAGACGCCTCGAAGGCTTCGAATACGACTTCCCTACATCAAACATGCTGGTCAGTATGGAGCGCTCACAACTCGATACTCTGCAGACGACGAGTGACTGACTCTTTGGTTCTTCGCACCAGGAGGCCAGCATTCTGCTCCGTAACGTGTAATATGAGTAGTTCACCCACGCCCTGTGTGCGGAACTCGGTGATGAGGGAGGCCTTGGAAAGTTTGCCTCCAGCGTTGAGCTCTTTGCAAACCTGTAGCGTGCGACACGTAGTATCCCAATGGCGATACAGAGCTCCATCGCTGACACTGCATAGTGTTCGTGTAGCGTCCAGCAGGCGGTTGACCAAGGCAAGCTCGATCGTGTCAATCCGACCCTCGCGCCTCCCAGGAAGCCGAGGTGGCAATGCCACATGATGGATGAGCGACTCCATCACGCTGGTTGCTGATCTACCCTCCATATTCGCTGCTGGCGGAGCAGATGGAAAGCAAGGTAACCAGTAGTCGTCGCAAGGCTTGAGACAGAAGGCCTAACGCGCTGTTTTTTTGAACCGCGGCAAGCGCGACCTGAGGTTGTGAAGACAACATCAACGCGCCTGTTCGCCCAACTTCGATCCTGCATTCATGACTCTTGCTCTGGATTAGCTGGAGAAAATAGAACATCTCCTCTCCCAGCATGGCAGTGAGACCGTCGATAGCCTGTTTGCCCTGACGTACGTCAAAGGGCGGCAAGCTACACTCGCGCAATGCATGTGTTCCGCTTCGCCCACAAGGTCTGCTCGGATGATCTAAGTCAATCCGTTAGTCTTACCTACTCCCTGAGCAAATTGAAGGTAGATTTTTCGACGTAGGAGAACCAGATTACTTTACTCGAAAGTAGTTGCTCTTCTCGAACTCAAACGTCTCGATCGCCAGCGCTAAGACTATGCCTATGCCTCCCTTCCCTGACCTCAATCGATTCAATGTTACATCTCTTGCATTCTCCTCATCCTAGATAATCCCTCCTCCACCGATCACCGTGTCAGGATCTCCAGCCGCTCCCACCGTCTCTTTGACCATAGGCTCTGGGGCCCCTTCTCCATCCGCAAATGCATTGCCCTTTGTTCTCCTCTGCGCCTCGTCCAGCTCATCATCAACCTTGGGCACCGTCTCCAATGCCGCCTCCGAGACGGCAATATCTGGGTCTGGATTGGCTCCATCTGCCTCATCCTCCTCATCTGACGCGATGCGAGTCACTTTCTTTCTTCTCAGCGCCGCGACGAGCGCATCTTCCTCGGAATCTGAAGGCACAGCATCGGACATATTAGTGTCGACGTAATCTGCAGGCGTAGCGGCTTGGGTGTTACCATTCGTCGCTGGTGCGGTGGTAGCACCGTCATCGCTGTCGCTGTCACCAACCAGCTCGCTGGACTTGAACTTGTCGGACTTGGTATCCTTTCCTCCCCGTCGTGCAAGCTTCCTCCTCTTCTTCGGTGCTGGTGCCTCGCCATCAGTGCCGACCCCACTGTTATCTGCGGTGCTCTTGCCACGGTTCTTCCTTCTTGGCTGGTTTTCGCCATCGACTTCACCTTCGGTATCGCTATCTTCACCTTTCTTCTTTCGTTTCCCACCCTTCTTCACCTTCTTCCGTTTCACGCGTTCACCTGTTTCGCTATCGGTAGTATACTCTAAGTCTTCTCTCCTCCTCTCCTCCTCGGCGCGCTTCTCGGCCAAATCCCGGCTCATCTCCAGCATCTTGTGTCTCCCCTCGGCCACCTTCCGCTTTGCTTCCGCTGCTGCCTCGTCAGCGGCACGACGTTGCTCTTCGCGCCTCCGTATCTCTACTTCCCGGGCATCACGCGCTTCTTGCAATCGTGTGGCGTTCTTCTCTTCATATTCCCTCTGACTCTGCATCGCACGCTCGAGTTGACGTCGCATAGTATTCCGACCCATGTTTGCTCGCTGCTCAATATCGTGCTTCGGATATGGTGGGTTCGGGCTTCGAGCGATCTCGGTGAAGGTTTCGATTGCCTCGTCTAGCCCTTCACTCGCGGCCTGAACCTCTGCAAGAGTTCGTTGTGATTCAGGAAGGGTGTGGGTGAGCTGTGCGAGGGATATTTGTACGAAAGCGATGTTGAATTGGAAGTGGACTTGGGAGGGGGCGATGGCAAGAGCACGGTGGGAATAGTCGAGAGATGTGCGCATAGCGGCGGGGGACTTGTCGAATTTACCTTTGAGAAGCCAGACGCGACCAAGGCAGGCAAGGATCTGAGGATCCGCAGCGCGATCTTTTAATAGCGCTGCTTCGTACTGTAAAAACAAGTAAGCACTGCCAAATGACATACGAGTGACTGAGGATTACCCACGCTTTCAATGGACCTAGAGTATTGTTTCAGCTCGCAGAAGACGTGACCGAGGTTGACATAGACACTGGCTTCTCGGACTGTATCTCGGATCTTGGAGAAGATTTGCACAGCCGAAGTGAGGTCTTTCTTGTCCTCGATCAGCGCAATAGCAATACCTTGGGCGGCATAAGCATTCTTCGGGTCGAGCTGTAACGCCTTATCATAGAACTCCACAGCCTTCTCGTACGTCTTGCTACGTTTCGACTTCTCCTGTTCGGTTTCCCTTCGCATCTCGCGGGCTGTTGTGAGATAGAGATTGCCCATGCCAGTCAGTGAGTAACGATCATGCTTGTCGTAATGTTGAAGAGTGTGCTTGTAGTGGCGTTGCTCTTGGTCTTCGGCGATATTGGGTGTCCGCTTCTTAGCTCTAGTAATGTACCATCCAAAGAGCGACCGAACTTCCAAGTTCGTAGAGTCTGTCTCGTAGAGGGCTTGCATGACTTTAGGCCCGTCATCTGCGGGGTTTTGCCGGAGCTCAATGTAAGCTAGCCTTGTGCGAGCATCTGTATAATCGGCGTGTCTGGCGAGCAGGCCCTCGTATACCTGCTTTGCCTCGTCAAGCAAACCGGATGCCTCGTATGTTCTGGCCAAGTTGTAGCTGATGGTAGTCACCAGGGCATCAGTATCAAGGCCTTCATTCTTCTCGCCAACCCTTACGCAGGCGTTCAGGGCGGTCTGGAAGTAGTCCCTTGCAAGATCAATTTTCTCAGCTTGATACTGGAAGCAGCCGATATTGTTCAGCAGCTGTGGCGACAACTGTTCTTTCAGCTGGGCATCCCAAGCTTCGCCACCTTCCTCTCCTTCCAACGGATCCTTGTCCGGCAGATCATCGAGGCTCATTCGTTCGACTTGATGCAAGCATTGAAAACTCTTCTCAGGCTGGTCGAATTCGTATAATCGGGCAAGATAGACAAGGACCGAAGAATCAGCAGAAAGCTTCTTCTGGGGATCTTTCCACGCCAAGCGAACAGCTTCCAAGAGGGCTACAGCCTTCTTTGCCTCTTGCGATTTGTCTTCCTTGAAGCCGTTTGTTTGGTTGGCGAAAACCTCCTCGGCATACAAAGCACCTAATAACATCATCGCCTCATGGCTTTTCGATTGTTGAATAATCTTGTCGAGCCTGTACTTGGCTCCATCTCGGTCTTGCATCAAGACTTGAATCTGCGTAGTGCCAAACCTAGCAGGTAAGAAGCCCTTATCACCGCCTCCTCGTGCGGCATCAGCGCGACCATAGAAGTCATTGACTTTGGACCAGTCGGGATGGTCCTGATAGTGCTCTCGTCGCGCGAGTAAATACCAACCATCGCTCGCAATGGCATTCACATCAGTTAATTCAATTGCTTTTTTGGCCAGGGACTCGACTGTAGCCCATGTCTTTCTTAGAAGAAAGTAATTGCCGAAAGTAGCACAGGTGAGAGGATATTCTTTATCGAGCTTGAAGGCCTTCTGCGTATATTGAGTCATAGCTTTCTTGTAGACTGGGCCGAACTCCGGGTCAGTCGTAGCATACTGTGAGCTACCATGAATGTAGTAAAGGCCAATCAGGATATTGGCGAACTTCGATTCCGAGTTCTAGCAACCTGTTAGTAATGCGATGAGCATCAAGGGTGGAAACACGTACAATCTCCAGCGCTCGTTCCCATGACTCCCGAGCTTCGTCGCGATGTCCAAGCTGCCACAGACAGCAGCCAATACCTATTCTTGGGTCTGGGTCTTGAAGATGCGGCATTTTCGTCAACACTTCCTGATAGCCTTCCAGAGCGTCGCCGTACTTTCCAAGCGAAAACTGAACCCTTGCTCTGCCAAGTACTGCCATCACATTTCTCCCTCCAGATACTCGCGACGCGTCTTCAAAGCATTTCAAGGCTTGCCGTAGCGTTTCAACCCGCTCAGAGTGATCAGGCACCCCGGGCGCAGGCGGCTTGGACGGAGGTTGGAGTGAAGCTCGGAGTAGCGACAAAACACCTCGAGCCAAAAACAATGGTGGGAAGGACGGGTTGATGCGCGATGCTTCATTCAGGGAAGCAGTTGCGGATGAGAGGTAGAACTCTTTTGTCCTGACTTCTGATGGTATTTGACCTTCTGTAGCTACTCTGGGCACCTCCCTGCTCTTCCAAAGGTATAACCAACACATCAGGCTCAGGAGCCCAAGTTTCTCCTTTGGTCCTCCTCTTGACAGCGAGCTCAAGCCCTTGTTCAAGATCTCGATGGCATGGTCTATCTTGCGCTGCTTTGCGTATGCCAGTGAGATAACCATCCAGTAATTCCTCGCCGCATTCTCGTTCTCCAACAAAGTACACAATTCTGTCGGATCATCCAAAAGCTCTTCCAAGCTGACTTCAACGGCCTCTTCGGAGCCCATCCCAGACACAGGGATATCGATTGCGGAAGGTATGTCAGAAAAGCGCGCTTGGCGAGCAGAGAGATCTGAGACCGGGCCTCGGGCATGCCCGTTGGCGAAGCCATTAGTGAGTGGCGCCATCACGAAAGGCAATGTGCTTCTATCGATTAACGCGACGCCCTTGCGCAGAGGATCAAGGACAATGGATGGAGGAACTGCTGGCCCCCCCGCAAGCTCTTGACAGACTCAGGAGCAGGAGCATTAGAGGCGCCCGAGTCAATATGCTTCACACTGTGAACGAGAAGGTAATGAAGTGAAGAAAAACGAGACAAGGAGTGAGGTCAGAAGCTCGAGAGGAAACGCAGTGTCGAGGCGGCAGAAGATAATCCGCTCCGATCCGCTAAACGTATCGGGGTTAGCTGCTCCCGGAATTAATTCCATGCATCTCCGATCATGCCAAAACATCTCTCAGACTGCTCCAGGTCTACTTTGTCCAGATCCCTTCTGCCTCTTGGGAGAAATCGCAACGCACCTTCGGTACCACCCTGCAATCCTTCGTCGCTTAATTATCTAACTCTTCTAAGGTGAAGTGATCACCGACTCAGTTCGAAGGGAACGAAAGCCTTCGCCAAAGCCTAGGCAATACCATAACCTAAAATGTGACCAGGCTTAACCTTTCCCGACAAGCGAACCATAGAAGACCAGATTCCAGAGCTTCGCCACAACGTGGGCAGTCAGGGCAAACGAGCCCAAGATAGAGAAGATATGCCCAACCTCATACCAGCGAGCGAGCCTCACTGCTGTCTCAATGTAGCCTGCGCCTTTGGTCACTTTGGGCGCTGGTATCCCAGCTGTTGCTGGCTCTCCTTCGGAGTCGTGTCCTTCGTCTGCAGGGAAGCGACCGTTCTGGACGTAGCCCTCCATCAGGGCTTCTTTCTCCCACCACCGATCCCTAAGCCAAAGCTCAAACTCGGCGGGGTCATTGACGGGAATGGAGGACGTAGCAAATCGTCGCCAATACATGTTGACAGACTTGGGAGGACGGCCTTGAAAGAAGGTGGATCGAAGGGTGAACAGGTCTTGTCCATATTTTCCACGGCTGTGAAGCTATTAGCGATTATAAGATCAAACCATATTCCACTTACGGGATGCCTTCGTAGGCAATGGTACAGTCATAAACCCAACCAACAGTGCTCTGCAACTCTTGAAGGCAGTACTGCAAGCCGGTACTCCGCGGTAGTAGCTGATGTTGCAAGTCTCTGATACCCTGCTTGTCAGCCCACTTTTTGCTTTGATTCCTCGTATTCGCAGACAGATTGGTTCCCTCGGGAAAAATCATCAGCCACATAGGATCAAGGGACTGGAACCCCGACAAGGGCCCGCTATGTCTAGTGCACAGCTGCTGCAGCCGACGCCGGAGACGAGGCTTATCGCGAGCCCAGTTCCGGGCCATTAGAATGAATCCATAGAATATGATGGCAGGGCCAATGACGGGAATGTACTTCAAGGACTCCTTCAGAATGATGTAGACATGACCATGCATCTTGCTCGTATACGCAATCCACCAAAGGTAAACCCAGTCCGTATAAAGCTGATGATTCGCCATCAAGACAATTCTCTCGGGAAAGTCGGTTTGCAGACGCCCGTCCTTCGTCTCCAGGAGCTGGCCCCTCATGCTCTTGTCTCCACTCACACGTATGACTGTAGGACTGAACCATTGAGAAAGGGTGATAATCAGCAAGCCGAACGACTGCTTCGTCATGGCAATGTAGGCATAGTAGTAGTCGTGGTTCAGATAGTACAATGGCAACCCCAGATACTGTGTTGTCGCTGTAACGAAGACGACCAGCCAGAACCACGTCGCGAATGCGAGCATACGCAGAAATTGTATAGCTCCTCCATGCCTGATTCGACCGGCAGGGTGAGGTTCGACAGATTGACCTTTAGTTCCAGCACCGACATCAGGCACAGGCTCCGGCACAAGCTGCGATCCGGCGTCCTTGATGGCCATAGCTTCTATAGTACCCTATGGTTTCTTGAAGGTGCGATCAGATGGTGTCAGAAAACCCATAGTACTGAGAGGCATCGGGATCGTGTGGGAAGTCTGTGGACTCTAAAGGCATCTCAGCGTATTACTCACCAGTCAGGTAGCCTCTCTGTGCTACACTGGATGGGATGCTGCCAGAATCTCGACATGTAGGGCTCGATTCACTAGGCAAGCGCTTCGCAACGACGGCACAAGCCTTGATGAGCGATGAAGCTGCTTCGCTACCTTAGAGAATCGACTCAAAGCGATAAGGTAGTGTAGGGCTGAGCACGTGACCTATCACGATGTCATTCAAACTCCAACATGATACTGTCCCTGTCAACGCGATGATTTGAACCAGACCAACAGGATGAAAGTACCGAGAAGAAGAATTGCCGCCTCCACCTACCGGCGTCTCTTTTCAAACACAGCACGCCAACGAGAAATTAGAGATCTCCGACATCTCCCCTCAAGAAACATCCCCGATTTCCTGGGTATGCTTCCACACCCGCAGTCATTTCAACCCAAGAGCTAACATCCGCAGAGACACGAAGCCATGACCTCCTCTCGCTCCAATGGCCCGCTCCACCCCGCAACATCCTCCTCGTCCAGAAGAACGATACCCCAGCCGCTACGGACGCCCTCCTTGAGTTTGCGCAGTAAGTCGCTCCCAAACCTCGGTGTCCCCATTACTGACTGTTCAGCATAGACATGTCCACTCGACCTACCCTTCCATCTCATTCATCCTCGAGCCCGCAATCGCCTCCACCCTCCACGACCGCCTTCCATTCCCAATCTACGCTCCTCCTCCCGCGTCACCCATAGACCCCTCCCTCCTACCGCAGAAAGTCGACCTAACAGCAACCTTCGGCGGTGACGGCACAATCCTGCACGCTGCATCCCTCTTCTCCACCTCAAATCATGTGCCCCCCATCCTCGCGTTCAGCATGGGCACTCTCGGCTTCCTCGGAGAATGGAAATTCCGCGAATACAAACGCGCGTTCAGGGAGGTATACATGTCCGGTGCGCCAGAAGGAGGCTCCCGAGCATCTGTCCTCGATCCAGCAAAGGTCCAATACGCTGCATCCACAAACCCGTCCGTGGATCCATCGAGCGATCGCCTTCCCCACACCTCCTCCTCAAACCAATGGCCCTCCCTCCCCGGCCTCTCGCTCGGCAATCGCCCCGCGCGCGTCCTCCTCCGCTCCCGCCTGCGCATAACCCTCCATCCCTCCTCCACTTCCTCCGCACCCCAAACCCTCCACGCCCTCAACGACCTAATCCTCCACCGCTCCCCCTCCCCGCACCTAACCTCCCTCTCCCTCTCCCTCTCCTCCCCCCCCAAACCCCGTCATCCCACCCCCCACTCCCCATCCCCAACCCCAC
>JAABUS010005012.1_pt1 | contig 18071 bp, 1 predicted proteins | sample 5560161 | NCBI WGS metagenome assembly JAABUS01 (sample SAMN10711885, study PRJNA513376) | rock metagenome | isolation source: Antarctica rocks | place: Antarctica: Victoria Land, Trio Nunatak nord | collected 2016-01-04 | reverse complement strand
TTTTATTTTTATTTTTATTTTTATTTTTATTTTTATTTTTATTTTTATTTTTATTTTTATTTTTATTTTTATTTTTATTTTTATTTTTATTTTTATTTTTATTTTTATTTTTATTGTTGTTGTTGTTTTTAAAATTGATTTTTAAGACTTAAATAGTAATCTTTTTGTTATTTTTAAACTTGTTTAAAGATTAATATAATGCAAAGTTATTAATATCTTTGTTTTGCTTTTTCGTTTTTCGTCGTTTTTTTCAAAAAGATTTCTTTATTAATTCGAAGTTAAAATTGAACATATTAGTTTTTTTAAAATGCTTGAAGTCTAAAGAATATAATTAGTTATTAACAATTAAAATAGTAAAACTTTCGTCAAGTACTAATTGTTTTTCGATTTATTTAATAAAGAATCAAAAAGAGTGTTACTCTTTGTAAAATTATTAAAAAAAATTATTCTTCGATTTTTTTAAATAATAGCTTAACTTCTTTTGCGCATTAAAGAGAAACAAGCTTTCGTTATTTAAAAATTTCGATAAAAGTTAAAATGTATTTTGACTCAATTGCTTTGTCTTTTAATTAATCAATAATAATAAAGAGCAAACACTTATTTACTAAAATTATTTTGTATATATACGTTGATTTTCAAACTTTTTTGTTCTTTATCTAACTAGTATTAAACGACATTTTAGAGATTATCGTTATTAAATATGTTTGTTAATTCTATTATTATTAAATAATACAATTTATGTTGTTTTAAACTAAAAAGCACTTTATATCTCAAAAAATATTTGTAAAGAGAAGCGATAAAAAAATACTAAAGTCGAAAAAAATTATGTAAGACATCTTTGAAGATTTGTAAAGCGCAAGTTATTATCGTAAAGTTAAAAAAACTTATGCAAGAAAATATAACAAAAAATTAAAACACAACTAAATTGACAAAATCTTGCGCTAAAGATGTCGCAAACACACTTAATAAAGTCGAAAATAAAAATAAAAAGATTGACGCTAATAAACTAAGTAACGAAGTTGATAACGTTAATAATAATAAAAATGCGATAAAAGTTATAAAAGTTGTAATAATTTTGGGAAAATTAATATAATTATTTTATTTTTAAGCTATAAAGCAAAGTCTTTTATTTATATAAACTTTTTTATCAAAGCTACTAATGTAAATAAAAATATTTACGCACAATTTTAGTTTAAATAATTATTGATTTTGATACAATTTCGAAAATAAGCTTAAATAAAGTTAGTTATACGTATACGATCTTATGCAAAAGCGATTTAATTGTAAGATAAATTTTTATATTTTGCGACATATAACTAATGTTATATTATAAGATCGTTTGCGCGATTTTAGAGCCTTTTCACAATATATTTATTGCTAGTATTAAGAGCGCCTTTAATATAGTTTTTGATTTAGTTGAATAAATATTTGTTGTAGTCGAAGTTTAATATAGATAATAATAAAGACATATTGTTATACAATTATACAATTTAGTATAGTATGCGCAAAAAGTAAAGATAAAAAAAATTTAATTAAAAATTATTATAGAAAATCAATACTTGTAAGCTTACTTAATCGTGTCTACACGCGTTCGAATTTAGATTAACATTAATTATTTCGCAACGTCACGTATATAATATAAGCGAAATCTCGCTTAGATTTGACATAGATATTTTTTAAATAAATTGTAGATTTCTACTATATGCTAAAGCTATATTGTGCAAAATTTTGTTCAAATTTGACACAAATGTTTTCTAGATAAATTGTAGATTTCTATTGTATATTAGAGCTATAATAGACAAGATTTAACGCAAACGAATATATAAATTATTATTGTTTATCGAACGCACAAATATTTGTGCGTAACTTTGTTAATTTTAAATGTATGCCAAAAATTGCAATTACAAAGTATTATTATAAGCAAAGAAGCTATTAGTTAATTAAAGTATATTAATATAACTTTCTATTAACTTGAGACTAGCAAAAAGCTCTTCTAGTAGAACGCGCATCTTAACTATAACGAGTCGCCTTCCCATTTTGCCAATAATTTTAAAACTTTAACTCAAAGTATTTTTACTTCGAAAATAAAAATAAAAATAATAAATCTTTTAGATCTTTGTTCTAATTTAAGTTGCTCTTTCTTTTGTTCTCTTTTTAATAAAAAATTTGATACTATAGTAACAAAAAAAAAATTAAAAGCTTATTAAAAAAGAGAAAAAGACAATTGTTATTATAAAATTAATTAGCGCTAAATTTATTAAAATCGTTTATTTTAAAAACATTATTGCGAGAGTAAAATCTTTTAAAACTTTATATTTTGTTATTTGCTTAATTGCGTAAATATAATTAAAAAATATAAAAATTAAAGCAATATTTAATAATAATGCGAAAATTAATTGCATTAGCAAGAGTTTTGCGAACAAAATTAATTTAGCTATTTAACAAAATGTTTTTATCTTATTAATAAAGATTATAAGAACACGTATTTGTTTCGAAGAAATAATAAAAAATGCAAAGATATCAATTAAGAAAGTAATAATTTATATTTTTATTTTTGTTGTTTCTTAACTTAATTACAAAATTCTATTAAATCGATCTTTTTAACAAAGTGCTTAAATAAGCTTTGTAAATATAGACGACAACTTTTTAAAATTAACAATTTATTTTAAAGACAAAGCAAAGCATATTAATATTTTAAGAATATTTACTAATTACTTTAGCAACAAAGATAAGAACACTATATTCTTAAAAAAATCTTTAAATCTTTAGATAATTGTTTAATTAATATAATTGTTCGATTTCGCGAATTTAATTGCAAGAAATCTTCGAAAATAAAGATTAAAACTATTAGAGTAACAACGTCGCAAAATAAAATTAAAGAAAAGAATTAACAAAATTCTAATTAATTAAAGCAAATAAATAACATTAGCGTCTATTTGTCTATTAATACAATTAATTAAAATTAAATAAATATTTGAATTAATATTATGTTTTAAACATCTTTAAAATTATTAATAATTCGAACTTTTTAATTATGCATTATAAAAGAGACTTTCACTATTTAATTATCTAAAAAATTCGATATTCTTTGTTAATCTTTTATTGCGTCGCGTTTATTTGTTCGAATAAATACAATATATAAACAAAAAACTTAAAAAACGAATTTAATAAATATAAACGATTTAAATAATTCTATTTTAAACAAGTATTTAAACTAGAAAAAAATATTAAAGTTATTAATTACAAATCTTTTTTAGAAAAAACTTGATAAAAGATACAACTTCTTTTTAATACTTAAGTTCTTAAATATTAAATGCAACTCTTGTTTTACTAAAAAATGCATTTAGAAATTAATTATAAAATTTAAACTTTTTTTGCAAAAACGAGAACTCTTAATTACAATGCTTTTTAATTGTAAGATTGTCTTAACATAAAATTTTGCTAAAATAGACAAAATCAAATTAAAGATTGTATCTAATTAAGAAATTTGTACTATAAAATATAAAATATAGCAAGTCTTAAAATTTTTAATTTTTTAAATATTAAATTTTATTATAATTAAGATGCTAAAGAAACGTCTTTAAACAAATTTGCTAAAATATTGTTATAATTTCTATTAAAATTCTTGATTTCTAGTAAATAAAAAGAAGAAAAACAAGTATTGTATAATTAATACAACTATAAAGATAAACAAAATAATTGTTCGAAATATTAATATGTCTTCTAATGTTAAAGAGTTTGCAAAAGAATTTGCCAAAATAATAATTGCATTATTAATTGATTTTTTTTTAAAATATAATTAAATAAATTTCGCATTAAAGAGTCGCAATTTTATTGCTTTTATAATTTTTTTTAAACTATTTAAAATAATTCGCTTATCGCAAGATGCGACTAATTCGATTGCTTAATTTGTAAAAATTGTAATATGCATTATTAAGAATTTTCTTAATAAATATTATTTATTTGTAAACAACATAAATATAAAAAGATTTAAGTCAAATTATAATAACAAGAAAACAATTCTAAGAATTAAATTGTTTGTTTTAAAATATATTTAATAATTAAATGCAATATTAACAAATATAGAATTATCTAAATGTACTATATTTGACGAAAAATCTTAATTTTGCAAGTTAAAAATAAAAATTGTCGATTTTGTATATAATTTCAATAAACGATTCTTTAACAATATTACAATCATTAAGATTGTTAAATAATTATTGTGCAAAAACGTTTTTAAAGCTAGAGTCTTTATAGAAGTATGCGTCTATTATTAAATTTAAGTATTAAAATTTGTAATTGTCGCAAAGTTGATTTATTGTTTGTTCAAAACAAAATATATCTTTGTTTAGAACTTCGAACAACAAAATGTTATAAATAAACTAAAGATTGCTTTAATAAATATATCAACAATACGTATTTTAAACTACTTTATTTTAGCTAACAAAATTATTTTAATTGTAGATTTTAGTTTAAAAGATTAAAAAGTTATGTTAATACAAATTAATACAATAACAAAAAGAAAATATGATTTACAATATAAGAGTAAGCTCTAAAGCGAGCAAAAATTTTAATACAATATCAAAAAGCAAAAATGTTAAAAGCTTATAAAATTTTTAAAGAAAGTACAATTTTAATTGTATAAAATTCAATTTACAATTAAAATTAATGCAAATATTTTAATAATTTAATTTAATTGCTTTGCGATAAATTTGTTTAATGCTTTAGTAACTTGCTAATTAATTTAAATTCGTCTTTTCGACTTTAATATACAATATATATCTAGTTAAAAATATACAATAATTAATAAACTTTCAAAAAGATCAAAAAAGTTATTTAACAATATTGACAAAATTAATAAGAAAGATATTAATAATTTTATTGATAATTAATTGAATTGTGTTTGCGTTTGTCTTGCACAAATAACAATATTAAAAAAGAACAAAAATATTTTTAAAGACAAATATTTTAATAAATTCGAATAAATTGTTTGATATCTAATTTTGTTGCAAATATCAAATATAAATTAAAAGAATTTTCGCAAATTTAAGAATTATACTCTTTATTTTTTAATAAAAGAAGAACGTTTGTTTTAAAAAATAAATAAAAATATATTTCTATATAAAGTAGTAAATTAAACAAAAGACAAAGATTAAATTGTAAAAAGTTTGCATAATAAAAGTAATTATAAAAAAAAAAAGTATCTATCGACGCATTGCAAATTAATATTAATAACAAAATTTATTTGATTTTTACAAAAAATATATCGCAAGTTGCAATAAATATTAACAAAAAGCTTTTAATAAACAAAAGAAAATTATGCACTTAATTTATATTTTCAACTTGTAAAAAAAAATTGTTGTAAATTGTATTTATATATTAATTGCAAAAATATCTATTAAAGTAAATCTAATAATTGTTTAAAATAATTTAATAAAATAAATAAAAATTAAGACAATTTTAAATCTTAAAGTACTTGTTATAGTAAAATTTCTATAAAAGAATATTTTTTGTTAATATAAATATGTTAAGAAGATAATTATAAACAACAAATTTAAAAATAAAGTTAATATAATAACTAAACTTTTAAAGAGATATAACGTCAAAAAAGTAACAATGTCGACTTATTATTTACAAACAAATAAAATAATAAAAAGAGAATATAGATTTATTGTTAATGTTTTGTTCAAATTAATTAAGAAAGTCTTTACGAATTAATTACGACATTTGTACGCAATATTGTAAATTAATAAAACAACAATTTAAAAATTTATTAAAAAGATATTGTTTTATCTTAAGTTTAAATACAAAATTGTGCTATTAATTAAAATAAAATATTTAACTTAGCATATTATAAATTGAAGAAAAATTTGTTTAACAACAAATTTATTGACATTGCGAACAAAATAATTAAAAAGAAAAAATAAGAATATTTAAAAAGCAATTTTGCGTCTTTGTTGTTTTAAAGAAGCGAACAAGAATTTCTTCGATAATAATTATTAATTGTTAATGCGTTTATTTTAAATTAAAAATTTGATTTTATTATATAATATTAAACTTAATAAAAAATACAACGTAAAACTATTTTTTCAATAATTAGATTTCTTTAAAATAAGAAAAAAAGACAAAATTAAAAACTTTTATATTTTGAAAGAAGTTAATAATACAAAACTTAAAAATATTTATTTAAAAAATCGATTAAAAAAATATGTAAAAAAAAATCAAAATCTTTAGATCTTCGCAAAATCGAAAGACGAAAATAAAAAAATAAAAAATAATTTTATACAAAAGATAAAGAATTAATTTGATTAAAGTAACAAAAGATTGTTTGCGATTATTATATTATTGCTATCTTATTACAATTATTTAAATTATATAGAAGTGTAAGGTTTTTTTTTAAAGAAGAGAAAAGTTGCAATCTTTATATTTGTTTTATTTGCAAAAGCTTTAATATAGAGTTTATTAATTTATAAGTATTAAGAAGTAATTTAATTACGCAAAGTAATTTATAAGACATTATAATTTCGAGCATTCAAAAAAAAAAAAAAGATAAAAAGATTAAAAAGTCGAAATATTAACAATTTTAATTAATTAAAAGCAAACAAACAATACTAGCGTCTATTCGTCTACTTTAATTGATTAAAATTAACAATTAAAAAGCGATTTAAAAGTATTAATAGCAAGCTTTAATTCAAAGTTCTAGAATTTTAAGAATTTCTTCAAATTATAAAGAACGAATTTTAATTATTTTTTACGCAATATTTTTTGACGATAAAGATAACGAAATTATACGTTAATTATATTAATTTTATACTTGTTTGCAAATTAATATACAAATGAATGTTAATACAATTTTTTTGTGTAATCGAAGATATAAATGTTGCGAACAACAATTAAATCTATAAGTAAAAATTCTTTATATTTAGAGCTTTATGTTTGTTAAATATTTAAAACAAGTTATTGTTTTATTTATTAAAATATAACAACTTAATAATTTAATTCTTTGTCTACAAAATTTTCTTTTTCGATTTATTATTTTTGTATAAATCTTTTTTTATTAAGTTTGTATTATAACAAATTTAAGACAACAATTACAAAATACTAGACGTAAACAATTTTTTGCAAAAGAAACTTTTTAATTTTTATTAAAAAATTAAGATTAAAAACGAAAATTATTATTTACGTTACTAAAAAGATTTTGTAAAGAGCGACAATTTGTATTTACTAAACAAGACACAAATCAAAATTTAATAATGTTAATATATTTTTTATGTAATTAAGAATTAACTTCTTTAATTAAATTATTTTAAGCACAAAATTAATAAATATTATCGCAACAATTACGAATATTGCAACGTCAAACTTTTTAAACTTAAACTTAAATCGAATTGCAAGAAACAATTATTTAATCTATAAAAGACAATTTAACTATTAAGAATCGCATTTATATTTAAGTAATTAACATTTTACTTTAATATAATAAAATTACTAGCAATAAAAGAAAAGAACGTTTAAAAAAATATTCAAAACACAATTTTAAATATCTTAAAAATAGTTGAGAATTAAACGCGAGATTTATAATAAACAATTAATAAGAACGCTTAAATACTAATAGATAATTTATTATAACAAAAATTAAAAAACGCAATACAAGAAATTAATCAAAACAAAAAACTACAAATTCAAAATAATTAAATTTAATTTCGCAAATTATAATTATTAAAGACTACAAATGTGTTGTCTAAAAATACAAATTAATTAATTATTGAAACAATATTGCGAATAATAAAGAAGCGTCAAAATTTGCAAAGAATTTTGAAGAAATTAAATCGAATTGTGTGCAATCGACTTAAATATCGTACTATAGAATCGAAACGCGTTGCTAATTATATAATCAACAACTATAATAAAATAAATGTTAAAAAGTTCAAAAATACAATAGCGTTTATTAAACAAAAGCTTTTAAAAATTAAAATAAAAAATTATTTTTAAAAATATAATTTAATAAGAATTCTAAACGCAAAGCTAAAGAAGATTTGTCGAACAAAAGTTTAAACAATTTTGTCTTTTTCTATAAAAGATACAAAGAGAACGCGAATTTAAAGCGACAAACAAGAAGAATCTAAATTGTTAGCTTTTTAATTAAAATCAAAGTTAAAATTTAAAAATAACAAAACTTACAAAAGATAAAGCAAGAAAAAAAATTAAAATCTAGATTTTTTTAAAGAAGCTTCTTTTTTGTTATTATAATCGCAAGATTTAACATTAAGATTGTCTTTATTAAATCTTAAATTATTTAAAGTTGTTAACACAACAAAATTACGTACTTTAATTATTAAAATCGCAAAAATCTTTTCAAAAACAATAGTTATTTTTATTTTGACAAACAAGAAGAACGACGCAAAGAACTATTTATATGTAAAAGTAAATATAGATTTGCAATATCGAATTAACTATTATTTAATAATATTGATTAAAGTCTTTTAATTAATTAAACTAACTATATCGACAAAGAAGCAAAAAAAAGATCTAATTACAATTATGTTAAAATTAATTGTCTATATAGCTTATTAAAGAAAGCTAAAATTTTTGTTAAAAATAAATCGAATTTCTAATAATTAAATTAAGAGACAAATAATTTAATATTATAAGAAACGAAACAATTTTCTAATATTTGTAAGACAAAATAAGTTAAACTTTAAGTCTAGCGTTTGTCTATTTGTCTTCGAAGATCTTTTAAGACAATATATTTATAAGAAAAAAGAACTAATTTTCTTATTTAATAATTTTTAGTAAACTAATGTTTAACTTCAAGTAATAAACAATATTAATTTAACAAAATAAAATTAATATAAAATAATTTTTTGTTAAAATTGATTTGTTTATTTAATTGTTAATTTGAAGTATCAAATATAATCGCAATTTTAAGACAAATTGCAAATAATATTATATTATTAACGAAAAAACAACAATTAACGAAAAAAATAACTTCTTAATTGTTTGTTCTCTATATTACAAATAATAATGCAAATAAATTTAGATTCTTACATAACATATATACTTTTACAAGACAATTACAAATATAAATTGTTAACAATATCTTATTTATTAATCTTTAAAAAGTATAAAAATTAAACATCAAAACGTTACTTTAATTTTAACGTAAATTAAAATATTTATTAAGAATCTTAACAATTGCAATCGATTATTTTTTTTATCGCATAAAATAATTTGTCTTGCGAGAAATATTTGCTAAATAATTTTTATAATTAGATTAATATATAATTGCAAAAAGCAATAAAAAACGAATAACAAAACAAAAAAATATTAAAAATCAAATTAATAAAGAAGAATTTGTTAGAATAAGAATTGCATTAAGCAAATATATTTTATTAATTTAAAGATATGCGAATTGCGCAGTTTCAAATCTTTTATTGCAAACTAGAAATCGAAATTAATACAAAAATTAAAATGTTTTTTATCTATATAACTTTATTAAAAGATAAAGAAACTTTAAAGAATTTTCGAATAAATACAAGAAACAATATTGTTACAATTTATTAAAATTTAATTTTATTAAATTTAATTTTAATTAATATATCTTATTGTTTTAAAGTTGCTATTAACTTCTCTTTTACATTTAATATTAAAAATATTATTATAAAATGTGCGCTTTAAAATTTGACAAAAATAATAAAGAAATTAAGAACATTGTTCGAAAATATAAAGAAATTTAATCGTTTAATAAAGCAAATTCGAGAACGTATAACACGTTATATAAAATTAATATAAAAAGAGATTCAAAAAATAAAGAGTAAAGTATTTAAATTTTATTTGTAAATGCAATTTATAACGCTTAGAAGTTTTAAAATACTTAATGTTTATTAATTTAATATCTAGAACAATTTAGATTTTTATTTGACTAACTATAAAGAAAAAACAAGATTTAAGTTTTTAATTATTTGTTTTAATAAAAAAGAAAAAATTCTATTATTTTGATTCGAAATTAGAAAAAAACGTTATAAATCAAAATTAAATTAGCAATTTAAATCGAGTATCTCGAAACTAAAAATAACTTTTAAAATTATATGTTTATCTTTTATCTTAAAGAGTTTAATTTAGATACAACAACAACAATTTACTCTATTATTGTTATTTTTTTCTCAAATTAATCTTTTAAGTTTACGTTAAAGAAACTTATTATTATTATTATTATCTTTAAAAAATAAGTAAGACTTACAATAATTAACTTTATCAAGTACTTAATTTCGATCAAATAATTTTTTCGACTCTAAAGAAAATTCTATGCGAATTAATTTATTACGTTCTTTATATAATCGACTTAAGTAACAAGAAAAACAAAAGATCTAGTTTAACAATCTTAAAAAGATAAAAGCAATTTTCTTATTTTTTTATTACAACTTTTGCACAAACAAGAACAAAAGTTTCTTAATTTAGTAATTAAGAGACAATTACTAAAAGAGAGAGAATCGTATGTAGTTAAGTAACTAGATAATATTAAGCTATAAATTTAAGAATGCTTGTTATTAGTATTAGCGATTTATTTGCAATATATATGCGATTTCTCTTACTTAGATTTTAGAACCTTAGCTACTTAATACATTATTAAATTATATAGTGCGATTTATGCATGCATCGCGGTGAGTCTCTGTTGTTATAGTTGTCTACTAACTAGGATTCTATCCCTATCTCGTTACAATATTAAAATATTTCTAATATTTTATATTTTTAAGTTAGAATTAGTAAATCTAGATATATTTTTATAAGAAACTTTTTATTATATATTAGAAGAAGAAACTAAGTATAAAGTTAAAAAAATCTTAGAGAAGAAAGATTAGTAATATCTTATTAAGTAGAAAGATTATAATAATTCTAAGAATATCTAGAAATCTATTAAAAATCTTAGAAATTATTAGACTCTTTTATAATAATATTAGAATCTATATAATCTATCTTTAACTAGTTAAAATCTAGAGATAATTTTAAATATTTTTAAGAAATATTAAATAATAAGTTATTAGAGATAATAAAACTTAATATTCTAGTATTATATTTATTAGTCTTTATCTCTTTAATATTTAATATTTTTCTTTTTACTAACTTTTTTTTCTTATCTTTTAACTATTTAAATTTAGCTTATAAATGTATTAATTTTACTTATATTACTTTAATTTCTTCTTATATCTTCTTTTATATAAATTTTAGATTGATTGTTGGGTTGAGTTTCGATTCCAACTTTTGGAATCGACTTGACTCAACAATTTTAATATTAGAAATCGACTCGAAATTCGATTCGATTTCTATTATTTTAAAATCGAATCAATTCGATTTAACTTAATTCTCGATTTCAATATTTGGAATTAAATCGAATTGCTAAAAAATCGAATATAACGTTATTATATTAAGATTTTCTATTTTTGAATATATATTATTATAATTTTGAATTTTTTGCTACAATGTTATGTAGTATGCTTTGACTTAAAAGCTACTATTGTTTATATTATATTAAAACAACTTACTTATATTAGTTGTTGCTTGCATTACTCTTTTGTATTATCTTTTTGTTCTTAAATATCTTTTTCGAATTGTTAAAGAATATAATTATATTATATTTGTATTTTTGTTTGCAAAATATCGAATTCTTTAAGAGTTTTAAGTTAATTATCGTTTTCAAACAAAGAGAATTCTAGTAAATCTATTTTTTGCAATTTGCTATCTAGTAGCTTATATCTCAATTAATTTGCAAGTCAATTTAATTAAGATTTTCTTACTCTTGCTATTAATACTAAAAAAAGAAATTTTTACGAGATATTTAACAAAGTATTTATCAATTATTTATTGCTTATTTTGAGAGAGAAAAACAAATATATTAAATAGAATTCAAATATTAATATTTAATTTTAAGCATAATAATTACAAACAATTGTTAACAATAGTATTTTAAACAAAACTTAATCGAAACTTGCCAATTTATGTTGAGCAAAAAAAATTAATATAAAAGCACAATTTGAACTTTGAAACAAATATATTTAAATAGCTTCGATTGTAGATAATATTTCAAAAATTGTATACAAAAGTTGTTATAAAATTTTGAATTATTTTATTGCTTACAATTATTTAAGTATATCGAATATAAAAAAATATCTTTTATTCTTCTTTTGTTTAAAACAAAAACAATTTCGATTACAAACAACAATTAATCCAGTCTTTAATTGCATAAATTACAATTAATAATATATATAAATAATATATAACTAACAATTTATTAAAAGAAGAGTTATATTAATTTGTTGTTATTCTCTATTTAAGATAATTAAAAAAATTAATTATACAAGACTTTTGTAAATTTGAATTTGTCTTTTCGAATTATTAACAATTTTAACTTTCGAAAGTTGCTAAAAATGCTTTGCTTAAATTTAATGCTTTTAAGTTGTATTAAATTATTTAAAATAATTTTCTTAAAATATAATTAAATTTGCGAGAAAATTAAGATAGATTTTAAGAATACTTAATATGTCTCTATTGCTTTAAATATATAATTTAATTTTCAAAAAGTTGTCTATTTAGAAGTTTTGATATATTGAATAAACGTTATATTTTAATTTCGCAAATATCTTATTAAATTTACTTCTCTTAATATTAAATATATAGATTGTTAATTAATATTGAAGCTTATAAAAATTTTGAAGTTTTTCGAAACTAAAGATAAGTTTTTTGAGATTGTTATTAATAACACAAGTAATAACAATATACTTAAAAACAAACTTAACAAAATCTTAAATCGACAAGAGTTTCAATAAAATAAGCAACAAAATTTTGTGTCTTATTTAACTTATATAATTAATCTTGTAACTTAAAATGTTATTTCAACTATAAAATTAAAAACAACAAATAATAATATTGTTATACAATTAAAAAATAAATAACTTTAAGATATTGCAAAAGCATAAATTTATCTAATATAATTAAAAAGATATTTAAATTTGTAATAATATAAAAAGATAATATATATATTAAATTTATTAGATTTGTGTTTTTACAATTGTTATTAATAACTTAGTTTAACGTTTGCTTCGATTTAGAGTCTTTTAAAAGAAAATTAATAAAAAGTTACAAAAACTAATATAAAATATTTATATTTGTTAAAACTTTATTTATTTTATATTTTGTCGAACATATTAATTACGCAATTATATTAATTTTTAAATAAAGAAATATTTTTAAGATTCAAAGATTCAACAAGTTAAGTTTAACAAAAACAAATAAAATTTAGTTTTATTTATTAACAATATACTAAATTCTTTTTACAAATACACTTTTATAGTTTCGCGAACAACTAATATAAATATTTATTTAAAATTTTAAATATTCGATACAATATTTAATTATCTTAAATATCTAAAGAAGATAATAAGAATTAATATTTATTTTTCGAAAAATATTGTACTTAAAATTTGCAATAAAGTTTTAACAAAGCTTGCAAAATACTATTCGAGAACAAAAGAATTAAACAATATATTATACAATTTTGTTAATATTTTAAATTCTATACAAAAAATTAGTCTTTATAAATTATAAAATAAGAGAGAAAACAACAATATTGTTAACTACAAAACAAATACAAAACAAAATTCAAAAATTATTATTAATATTATTACAATTTAATTGTTAATTTAAGAGTAAAAGTGCAAAGAGCAATTGTTGTTAAAAAGATAATACAATATAATAATATATATAATTTTTTACTAATATTAATATAGTCTATTGTAATTGTTACAAAATTCTTACTTTAACAATTTTAACAATCTTGTTTAATTTAAGATAAAGACAATCAATATCTTTGTATTAATATTGTAGAAGATAAATATTTAATCTAGAAATATTAAAAAGACAATATATTGAATTTTTCAAAGCTAACGCAAATAACTTGAAATATACTTTTATATCTAATATTATTAATAGATATTAAACAAACTTTTAGTCTTGTTTGAAGAGTATATTAATAAGATCGATCTTAAATAAGTTTGTAAACAATTGAACAAATTATAATAATTAAGTATTTTAATTGTACTATAAATCTAGACGCAAAAGAGATTGTTTTTAAATTATAAAATATATATTGTAAAGAAAAAAATAACAATTAAGCAATAAATAGAAAAGAAGATTTTTTTACATTAGATTTTAAGATTGTTTTAGATTAGATTTATTTATAAATAAATCAACTTTTAAAGAGAAAATATCTTTAATAATTACAAAAATTATTAGATACTATTAGAGATAATACAAAGAAATAATATATTCAATAAATTAAATTATTAAAAAACATTTATTAATAGTAGAATTTCGAAAATTCGAATCTTAGTTAATGCAAAGAACAATTATAATTATTCGAAAAAAACAATATATTATGTTTGCTTAAAAAGAAGAATATAATATTGTCGTAGAATTTTTAACTTAAAAGATCGAATTGTTTTATAAAATTCTTAACAAAAAACAAATTTCTTAACTAAAGTATCTAACGCTTCGCGTAAATAATTGCAAAATTCGAATCTATAGTGTGCGTAATATTAGTTATAATTCTATTATTATAATAGTAATACAAAAAAATAATATACTTACTAGAAAAAAAAGTAATTATAAACATCTTTGTTGCTTCTTAAAGTACTATTAAAATTAAATTTTAAATACAATAGTTAATTTGATTACGCTTGTAATTATTGATTTTATTATAAAGAAACTTACAAACTAAACGCTAAAATGCATGTTGAAAAATAAAAAAGTTAATCGATTTTTAGTATTTTCGAATTTTACAAAAAACAATAGTACTAGACTTCTAGTTTCGTGTATACTATTACAAAACATTAGTATATTAATTAAAAGTATATTATTTGTTTGTATTATCTTAATTATAGTAGCATTTTAAATACTCTTTTTTTCTTAAAACTTTTCTTTGTTTTTGCTTATTTTATTATATTTAGATTGAGAAATTAATTTATCGCGAGAAAATTTCGAAATCGATTAACAAGCTAGCAAATTAAATATATTAGTTCTAGACAAAACGTTTTGCATTATTTGTATATATTATCTATTTGTTTTACGCAAGCTATCGAAGAAGATAATAAATTTAATAATATTAAAAAGAAATTTATATAAATGTAAAAGAAAGATATTGAGTTCAAGACAAAATTCAAAGAAGTTATAGTAAAATAAACAATAGTTTTAATAATCTTAACTAATATAAACGCGTTAAAAAATCGCGTAAAAAGAGAGACTTAAATTAGTAATTAACAATAAAAATACGTAATATAAACGACAAAGCAATTAATTAATATAAAATTAAATAATATATTAACAAAATTAGATATATATTAATATAAAGAAATAATAATTTTGTATTAACAAAAGTTTAAAGTAAGTATTAGTAAATAAATATTAATTCTAACTTTAATATACATATTTCTTACTTTATTTTAATAAAACTACTTGTTAATATATTATTTACAATTTTGTTAATTTTTTTGAATTTTTTTCTTTTTGAATCTTGTCGCACTCTATTAGATATTGTAAGAAATTTCTAAGTTATTGTATAATTATATTATCTCTATATATTATTTGTAAAATAAGTTAAGTACACGCACAAATAATAAAAGCGTTATTAATTAATTCAAAAAGCATTGCAAGTCGCAATCGCACACAAAAATAAAATAATAATAAGAAAAAGTAATATTAAAAGTAGTACAATAATTGCAAAGCTATTTTAATTCGACTTAAAAAATTGTATAAAACAATTGTTTAAAAACAAGTCTTTACATTAAATTATAAATATATAAAAAAAAAATATTAAAAGTAAAATTAATAAATATCGAATTAATTAAGATCTTTATAATAATATATTTAAATAATATAATAAAGCATACAATGTTAACAACTTTATAGCAAAATACTTTAAGAATAAATTTAGACAAAAAGCAAAAAAGAAATTTGTAATTAAAAAAGTAAATCGACTTAAAATTATTAAAAAAACACAAAAGCTACTTAAGAATATAAATATAATAATAGAATTAATTTTTAAAAAGATATATATTATTTAAATGCATTATTTGTGCTCTATATTTAAGCTAAATAATATTATAGTTAAGCGTCGACAATAAATTTAATATTAATAAAAGCTTTTCGATCTATATAAAATCGATTGTAGAAATTATTTAACAACAAATTATTTATTACAATAGCTTAAATAATTTAAAAAGAACTAATAATAACAATTCTATAAAATTATTTAATATTTTTGTTAAAAAATTTGCAATCTTAAACAATACAAAGAAAAGAAATATTTTAAATTTTATTATTTTTAAGATAAAGAATTTTAATAATAGAATTAAAGAGAATAATTATAAACAAAAGACTTAATATAAAATTTAAAATAATATAGAAAAGCTAGATTATAACTACTATCTAGCAATAAATAATAAAAATAATAAAGAAAATAATAAGAGCAAGAACAATAAAAATAATAGCAATAAAATTAATAAAAATAACAACAACAAAAATAATAACAAAATAAAGAATAACTTAAATTAGATTATCTAAAATAATAATAAAGCAAACAAGATTATTAAGATCTTAAATTAATAACTTTATATATATAGTCTAGAGAGTCTATTATTACAAAAACATTTATAATGTATTACTTTAATATATTACTATATTATATACTCCATTTTGTTATTCTTTTATATTATAAAATTGTAATTAAAATAAATATTAAAATTGCAACTTATATATAACTTTATTTAATTTATTTAACTTAAAAACTTTAATTCTTAATAATATATTAAAAGTATATATTTAATACTTTAATAATTATACTATTGTTTAAGTATTATTTTTATATATATAAATAGATAAAATAATCTTAAATAGCAAGTTTTAATAACTTAGTAATTAGAGCAAATGTAATTGTTAATAATTGTTGTTAAATTTAAGAATGCATTGCAATGTTAATATTGAACTAGCTATAAATAATATTAATTTATTTAATATTTGTATTGTATTAAGAGTTCGAACCTTTCTTAAAATACAATTAAATTAATTTTTTAAATTTTAACTTTAAATAGCTCAAATGCATTATCTTAATATATTACTAGATAATTTACTACTAAAAGATTATAGAACAAAATATAGTTTAAGACTTTCTACTATTTATTTTAGAATTTCTTTATATTAATACTAAGTCTTAACAATTCGAATTGATTTTTTAAATCGATTTTCGATTTAAAGTTTGCAACTTAATTCGAACAATTAATTATAACATTAGAAATTAAATCGACTTTTTAATTTTAACTTTTGAAATTGACTCGACTCGATTCGGGTCAAGTATTCGACCCGAACTCGATAACTTGACTCGATACAATTAGTCTAATAAATTTAATCTAACTTATCTTTATAAGAGATATTATAAGATTATATACTAGATATATTAATTTAAACTAATATTAATCTTATAATTAGAAAGATTATTAGAATAATTACTATATAAATATATAATAACTTAAGAAGATTATAAAGTAAAATTCTTATAATATTTAAATTAAGACTAATTCTTTATTATCTTATTACTAGATATTAAGAAAGAATAATTAGAATCTTAGAATAAGTTTGTTAAGAAGAAAATCTAGTATTATAATTTGTAATTAGAATAGATTATATAGTTTATTAAGATATACTATATTATAATAAAGTTAATAGTAAAACTACTAGAATAATTATAAAAGTTAGTAATATTAGTTATAAAGTAATTATATCTATTATAAAGTTACTATAACTATTATACCATCTTAATATAAATCTTATATATCTATATAAATAGTAATATTTTCTACTTAAATAGAAATTTTATACTTAACTTATATTATCTTCTTTATATAATACTTTCTTAATTACTAGATATTAAATATTATTTAATACTAGTCTAATTTAATAAAGTCTATCTTATTCTTATTCTTAATACTTCTTTTTATAAAAATTAACTAAGATTAATCTTAAGTTAT